>Ga0190273_10000357_pt1 | contig 18271 bp, 14 predicted proteins | sample Popmic504IS_FD_134513 | JGI IMG/M metagenome (GOLD analysis project Ga0190273, IMG submission 134513) | Populus adjacent soil microbial communities from riparian zone of Shoshone River, Wyoming, USA - 504 IS | ecosystem: Environmental > Terrestrial > Soil > Riparian zone > Trees stand | place... | reverse complement strand
GTTTATTTTGCCTGTCGCTTCGAGCGCAAGCAAGACCGCGCCGCGACCGGAAGCCTCTGTCGCGCCAGAGAGTTTGAGCGGGCGACCCAACACGTCGCAGATAATCTGTGCCCACACAGGAGAGGCAATGATCGCTCCGCCGGAAGCAATGATCTCCGCTCCGGGCGCGAAAGAATCGAGCGCGCCGGCGATCAGCGCGAATCTGTAACTGACGGCCTCCATCGCGGCGCGCAGGATTTCAAGCGCGCTGGTGTGCATCGTCAGACCGAGGATCGCGCCGCGCGCGTGCATGGCCCAATTGGTGCTGCGCTCGCCCGCCCAGAAAGGCAGGAGCGTCAACCCATGCGCGTCCGGCTCCATGGAAGCGAGAGCAACAGATAGCTCTGCTTCGTCAAAGCCAACCGCTAACCTTTCATTCATCCACGCGTAAAGACCGCCGCCGTCCGAGAGCGCTCCGCCGACGACCACACGCTTGCGGTCTGCGCGATAACACCACAATGCGTCTGGAAGCAAAGCGGGCGGCTCGCCTCTCCATAACACGCGCATAGCACCCGAAGTGCCGACCATCAGCGCCACCTGTGCGCGCGTCACACAGCCCGCTCCCAGATTGTTCGCCGCCCCGTCACCGATGGCCGGAAACCACAGGGCGCGATTCAAGCTGGGCCAACGACGCGCGTAAGACGGTGTGAGCCCGACGCTCCCTCTGTGCGTCGAAGCGACCTTCGGCAACTGCTCTGCGTCGATCCCTAGCCCTTGAAGCAACTCCGCGTCCCAAGCAATGGCGCTAAGATTGAGCATGCCTGTACCGGACGCAAGGGACGCGCTCGCTTCCACGTTGTTGTTGCCAAAAAAGCGCGCCAGTAAAAACTCGCCAAACGACATCCATCGATGCACACGGCTGTAAACAGAAGCGCGCTCTTCCTTCAACCACAGCAATCTGGCGGGCCAGTAGCTTGAATGAAAGCGGCAGCCTGTGCGCGCGTGCACACTGCTTTCGTCAAAGCGACGGCGCAACTCCTCAGTCCAGAGCGCGGAGCGTGTATCTGCCCAGCCAAAGAGCGGCGTGATGGCTTGCCCCTCAACGTCTACGCCGATCAGACTATGCCAGAAACAGCAGATAGCGACCGCTTCTATGCGCGTCGTGAAGGCTTTGTTTTGAGCGAGCAGCTTGTCAATCGTTCGCACGACCGCAGCGATAGATTCTTCCGTATCCTCTTCAGCGCCGCCGTCCCTTGTCGTCGCGAACTGGCGCACCACGCGCGACTCCGTACCGCTGATCTCCCGTCCGCTGGTGTCATAGAGCGCGGCGCGAACGCTCGATGTACCGATGTCAACGGCGACGACGAGCGACGAGTCCGTATTTTCCTGACCGACACCCATAGACACGCCGCTCATCATAATTCGTGAAGGATAAATGGTAAATCGTTTCTCGTAAAAAGATGGACTGAAACTTTAAGCCCCTGCGAGGTGCGCACCTCGCAGGGGCTTATTGGGCTCGCTAAGCTCACCCCTTTAAGGGGCTGCTTGCTATGGAGTGACGGCGCGGCGCACAGATCGCGCGACGCCCTTGCCGGTGTATTTGCCGAACGTGCCCATCCCCCGGCCCAGCTCTTTTCCGGCGCGCACTGGACGACCCCTGGCCATGTTCTGGCCGAAGCGTTTGCCGCCGCGTCCCGCGCCGCGCCCTGCGCGCGCAAACGCGCTCTTGATGCCGCGACCGCGTCTTCCGCGAACTTCCTGACGCACGCGGCGTCGCCTGCGCCTCCACTCCTGCGATCCGAGCACGCGTCGCCCCTGGTCGTCCTGTACGTGCAGCACGCTGCGCGCACTCCTCGCACTCACCCGCAGGTTCTGTCCCATAAATGGAAGCACGAACATCAATGCAAGCGCGATGATGAAAAGCTTTCGCATAGAAATCTCCTTGAGCTGCGATGTATCTTTGGGGGTTCGCACTCAGAATCTCATACCACGCGCCGCTTAGTCTAGCCGTCAAACGTGAATAGCGCACAGAGCGTTTGCTTCTCTCGAAGCGTGCCCGGAATTGAATATGGCAGACACGGCTTCTCTCATGCTAATCTTTACGAGTCGGCGGAAAAGCCTCTGCCGTCCACCCTCAAATACAAGTAAGCCTAGAAGCCTCAGTCCCAAATCTATTTTAGTAAACACTCAAAAGGATTTTTTTCGATGCACGCTCAAACGCTCAACTGCCCTATGTGCGGCGCAGCCGCTTCGACCGACGCGACGCGATGTCTTTTTTGTGATGCGCGACTGGCAACCGCTTCCTGCCCGTCCTGCTTCGGCATGATGTTTCAGGGAGATAGGCACTGCCCGCGTTGCGGCGCTCGCGGCGAGCGCGAAGAGATCGAAGCGGAAGCCGCATCAAGCTGTCCGCGTTGTCGCGAAGAGATGCCTTCAGTCGCGGTCGGCGAGACGCGCATGCGCGAGTGCGCGCGCTGCGGCGGCCTGTGGGTGAGCGCCATGGCCTTTGAAAAAATCTGCGCCGACCGCGAACAGCAGTCAGCAATACTTGGCGCAGCTTCGCCCGCAAGAGCCGAGCTGCACGCGCGGCCAGAGCAGAGCAAAGTGCGCTACGTTCCGTGTCCGCAGTGCGGCCAGTTGATGAACCGCGTCAACTTCGCGCATTGCTCCGGCGTCGTCGTAGACGTTTGTAAAGGTCACGGCACATGGTTCGACCGCGATGAGCTGGCCGAGATCGTCGAGTTCATACGCACGGGCGGCCTCGAAGCGGCGCGCACAAGAGAGAAAGAGCAGCTCAATGAAGAGCGTCGACTCCTCAGACAGGAACAACTCGCCAGCGACGCGAAGGGCGGCTCGCACCTGCTCGTCAACGGACGTGAATCGCAGACGAGCGGCCTGCTCTCCGCCAGCGAGCTTCTTAAGTTACTTCTCGATTGACAACTTGTATTTTTGATTTGAAATCTCACATCACCTTGCAGAGCTTTGCTGTTATCCTGACCATCTCCATCCATCCCCGTTAACTCTGCAACTCTGCATTACTCTTCGCTTCAAATAAGTTCGCATGACACGCGGGACTGACAAAAAGTCAGTCGGCTGACAAAACGTCGGCGAAGAAACTATGAGGGCGCTGCTGCGCGTCGGCCATAGAAGGGCGAGCGCCGTTTTTGGCTATCAAAGCGGCTGTTTTCGCCGTCAGGCCGCACCTATTTGATTGAGTATTGCGGCACGCTTCTTGTTATTAAACAAGTGGTGGAACTCTCCCGGTAAGCCCTTGAACCAGGAGATCAATCCACCATCAAACTCGCTCGCCAGTCAAGGCTGGCACTGCCGGGCCTCGAAATTCCCCCAAGCTATTTCTCCGCCGCTCGTTATGAAGCTGTTAAGAGCCATCATCTGTCTGTGTGTGGTCTGCGCGCTGCTCGTCTCTCCAGACGGCCAGCTGTACGCCAGCGCCGCGCGCGCATTGATGGAGGTCGGCGCAAATTCTGGCTGGCAACACTTCATCGCCAGGGCCAATGAGAGAGACCGCGCAAAGCCTGGCTCGAAACGTCAGACACGGAAAGTCGGGCTCAAGGCGCGCATAGACGCCGGTACACGGTCAACCAAAGAGACGCTTCCCGCCGGTAGCGCCGCAGAGCCACAAACTGCTTCGACCATCATCGTTGACGGTCGAACGCTGACCGGGCCTTTCAGTTTTCCGCAGCAGCGCGGAGGCAGAATGTTTCTGCCCGTCGTCGGCATCGCTCGCGCGCTAGGAGATTCGATCAACGTCCGCGCAACTGCGCGCGTGGTCGAAGTCCTCAGACGCACGGGTGTGAACGCGGACTTCAACGCAGAGCTCAATCAGGTGCGCGAGAGCGGTTCTGTGATCCTAGTGCTTGGCAGCACTGCCGATATTATTTTCCCGCCGAGCGCCGAAGAGCTGATGTTGCCGGTCGAGGTCGTCTCGGCCCTGCTCGATGTCTCTATACGTCTGGACGAAGCGACGCGCTCTGTACAGATCACGCGCGGCCCTTCACAGGCAGAGACCGTCAGAGCCGGAAGAGAGCGCACAAAGTTCGAGCTATACGAAGCCGAGTACGATTACAACTTTAATATGTATCCGTCGGCCATGATGCATAACCTGACGCTGCGCGCCACGGGCCGCCTGGGCGACGGCGGATTCAGCCTCGTCACAAATTCCAGCGGCGGGACTGGGAGCGCGGGCTTTGGTCTCTTGCGCAACGTGACGCTAACCTACGAGAGACCGGGCGGGCAAAGGTTCGTCGGCGGCGACTTCAGCACGGGCACTGACCTGCTGTTCATGTCCGCAGCCATGCGCGGCGTGTTGGCACAGCTTCCTGTTAGAGGCATGCGCCTGAACGTGTTCGGCGGACGCTCTATCTCCGGCACGTTCCAACAACAGCCGCAAGCCTTTACAAATCCCGCCCTCACCGCCGAGCAGCAGCAACTTCTTAATCCAGTCCAGAGCAGCTTTCGCTACGATACGAACGTGGCCGGTGCTTATGTGACTTTTGGCCCGTCGGCGCGCGAGCCGCGCCGCGCAAGCCAACTGCTCTTTTCCGTCGGAGGAATGTACTTCAGCGGCCCGTCTAGAAGCGGCCAACTGCTGACCGGAAGCGTTCGCTACTCTTCAAGACGAACCTGGCTTCAGGGTGATGTCGGCGTCGGCAATTTTAGCCAGACGGCGCAGGGCGCATCAACACAGGGGCGCAAGAGCGGCGTAGGACTCGCGGCAGAATTGTCCGGCTCTTTCAATATCACTGACAACCTGACGGTGAAGGGACGCTACGCGCACGCGAGCGCTAACTTTCAGGGGCTGCAATCCGGCTCTTACGCTCCGGTCAATGTGGTCGCAGGCGGATTTACCTGGCGAGTCAGGCCCTGGCTCATCACGACGCTGAATGCCAGCACTTCATCTCGCGCGGATACTCCGGGGCAGCGCGAGCGCTTTATCGCCGCGACAGTGAGCGTGATGCCCAGGGAGAATTTTCCTTCGCTCTTTATCTCGCACACGCAGAGCCGCAGCAGCAATAACATCGGCGGCACGACCCCTGCGAGCGCAGGCGGCTCTTTTACGCTCGTCAGCGCTTCCAAGATGTTCAAGCGATGGCAGCTCTTCCTGAACGCGACGCGAAGCAAAACGGTCGGGCCGGCTTTTCTCAACGCGCAGGCGAGCGCCAGTCTGCGCCTGGGCGAGACAAGTTCTTTGCAACTGAGCCAATCCTTCGGGAGTCGCGGCGCAATGAGCGGCACAGTGGACTGGCAATCATCCTCGCTCTTTTCAAAGCGTATCAGCTTAGGCGCGGGTCTGGGCTACGCTCGCAGCGATACCTCCCGCATCACGACCATCGAAAAACTATCGGCCTCTGTCAATCTTCCGCGCCAGAACACGCTTCAATTCGCTTACCTGCACAGCCAGACAGGGCCGCAGCTTCTTATCAGCCTGCGCGGCTCGCTCTTTCGCGGAGGACGACGTGCCGATCTGGCGCGCAGCGCTTCGCCCGGCGAGATGAACTCTTACGGAGCTTTTTACGGCAGGGTTTATCAGGACGTGAATCTCAACGGCAAGTATGATCCGGGCTTTGATCGTCCGCAATCAAACGTCCAGGTACGTGTCGACGGCAACCGCTATGTCGTGACGGACGAGAACGGCCTCTTTAGAATCGACGCGGTGCATACCGGAGACCACGTGGTCTATCTGGACTTGCTCTCTGTACGCGCAGACCTGACGATGCTCGACGGCCCGCAGCAGACCGTGACGCTCTTGCCTGGCCGCGACTCGATCGTAGACTTTCGCTTAGTCAGAACCGGACGCATGACTGGCGCGGTCTGGTTCGACGCAAATGAAAATGGGCAATTGGATGAAGGCGAGCGACCTTTGCCGGACGTGCGAATCATGCTTGGCAGCGGTCGCGACACGCTGACGGACGAGAACGGCGTCTTTATCATCGGAGACCTTCCGCCCGGCGACCACGTCGTCCTCATCGACGAAAAGACTCTGCCTGAAAACATGCGCTCCGCCAACGGCTCGCTAACCGTCAAAGTCCAGGCCGGAACGGAAACCGCCGACATCAATCTCCCCGTCACCCTCATCCCGCCCGTCATCAAACGCTTCCCCGTCGCGGCGAATTAAGAAAGATTGAGAGATGAAGATTTAGAGCTTGCGGGATAAAGATATTACAAGCCCTTGCCAGAGGCGAGAGTGTAACTTTGTACACAAACTCTGATTTGATCCTGAAGTATAAAGCTTGATCATAACCTCTCCCGCCATGCAAAAATATTTGCATCCTAAAAACTTCTTCACCCCTGCAAGATTCCTTGCTATGATGTGCGGGCACACTTAACCCGTGCCGCCAGATGGCAGCCAAACTCCCAAATTGATAGAAGCCTTAGGGCAGTATCACCGTAAGCAGATTTGCCAAAATAACTCCGTAGGTTATCTCACCAGCAGCCGTAACACCGTTCGGAATATAGCCCGCTGCTGTGACACCGTATGGTATCTCGTCTGCAAAAGCAGGGATGGCAAAGGCCATGACTAGCAGAGCAGATCGAATTATTTTCATGGTTTTTTCCTTTATGGGATTTATTAGACTGACTGCCGCGCCTCTCTAGGACGCGGCATCTTTAGTGTACATGCAAAAATAATTGCATGTACAAAAGAAAGGCAAACCTCACATGAACTTAGCGACCACTGAATTAGAGAAGCGATGCAGCAATGCGGCTGATTTGATTTATGCCGGACAATATGAGGCGGCTAGAGATGAGCTAGGGGAAGTTTGGCGTGGAGTGGAGCAGCGCCCGAAAACCAACTATGCGCCCTTGATAAACGCGGAAATCCTCTTGCAATGCGGTACGCTCTCAGGCTGGCTCGGCAGCGCCAGACAGGTTGACGTACAAGAGAAGGCCAAAGACCTGATTTTTGAAGCACTGCGGATATTTCAATCGTCTCACCTGAGAACAAAAGTATCCGAGGCTCAATACGAGCTAGGCATGTGCTACTGGCGATTAGGGGCATACGATGAGGCCCACGTCGTCTTGAGTGAAGCCGCACAGGGAATAGGAGAGATAGAACTAAAAGCTAAAATCTTAATCAGGCGTACTCTTATAGAAGTTTGGGACGGCAGATACTACGAAGCATGGGAGACACTAAAAGAAGCGCAGGCGCTTTTTGAATGTTGCGGCGATTCGGTCAAAGGAAGATGGCACGGACAAATGGCTCTAGTATTCCGAAGACTCGCTACGATAGAGAATCGCGCAGAATATTTCGACAGGGCTATCGTTGAATACACGGCTTCGGTCTATCATTGTGAGCAAGCAGGGCATGAGCGATACTGCGCGACTACTCTCAACAATCTTGCTTTTCTTCTGTATAAACTTGGCCGCAACGAGGAAGCGCATGATCATCTTAACCGCGCCCGCACGTTTTTAGAGAGGCTTAATGATGTTGGATTACTGACACAGATAGAAGAAACACGCTCGCGTGTGCTCATTGCCGAAGAACGTTATGTAGAAGCGAGGCGACTCATTGTTGATGTAGTACGGACTTTTGAGAAGGGCGGAGAGCAGGCGCTCTTAGCCAATGCGCTTACGCTACAAGCCATCATTGAGGCAAAGCTTAAAGATTATGACCGCTCACTTGAGACATTCCGTAATGCAATCAATACTGCGGAAAATGCTGGCGCGCTTTCTAATGCCGGACGTGCTGCCGTTGCGATGGTTGAGGAACACGGAGAACACCGTCTCTCTGAAAGAGAAATCTATAAAGTGTATCGTCGCGCAGATAGATGGTTGGCGGTCACTCAAGACGCAGAGGATATAGCACGGCTTCGCGCCTGCGCTCGTATTGTCATGCGAAAATTGTATGGCTCTGAGTTGGATGAATACTTTACTCTGCCCGAAACGGTATTGAATTATGAAGCCCGTTTTATTGAACAGGCGCTGGAAGAGGAGCGCGGAAGTATCTCAAGGGCGGCACACAGGCTCGGACTCTCACATCAAACGCTGGGTGCTATGCTCAACACACGCCACCGAAATCTGAGCGGTAAAAGAAATCCTGAGATCAAACGCAAGAAAAGCATCGTGAAAGACAGGTAAGTGTCCCGCTTGCCTCTCTCAACATTACTTGCCTCTATCAACTATTAAGGCTTGGGCTTCTCTGTTTCGCTGGCTGCCGATGCGACGGGGTCGTGCATGATGCCTTCTTTGATGATGAGGTCTGTGATGCCTTCGGTCGCTTTTCCGTTCCCCTGAAAGTCCACCTTGTATTTCACAGTATAAGTTCCGGGAGGAAGCCGCTTGTCTATCGTGAGCGCTTTGCTCAAGCTGGAGCCGCCGAGCACGGGCAGCGTTTCGCCTTCCTGCAATTCATACAGGGTGCGCCCGCGCGAGTCCGCGATCTGGATTGAAGAGATGGGACGAATCGCACTGTTGCCCTCGTTCTTGAGCGTCGGCGTGATCGTGATTCCGGCGGGCCCGGCCTTCGCCTGCAAGTTTTCGAGCGTGCCGCGACGCACAGTCTGCGGCACTGTGATGTAGAACATCGAGGCCATACGAAAGCGCACCAGCATTTGCCGCGCGCCGCGATTCAATTTGATCGTGTCAGGCCGCTGCTCGACGATGAGTGCCGCCAGGTGATCGCCCGGCGCGGCATCCTTCGGCACAGAGATGGTGACGCGTATGGAGTGCGTGTGGCCCGGCTGCACAGTGACCTCGGACGGGCTATAAATAATCCAGGGAGAAGCGGAGCGCGGTTGCGTTCCGGCTTTGAAAAACTGTAACTCTCCGCTTTGATCTATCGTCCAGTCGTTGAGCGTCGCCACTATGCGCGAGTCCTTCGCATCGGGTTTGGCCGTGTGATAGTCGAGGTTGATGACGACGGTCGTCTCAGAACCCGGCTGCATCTCCAACTCGAAGCGTGCGGGCGCGAGCGCGATGCCGTCCGTCCCCGAAGCAGATGATTCCGTGTTGCGCGGCGTGACGGTCTGCGCTTCGACAAGCGCCGTCAGGCTGGCGAATAAGAGAATCAGCAGGAGAAGACCGAAGAGCGGCGTGATATAAGTCTTGATCTGTTTGACGGTCGTCATGTTCATGTTCATAAGAGTTTAGTTGCAGATGACGTTTGGCCCGGCGGCGATCGTAAAAGTAACCGTCGCGCTGAATGTTCCAGAGACGTAGTACTGCGGCTTGATCGTAAAGATGGCGTCGAAGATATAGCCGTTATCGGCTTCGTGCTTGGTCACGCTGCCCTTCGTCAGCCTCGGCCCGCTCAAAATCACCGTCGAGGTCAGGACATCATCCAGCGCTGACGGATAAGAGGCGCGGCCATTTGTATCGAGTGTGACCGTGGTCGAAGGATCGTTATTGAAAGGCGTGCGGAAGAGATGCGGTGTTGTGCAATCCTGAGCCTTGTTTCCCAGCTGGCGTATATTACGCGCACCGAATCCTATGTCGGATGCCTGCACGGCCTGTGGATTGCCGTTGAATGCACCGGCCACCGAAGCTGTGACCTGGTAGGGCGCTGTGCTGCGGATCGCGATGGGCACTGTGACCTTGACGATGTTGTTGGCGTTGACGGGGGAAACTTCGCCGAAGTTGATCGTCACAACCAGGTCCTGCGTCAGGCTGTTACTGCCTGAGACCGTTCCGCCCTGCGAGCCCGTCATGGTCGGCAATCCGCCGCTGCTGATGTCAAACTGCGCGCGCGCCTCGCTGGCTGCACATAGTGCCAGCAGGCAGGAAAGAATCGCTATTGTCAGAGCGCGTCGCTTCATAATTCCAGTCCCGAAGTGGGAGCGGACAGTAGAAACCGGCTCGTCAAGCTTTGCCGGTCTATATGGTCAAGCGTCGTCGCTTCCATTGAAACGACGACGCTCGAACTCTATCGGCCCAACTCAAAACAGAAAGGCTTTCGTGAGATGAGTCTGACTTAGGGGGCTGCGATGGTAAAGGTCGCCGTGGCAGTGGTCGAGCCGTCCTCGTAGAACTGCGGCTTGACGGCAAAAATAGCTGGGACGACGAGGCCGTTAGTGTTGGCGCGGGGGACGGCGTTCAGGACGCGCGGGCCGCTCAAGACCGTGGTCGAGGCGGAAAAAGCGCTCAGATTCGAACGCACCGCTGTGAACTCGAAGCGTCCGCTCGTGCCGTTGACTGCGCCGTTTGCGCCGTTGGTCGGGTCGCCAGAGGTGTTGTCCGTGTCGACGCCGGTCGAATGGACACCGACAGCAGAAGAGCGGGAGAATGAGCCGACGCCAAAACCTATGTCGGCAGCCGTAATCCTGCTCGCGGTCGAACCCGTGCTCGAAACCACAGCGCTCATAGAGAGCACGTAGTTGGCATTGCTTCTGATCTTCAGGGGCACTGAAGCCTTGATGAAGCTGTTGGTGTTGCCGGGGCCTAGCTCGCCCATGTTGAGCACGACTGCGAGCGCGTTATCGACCGTTCCATCGGTCGTCACACCGCCGCCGGAATTACCCGTCAACGTGACAGCGCCGCCCGAATTGAGTTCAACGAATTTCGATACCGTGCCGCTCATGGTGACGGTTCCGCTGGTGTTGATCTGTGCGGAAGCCGAGACGGCGGCGAGTGCCAGCACGACGGCCAGAGAGGCTATCTGCACGGCGTGTTTGATTGAGTTGAGCATGACTTTCTTTAGGTCTCCTTAAGAGGGGGAATCTAACGGGCAGGATTTCCCGACCTGCCTGTTGGCGTGGAATAGCTTTAGCGGCGAGAGGGGCCAAAGCGGGCATTGAAGCGGGGCTGCCTTCAAAGATGGTACAAGCGGGCACACAGAGGCCCGGCTGCCCGTCTTGCAATACAAGCCATGTGCCGCGCGTTTGCAACCACTCGTTTGAGGCTTTAAATGCCGGGAAACAAGTGGCTTGAGAAGATTGAGCGTGTGGCCCTCGGTAAAGCTCTTGAGGCTTCTGTTGACAATCCTGACTGAAGTTTTGTCACACAGGCTGACGTTTTGTCAGTCCACGCTTCGCTCTCAGGAAAATCGCGCTCGCATTGTCACTAATGACTGTAGAATAACTCTTCGCGGTGAAGGAATCGAAAACGCTCCCCCGACAGACACGGGCTGCTTTGAGAGCGATCAAAGCGGCACGACTGCCCTTAATGAAAAATTCAATGACCGATTATCTCAAACACAAAATTGAGCTGGGCGATTCGGAGTTCGCACACGTCTTCGACGAGCTGACCTTCTGGTCGTCCAGATTCGGCCAGCTGCTTTTCGACCGGATTGAGATTCGCCCTCGACTCAGTATTCTTGATGTCGGCTGCGCGAGCGGCTTTCCTTTATTCGAGCTGGCAAATGTCTTCGGCCAATCGTGTCGCATCACGGGACTGGACATCTGGAGCGAAGCCCTAAAGCGTGCCGAGCGCAAGCGAAAGTTTTACGATCCGCCCAACGTCGCGCTCGTCGAAGCAGACGGCGCGCATCAACCCTTCCACGATGCGACCTTCGATCTGCTGGTCTCTAACCTTGGCGTCAACAATTGGGCTGACCCGCAAGCGGTGCTCGCGGAATGTCACCGCGTCGCCAGACCGGACGCGCGCCTTGTCCTCACGACGAACGTCAAAGGCCACTACAGCGAGTTCTATGAGCTCTTTCGAGAAGCCCTGCGAGAATTGAACAGGCCGGAACAGCTTGAAAAACTTGAAGCACATGAGGCGCACCGTGGAACGAAAGAAGCGATCTGCAATTTGCTTCAGAAGACGGGCTGGAAGAGTGTGCGAATCGTCGAAGAGAGTTTTAGTATGCGGTTTGCGGACGGCGGCGCATTGTTCAATCACTCTTTAACGAGGATCGGTTTTCTGGACGGCTGGCGAAGCATCGTCGACGCGAATGAAGAGATAATGGTTTTTGAAATAATAGAGAAAAAGCTCAACGAGGTGGCGCGCGCCGTGGGAGAGCTGCGGATGAGTGTGCCGATGCTTTATCTGGAAGCGGAGAAACAAATGTGAGTATCGGCAACTTCGCCACACGACTTAAGGCCCAATGCTGGTCATGATTTTTAGCAGACTTTTTTCAGCAGATCTATTTTTTTAAGGAGTAAGCAATGATACAAACCGTCGCGTGGTTTGAACGTAAGTTCTCTTTTGATCTACCGCTGTGGATGTATCCAAACGTCATAGAGCGCCTGCGAGGCACTCCGGCGCGTCTTGAAGACCGCCTCGCGGCGTTGCCCGCGAGCACGCTCACGCGCCGTGATGGAGACAAGTGGTCTATGCAGGAGCACGCAGGTCATCTGCTTGACCTTGGCCCACTGGACATCGCGCGCCTGGACGATTACGCCGCCGGGCAAGAGACCTTACGCGCCGCCGACCGCGAGAATAGAAAGACCCATGAGGCGAATCACAACGCGCGGGAAATCGCAGACCTGCTGCGCGCGTTTCGCTCAGAGCGCAAGGAGTTCGTAAGCAGTCTTGAACAGTTTGACGAAGAGTTTATCAAGCGGCGTGCTGTTCACGTGCGACTCAACACGGAGATGCGAGTGCTGGACTTCGCCTTTTTTATCGCCGAGCACGACGATCATCATCTGGCGCGAATCACGGAACTGATTCACAGGTTCGGCGAGACATAAAGAAGCGCGCGCAGTCTCTTCCGTGTCGCCGACATCGAGCGCAAACGTCATGCAGGAGCAGACCGTCACGTTATCAACCCAGACCGTGCAGGCCGAACACGAGCCGCGATCACAGACCACTTTCGTCCCTGTCTTATCAAGCTCGAAGCGCAGCGCCTCTGCCAGCGTCGTACGCGGCTCGACCAAGATTTTATAGGCAGCGCCGTTGACGCTAAGCGTGATTGGAACTCTTTCCGGGCCAAGAATCGCGGCCCTTGAGCTTGCGTCCGCGACCGTCTTCGGCGAGTCGCCATTCTCTTTTTTTCCGTTTAGACATATTCCGAACTCCCGCGCATGCAAACTGATTTTATGAGGACGTTACTCCGATTGTGTGTACGATTTGAAGCTTAACTCAGCTTGTCTTGATTGTGTATCTCTTCAACTTGCCGCCCGGCTGGATGATTGATGCGTTCAAGCTAAAGGGAAGCGCAGCCGAGTGTTCAAGCGAACTGATGAAAATTTTCGTTTACATTTCAGGGCGTGTAGAATGTGTCCGGACAAATCTATTGCGCTAAATGGGACGAATCAAATCACTCGAAGGGCTTTCTCCTGCCGATGCACGGCTGGCGGGCGGCAAAGCTTATAACTGTGCGCGGCTTCTTCAGGCGGGCTTTCCAGTGCCCGGCGGATTCGTGCTGATGGCCGATGCCTCAGAGGATGGACTTATCGAAAGCGTCGAATTGAAGCGTGCGCTCGAAGGTTTTCCTGAAGACAGCTTGTTTGCTGTGCGCTCTTCGGCGGCGGACGAGGACGGGGCTAATCAATCGTTCGCGGGGATTCACGAAACACGTCTCAATGTCACGCGCGACCGTTTAGAAGAAGCGATACGCGCATGCCGCGACTCTGTCGAATCAACTCAGGCCATCGCTTATCGACGCGCGCAGGGCTTGAGCCTGGATCATCTGCAAACGGGAGTGCTCGTGCAGTTGATGATTCAATCGGTCACGGCGGGTGTGGCCTTTACGATCAATCCAGTGACGGGCGCGCGGGACGAGCTGGTCATCAGCGCCACCTGGGGATTGGGCGAAGCACTGGTCGGCGGGCACGTCGAGCCTGACGAGTTTCGCTTGCGCAAGTCCGACCGCTTTCTGCTTTCATCTCACATCGGCGACAAAAATTTCCGCGCGCTGTCGGAGCAGGGCGTCTCTCGCCTTGTAGAAATCGAAGGTGACGAACGGCGCAGGGCATCTTTGAGCGAAGAGGAAGTGCGCGAGTTGGCTGCTCTGCTGGTACGCATAGAGGAGCATTACGGCGCGCCGCAGGATATAGAGTGGTGTCACGACGGCCACCAGTTCTGGATTGTTCAATCGCGCCCGGTGACTGGCGCGCACATGACCGCCGACGCGCACATCGATATTGAATGGACGCGCGCCAATGTGCGAGAGGTGCTGCCGGATTTGCCTTCGCCGCAAGTGCTCGACGCCCTGTGCGACATCCTTGAGCGCGGGATGCGCGGCGTCTACGGACGCCTGGTTAGACCAGCGGAAGAGCTTGGGCCACTCATCAAAGCCTTTTACGGGCGTCCCTATTTCAACCTGACGCAGTTTCGCCACGTCTGTCGTATGACGGGAAGCCAAGCTGCTTCCGTCATGCGCAGCATGGGCCATGAGGGCGAGATCAGAGAAGAAGACAAGGTGGCACAACGCCCGAGCTTTCATGATTTTGTGCGCGTGCTCCCGGATATACTTCGCGCGGGATGGATGCAGGTCAGGGCCGGGCAGATGGTCAAAGAGACTTTGGCCGAAGTCGAGCGGGATATGGCCATTATCGACGCGCACGACCCGTGCGAGCTGACGGACGAAGAGATGGCCACGTTTCTAAAGCAGTGGAACGATGAAGCGGCGGAGCGTTTAAGGGTCGTCTTTGTAATGTCGGGCGTCTTTCTCTACGAAGCGCCGCTTAAAAAAATCTGCGAGCAGGTCGGTTTCAGTTACGAGCGATTGCTGCACACGCAGCTTGCCATCGGAGAAAAGAGCGTCAGCGCGCAGCAGGGATTCGATCTCCTGCGCCTTGCCCATCAGGCGCGCAGTGAAGAGCGCGCTCACCTCTACTTTATGCGAAGCACGGATGGCTTCGAGGGCTTTCGTTTGAAGCTGCAAGGCACGGAATTTCTCAATCGGTTCGAGCTGTTTCTGAAAAAGTACGGGCATCGCGGGCCTTACGAATCGGATTGGTCGCTGCCGCGTTACAGCGAAGACCCCGCGCCGCTTCTGTTCGCCATCGGCGCGCACGTGCGAGCGCACGAATCGCCCATGCCCGAAGAGATCATCGCGCGGCAAGAACGCGAGGCAGAGGAAGCCTGGCAGGCTTTCGAGAAAAGATTGAGCTGGCATCAACGCCTACTGCTTTTGCCGCGCGTGCGCTGGCTGATCCGCCGCGCCAAGCAGATGTATTTGTGGCGCGAGCTGGTTCGTTCCGAGATGATGCGTCCGCCCTCTGCGCTCAGGCGCTGGCTGCTGGTCATGGCCGAGCGCTTCGTCGAGCGCGGGTGGATTGAAGAGAGAGACGACTACTTTTTCCTGACGCGCGAAGAGGTTGCGGAGGGTGTTGCCGGATGGGCTAAAGGCATAACTCCGCAGCTACGCTCAATCGTTGCACGGCGCAGGGCGGAGATAGAGTCCTGGCGAGAGCTTGAGCTGCCGCTACTGATGCGCGAATCCGAATTGCCTGCGCTCCTTAGACGCGCGACCTCCGCTCTGCCACAGCGGGATGTTTATGAATTGCACGGCCTCTGCGTCAGTGCGGGCTCGGTCGAGGGAGAGGTGCTGGTGATGCGCGAGCCCTCGGAGTTTGCGCGCATGCGGCGTGGCGCAATCCTCGTCGCGCCCGCAACTGATCCTGCGTGGACACCTTTGTTCACGCTCGCCTCGGGCGTCATCGTAGAGGTCGGCGGGACGCTCTCGCACGCTTCGACCGTGGCGCGCGAATACGGTTTGCCGGCGCTCGCCAACATCAAGGACGCGACACGCATTTTGCGCGACGGCGACCGCGTGCGATTGGACGCGACGAACGGCACCGTGCAGCTTCTCAGTCGCAAGACGCCAGTTAGTACCGACACAGAACTCCCTGCCTTTCGATAGGCTTGAAGGTGAAAGACATGAGACGAATTCATCTACCGATCCTGTTAGTTATCGTCGTCGCTCTTCAATCGAGCTACGGCTGCCGTTCGGGCAGCGCGCCGGAGCCGAAGGCTGTCTCCTTCGCTTCGAATAACTCTCAGGCACAGGCGAATTATGACATAAGCGAGCTGCCCAAGCCGCATGGCTTCCTCAATGATTTTGCCGGTCTTCTGGATAAGACGACGAGCGACCGGCTGGAAAAAACTCTGGCGGAGTTTAAGAAATCCAGAGGGATAGAATTTACGGTCGTGACTGTTAAGACGACCGGCAATCTGTCTGCTTTCGATTACTCGCTGGCGTTGATGCGCGCGTGGGGTGTGGGCTCGCCGGAGCACGGCGGACTGTTGATGCTGATTGTGGCTGATGATAAACGTTGGCATATACAGATCAGCCGCAGGATTGAAAAAGTTCTGACCAATGAAGAGGTGGGCCAACTGGGGAACACGATGAAGCCCTTCTTCCTTGAACGCAAATATGGCGAGGGGATAGAAAATTGCGTCGACCTGTTTATCAAGAAATTGACTGAGCGAAACGCCAGCTAAACTTCATAGGAGTCATGTCAATGGTGAGACTGGAAACAGAGCGGCTGAGCTTACGCATGTGGCGCGAGGAGGATGATTTCGAGCCTTACGCGCGAATGTGCGCAGACCCGGAAGTGATGCGCTATCTCGGAGGCCAGACCTTTTCGCGTATGGAGGCCTGGCGGAGCATGGCCTATTTCGTCGGGCACTGGCACTTGCGCGGCTACGGTCACTGGGCCGTCGAGGAGAAAGTGAGCGGGCAGATGATCGGGCGCATCGGTTTCCTCAATCCCGTTGGGTGGCCAGGCTTCGAGATCGGCTGGACTCTAGCGCGCGAACACTGGGGAAAGGGCTATGCGATCGAGGGCGCACGCCGCGCGCTTGAATACGCATTCACAGAACTGGACAAAGATCACGTCATCAGTTTGATTCATCCCGAAAATAAAGGTTCGATCCGCGTGGCAGAACGTCTGGGAGAGCGTGTCGAGGGTAAGGCCGAAATCATGGGGATAGATGTGCTGGTCTACGGTATAGATCGCGCGCCGCGCTCCTGAAACGCTTCGGCAGTAAAGATAAAGGCGAAGCGAAGAGAAACGGAAGAGAACCTCTGTCGACGAGCTTTCCTTTCAAGTACGGGTCTTGCGCTCTAAACGGAAGCGGAAAAATTTTTCAGGTGCGCATTATTTTCGCGACGCTAAAGACACGCGCGCCCTTTATGCTGCCGATCAAGATAAAATTCTTTGCAGAGAGAGTGTGTGTGGAGTTAACTGAGAATGAGTGAGCATGCGGGTATAAATGCCGCCGCTTTAGAGAGTCCGACGCTCAGTATGTCTGCGGGACGGCGCTGGGCTGTGACGGCGGGCGTAATGACGGGAATGTTTCTTGCCGCACTCGAAGCGACAGTGGTCGGCACGGCGATGCCGACTGTGATTGCCTCGCTCGGCGGATTGAGCCATTACAGTTGGGTCTTCTCGGCCTATCTGATTACCTCGACTGTGACCGTGCCTGTGTGGGGCAAGCTCTCGGATTTGTATGGGCGCAGACTCTTTTATCAACTCGGGATCGCGATCTTTCTTGTGGGCTCAGTGCTCTCAGGTATCTCGACTTCGATGACGGAGTTGATCGTCTACCGCGCGATACAGGGGCTGGGCGCGGGCGCGCTCGTCCCTTTGGGCATGACGATCATCGGAGACATCTATACTCTGGCCGAGAGGGCGCGTATGCAGGCGCTCTTTAGCGGCGTGTGGGGACTGTCGAGCGTCATAGGGCCGGTGGTGGGCGGCTTTATCACCGATCGCTTGTCGTGGCGGTGGGTCTTTTATATCAATCTGCCGGTCGGGCTGGCGGCTGCTCTGATCCTGGGGCTCGCGTTAAAGGAGCCGAAGCGAACGGAGAGACCGACGATCGATTACGCGGGCGCTGCGCTTTTGATGTTAGCCATTACGCTCCTGATGCTGGCGCTGGTCGAAGGCGGCGCGAGCCTGGTGACACTGATCGCACCGCGCAACCTTGCGCTCTTCGCTGGGGCGGCTTTGCTTACGCTTCTCTTCGTCTGGACAGAGCGGCGCGCCGCAGACCCCATAGTGCCGTTCGAGATGTTTCGTAATCGCGTCGTGGCCGTTTCCGTGAGCGCAGGATTTCTGGCGGGCGTCGCGATGTTCGGCGCGATCTCTTTCGTCCCGCTCTTCGCGCAGGGCGCTTTGGGTGCGACGGCGACAGAGGCCGGGTCGCTCCTAACACCGCTGATGCTGAGCTGGGTCGGAATGTCCGTCATCGGCGGACGACTCCTCTTAAGGGTCGGTTATCGTCCGACGTGCATCGTCGGCTTTATCTTTCTCTCGACATTCCAGCGCGAGACGGCGCGTGTGTGGCTCTACGTCGATCTGGGATTGATCGGTGCGGGCCTGGGGTTAACGATGTTGACGCTGCTCATCGCCGTGCAGCAGTCAGTGCCGAGTTCCCAGCTGGGAATCGCGACCTCGCTCAACCAGTTTTCGCGCTCTATCGGCGGCGCGGTCGGAGTCGC
>Ga0190273_10000356_pt1 | contig 18293 bp, 20 predicted proteins | sample Popmic504IS_FD_134513 | JGI IMG/M metagenome (GOLD analysis project Ga0190273, IMG submission 134513) | Populus adjacent soil microbial communities from riparian zone of Shoshone River, Wyoming, USA - 504 IS | ecosystem: Environmental > Terrestrial > Soil > Riparian zone > Trees stand | place... | reverse complement strand
TATTCTATATGCTTACGCTTACATCTCCAACCGTTTCACGCCCCGACAATGATATAGCCGAAGACCCTTACTTACGCCTACTTGTTAAAATTCACGGAATATCATATAGATAAACAAGGGTGGCGCAATAATCACAATCAAAGCAGTGACCATCAATATTCTTCGTTTAGCATGAGTTGGATGGTCTGCGGGAGCCGGCGGTAGGCCTTTAGCTTTGCGCAGAATTGGACGGCCAACAATATAAATCACATATATAAGTGCAAATGGAAATACTAATTGAGCAAGATAAAGAATTATTAAAAGCATATAGCATTGAGCGATAACGACGTACTTTTTTCTATAAGCTTACACTTACATCTTCAACCGTTTCACACTTTGCTGCGTAAGCCACGCATATGTCGGATACTACAGGCATATTTTAATAAGCATTTGTTACACGATTGATTTACAATGAATATCTTGGTTCTATTCAGTTATATCTTGTACTCATCGGTAACTTGTAAAGCTAGTTTCTCGATTAGACCTTCGAGCTCCTGTCTACCTGCTAAATTTTGATAATAGTCTTCCCACTCCATACTGCTAGACATGGCATCAATTTTATTAAGGGTCTCATATTCCATAAGCAACCTATTACTATTAGGCAAAGAGATGATGTAGTTAAAAATAATACTACCTAATTCTTCTTCTGGTAAACCATTAGCTGACGCAAGACGTTTTTTCAGTTCACTTACGACTTGTTCTATAGTAGGCTCTTGCCCTTGATTGTTCATGTATATCTCTTTCCCTTACAATTCAGTTGTAAGGGAGGGCTCACGTATTAATACGTTGTGAGCCCTCCCAGCTACGAGCCGAACATCACAGGATCGGCTATTTAGGTGCGGGGATAGCTTCGCCTCCCTGCTTCCAATGCTCGGTGATAGTTCTGCCGTTTTCATCGAAAACGATGTGCATGTGGAGGTTGTCGGGCTCGTCCGGGTAAGTCACAATGACGTCTGTGGTGTACTCGTCATAGTCGCGACTGTAGCCGTTCAGAACCTCAACCACAAGCTGACCATCACGATACTGGACATCACGACCCCCTCGCTTCTCCATGCCGTCGACGATACGCCAACGAGAAGACTCTTCACGAGCTTCCTGATATGCGCGAAGCGCACGCTGCGCTTCAGGACGGTCCAAAGCACGCAGCGCTGTCTGAAGAAACAAATTCCGGACAGAGAATTCTTGCGCTACTCGCTGATCGTGCGCAGCGTTGACGTAACGCTGGGCAGCAAGCGGGTTCATGCCAGCACCGCTACGGGCGGCGTTGACACTGCCCTTGAGCCAGTCTCCGAAGGTAATCTTTCGCCGGGCCATAATAGGCCTTCCTGCTCGTAGGAATGAGGAGTTGCACTATGCAACATACGCCGATGAGACGCCTCAGGCACATAGTATCACAAATAGTTAATGATTTTTACTATTTGGCTTTGCGGCTGAGGACGGTGTGTGCAGCCAAGGCAATGTGCTTGGCATCGAGGCCAAAGTGTGTCATTAGTTGCGCAGGTTCGCCCGATTCACCAAACTGATCGCGCATACCAATACGGAAGACTGGTACTGGGTACTGCTCTGATAGCATTTCAGAAACCGCGCCACCCAAGCCACCATTGATCTGAGCTTCTTCGGCTGTCACTACGCAGCCAGTCTTATGTACGCTCTTTAGGATAGTTGCAGCATCCAAAGGTTTGATCGTCGGCACATGCACTACTTCGGCATGGATACCATCTTTCAACAACTTGTCAGCCGCTTCCAAGGCGTGGGCAGTCATCGTACCAGTAGCAACTAACGTCACATCAGTACCTTCATGGAATACATACGCCTTGCCAATCTCAAATGGAGTTTTACCAGTAGTCAAAACAGTTGTTGCTTCACGGGCTAAGCGCAAATACGCCGGACGAGGGTCTTTAGCCAAAGCTAAAGTAGCTTTCTCTGCCTCAATACTATCGCCAGGAACGACTACTACCATATTCGGCAATACGCGCATCAAAGCAATATCTTCTAACATCTGGTGTGTGGCACCATCGGGGCCAACGCTAACACCAGCATGCGAACCGACTATCCGCACTGGGCGGTTATTCAAACAAATGGTAGTGCGGATCTGTTCCCAGTTACGTCCCGGGGAGAACGCAGCGTATGAAGATACAAAAGGGATCTTACCCATTGCCGCCATGCCGGCACCAACAGTGACCAAGTTCTGCTCAGCCACGCCAATTTCTATAAAACGCTTCGGAAATTCTTTGGCAAACAAGTCCATAGCCGTTGAACCAGTCAAGTCCGCGCAAGCGCCTACCACATTGTCATCGTCCTTACCAGCCTGTAGCAAGCCGCGCCCAAATCCCTTACGGATTGGCTCGGTTGCAGCATCTTTAGCCAAGTAATTCTCTACCAAATGCATGTCTTTTGTCATATCGGCCTATTCGTGTTCGCTTTTAATTTTACCTTTGAGGGTACGCAAATCGTGCAGAGCCTGCACCGCTTGCTCATGGTTCGGTGGAGCGCCATGCCAATGGAAGTCATATTCCATAAACGGTACGCCGCGGCCAGGAATCGTGTGGGCGATGATCATAATCGGCTTTTCTACGATAGCCCGTGCCATCGCGCAGGCATCAATCACGGCTTCGATGTTGTTGCCGTCGATTTCTATAACATGCCAGCCAAATGCCTCCCATTTGCCGCGCAGGTCTTCCAGCGGCATCACATCTTCTGTTGGCCCGTCAATCTGAATATTGTTACGGTCAATAATCCCAATCACGTTATTCAATTTGTACTTGCCAGCCAGCATAGCTGCTTCCCAAATATTACCTTCGTTCAGTTCGCCATCGCCCATTACCACATACACCCAGCGGTGCTTGATTTCGTCCATGCGCATAGCCAATGCAATGCCAGCAGCTTGGCTCAAACCACAACCTAACGGGCCTGAAGTTGTTTCCATGCCGGGCAGTTTTTCTCTTTCTGGATGACCCTGCAGACGTGACCCTAACTTTCTTAGTGTCATCAATTCTTTACGGTCAAAATAGCCGGCATTCGCCATAGTCGCGTAGCGTACCGGCACACAGTGGCCGTTGCTCAGCAGCAAAATGTCGCGCTCATCCCAATCAGGATTTTTAGGGTCATGCTTCATAATGTCAAAGTACAAAGCTGTAAAGATATCCGCCAAGCCCAACGGGCCTGCCGAGTGCCCGCTGCCGGCTTCTTCCAGCATGCGAATAATATCCGTGCGGATGTCGTTGGCCTTAAGTTCAAGTTCTTCGAGTGAAAGCGTATGCATATTCAAGCCACCCCCTTAATGTCCACGTATTACTTGTTCCAGTGTAGCATAAGCGGCTCGAGCGTCGTGTGCTTTATGAATGAAGCCTCCGGTGTTCAGCACATCAATACCGCCGCGCACCAGCTCCATGGCGTTGCGGTCATTAACACCACCATCCCAGCCCAGCTCCAATTGCGGCTTCAAATTCTTTAGCTGCCTAGCCTTGGCAAGCAACGATAAGTCGGCGTTACCACCGAACGTCCCCAAACTACCCGAGTAAATCAGCACATGGTCGATCCAGTCCAGACCTTCAGCAATATATTCCACTGGCGTTTGTGGCATCAACGCCACGCCGGCTTCGATGCCATGGGCCCGCAGCGTGCGGGACGCCGCCTCAAAGTCACCTTCGGCCTCGGCGTGCATAATAACCAACTGCGGCCCCAAAGCAATCAGCGCTGGCAAATGCCCCATCGGATTCTTGTACATCATATGGACATCGGCGCGCACGCCACCCGGCCACCAGATATCAGCTACCGGTACCAGCTCCATAGGAGTCATAATACCGTCAGCCGCATCAATATGCAGCCGCACCGCAAAGTCGGCTACTTTAGCAATCTGCTGGTGATACTCATCCAAACTAGGGGTGTCGATAGTCGGCACAATCGAAGCGGTCATGCTTTAAATTTTAGCATAACCGTGGTGTTTCAATTTGAATTATTTACACGAAACAGTAGAAGCTTGCACACTCTGGATCAAACTAAAGTTGACAGCCTGCATGTATGCCAACTGGTAGCTGTGGCGGTTCGATAGGGTCACATCGTAGTTACGGGCAATAGAAGCCGCCGAATGGTTAGCAGTCAACGAGTCGCTGGCCACAGACAAACCGACCAACTCACCATCAGCATCCACAATCGCACCACCGCTAGCACCCTTACGCAGCATATTGTCTGCTGCGCCTTGGCCAAAGCTTTTACTGTAGCCAGCAGCAATGACTAACTGGCCATCACGAGCACCCAACACAGTACCCTCAAACACAGCTGGTTTAGCATTCACATCCTTGGTAGTAGGGTTGCGCACCGTGCCATCAGAAGTAGGTTGGTAATTAATAAAGTAAACTTTGTCACCAGCCTTAGGCGCATTTGTAGATATAGAGATGTCGGGAACACTCTTGAAGTTATCGCTAGCATTAATAGTCAGTACAGCTAGGTCAGACTTATTACCGTAGCGCATTGCAGCCATACTGACAGTATCAGTCGAGGCCGTAGCGCTAGAAGCCACACCGGACGCTAATACCGCAGTGCTGCCACATTGCAGAGCACCATTGTTCATAATCGTGTGACCAGCTGTCAAGATTTGCTGGTCGCCGATAACCACACCAGAAGCCACACTGCCTTGGCCGGTAGCACTATTCAAGATTTGGCGTGTAGCTACCACTGACCGGATAGCCTTAGCTACCGCCACAGGCAGGCCCGGATATTGATTGGCTATATCTTGGTCATCTTCAGAAATTACAGCCGTCTTATCAGTTAAGACGTCCGCTTGGGCCAAAGCCTGCGAATCCACCTGCTGGAAGCCCCAAAAAAGACAAGTTAGAACGACTCCCAATTGCAAAATACGTCGAAAATGATGCATAACATAGTTATTATACACCATTTATATATAAATGTCAATACTCCTTATGCTTTTACAGCTTATGGATATATCTATATACGCTTAAGGGATCTGAGGCATTCCTGCTAAGGAAAGGTTAGCTGGGTCTAGTCTTATTTAGCCTAACTCATCCAACTGCACAATACGCCGTTTGTAACGCTCGGCGCCAGCAAATGCTGTGTCTAGCCATGTTTTAAGGGTACTTTCAGCCCTATCTAAAGCAACAATCCGCGCGGGCAGACATAATACATTAGTATCATCGTCATTCCTGCCAGAGCGGGCATCTTCCGGATTGTCGCATACCGCCGCCCGGATACCCTTGAAACGGTTAGCAGCGATGCAAATCCCCTGGCCACTGCCGCAGATCAGTAGTCCGCGCGGATCACGGTCATCACTAGTACGCATAGCAGTCACGACTTTGGCGGCGAACACCGGATAATCGTCTTGCGGGTCAGGCGTTAGGTCACCAACATCTTCCACTTGGTAGCCAGATTGCTCTAAATACGCTTTTAGCTGCTTTTTGAGTTCATACCCGTTATGGTCGGCGCCCATGTAAATCTTCATATCTCACCCCGGTTAATGCACTATGAATAAAAGGAGGGCGGTTGCCGCCCTCCTTGAGTTTTAGATCGTTAGGCCTTATGCAGCGCACGGCCGGCGTCGGCTACGACTTCAACCAAGCGGTTGGAGTAACCCCACTCGTTGTCGTACCACACCATAACCTTAATTAGGTTGCCGTCAACAACCTTGGTCAACAGCAAGTCAACTGTGCCGGAGTGGCTGTTGCCAATGTAGTCGCTGGATACTAGCGGGTCATCACTAACAGCCAGAATACCCTGGTAAAACGGCTCAGCGGCAGCTTTCTTAAAGACTTCGTTAATTTCTTCGACAGTAGTGTCACGTTTTAGCAACACAGTCACATCGCTAATAGAAACCACAGGGGTAGGAACGCGTACGCTCACACCATCAAATTTGCCTTTTAGCTGCGGCAAAGCTAGACTCACGGCGATTGCCGCACCAGTACTGGTAGGAGTGATGTTTTCAGCAGCGTTACGGCCTTCACGCAGATCCTTGTTTGGAGCATCTTGTAAGGCCTGGCTGGCAGTATAACTGTGGACGGTGGTTAGCATAGACTTCTCTACGCCAAATGTAGCGTCCAAAATGGACATTACAGCACCCAGGGAGTTAGTTGTACAGCTAGCATTGCTGATGACTTCCGTAGCATTAGCTAGCTTGTCGTCGTTGGCACCTAACACAATAGTGTCGACGCCCTCGCTCTTGCTTGGTCCGGAAATAACTACCCGCTTAGCGCCAGCTTTTAGGTGCAACTCTGCATCTTCTTTTTTGGTAAAGCGGCCGGTCGATTCAATAACGACATCAACCTTTAGGTCGCCCCACGGCAATGCAGCTGGGTCCCTTTCGGCCAAGACCACTACCTTGTGGCCGTCGACGATAATATGCTGGTCGTCAAAGCTGACTTCCTTGTCGTATGTACCATAATTGCTATCGTGCTTTAGTAGATAGCCAAGCGTCCGTGTGTCCGTCAAGTCATTGATAGCCACAATCTCAACATCATTGCGGTCAAAGCCAATCTTAAAGGCATTGCGGCCAATGCGGCCGAAGCCATTGATAGCTATCCGAGTTTTAGTCATTCTGTATCCCCCCTTATTTATTGCTGGTTTCATGCAGTTTTTATGCAGTACTGAATGAAGCTTATGCTTGCTCTAGGCTCATTGTAACCTCAAAGCACATGCTAAGCAATATTTGCCACCTATGGATTGCAGGTTACCGCACTGGTATTAAGTACCGCAAAACCAGATTTGGCACCAGTAACGATATTGTCACATTTTAAGATGTTGCCCGTAACGCCTTTTTGCAGATAAAACCCATAGCCGGGCGCATTGTTGAGGTCCATCTTATTATTGCGGAAGACGTTGTCATTACCCCATCCGGCCAGCGCCTGATGGACTTGGAAGCCGTCCTGGAATACAGCTGGTCCGGAAACTACTGCAGTATTATCGCTGATAGTGTAACCATTACCTTTGGCGTCAATCCAGGAGTCAGCATAATTTTCGCCAGCCATACCAACGCCGTCAAAGCGGTTGCCGGAAATCAAACCGCCGCTGCTACCCTCTTTAACATCTATATTTTCCGCACTAGTGTTGCTAATCGTATTATTAATGACCTGGTTGCGGTCAGATTTGTCCGGATTACCATTGGAATGCGTGCCCCAATTGGATTTGGCGCTACCAATATACACACCTTCGCCATATTGAGGTTGCTTGACGCCGGTTTTTTCAATTATTGAATTTTTGATAAGGTTGTCGCTAGAGAATGCCCTAAAATGCACGGCCTCGTCGCCAACAGCGTAAACACGCACTGCATCAAGGACAACATGGCTACTGCCATCCAATACGACACCCTTCGAAGCATTAGTTATAGTTATGCCGCTAATGTTCCAATAACTCGCATTGGCAATATATAAGCCATATCTGCCAGACGGGCCACCGCCATCGATAATGGCGTTACGCGAACCAGTTAACTTGATTGGCGCGCTAGCCGTGCCACTTTTAACGATTGCAAACGAGCCACTATATTTACCTACCGCAAGCTTACCGCTGTATGTTCCATCAGCAAGTTGAATAGTGTCACCGGGGCGTGCGTCAGCTATTGCTGCCGTTAATTGGTCACTATTAGCCACCTGGACGGTGCGGCCCGTGTCGTCTGAAGGCGGAGTTCCCGTAGTCCCAAACTTAACGACAGTCCCACCAGAAGCGCCACTACCAGACTGCAGACTTGCCTGGCCAGCAATTTGGCCTGCTTCGGCCTCACTGTGCGACACATAGGTTGCAGCTAAAGTCCGGGTCAGGAGCGCCACACCGATAATACCGATGAGTCCGGCTATTGTAAGGCGTCGCCGATAAGTCTTCACTCTCCGCCAAATTTTCCGCAAAGCGCCAGCTTCCACCATTAGAAATTCCTTATTAGTTATGCCTAATGTAGCAGGCTGCGCTAGTTAATCCTAGCCGGCTATTCGCAAAACTTCGGCTTTATATGCAATTGGTTATCCCGGATATGCACCAAGGCAGCTTCCAATGATTGTGAGCGCTGCATTCGGGATGCAACTGACAGACAGACTACAATAGCCTCGTCAATGGTAAGCCAGCAAGCTTTGTCATGCTCATCACTTATTACCACATCCGGACGTTCAAGAAGGTGCAGCATGTAGAACAATGAAACGATTTCTACGTTCGGTTCCCGTCCAGTTTTAACCAATTGGTGCACTAATTCCAGTTTATCAACAGAAGTGCTAATGCGCGTTTCTTCATACAGTTCACGGACTGCCGCTTCTTCGTCACTTTCGCCGGGCTCACCCCGCCCGCCCGGTATGTCAAAGCCACCCGCCCGGTGGTCGTCAGTAAGGCTTCGCCTTAAAAGAAGCACGTCACCTTCCGGATCGATAACGACAGTCCGGGCAATGATGTGCTTCTCCATAACCAGCTCCTTTCGGGACTACTTAGGCAGCTTGGTTTTTGTAACGCTCAATAGATTCAGCGATGATTGCTTTAGCAGCCTCAATATCACCCCAACCCTCAACAACCGTACTACCCGGTTTCTTCAGGTCTTTGTAGTGTGTAAAGTGGTGCTCAATTTGCTGCTTCCAGCGCTCACCGAGGTCTTCCAGCGAGTTGATACCGTTGCCAGTGTGACGGTCATCGGCTGGCACCACGACCACTTTGTGGTCGGCTTCACCGTCGTCAATAAAGTTCAAAATGCCGATAATCTTTGCCTCCATCCATACGCCCATTGGTACGGGCTCATCAGTAATGACCAAGGTGTCCAACTCGTCACCATCCTCATCAAGCGTCTGGGGGATAAAGCCATAGTTGGTCGGCTTAGCGAAGATAGCCGGCTCGACGCGGTCAAGCATAAAGGCCGCGCGCTTGCGGTCCCACTCCACTTTGAGTGTTGAACCCTTTGGAATTTCAACGACCGTGTTAACGATGCCGTTCTGGTAGTCACCGGTGTCTAGTACTTGGTTAAAATCAGCCATGCAAGCCTCCTCTGTAAAATAAGCATTTGCACTATAGTTTTCGTTATGTGAATATTGTACACTACAGATAAGATGAAGGAAAATTCCAGGCCTAGCCTTAGAATTGTCGGCCACCGTGGTGCCCGTGCCTTGGCTCCCGAAAATACGGTCGCAGCTATGCGCAAAGCATTGGAGCATCGCGTCGATGAAATAGAAGTCGATGTCCGCGTTACTAAAGATAAAATAGTTGTCGTACACCACAACCGTGATGTCCAAGACCCTACCAGCGCCCGGTTGGACATCCGATACCATACCTACGCCGAGCTCAAACAACACAAAGCCGACCTAGCCACACTCGAAGAAATCATTGATGCCGTTGGCCACAAAGTCCCCTTGCAGATCGAAGTCAAAGGCGGCGAAGCGACCCGGCCTGTGATCGACATCCTGCAGACATACCTCAGCAAAGGCTGGCATGAAAATGACTTTTTGATTGGTTCCAAGAAACAAAAAACCCTTATGGAAATCCATCGTGCCGTACCAGCAATCCCTACAGTTGTCATCGAACCATTTTCCGGCATACGCGCCACCTATCGGGCGCGCCAGATTGGCACCAAGCGTATTAGCATGCGATCGTGGTGGTTGTGGGGATTCTTTATCCGTTCGCTTGCCCGCAGTGGTTACCAACTGTACGCATATACATTAGATAATCCGGGCAAAGCCCGACGCTGGTCCCATAATGGCTTAGCCGGCGTTATAACAGACCGGCCGGATCTTTACCAATAGTCACGCTCCTCTAATCATTTGTAAGTTATACTGCCTACAGATGAAGATGACGTTACGCGAGACAGGTCAAATTAGTGGCGATATATACTATTTTAGTTTTGAGCCGGAACGGCACTATGGCTATATCGCCGGCCAGTTCGCCGAATTCACGATCGCCGGCGTCACTGACGATCCCAAGGGGCCTCGGCGCTGGTTTACGATATCAAGCAGCCCTACGGAGCAGCTCGTGACTATTACGGTACGTATGCGTCAGCCATTATCATCATTTAAGCAGGCGCTGCGTAGCCTCCAACTTGGTGAGGCTATTTTGTCCAGCGACCCCCTAGGTGACTTTGTATTACCACTCGACGAATCTCGCCCATTGGTTTGGCTAGCCGCCGGCATCGGCATCACGCCATTCGGCAGCATGGCACGGTGGATAGTCGACAGTGGCGAGCGCCGCTCTATCCGGCTACTCCATATTTCCAATAACCCCGGCGGCGCGGCGCTTGATCAGCTACTTGATGCTGCCAGCATCAAACACCAGACAATCAGTACCATAGGCACGCGCCCGGATGCGCCAGCTATACTAGCAGGTATTCCGGCTATTGCCGATAACAGCTTGGTATACATTTCTGGACCGGAAAATATGGCCAACGATATCCGAGCCAGTTTGCTTGGCTCAGGTTATGATCGCGATATGATTATTGTCGACCAGTTCCTTGGCTACGATATCTAACGGTCTCCTAACGCTAAAAAACAGCCGGTATATCACCGGCTGTTTTTTAGCGGTACCCAAGCCTAAGTTTAAGCGCTAGGCATCTTGGCGACTTCTGCCGGAGAAGTTGGATAGCCTTCCAAGTACTCACGAATCATAAGGGCGGCAGTAGCACCTTCACCAACGGCCGTAGCAATCTGCATAGTAGCACCGCTACGGATATCGCCAGCTGCGAATACGCCGGGCATGGAAGTCTGCAGCTTCGCATTAGTCTCTACGAAACCAATTTCATCAAGCTTGATCGGCGTAGTCTGTAAGAATTGGCTATTTGGATTAAGCCCAACAAACACAAATACACCATCGGTCTCGAATTCTACTTTGACACCGTCCTTAGTGCCTACTACTTTGGTTACTTTGTCCATATCATCAACCTGGGCGCCGATAATTTCGTCAGTAGTAGTACCTAAGTGAACTGTAATTTTACCTTCGTCGACAAGTTTCTGGAGTTCACGCTGCAGTACATCGCTAGCTTTGATAGTCGAACGAACCAGTAAGTCTATATGCGTGGTAAAGCGTGTCAGAAAGATCGCCTCTTGAACCGCAGAGTTGCCGCCGCCGACGACGACCAGCCCTTTGTCCCGATAGAAGGCGCCGTCGCAAGTAGCACAATAATGCACGCCGCGGGCGTAATATTCCAGCTCGCCCGGAATGCCTAGCTTTTTATAATCACTGCCGGTAGCAATCAGTACCGCTTTAGCCTTTAGCTGGCCATCGGTCGTATCAAGTGTCTTGATACCATTCTCTTCACTAATAGCCAGCACTTCACCTAGTTCGATTTTGGCGCCAAAGCGCTCAGCCTGCAAGCGCAGTTCATCTGCCAACTTAAGACCTTCGATACCCTGTGGGAAGCCGGGATAATTATCAATCTTATCAGTTACGGCTGCCAGGCCGCCAACCACACCGCGTTCATACAATACGGTTTCAATGTCTTCGCGGGTGGTGTAAATAGCTGCCGTCAAGGCGGCCGGACCAGCACCCACGATGAGTACATCATGGACTTCAGGGTTGGTAGCTTCTGTAGCAATGTCACTCATCGTGGTATCTTCTTTCGTTTTTTTAGGATTAAGCGACTGCAGGTGCTAGTTTTGCCAAATTATAGCCCACAATAACTTCGCGACTGTCATCGGCCTTGGTGACTACTGTTATCGGAGTCGTAAGGGCGCCACTTAATTTATATGCCTCTTGTTGGCGCTCTGGGTTTTGGTCTAGATTAACTTCTTGGTAGCTGTGGCCTTTGGCGACCAGCCACTTCTTTACCATTACGCAGTAGGCGCACGTGTTAGTAGTAAAAATGGTGATGTCTTTAGCCATCTCCGTACCCCCTTAGGCCCCTTTGCGTCTCTCTTGCAAAGGCGTCTTTTTGCTTGTGTTTAGTTTACTTACACAAGTATATATAGCGTAAGCTTAATCTTCAAGTACGCTATATATTGTGCTTTTTACGCCATACACGCTACATATAGCGTAGGTTGAACGTCTTACTGCCCTGCCGGAGCAGCAGCTTCACCAATGCTAATTAAGGTTACATCGAACACCAGCGCCGCATTAGCTGGGATGCTTGATCCTTGTGGAGGATTTGGGCCATAGGCTAATTCAGCCGGAATTACCAAACGACGGACACCGCCGACCTTCATGCCGGGGATGCCTTGCTTCCAGCCATCAATCACTTGAGCCAATGGGAAGGTCGCCGGCTGCCCGCTGTCTTTGCTGCTTTCAAAGATTTTGCCAGTCGCCGCCACAGCGCCTGTGTAGTCAACGGTGATCGTGTCACTCTCTTTGGCTTCTTGGCCCTCGCCGACCTTCGTGTCGGTAGATTGGAGCTGCTCAACCTTTTCTACGGGCGTAAAGCCCTGGAGCGGCTTGCCGGCAGACGAGTTGGCAGCTGCCTGTTTGGATGCCTCCGCCTGGTCTGATTCGTTCTTACGTGACTGTTGCATGTCATAGATCACGAACGCGCTGAATGCTACTGCCGAAAACAAGAACACTGCCGCCATAGTAAACGCGAAAACGCGTTGCCCGATATTTGTCATAATTAGAAACTCCTCCGTTTGCTTTAGGCATTCTACAATAAACTACAGCATCCCGCTAGATTGACGGCAATACCATCCAACCATTACCATAATAAGTAATGAATGCTCCAGCATCCGGGAAACCGGCAAACTTCCAGGTAACTTTAAAAAAAGGTATTGTGGAAGTCGTGCTGAACGTAGAGCAAATATCTTTGGAAAGTCTACGTCAGATCGCGCGGGAAGTCGCCGAAATCACCACTGTTTTACGCAGTAATAACCAGCACGTCATGCTACTGGTTGACGCACGTAAACAAAATACCCACAGCGTTAGCGGCCAAGCCCGGATAGAAGGAAACGAAATGCTGCGCCGATTAGATTATGACGCGATAGCCGTCATAGGCAGCGGCACCGTAGCAGCAGCCTTCATGTATATGCTACGTATTACACACACGGCTACAAAAGTGCAACTCTTTACTAGCGAGCGCAAAGCCAGGGCTTGGCTAAAGGACCGGCTGAAACCTGAGCACCATCGGGTAGCCCTCGGTTTATTAGCTGGACTGGCTATTATACTCATTGGAGCCAGTTCACTCTACGGGTGGTCAACCGATAACCAATACTTGATACGTTGGATCACCACGCTGCGGCCTATCAACCCAATGGCGGCGGTAGGGTTATTATTCATTGGCATCGGTTTTATTAGCTACTGGAGCAATTCTCTACGAGTGCTGCGCCTCACGGGTATCATAGGTATCGCTTTGGGTATTGTCGCCCTATTACCCTTAAATATTGATGTTATATTATTTGGTGATAAGGTCCGTGCTGCCGGGGCACATACTCAATTAGCCGACTCTGCGGCACTTTGCTTTATTGGCATGGGGATAGTTGGGCTAGTTGCCGGAGCCAAAGGCAAATGGGTCCGGCCCTTAGAATACATGGCTTGCGCATTAATGGGCGGGTTGGCTATATTTAACATTTTTGGCCAATTATACGCCCCTGATTTTATTTATGGTTTAGGTGGCAATTTTGTTATGGCGTTCAACTTAGCATTTGCCTTCGCCATTGCCACGACCACTCTTATCCTATTAGTCGCTTACCGGCAGATGGGACACAATATCCTGCTGCAAGTCACTAACGTCAGTTGGGTGATTGTAGCGGCATTAGTTATAGTCCAGACTGTTACTTACGCTACCTGGCAGCAAGCGGTCGACCGCAACAATATGGAATCCCACCAAGCTCTGACAACCCGTAGGTCCAACATCCAGAATCTAACTACCAGCCGCCTACAGGCCTACATTACCTCATTGCAAGGCTTTAGCGGATTTTATTCAGCCAGCCAAATAATTGGCCGCGATGAGTTTAACCAATACTACAGTTCTCTTAACTTGTCAGAAAACTATCCGGGCCTCTCCTCAGTTTTGTACATCTCTGCCATCAAGGATAGCGACCTTAAAGCATTTACTGCCGAGATGCGCAGCGAGGGACTCAAGACCAAAGGCGCACCTTTTACACCCTACCCTGTGGTTGATGCACCGGTACACTACATCCTTACCTACGTTGGCGGCTCGACATCCACAAATAGTATTGGTTACGACTTGTCGTCGGTAGCCGGCCGCCAAGAAGTATATAGCACAGCTCTCAGTAAACAAGGTGTGTACGGCTCAGAAACGGTACAGGTCCGGCCGACAGCTACCCCTGACAAAGTCTTTACTGGCTTCTTCCTGACTACCTCCACGCGAGATGGCAGCGGCACACATACTGGCATTATTAACGCCGTCTTATACTATGACACTTTCTTTGAACGGGTATTTAAGGATAACGACCTTCTAAAAGGCATAGATTTGTCCGTCACCGACAATGCGACTGGCGATGTAATATACAGGAAGGATAATGTCCAAGGTAAAGCAAGCCATACGACGGCCAGCTCATTTCCTGTAGCCAACCGTAACTGGACCGTGTCTACTACTGCCGGACCTGTATTTGGCATTGGCGACTCCCAAGTACGCTTGCCGGCCTTTATGCTAGTCGTAGGACAAATCTTGTCGGGGTTCTTACTACTCCTATTCTGGACACAATGGCGAGCCAATAGGCAAGCCGTGGCTCTAGCCGACGACATCACCCAGGATTTACAATTTGAGCGTACCAAAGCCGTGGCCAGTGACCAGCGTAGCCATGCTATTTTGTCTAGTATTGGCGACGGTGTATTTGTTATTGATAATCGACAACGCCTAACCTTGTTGAATCCAGCAGCCAGGACCATCGCCGGTATAACCGATGATGAAGTACTTGGCAAACGTTATGACGACATCCTAAATTTCCGCTCACATAAGACCGGTAAAGTTAACGATGCGTTCATCAAAAAAGCACTCGGCGGCCATCTGGCCAGCATGAGCAACCACACCGTATTGGTGCGCAAAGACGGTAAGCAGGTCCCTGTAGCCGACTCCGCAGCACCTATCCGAGACGCCCACAACCATATAGTAGGGGCAATTGTGGTTTTCCGTGACATATCAACCGAAGCCGAGTTAGACAAAGCTAAAACCGAATTCGTGTCGTTAGCCAGCCATCAGCTACGTACGCCACTAGCAGCCATCAATTGGTATGGCGAAATGCTATTGAATGGCGATGCCGGCAAGCTAACCGAAGAGCAGACTAAATATATCCAGGAGATCTTTAGCGGCAGCCAACGCATGGTGGAGCTAGTAAATTCCCTGCTCGATGTTTCACGTTTAGAAGTTGGCAAGTTAGCTTATGTAGCGGCGGAGAACGATATTGCAGACCTTATTAAAAGCGTCGAACAAGAAGTTGGCATCACTGCCAAAGCCAAGTCAATCAGGCTAACCAGCTCCGGCAGAGGTATCCCGCCGGTCACCGCAGACAGTAAACAATTACGCATGGTAGTCCAAAACTTGCTCAGCAATGCCGTCAAATACACTCCAGATAAGGGCAATGTCCATATTCTTTTGCGCGCAGCAACCACAGCCGATATTGCTACCGCCCACCTTGCCGAAGGCAAGAAGTATTGGACATTGGAAGTTAAGGACACTGGTTACGGCATTCCCGTCGACCAACAGCCCAAAATATTCTCTAAGCTGTTCCGCGCTGACAACGTCCAGCGCATGGATGTCGAAGGCACAGGCCTTGGCTTGTACATTGTCAAAGGCGTAGTGGAACAGATGGGTGGACGGGTTTGGTTTGAATCACAAGAAAATATCGGCACCACTTTTACCGTCGTCTTACCATTCAAAGCCAAACACGACCATAGCCATGTATAATGGAACTAGAATAATAGGGGAAGGTTAAATGCCAAAGCGGATATTGATTGTCGAGGATGAACGGCCACTGGCGCATGCCCTGGAATTAAAGTTGCAATTTGAGGGGTTTGAAGTCCTTGCCTGCAGTAACGGCAAAGAAGGCTTGGAGGCCATTCTTGCCGGCAAAGCCGACCTTGTTCTTCTTGATCTGATGATGCCAGAAATGGACGGCTTCCAAGTGTTGCGCGAAAGCGAAAAAATGGCCCAACGGCCACCTATTTTTGTTATCTCTAACTTGAGCCAGCACGAAGACGAAGACCGCGTATTGTCTGCCGGAGCTACCCGTTACTTCATCAAATCGGATACTCCGCTTTCTACCATTATTGGTGCTATAAAACAGGAGTTAAAAGTCTAGAGACTTTTTGACGTTAAAGGGTGGGCATGTATCCAAGTATCGATAAAATAAAGGCGATCCTACTTAAGGAGAACTATATCTCAGCTGCGGACAGTGCTGCGGCAGAGAAAGTCGCCACGGACGGCACTGGCTATGTCTTACATCTGATCAGCCAGAATGTCCTGACCAAAACTTTGCTAGGACAGGCTTTAGCCGAGGCCTACGGGCTAAGTTTCGCCGACTTATCATCGAATGGTATTAGCAAAGAACAAGCAGCCCGCATACCAGAAGACTTAGCACGTGAACAACGTATCGCCATTGTCAGTGACCTCCCCGAAGAAGTGACTATCGCTACCGACCAACCTGCCCGGCTTGACCCACCACGCATCAAAAAGCTTTTCACAGGCCGCAAAGTCCGTCTTCGATACACCTTGCCAGAATATATCGAGCAAACCTTTGAGTTATATGAGCAACCCCTGGCAACACGCTTTTCGGAGATTATTAACAAAAACCGCCGCGTAGCCCCGGAAATCGTCGATGAAATTATTCGTGACGCACTCAACTTCCGGGCCAGCGATATTCACTTCGAACCGCGTAGCCAAACTGTCACGGTCCGCTTCCGTGTCGACGGCTTATTACGCGAGGCCGGTGAAATCCCCGCCGAATACTATGAAAATATACTGAACCGCATCAAAGTTGAAAGTGGTATGCGCATAGACGAGCATGCTTCAGCCCAGGATGGCTCTATGCAGCGCATTGTCTCTACGGGCCAAGTCGACCTGCGCGTTTCGCTAATCCCAACTGTCCGCGGCGAAAAGATCGTTATGCGTGTACTTGGCTCGTACGTTGCCGGCCTCGACTTCGGGCAAGTCGGCATGAGCGACAACCATCGCGAAATTATCGAACGCAATATTATCAAGCCTTTTGGAATGATTTTGACCGTCGGGCCTACAGGCTCCGGTAAAACCACTACACTATACTCGCTACTCAAATCACTTAACAAGCCGGACGTCAACATCACCACCATCGAGGATCCGGTAGAATACCAGATCGATAATGTAAACCAGATCCAAGTGCGCGAAGGTGGCGACTTGACGTTTGCCCGCGGCTTGCGGGCCATTGTACGCCAAGATCCGGATGTTATCCTAGTTGGCGAAATCCGGGACCAGGAAACTGCAGAAATCTCTGTCAATGCTGCCCTGACCGGTCACCTCTTACTATCTTCGTTCCATGCTAACGACGCAGCCACAGCAATACCGCGTCTAGTAGACATGGGCATTGAACCATTCCTGCTAGCTTCGACGCTAGAGGTCGTAATCGCCCAAAGGCTAGCGCGCCAGCTTTGCCCGCGCTGCCGTTACAGCTTGCCAGCCAGCGAGGCCATCGCCGGGGTGCATACCAGTGATGTCAAATGGTCGTCATTCCTTAAAAAGACCGACACCGTATACGCCGGCAAGGGCTGTGCCACTTGTGGCGGTAGCGGCTATGACGGCCGCGTCCCGCTGTTCGAGCTAATTGAGATAACCCCCTCTATGCAAGAACTTATACTTAAGGTGCCCTCAACCCAGGAGATCGAGACCTTAGCCCGCAAGCAAGGCAATAAATCGATGTTCAGTGACGGCATAGAAAAAGTAAAACTTGGCATTACCAGCCTGTCCGAAGTAGTCCGCATTATACCGCCAGCAAACGAGAAGTAGGCTATGAAGTCCATCAACAACCAACAAAAGCAACGTAAAGTCCGCAAGATACACCTGAGCTATAAGGAGCGGGAATTCTTTGCTGAGAATTTAACGTTGTTACTACGCGCTGCGGTACCGGTAGGCGAGATCTTACAAACATTAGAAGAGAGCGCACGTACCCGCGGTTTTAGGGTGGCTATCCATACTATGCGCATGGACATCGATGAAGGCTATACCCTTAGCGACGCACTTGGCCGCAGCGGTATCCTCAGCAGCCAGGCCTTAGCGCTGGTCCGACTTGGAGAAACGTCTGGTAACTTAGTGCGCAATTTAGAGCTTGCCAGCCTGCAAGAAGCCAAGCGTCGCATCTTCCGCGCCAGGGTTCGCTCCGCCTTGATCTACCCATGCTTTGTGATTGTCATGACAGGTATTGTCGGCCTAGCTGTGGCCTGGTTTTTGC
>Ga0190273_10000355_pt1 | contig 18319 bp, 22 predicted proteins | sample Popmic504IS_FD_134513 | JGI IMG/M metagenome (GOLD analysis project Ga0190273, IMG submission 134513) | Populus adjacent soil microbial communities from riparian zone of Shoshone River, Wyoming, USA - 504 IS | ecosystem: Environmental > Terrestrial > Soil > Riparian zone > Trees stand | place... | reverse complement strand
GGGGCCGGCCGCAACGCAGCTTCGACCTCACCGCCGCCACCGGACTGTCCCGGACAGCGGTGTACGAGGCATGGGAGACCCTCGCCGCCTGGAACCTCGCCGACACCCGCGGCGGCCGGTGGGTCCTCGTCGCAGGCGTCAGCCTGCAGCAGCTGGCCGAGCAATTCGGCTGCGTCGACACCGTCCGCGCCCTGCTCAAACGTCACCGTGACGAACGCGCCCGGTACCGGCAGGCACTGAGAATCGTTGACCAACACCACGTCCCGGCCCACACACCGACCGACGGGTACCTGTGGCCACCGGAACCACCTCCCGACCAGGAAACCCTGCTCGACCTCCTGCACCGGGAGCTAGGGGCGTATCTGATCGACGCGTAACCACGCCCAGGTCACCACCCATCCAACGGGAATGGGTGTACTGGCTGCGGGAGGTCGAGCCGGGACGGCCACCAGGTCACCGTGATCTTTCGGTTTCCTTGATTCGGTCACCCGCGTGCCCAGACCGGTCGACAGCCCCCACCGGATTACATCTCAAGGGCGGGTCGGGTTGTTCCGGTGATGGCGCGGTTGATCACGGTTTCCAGAGGTGCGGGCAAGGTGACCAGACCGTCGAGGAGGCGCCGAGCAGCACTGAGGGATGCTGCCCGTTCACCTGCCGGACTATCAGGGCGCAGCGCCAGATCGAGGGCTTGGCGCGCACGCCGAATCTGGGCGCGCTGGGCGCGGTTGTAGCCGGCTATCCCAAGACGGAGGGCGTGAGCCTCGGCGCCGCATTCGACCAGGTACCTTGCCCGTCATGGCACTGATCCAATTCCTCGACCGGAGCAGCGCGGCAAGACCACGACAGTGGACGACACAGCAATCAACGCTGAGGGCCGCTACCGATTCAAGAAACGCGACCTCACAAAAGGGCGGTAGGGCCTACTACCTCAAGGCAGTACCGAAGAAGCGGTGGGCCGACAAGAAGGTCCCGGAGTGGACAGCTGCCCTAGATGACGATGCGCCGGACTAAGAATGACCACCACGGCGGCGCGCTTCAGGCGCTGCTGCAGCGCCTATGTTTGCCGGAGGACGCCGCTCCGCACCAAATCTCCCTCCCAAATGTCCTGGCACCTTCCGGTCTTCCGCCTCAGCGGGTCGTCGCGGATCATCACCTCCGAAGTCACATGCCCAGTCGCGCGTCGACGAGCACGAGCCTTGGGGAGCGGAGCGCCCGCCCGGTGCGAAGGCAAGCGACCAGCTCGCGTTTGAGCGCACCACGGCCATGCAGGTAAAGCGCCTGGTAGATCGCCTCCGGCGAGATTCTCATGGCTGATCCTCGGGGAACTCAATCTTCAGCCGGTGCGAGATCTGTTCGGCACTCCAGGCTATGGCCCATCGGCGGCCTTGCCGCCGCGGTTTGTTGCGGCCCATCCACGGCGCTGCCGCCGGTCCCTCGACCGGCGTCCCGTCGGGGCGGCACACGTCGCCGGCCAGTCGGTCCTGGACGTATTCCCGCAGACGCGGATTCACCACCAACTTCGCGGTCTTGGGTCGTCTGGCAAGCAGCTCGGACTTCCACTGCGCCACCGAAGCGCGATAGTCCAGCTTCCCGCCGCGGGTGGCCGCGTTGCGACGAAGTTCCCATGAGACCGTCGAGGGGTCGCGGCCCAGTCGGCGAGTTGGCTCGCGGACTCCGACACCCTCCGCTTTCAGCACAGCGATTTCCTCCCGCTCGGCGAACGAGAGATAGCGGCCGGTGCAGGTGTTCGCCAGGAATGTCGCCATACCGCCACGCTCGCGGAACCACGAGGCCCCGACGGCCGGCGACACGCCGACAGCGCCGCAGCCTGCTCGCTGGTCAACCCTTTCGCGATCTCGCGCCAGAACTCCCCGCTCGATTTCCCGCCGCAGGGAACGCTCCCCCGGCGACTTCATCGCCGATCTGCCTGTGAACTGCTGCATCCATCCCGGTGGCCTTCCATCACCACCTCCATGATCAAGGTGTTGCGACTACCGGTTGGATCCGCCCTGGTTGCCTCGGTCCCTGCGGTCCCGGTGCCGCCCAAGCGGGCCGCCCTGGGCGGACCACTAGGTCCGTGCATTCACAGAACTCCCAGATGAGTTGAGGTTCACCCACCCGGTTCGTGCCCCCGACCCCAGCCTGGTGATCAACCTCGGCACAGTCAAGGAACGACCCACGGATTCCGTGACATAGGCCAGCGGCTGGACTCCACTGCGGATGCGGTCGATGTCTCGTGGAGGGTTGTGATCCTTCTCCAAGTAGCACTTTTCGTCTGTTCTGTACTGGGTACTCCTGCGATGTCAGCGCGATTGTGACGCGTCGCCGGCGCATCCACGCCCTTCGACCGTAAGGACAATGTTATGCGAGCGATGGTGTACCGGGGGCCATACAAGGTCCGGGTAGAAGAGAAGGACCGTCCCCGGATCGAGCACCCGAATGATGCGATCGTGCGGGTCACTGTCGCCGCGATCTGCGGGTCGGATCTGCACCTTTATCACGGCATGATGCCCGATACCCGGGTGGGGATGACGTTCGGTCATGAATTCATCGGCGTCGTTGAAGAAGTGGGCTCTTCGGTGCAGAACCTCAAGCGCGGTGACCGGGTCATGGTGCCGTTCAACATCTTTTGCGGGTCATGTTACTTCTGTGTCCGTGGCTTGTACTCGAACTGCCACAACGTCAACCCTAACGCCACGGCGGTCGGCGGGATCTACGGTTATTCCCACACGAGCGGCGGGTACGACGGCGGCCAGTCCGAGTACGTCCGCGTTCCCTTCGCAGACGTCGGGCCAACCATCATTCCGGAATGGTTGCACCAGGAGGACGCGCTGATGCTGACCGACGCCCTACCCACCGGTTACTTCGGCGCCCAGCTCGGGGACATTGTCGAAGGCGACACCGTCGTGGTGTTCGGTGCCGGACCCGTCGGGCTGTTCGCTGCGAAGTCATCCTGGCTGATGGGTGCCGGCCGCGTCATCGTCATCGACCACCTGGAGTACCGACTTGCCAAGGCCCGCAGCTTTGCACAAGCGGAAACCTACAACTTCACTGAGTACAAAGACATCGTTGTCGAAATGAAAAAGACGACCGGATTCCTCGGCGCGGACGTTGTGATCGACGCGGTCGGTGCGGAAGCCGACGGCAATCTCCTGCAACACATCACGGCTGCGAAACTCAAATTGCAGGGCGGATCACCGATCGCCCTGAACTGGGCGATCGATTCTGTCCGCAAGGGCGGAACGGTATCGGTGGTCGGCGCCTATGGTCCACTGTTCAGCGCAGTGAAATTCGGCGATGCCATGAACAAGGGTTTGACGCTGCGGATGAACCAGTGCCCGGTGAAGCGCCAGTGGCCCCGGCTGTTCGAACACATCCAGAATGGGTACCTCAAACCCAATGACATTGTCACCCACCGCATTCCGCTCGAGCAGATCGCCGAGGGCTACCACATTTTTTCCGCCAAACTCGATGACTGCATCAAGCCGGTCATTGTTGTCAGCGCCGCGTAGCGAACGATCGGAGTCCGACCATGCCCTACACCGCGAAGAAACCGCTGGCGCCACCCTCCAGCCCGGAACTTCGGGCTCGCATTCCGGGTTGGGGTGCTGACCTCGACCCGGCAAATCGTCCGTCGGTACCAAGAGAGCGATACGACCCCGACGTCACGGGGGCACACTGGGACCTCCCGGAACAACAGCCAGAGACCCGGCCGCGCGAACGGTCAATCGAGCACCAACGACTCACTCCCGTGTTCGGCACATCGACGCCGCCAAAAGGCATCTCCGGCGCGATGCGGAGGTACGCCTACGGCCGGTTCAGCGAGGCCCGGGCGGCGCACTGGCTCACCCTGATTGCTGCCGATCGGGTCGATGCCGTCGGAAGTCACCTGCGGTCATCGCTGACCCTGCACCCGGACAACCCGGTCACCGAGACCGGCGTGCTGAGCGAGTGGCGCCACAAACCCGTGTCTTCGCGGGCGGGGAGCAGGCGTGCCGATCTTCACCACAACTGGATGGACCCGTTCATAGTGGTCGGTCCATGGATTGCGGCCGCCGGGATCATCTGGTTGGCGGCAAGAACACTCGCAAGAGTAGGACGCCGCTAGCGCGCCGGCCGACCGTCGATGTTCTGATCACTGGTACCGGTGAGGTGATAACTTACCGGGCGGACCGGCTCAAGCCGTTTAGCAACCTCGGCCCCGTAGCCCCCGTAGCCCCTCTCGAGTCCGCCCAAACGGGTTGGTGTGGTGACGGTGCCCTGGTCGGGCCCGATCCGGTCCAACGCCACCGGCACCGTCCGCGAGGCAGCGTCAGCAGGTCATCGGCCGAAATCCGGGCCAGCGCCGGGGCGAGTTGTTCACCGTGGGGAACCCCGCGGGTAGCCGAGGTTGGTCGGCCAGAGCGCGTGATCGATGAGCGGACCCCATTCCGCGGGTGGCGGCGGGACGAAACAAGGGCACGGACGGTGCGCGAACGGCGGTGGCCAGACGCGTGACACCGCTGTCGCCGCACCGGACCCGCTTCGCGCTCCTGGCGGTTTTCGGTGGGCACTAACAGCTTCGGCGCTCCAGCATGCACCGTCAGCCAAGCGACCGGTGGCCGGAGGGAACGCGAATGTCCAGGCAGCCCAAAGCCCGGTTGGCCAGCGAGAAGTCGTCCCACTGGGCATTGCTGGTGGGCTGCGCTTTTATTCGGCGCCACCAGCCTTGGGGAGATTAAGGCGTGCACGAGGCGGTTGCAGATCATCCCGAGGTCGTCGGCGCCGGGCACTACGCCGTAGAGGGACTGACACCCCACTCAGAGGCGGCCCGACCCCGCAGCGATCAAGCCTCCGATTTCGAGAGACTAATCCTGACTGTCCAAGCCGCGCAGCGCGTCGGCGAGGTATCAGTTGCTGTCGGCGGAAACGAGTCGATCGATCAGTTCGTCGACGTTTCCCGTCTTCGGTAGGCCGCGTTCGGCCAATTGATCGGCCAGCTCTACCTTGGTCAGTCCCAGGTAGCGTTCCCGGGCCTCCTGGCGTGAGCGTCGAGCCTGCTCGCGCTCGTGCCTGGCCTTTTCGCGATCGGCTTGCCGGACCTGCTCCTGCAGCTCTTGCTGTGCCTGCTGAACCTTCTCGGCCTGCTGGCGCTGGACCTCGTCGACTTGCTTTGCCTGCTGCGCTGCGGCATTCTCGAAGGTCTCGGTTTCACTCGAGATCCAGGTGCTGATCGCTTGGGAATGCCCCTGCTGAAATTCGGTGACGGTGCCCAATTGCTGGCGCAGCGCGTCGGTCATCGAAGTCAGGGCGCCCATCCACTTCAGGGCAACGTTTTTGTTGACTTCCAGTCCGTCCTGCAAGTATTCGAAGTACTTGCGCGTGGCGTCGGTGATGGTGTCTGACTGAGGGATCTGCCACAGTTGTTCTGCCTGCTCGGCCAAGGACCTGGTGCCCTGCTGCCACAGTTGGGCGGCACCGTTGGCTTGATCGGCGGCGGCGTTCACGTTATCGGCGCGGGTCATGATCATCCTCTTTTGTTTGCTGCGTGAATGGGGCCTGCGCGGCTGCTGGGTCCGCCTTGGCATCGAAATCTATATGATTCCTGAGTTGTGCTTGGTACGTATGGTCCCATATATCGGGCTTTCATCACCCATTAGCCAGCGCTTTTGCACTTTGCCGACCGGGCCTGCAGCCGGTGACAAGTCTAATACCCCACCCACCGGGTTCAAGAGCCGTGAGACCGTCGTCACAAGAGCTACGGCGGAAATAACTAGACCGCGCTCAACGTGCTAATCGCTCACGCTTATGCCGTTCGCCGGTTCACGATCCGTCTACGCGAAGAACGAGAAGATTGCTTCGGTCGGGGGCACCTGGGTTGAGTGAAGGCGGCTGAGACGTTAGTCAAGGAGCGCAGGCCGGGTTGTCAACCGCCCTGTGAGGGCACGTGCGGCACTCGATAGAACCGGAGTTACCAGACGGCGGTCATGACCAACCAGAGAAGACTGGCCACGACAGCTGCTCCCACCATGGACATCACGCAGATCAGGACATTTCTGAGCAGTAGCCCTGGGTGCCCGTCCCGCCAATCCATCATCGAACGACCTCACATAGCCGTATGTGGCTATTGGTGGCGACGACAACTCCGGTCGGTCGATTCATCACGTCCCTCAAAGTCACAATCGGAAGCCGACGAACGGGTAATTCACCGTTGCACAGACGACGACAACAGGAGGCGACCAAGACCCAACGCGCCGTGTTGGCCATGATTACTCCCATCGTCCGTTCTGGCACCTTTGACAGCACCACAACAAGTACCCAGCGGTGTGCGATTTACCCAATTGCCCGTCCTGCAAGCGATAAGTACGAAGGTCGGATCTGCGAAGTCCGGCGGTTGGGATGCGGCCAATTTGGTGTGAGGTTGCGCGCCCGGAAGCCGCACCCACAGATTCTTCCGCGAAGGCGTTGGTGCCGACATCGTTTGATATGTGACTCCCCGGGTATGGACATCAGCATGGTTTCGCTAGCAGAGATTGCGAACGCATTCGCCATGGAGGCACCCGCGGGTTTGCTTCCTGCGCGCCAACAGATGGCCTTTTCGCTGGGCTGGCACATCATTCTGGCGTGTTTCGGGGTGTCTCTCCCCACCATGATATTCGTGCTACATCGGCGCGGCCTTGTGCGGAACGATCCGGTGGCGCTTCGGCTCGCGCGCCGGTGGGCGAAGGTGTCCGCGGTGTTGTTCGCCGTCGGGGCCGTGTCCGGGACCGTGCTGAGCTTCGAGATGGGTTTACTGTGGCCGGGTCTGATGGGGCCGTTCGGCGACGTGCTGGGCCTGCCGTTCGCGTTCGAGGGCCTGTCCTTTTTTGTCGAGGCTATTTTCCTTGGCCTGTACCTGTACGGCTGGGATCGGATGCCGCCGCGACTGCATCTGCTGATGTTGCTGCCCATGGCGGCGGCCGGCGTCATCGGTACCTACTGCGTCGTCTCGGTCAATGCTTGGATGAACATTCCTACGGGCTTCCGGATGGTGGACGGTCAGGTGACGGACGTCGATCCGTGGGCGGTGCTGTTCAGCTCCGGAGCGCTGCTGCAGGCGGCGCATATGTGGGTCGCGGCCTTCATGGTGGCCGGCTTCGTTGTCGCGGCCGTGTACGCGGCGGGAATGCTGCGTGGTCGGCGAGACCAGCATCACCGCCTCGGGTTCACGGTGCCGTTCGTGTTCGCCACCGGCGCTGCGCTGATTCAGCCGGTAGTGGGTCATCTGCTGGGGATGCGGCTCGGGGACGTGCAACCCGGCAAGCTCGCCGCGTTTGAGCTGGCCAACACGACCGAACAGCCGGCGCCGTTGCGTCTCGGTGGGCTGCTCATCAACGGCGAGCCGCGATGGTACCTGGAGATCCCTGCGTGGGGATCTTTCATCGCGCGTGGGTCTTTCGACCTGCCGGTCCAAGGTCTTGACACAATTCCGCCGGAAAATCTGCCGCCGGTGAATATCACCCACATCGCCTTCCAGTCAATGGTGGGCATCGGCATGCTGCTGGCATTGGCGGTCGTGGTCTACTGGGTGCTGCACTGGCGCGGCCGCGACCTGCTCGCCACGCCCTGGTTTCTTCGGTTCGCTGTTGTGGCCGGACCACTCGCGGTGCTGGCTATGGAAAGCGGTTGGGTGGCGACCGAAGTCGGACGGCAGCCGTGGGTTGTGTGGGAAGTACTGCGCACCGAGGACGCCGTGACGGACAACCCGGGCATCTGGTGGAGCCTGGCAGGCACGCTCGTGGTGTACACGGGCATGACCATCGGCGCCGTCTTCGTGTTGTGTTCGATGGCCCGCCGGTGGCGCGCGGGCGTCGAGGACCTACCAAGCCCATACGGTCCCGAGCACGAACGGGTTGACAGGTGAGCCTAGCGCTGATGGTGGCGGCTGCGCTTTTCGCCGGTGTGATCGCCTACGGGATCTTCGGCGGAGCGGATTTCGGTTCTGGATTCTTTGACGCAACGGCGGGTGGCAGCGCCCGCGGCGCTGAACTGCGCACATTGGTCGATCACAGCATCGGACCAGTGTGGGAGGCCAATCATGTCTGGCTGATCTATGTGCTGGTTATGTGGTGGACCGGGTTTCCCTCGAGCTTCGCCGCCGCGACCAGCACGCTCTTCGTGCCATTCCTGTTGGCATTGCTCGGCATAGTCTTGCGTGGGGCTGCGTTCGCGTTCCGCAAGTACGCGGACACGCTGGCGCAGGCTCGACTGTTCGGCGCAATTTTCGCCGGTTCGTCGCTGCTGACTCCGTTCTTCCTCGGTGTCATTGCTGGTGCGATCGCGTCGGGCCGGGTGCCGCTCGAGGGCAACGGGGATCTATGGAGCTCGTGGCTCACGCCGACATCGCTGATCGGTGGAGTGCTCGCCGTCGGCACCTGCGCCTTCCTCGCCGGGGTGTTCCTTGCCGCGGACGCCGAACGAAGTGGACACACTGCGTTGGCCGAGACGTTGCGCCGCCGGACCCTCGCGGTCGGAATCATCACCGGCATAGTGGTTTTCGCGGCATTGGTCCCGCTGCAGCGGGACGCCCCGACCCTGGCCCAGGGTCTCGAGGGTCAGGCAGCACCGCTGGTCGTGATGTCCGGTCTTGCCGGGCTCGGGACCCTTTTCCTGCTGGTGCATCGGCGGTACCGCCCAGCGCGGATGACCGCCGTCATTGCCGTTGGATCAGTGCTTTCGGGCTGGGGCGTCGGGCAGTACCCGTGGCTGCTCGTCGACCAGGTAACCATCCAGCAGGCGGCGGGAGCCGAGGCCACACTAGTCGGCTTGCTCGTTGCGGTCGCTCTGTCGATCGTGCTGGTACTACCCCCGCTGGCCTACCTGTTCTGGTTCATCCAGGCCGGCGATCCGACGCAATCGCCGGCGCAGGCGACGCACTCGGCAGGTCGCTGAGGCTGTGAATTGAGCGATCCCCGGGCGGGGCGGTCGTCATTGCAGTGCCGGGTACGGGCGCCGGGAATCGACACCCCAATCGTGATATGCACCATGAATGGGCGGCGGCGTGGCGGGTACAAATTTTGTCAGCAGGCAACCGATAACCCTGTTGCTACCAGCTCTCTCGGACGGATTTCTCAATGACCGACTACGCTGCCAACCCGACTGCCGTCGGCGCTCGGCGCCGCACCACCGTGCAATTAGCCGCCCTGGTCGTCGGTGTGGTGTTCCTGCTCGTGGAGTCCTTGCGTTTATCCCTGGAGTTACCACGAACTTCGACCAACTGACCTTCGCCGGTCACGAATCTGAGGCGGCGCTGCTGGGCATTTTCAACGTATCTGTGCTGAACAACATCGTGCATCTGCTGTTTGGGATTGCTGGTCTGCTCGCGGCCAGGGCACTCTCCGCCGCCCGCACCTACCTGATCGCCGGTGGGTTCATCTACCTGGCCCTGTTCCTTTACGGGATGCTGATCGACCAAAACAGCGCCGCGAATTTCGTTCCCGTCAACACCGCCGACAACTACCTCCACCTCGCGCTGGGTATCGGAATGATCGCGCTCGGCGCACTACTCGGCCGTCGCACATCCACCGCGGCACCACTTCCGGCAACGGCTAAGACCAGCTGAAGGGGCACCGTCAGACTGCGCTGTGCAAGGTCAACAGACGCTGAGGATCGGACAATTCCGTATAACCTACGGCACCCGGCTGCGGTCGCGTCGGCTGCCATCTCGCGCTAACCGTGTCATCGATCGACCACCCTGGCCAGCCAGGAGCACTTTGATTCTGGTGCCGCCTACAGTCAGGCGATAGGGCATGCGCCGCTCCAATCTCCCCCCAGCAAGGTCAGGAGATGTGAAGCCGCGACGTCAGGAGATGTGAAACCGGCGCCAGGTGCCGCGACTGGGCAAGCGATGTCATAGCTCTCGCCCCTAGCCGAGGCCTCGTCGAGTACGCGATTGTCGACCGCATCCCGAGCGCTCGCTGTCATTGCCCAGTACTCCGAAAGCCGGTCAGCCATCCTCTGGGTGAGGGGTCTGGCCCCATCGAGTGCGATCCCACGCGGCCAGGCGCTCGGAGTGTTCACACACCGCTAAACCGCCGCTCGGTTCATACATTCGATCAAGCATTGCAGTGAACCTCGCCACGACCGCTTCCTCGACAGAACCGGCAACGTACACAGCTGGTTCACCGTCCGGCCCTATCCGGCAGCGCAACGCGCTGGGGTGTGAGAGCACCCCAGCAGGGTCGGTCACCTCCACCCGCACGGTGATGGTGAGGTCATGGAACGACGACATCCCGGTCATGTCTGGCCTGGTTGGCGGACCCGGCGTTTCCGCAAACAGGCCGACGAGTGAGAAAAGGCGGCTGATGGACAGGTCCGCGCGGCGCCGACAGAGGTGCAAACCCATTCAGCGAGCGCACCAGGTCGGCCTCCGGCTCCGGCCACCCCGACACGCCGTGTGCGGGTAGGGATGGCCGAAGATTGCCCATCGTCGTGGCGGAATGACTTCACGTGGTTTTGGATATGGTCGTGCCCGGTTGCGGTTCTTGCGGGCGTTGCTGCTCGCTCCGCCCTGCGGTAAAATACACTGCGAAAAATACCGCAATTGCCGCCAGCACTGCGACTGCCGCTATTGTGACCAATAGGCGTTTCGAGCGAGCGGCGCTCTGGTGGTCTGAAGGCACTTCGACTCCCCTGAATTGACGCACAGTTGGCTGTTCAATCGTGCACGGCTGGTTCGCACACCTGGTCAGGCCGAGACGAGCCGCTATTCGCGATGCAGCACGTCCTTCATCTTTCCGACCGCCTTTGCGACAATGTTGAGGATTTCTGTAGTGCTGTACAACCGCGAGTCCGGGGTGGGTGGGGCGGGGTTGGCACGCCGGCGGGAGGATCTGCGACGTAGGTGAATTCACCCTTGCCGTCCGGCGTCGGACGCCTTGCCCACGACCCTTGGTCGGCTTGGGTGCCGCAGCCAGCATCTCCACGTGACCGAATTCTTGCGCGCGGATACCGAACAGCTGATCGCGGTATTTTCCGGGCAGGTGCGCGTTCCAAGATTGAAAAAAACCGTATTGCATAGCAACCGTGATCTCCCCGTACTGACCGCCCAATACCTCTTGGAGCTTACGCGCGTAACAGCATCGGGCTTATCAGGGCTGGCCTTGTGCTGCAACCCCCGTCGGTGGAGAAACATGCTGACTTCCCTTCTTGGTGCGCGCTGCCGACTGGCTGTCGGCACATCGGGTGGATCACCGGTACGGAGCGCCTGGATGTGATTCGGTGAGCAGTGGTCGCAGCTGGTTGTCGAACATGGTCAGCGCGGCGGCGATGGCCATGTGCATGTCCAGGTACTGGTAGGTGCCCAGCCGGCCGCCGAACAGGACGCCAAGTTCTCGGGCCGCCCGCTCACGGTATTTTGAAAGCAGTGTGCGGTCCGCGGCGGTATTAATCGGATAATAGGGTTCATCACCGGGTCTTGCGTGCCGGGAGTACTCCCGAACAATGACGGTCTTATCTGTGCGGTAACTGCGCTCGGGGTGGAAATGACGAAATTCGTGGATCCTCGTCCAGGGCACGTCGGTGTCCGCGTAGTTCATCACCGGCGCACCCTGGTAATCCCCGATTTCGAGCACTTCCTGTTCAAAGTCGAGCGTGCGCCATCCCAGAGCGCCGTCCGCATAGTTGAAGTAACGGTCCAAGGCCCCGGTATACACCACGGGTATTTCGGCCGGGAAATGTCGGCGTACATCGAAGTAATCGGTGTCCAAGCAGATTTCGATCCGTGGGTGGTCTGCCATGCGTTCCAGCCAAGAGGTGTACCCATCGACGGGTAGCCCCTCGAACTTGTCACTGAAGTACCGGTTGTCGAACGTGTACCGCACGGGAAGGCGGGTGATGATGCTGGCGGGTAGCTCTCGGGGGTCGGTCTGCCACTGCTTTTCGGTGTAGCCACGAACAAAAGCGTCGTAGAGCGGACGGCCGATCAGCGAGATCGCCTTTTGTTCGAGGTTGTCCGCTGTTGCGCCTGTCATCTCGGCGGCCTGCTCGTGGACAAGGGCGCGGGCCTCACTAGGGGTGAGATATTCGCCGAAGTACTCGCAGATCGTCGCCAAATTGATGGGCATCGGGTATACCCGGTTCTTGCTGATTGTGAACACCCGATGTTGATAATTCGTGAACGAGGTGAACCGGTTAGCGTAATCCCAGACCCGCTGATTGGAGGTATGGAACAGGTGGGCGCCGTACCGATGCACCTCTATCCCGGTGACGGGCTCCACCTCTGAGTAGGCATTACCACCGATATGGCCTCGTTGTTCGAGGACCAGTACATGTTTGCCTAATTCCGCTGCGACCCGTTCGGCAATCGTCAGGCCAAAGAACCCGGACCCGACAACGATGAGGTCGACACCGGCAAACCGCCGGCCGCCCAGCGTGCTGCCGGTCACCATTGCAACGCCTCGGCGGTGCGGCACGGTGCGGGCTCGTGGCAACTCGGACACCGGCCGCCCCGGCCTGCGGGAGGGTGCAACCGCAGCGCAGCGGATAGCCTGCTGAGCAGCGGAGCCCGCAGGAACGGGGTGGCCGAGCTAAGTGCCGCCTCGGCCAGGGCCGGCACCGCGGAACCGGTCAACCGGGCCGCACCCAACGCGGGGTCCTGCAAGCCTGCAACGGCCGCCTGCACACCGCTGTTATGCGCGTGCTCCAAATCCACGGCCAGCGCGGTGATTCCGGCCTGCTTCATCACGTCAATCATGCGCTTTGCTCCTGATCATTTTCGCGGGCGTCAGTTGCCTGCATGGCCGGGCTGCCCAGTAGCGCGTCCATCCTCACGGCAATGCCATCCCATTCCTGTCGGGCAAGCAACGGAGCGACGCGGCGGTCCCGGGTGATCGGGTCCTCCGCCAAGGCGCGGCGGCAGCCAGCGGTGAACTCGGCTGGATTGCCGGCCAACTGCACGACGGTCCCGTAGTCAGCGACAACATCGGGGACTCGGGTGGAGACAACAGGTAATCCGGCTGCGAGATACTCCAAAGTCTTTGTGGGGCTTATCGAGCGCGTCGCTTCGTTCAAGGCAAACGGCATGAGCGCGACATCGAAACCAGCCATCACGACGGGCAGCTGCTCGTAAGGGGTGAAACCTAGATAGTCGATGTTCTGCGCTCTGGGCAGCATCCCGGGGTCGATCTTGGCTACCGGTCCGACGACCCGCACAGTCCAGTCCGGAAGCCGGTAGGCCAGCTCAGCCAGCAGTTGCAGGTCAATCCGTTCGTCGATAACACCCACATACCCGGCGACAGGGTTTACATGTGTTTGCCGCAGTGCGCGGGATGACGCGTAATGCCGCTGGTCGACTCCGCTGGGAAACAGATGAACGTCCCGGTGTCGTTGCGCCAGTATTGCCTGGTGCAAAGACCGCCCCCCAGTGAAGACGACATCAGCCTCGGTTACCGCCCGGCGCTGCCGTAGCGACATTCCGGCTGACGCACCCTGGAATGCCGACAGATCGTCCATGACGTCGTAGACAAGTCGCCCTCCCTGCAGGGACTGGGCAAGATCGAAGGCCATCGGTGTGTACAACCACACGTCTGGCGCGGACGGTCGTCCCTGATCGGCCAGCAGCCTCGCGACCAGGTCTCCATAACCGGTGGCGGCCGGGTCGTCGAACCCAAGAAATTCTGGTTGCCCAGGGAGGGTGGGGACGACCAGCCAAACCCGGGTCACCCCGTCACAATCCGCTGTGCGCAGCTTCGGGCGATCCACGTCCCCACTGACCGGTTCCTCGACGAACCAGGTGCGGGAACCACTTTCAGTGCGGAGGCGACTCATCCGGGACACCAGATGTTGTGGACGTTGCCAGACCCAGGTCCAACGCAGATGGGAGAGTACGACCAGATCAGACCGTGGTGTGGATTGCAACATCGGTATTTGATCCTTCTTATCGGTGGGCATGGCGACGGTGACGGGCGGGCTAATGTCTTCCCGGGGCGCGTCCTGCCACGGCCAGTGCGACATCGTGGGGAGTAGCCCCGCCATTTGAGTCGCGCAAGGTTGTTGGAACCGGTATGCCGGTAAGGCTGCCACCGGGGCGCCCCCGACCATGGCCTCCCAAGAGTGGGTGAAGGTGGAACTAATTCGGTCACCGTCGGAGCCCAGGGACAACACCCCGACTGGGTCGACCCGACCAGCGGCGCGTGCGAGAAGAGAGTCCCAGTCGTAGGAATCGACCTGCGGGAACCAGCAATATCCGTGCAGCGGCACGCCGCGGGACAACGCGAGTTCGTATTGCTCAAGTGTGTGACGGAGCCAGGAAACCCGGTCCGAGGGTAGGCCCCGCAGGTTCGTTTCAGTGAGCATCATCGGCAGCCGGTAGCGGTTCCAGTAGTGCTCGGCGATGGCGGCGAAGCCGACCGGGTGGGGAGACGGTGCATGACCGCGCCGCTCGTCGTAAAACCATTCGGAATGGCAGTAGTAATCAAGACCGAGCACATCGACCCAGACCGGTGGTAAGTCCAGCAACGGCTCCCCGCCGTTGGCGAGCAGACGCTGGAGGAAAGGTCGCTCCTGGTCCAAATCATGCGAAAGGACAAGGTCCAGCACGATATGTCGGCGGTCGTTGGCAAGTGCGGCGTGCCGCTCCCCGATGCCTTCACCCGTGTGATGTTCGGCGGTGTCGACCCACACATGCTGGGCCGCAGGCAGCAGCTCTGCCCAGCAGCGCGCCGCTTCACTGATCGCCGGTAGTACCGAATTCAGTAACCCCACAAAACCGGTCATCCCGCGGTCGTACGGGGGCCATAGACCCTCGTGTCCGGCGAGGAACAGCGTTGCGAACGGCTCGTTGAAGACGGTGTAGGCCGGTATCCACGGATATCTGGTTGCCACCTTCTCCGCGTACCGCACGAACGCGGCGGCGAATTGCGGGTCACCGAACCCGCCGGTCAACCAGCCCGGGTAGCTGGTGTGATGCACCAGGTCCACGATCGGGACCGCGCCCGCGTCGTGGAGATAGCCCAATACCCGATCGGTTTCCCGCCAATCAAACTCGCCGGACGCCCGCTCGATTTTCGGCCAGCGCAGGGGGTACCGCAGGCACCGCATGCCGGACGCCAGGATGGTGTCGATATCGGTTCTCCACCGTTGCGCATGCCCGGTCAGATCGAACTCGTCGACGCCAAACGCCGGTAGGTGTGTACTTTCGAAACCACCAATGATTGTCCTGCCCACCGGCGGCAGAGGATCGAGGATCCTGATCGGCGACTGTGTACTGGATGCAGCAAGCAACTTGGGTGCACTCATCCGAAACTCCAGACGGGTTGACACCGGCTCGCCGCTATTTTGGACGAGTGCACGCCGCAGCGCGCATACAACAAGGCGCCCACCAGTGGTGAGTGGCACCTGTACTGTTTGGTATCCATACTCGGCAGGACCAAACAGATCATTCGCAGAATCCCCGGGCCGCCAACCCCATGACCGTCGATGTCAGCAGGGCGTCAGCCCATATCACCACGCCGACGAGGTGATCGACGGAGGCAGATGTGTGGAATGCGGGTCTGCGGGGCACCAAAGAGGTCATCAGCGCAGGGAACCGCGGGCGAGCAGAACCCGCCGGTGGATGATGCCGAAAAGCCAGCTCCGTACTGCTTTGTCATAGGAGTTGCCCAGGCGGGTCGTCGGGGTGTTAAAGAAGGGGAAGACGTGTCATTCACTGACATCATGCTGGCTGTGTTACGGACAGCTCTACTGCATACGTTCTGGTCCGTGGCGTCAATTTCGGAACGCTGTTGGTGGGATTCCCTGAGCAGGAGCAACTGGTGCGGAGCATCGCAACGGTCGTGGATTGAGCACTCCATAGAACCGGTTTGGGAGGCCAACCATGGTGGTTGATCTTCGTCGTAGTGCTGATGCGGACGGGCAAACCGTCTGTCTTCGCCGCTATTGCCTCCACTCCCGACTTCCCCGTTGACCCTTGTAGCGCTCGGCATCATGCCAAAGGATCCCGCTGTCGTGTTGCGGAAGGTCAGCACTGATTACGGCAGCGCCGGATGTTCGGCGCGACCTTCGCCTTCACCTCCGTAGCCACCGTTCTCCTCGGTGCCGTTGCCGACAGTGTTGCGTCCACGAAGATTCACCGGGGATCGTGCAACCGTCGACCTGATCACCAGCGGACCAATCAATCCCACGACTGATTGTCGGCTCCTCGCCGTCGGGATCGCCGCCTATCTCGCGCCGCCGACCTGACCAGCGGTGCCAAACGGGACCTGCATACGGAACTGGCGCGCCGCCCGGCGCGGAGCGTTGATCACCGCCGCGGGATTGTGGGGACCTTCCTGTTGCAATTGCTGATCCTCTCGATCGTCACTTGGGGTGGCATCAGTGGTGCCTCTCGGGCTCCGCTGGTACCGATCGGTCCGAGGTGTGGCGGTACTACCAGTCACCGGCCTCCCCCGGGGCCCGGGCCGTCGGACAAGACCCCACATTGTTGCCCGGCGTGACCATTGACTTAGCCAGGGTGACCGATCAAGTACCGGCCGCAAGCCGTATCGCGCTGCGCGCCGCGCCGTTCTGTTGATTTCGTCCTGGCGGAACATCTCAACGCGATCCGTCCGCACAGCGCCGGGAATGCACCTCATCGGATCGGCTGTCCACGACTGACCGTCGGTTCGCGCTGCGTCTGATATGTCCCCACCGTCGCTTATCTTGGAACGGGCGTAATTTGTGTGGCAAATGCTTGATTCCGATTTGCGCCGCAGAGGGTCGTTGCCGATTCATATCCGCCGACTGGGGGGTACTAAATGAGGTAGGGCGTTGCGCCTGTCCGGAACGGTGCGGCATCTAGGTTCGACCAATCAAACCGCTGGCTGGTCGAACCGGCGACGCTCGCTCCAAGACAGCGGTGCTAACCTGCGTCTTGTTCTCACATCTCGGCCTGCGGCGGATAATGGGTGCCGGTCATTGCGGGAGGGAGAGTCCCATCGATTCATCGCACGGGGTGATTGGACGCACTAGCCACAAGCGAGGCCGCGAGGTCAAATAACCTGATGTTCTTATCCATGGATAACTGGCGTAACATGCCGAATGCGGCCTCAGCGGAACATTTGTTTTGCACCATGATAATGCCCTTTGCCTGGTTGATAATCGCTTGGGATTCCAACGCGAACTCAAGGTGCGCGGCGCGGAGACGGTGCCCCTGGGCGGACTCGGCGTGACTTAGGGCCGCCGTGATATGCGCCGCGAGCGCACCGGCCAAAGTCACACTGTTAGTGCTGAACGCGTTAGGGTTGACAGAGTAAAGGTTCAGGGCGCCAACGAGGTAATTTTCCACCGGTAGTTGCACCGAGAGGGAGCTGCCTAATCCTCCGCGGCGGGCCTTCAATACGTAAGCCGGCCATCGCGCCTCAGTGTTCACATCTCTAATATGCTGATTCTCGTCGAACCGGCCCGCGTCCAAGCATGGCCCGTATCCCTGCTCGTACTGCAGCTCATCCAATTTGGCCGCCAACGGCCCGGTTGCCGCCGCCGTAGAGGCGTTTTCGTGGCGCACCAGGGTAATCGAAACGTCGTCAGCGCCCGGGATCCGCCGCTTCGTCAGCTCCGCCACATCTTGTAGAACGATTGTCATTTCCTGGTCGGAGCCGACCGCCCGGAGCAGTTCCGCCATTACACCCGTCGGGTCGATTGGATCAACCATGGAGACTCAACCTCCCTGTTGTGCTCATCCCCGCTGCGAGAGACCAGACTGCAGAGGGTACCGGGCGATGAATCACACCTCTCGGCGCTCCGCCAGCGATCGCCGGGACTGTGGCCGCTGCCCGTCTCCGGCAGTCACATCGTCGACGACTTCCCGGAGTGACATCGTTGATCCCCGCATCGCTGTCGATACCTTCGGGTCAGCTCCACCAGACAGACAATTACTTGGGGCCCAGCCACGTCAAGCGGCTGACGCATCATTGGCAAGTTAAACCGCGGACCGCCCAACTCCGTAGGTTCGTCGCCACGGCATGAGCGGTCTGTCGGTGATGATGGGTTGTTTAGCACAACGTACCGAGACATGGCCCGCTGGCACCACTACCCCCGCGCCACAACCGCATCATGAACCACCTCTATGTCCTTCCAACGAGTATTCCGGTCCTCGAATATGCTGTAGACAGATTAGATTTGTTATAGCATCCGCGGCAGTACATCGCAAGTGCGCGAAGGGAGCGAAGATGCCAACATCATCGACAGGCCCATGTCCATGTCGGACGGGTGCCACCTGAGAGGACGCGGCGCTGTCATTCATCCGATCGACCGCACAAGCATGGAACGCGTCAGGGTGCACTAGGTGCAAACCGATCCGTTGGCCGTGCGAAACCTTGTCTGG
>Ga0190273_10000354_pt1 | contig 18361 bp, 18 predicted proteins | sample Popmic504IS_FD_134513 | JGI IMG/M metagenome (GOLD analysis project Ga0190273, IMG submission 134513) | Populus adjacent soil microbial communities from riparian zone of Shoshone River, Wyoming, USA - 504 IS | ecosystem: Environmental > Terrestrial > Soil > Riparian zone > Trees stand | place... | reverse complement strand
TGATCGTCACCCCCGCCGTCGCCGGCCCGTTCGACCTCGGCGCCGTGGTGGTGCGGACCGCCCTCTACGTGGATCCGGAGAACGTCCAGATCAAGGCGAAGTCCGACCAGTTCCCGACGATGCTCGAGGGCATCCCGCTCAACGTGCGGACGATCGCGCTGCAGCTGGATCGGCCGAACTTCACCCTCAACCCGACCAGCTGCGATCCGATGGAGGTGACGGGCACGCTCACCTCGACGACCGGCAGCATCGCGCCGCTGAAGGATCGCTTCCAGGTCGGCGGTTGCGGCGGCCTGCGCTTCGCCCCCAAGCTCTCCCTGCGGGTACTGGGCAAGACCGGGCGCAACGCCAAGCCGCGCCTGCGCGCCGTGCTGACGGCGAAACCCGGGGAAGCGAACATCGCCCGGGCCCAGGTCAACCTGCCGCACTCCCAGTTCCTGGAACAGGCCCACATCAGGACGGTCTGCACGCGGGTGCAGTTCGCCCAGGGCAACGTGCCCGGCGAAAAGTGCCCGGCGGGCTCGATCTACGGCAAGGCGAAGGCCTGGTCGCCGCTGCTCGACGGGCGACTCGAAGGCCCGGTCTTCCTCCGGTCCTCCTCCAACAAACTGCCCGACCTGGTGGCGACCCTCAACGGCCAGGTCAACATCGTCCTCGCCGGCAAGATCGACACCGGCCGGAACAACGGCCTGCGGAACACCTTCGAAGTCGTCCCCGACGCCCCCGTCTCCAAGTTCATCCTCGAGATGAAGGGCGGCAAACGCGGCCTCCTGGTCAACTCCGAAAACCTCTGCTCCCCGAAGGCCGACACCCGCGCGATCGCCCGCTTCACCGGCCACAACGGCAAGGTCCACCAGCTGAAGCCGAAGGTCAAGAACAGCTGCGGCAAGAAGCGCCCGGGCAAGAAGCGGTGACCCCGACCGCCCCGGTACCCTGAAGCCAGCGCGGTGGCAGTAGCTCAGTTGGTAGAGCTCCGGCTTGTGGTGCCGGCGGTCGCGGGTTCGAATCCCGTCTGCCACCCCTAATCGAATCCCCTGCAAATTGACAGTTCGGGGTTGGCCGAGGCGGTTTAAACCGGACCCAAATTCTGCTCCCGATTAGGCAGAAACCTCCTGAGCCCAGATGAATGTGCGAGGGGCATGATTTCCTGGTAGTTCCCGTTGGCGCTTGCTGTAGGCCAAATCATCAGCGGGCTCTTGGTGACCTAGAAGCTGCATGCGTCCTTGGTAAGAAAGTGGTCTTTGGCACCCATCAGATTTACCAAGACTTACGCACTGTCTTAGGGCTTTGGTAAATTCCTAGCCATTGTGGGCCAAGATTCTTACCAAGAGCAGCTAGTCCCTCAAGGACTCGGAGAGGACGAGAAGGTGCTTCTCGATCTCGTCAAATATGGCCTTGGCGGCGAAGCCCGCGCGATCCAGCACATTAGTCGTCGCCTACTCCGTGCCCCCGGCGAACGCAGCGACGTTTTTCGGCGCGAGCTTGGGCGGTTGCTCGTCGCCGAGTCCGGCTCGCCCATGAGAAGCGCTGCCGATGTCGCGCTGCCTGTTGAGCCCGAGACCCAGCAGCCGCTCGCCAACCTGCAGCAAGGTCTTGCTGGCGAGCAGCCGATTCTCGCGCCTCCCGCCGCAGAAGCAATTGAGCGATTGATTGCCGCCCGCTTGCAGGCCTCCGCGTTGATCGAGGCAGGTATTGAGCCACCCCGCACCCTGCTACTGACTGGACCGCCGGGAGTGGGCAAGTCCATGACGGCGGCGGCGCTCGCCGCTCGCCTCGAGCTTCCTCTTATCGGTGTCGAGCTGGCGGCGCTGATGTCGAGCTTCCTCGGCAAGACGGGCCAGAACCTCGCGCGTTTACTTGAGCACGCCCGGGGGGTTTCCTGCGTCCTCTTCCTTGACGAGTTCGACGCGGTCGCCAAGCGTCGCGATGACCTCACTGAGATCGGCGAGCTGAAGCGGCTCGTCAACATGCTGCTGCTTGAGCTCGACCGCTGGCCTTCGACGGGCCTGCTAATAGCCGCGACTAACCACCCCCAATTGCTCGATCCAGCGGTTGAGAGACGCTTTGACGTAATTGTCGATCTTCCCAAGCCTGGCTTCGAGGAGCGTCGGGCGATTCTCGCTCGCGCCTTTGACCGACTCGCCGTGGCAGGAGCCCCATCCGAGACGATGGTTGCCGCCGCTGCGCTCGCTCTCGAGGAACTAAGCGGCGCCGAACTCGAGCGGCTCGTCGCACAGGTCGCGCGTGACTCGGTGCTGGGGGGCGAGCCGATCGCGGCAGCCTTGGAGCGTCTCGCTTTCGATCCGCTTCGCAGTAAGGGACGCAGTGACCGCCTGCGCCGGGCGGCATTCGCGGGTCTTGCCGCCGAGCGGGGGATGACCCAGCGCGAGATCGCCGAACTTCTCGACATCAGCCATCCGACCGTTGGGGCCTTGGTTGCGGAGTGGCGCGAGACCGTAGAGGGGGAGGCTGGGCCGAGACGACAGCGTCAAGCCGGGGCTAAGGAGGCACCGACGAAACGCAAAGTCGCCACGAGGAAGAAATCGAAATCGAGCACCAGTAAGAAACGCAGCGGGGGAAAACGATAAATGGCTCGCGGAGATCGAACCCTTTTCGATGGCGATCATCGCCGACCCCTACTTGGCGGTGGGGAGAAGCTACGCGAGAATCTCGAACGCCAGCGCGTATTCGGCGAGAAGGAGCATCCTCAGACCCTCGATCAAGCCCTTGAGAGGTTGACGCCACAGCTTCACCAGCTCCGAGAGAGTGTTGCTTCCACGCCGCCGGAGATGCGAGGTTCACGTGTCATCTTCGAAGCCAAGGTATTGCCCAATTACTTGGCCGGTACTTACTTCCCCGCCAAGCTCTTCCAGATCGCCAAGCTCGACTTGGTAGGTGTCCGCGTAGGCCATGGTGAATACCGGACGAAGACGTCTGCCGGCGAGGAGCGAGAGACCAAGAATTACCTACTCGCTGGCGATGAGCGTTCCTTCGGTGAGTTACAGCGAGTTTTTGAAGGTGAGATTGGCCGGACGAAAAAGGCGCACGATGCCCGTCAGTCGCTGCGCTATTTCGACATGCTGCGTTTCCCTGGGGCTGAGCAGACGCTGCGCGGGTCGCCGCCGAATGTTGAGAGCGAACTGACCTGGGAAGCGGCTTTCCATCCGACCCTCGATTCGCAGGGCGACGCCAGCCTTGAGGAGCGTGAAGCGGTCTGGAAGAAGTGGCTCGCTCTAATCGAGCGGCTCGGCGGCAAGGTCGCCGCCAGTCATCGACACGAAGTGAGGGGGATGCTCTTCGTCCCCGTCCTCCTCTCCGCCAGTGCTGCTCGTGAGGCAGCCGCTTTCAACCCACTGCGGACGATGAGGCCAATGCCGGTGCTCGAGCCCGCCCCGGTTCTCGAGCTGCGTGACGCCGGCCTTGGCGGTCCAAGTCCTCCATTGGAGCGTGAGCCACGCTCGAGGGTACGAGTCGCAGTCTTCGACGGCGGCGTCGACGTGGGAGCGCCGCAGTTGACCCCTTTTGTGACGAGCACCGACCTCACTACTGAGCCTCCTCGGTCTGACTTCGTCGACCACGGAACCCTCGTGACGGCGTCGGTGCTCTACGGCGCCGATCACGCCAACGGCGAGCCGCTCCGGAGGCCCGCAGTTAGCGTCGATCACTATCGCGTTCTTCCGGCTGCGCGAGGTGCGGACTCCGACTTCGATCTCGATCTCGTCACTGTCCTCGACGCGATCGAAGAGACGGTGGTGGGGGATAGCCACAAAATTGTCAACCTCAGTATCGGCCCTCGGGTTGCGATTGAGGACGACCAGGAGCCGCATGCATGGACGGCTCGCCTCGATGCGCTCGCTGAGCGTCATGGGGTGCTTTTTGTTAGCGCTGTCGGAAATGACGGAGAAGCGGATCCGAAGAGCGGCGCGCACCGAATTCAGGTGCCCGCCGATATGGCAAATGGCCTTGGTATCGGTGCCTGCGATGCTCGCCGCGGTCATCACAGTTGGGGTCGTGCCCCTTACAGTTCGCTCGGCCCGGGACGACCCGGCGCGCGTATGCAGCCTGCGGGCGTCTGTTTCGGAGGCGTCAGCCAGCGGCCTTTCCACGGGATCGGCGCCAGGGGGCGAGTGCTGAGAAGCGCGGGGACGAGCTTCGCCGCGCCGTCCGCGGTGCATGGCCTCAGCGACCTTGCGGCAAAGCTACGGCCAGAGGATTGGGACCCTAGCGTTCTGCGAGCCTTTGGAGCTCTCTTCGCCGAAGGGCCAGTCGGTGGCGATCCGCTACATGAGGAGCTTGGCTTTGGACGTTTCGCTGAGCGCTACGACGACGCTTTCGAATGCGAGCCCAACGAAGCGACGATCCTCTATCGCGACGAGATTGAGCGGGGGCAGCTGATATCGCTCGCCTTTCCGCTGCCAGTCGATGTCCTACTCGGGCGGGACCTGACGATCGAATGGGCAATCGCCTTCGCATCCCCCACTGACCCTACGAATCCGATCGACTACACGCAGGCGTCGCTGGAGGCAACGTTTCGACCCCACTCGCGCCGCTTCCGGTTCAGCTCGAAGGGCAAGAAGGCCGTGACGCTTGATGTAGAGGAGGAGCAGGATCGTGCTGTCGACCTGCTTGCTTCCGGCTATGAACGCTCCCGTCTGCCGGTCTCCGATGGCTACAAGCCGATGCAGCCTGAGGGTGTTCTCCGCACTGACGGTGGCAAGTGGGAGACGATGACCCGCGCTTCCAAAACCAAACGAGCATCCAAACTCCATAACCCCCAGATCACCCTGCTCTACCTCGCTCGGCAAGCGGGGGCCTTGGCTCCTGGACCGCCGCTCTCCTTCGCAATGCTCGCCAACCTGCGCTCTGCTCCCGGTGTTCCTCTCTATGACGAGATCCGACGCGCGTACCCGGTCCTCAACCCGATTCGCACGCAGCTGCCCCTGCGCCTGCAGCCCTAGCTGTGCACGGGCAGCTATCTGACAGACAGGTAGTAGTACCCGTCTGGAGAGCTGGGAAGTTTGAGCACGCACGCGGTTTACGTCAGGCAGTGCAACGAGTGTGACGTTGTGGAGTTCTCCCGCGGAATCCCCTATCAACAGACGAGCCTTGGTCTCTGGGTTCCTGCTGAGCAGGAGGCTCAGCCACAAGGTCCTGAGCTGCCGCTGCTGATTGCTGAACGGCTACACCCTGACCCTGGCACTCTTCTACTCGCGGGAAAACACACGGAACCTTCTGAGGCGAAAGCCTTTTTCACCGAAGAAGAGATCGATCCGGCCAGAGGTATCCGTCCGCTGTCTCGCGATGAGTTGATCGAACTCTTGGGGTTGCTACCCCGAGAGCCAACCGTGGTCATCTTGGCGCGCTTGCTTAAGCGCCTTTCTCAAGTGGGGTACAACACCAGCGGCCAACTTGAACTGGCCAAACAGATCTACGAAGCAGACGCCCCTGTAATAGCTGAAATGGCGAAGTTCTGCGCGACGGAGGACCACGTCATCTTCGGCGAGCAAGGATTTTTCTCTCTCCTGGCGCACGCCGTGGTGTATTGCCAGCCATCCGACAGGACGGACCTAGAGCCTGAGGAGATCACCGCGTTCAAGCGGGCAATTCTCGCCGCTCCTGCGCTACTGCATCAAGACGATGAACTCGCGGAGTATGACCCTGCAAGGCCAGAGGCTTGGCTCGCCTACCTAGTTCAAAATATCTTGTTCAACGCTCATTCGAATTTTGGAAGCGGGCTAGCTCGAACTTGGCGCATTATCGGTGAGCTAGGTCGAGATTCGAACCGAGAGTGGAAGAGTCCAACCGACCTGGGGATGCTGCTTTCGGAGTGCCCTCTCGATTTGGCGCAGCAATTCGGCCTTGCATTCAGCTTGTTCTCCATCCTGCAGGGCGACGAAGTCACCATTGTCGAACCAGAGCACTGGCAGGACATCTGCCAGCGGGTTGCCCCTGACTTAGATCCCGAGGTTGTGATCGCACATATCTCGGCGACTCTCGATGAAATGAAAGAGGAACTCGCGGGCCCACAGGCAAAGCGCCTAGATCCACTTCTGCGATGGGCGACCATCCCATTCCTTGAACGACCGTTTCTGAGGCTAAACAACAATCGGCTTCTACTCGTGTCGCCACGCGCATTGGAGTCATGGCCGACGGAGGGGGTTCATTATCGCCTCTTACGCAAGGCCGGCGAGCTCGATCCAAAGGAGGGGGTACAGCACTTTACGGCTCTAATCGGGGAGTTGACCGAGACTTACGTTGTTGAACTGCTTGAGGCGGAATTTGATCGGGCGCGGCAAAAGCATTTAGGCGTTGGCGCCGTCCACAGGGCCGCCCCGCTCGGCGACGGCGAGTCGACGGACATCTTCATCGTGCAGGGTGCAGACCTGATCGTTCTCGAGATCTCTAGCTCGCGAATTACGGCCCCGACGCGCCTATCTGGAGACGAGGCAAGTCTCAAGAAAGACCTCGACAAGGTCGTCACGAAGCGAATCAAACAGTTGAACCGAACGATAGAAGGGCTTCGGCAGGGTGAGGTGGCCCTGGGGGGCGTGGATTGGAACGAGATTAGTCGCGTGTTTCCGATCGTCGTGAATATTGAGCCAATCCGCTGGACCGGGCCCATGCATGCTTACTTATTGAAAGAAGTCCCTGGTCTCCTGCAGCAGGATAAGGTTCAGCCTCTGCAGTTCCTTGAGATTGAGGACTTGGAGGCTGTGCTGTCCGTTATCGGTCCTCGGACGATGGCCGATCTAGTGGCTGCGAAGATCCAGTCCATGGGCGTTGACCCAGATATTCAACACTGGTTTCACGGCGATGCGGCGGCCCCTAAGCCCGACAGGCCGCAAACGGTCAAGGAGCTGTTGGAGCGGGCGTTCGACACCGTTGTGAAGTCGCTTGGTTTCGAGCCCAGGGACCGTTTAAACCGGGGGTAGGCTTGATCAGGCAGAAATCTTCATTTTTGCCAGTACACCCGACAATCGCCGAATATCCCCGCATATCGAGGTTCGGCGGGGGCAAACGGAGCGGAGCGCAAAACCGCTTGCCATGCGGGATTCGCTCTCGACACCGCCAAAGGGCGGCCTAATTGTGGTTCAGGCAATCGTCGGTTCGAACTCGGCCGTCTATCTCTCGTGGAAAATTGCTGTAGGCGGCTAGAGGGTGCGCGGAACGTAGGTCTCGGCGACGCCGACGATGAGCAGGGTGGCGAGGCTCAGGTAGACGGCGGCAACGGCGAGTTTAGTTCTCGTCGGCACCGAGTGGAAGGTGCGGCTCTCTTCTGAGTGGCGATTCTTGAAGCGGTGGTAGAGCTCGGGACCGCCCAGGAGGAGGACGAACACGAGCATGAAGGGGCCGAGGAAGAAGACGGTGGCGGCGACGGCTATGAGGATGCCGGCGATCCAGACCTTGGGGCCGAGGACGGCCATCGCCCGGCCGCCGTCGAGGGGGAGTACGGGCAGGAGGTTGATCAGGTTGATGAAGAAGCCGATGTAGGCCAGGGCGCGCCAGAGGTCGCTGCCGGTCCCAAGGTAGATGGCGAGCGGGATCAGGGTCCCGATGGTGCCGAGGATCGGGCCGGCCAGGCCGACGCGGGCCTCCGCGGCCGCGTCATCGCCCAGGGACTTGGCCGCGATCATCGCGCCGAGGAAGGGGATGAAGATCGGGGCCGAGGCCTCGACTCCCTCGCGGCGCAGCTGGATGACGTGCCCCATCTCGTGGACGAAGAGGAGCAGGACGATGCCGACGGCAAAAGGCCAGCCGAACGCCAGGGTGTAGGCGGCGATCGAGATGAACATCGTCCCGAGCGTCGCCACGGCCTTGACCTTGATCAGGGCCAGGAAGAGAAGCTTGGCCTTGCTGGCGAGGACGGCGAGCGGGATCAGGAGCCCGCCGAGCTTCTTGAGCCACGACCGTTTGCGCTCCCGGTCCAGCTCCTCGGCCGTCGGCGGCTCGGGTACGACGGGGGGCTCCGGCGCCAGGCCGCCGTCGGCTTCCAGCGCTCCGGCCTGCTGCCTGATCAGCTCCACTGCTCGGACGATAGGGCAGCGCGCTACTCGCCCGGACCGCTCAACCGCGGCCGCGCTCTTTCTCCCACTGCTCCCGCGCGTAGCGGTTGATCTCGTCTCCGTGGGAGCCGGTGCGGACTACGAGGCCCTCGAGGGCGTCCCAGCCGTCCACCTCGCGGGAGGCGCGGGCGGCTCGGCGGCGGAGGTCGTGGCGGGTTAGGGCGGGGAGGAGGTAGGCGAGGGTGGCCAGGCGGGGGTAGATCACCCGGCGCCTGTTGCGCTCCAGGCCGGCGACGATCCTGGCGGCCATGGTGAAGGCGTCGCCGAGGGGCATGCGGCCGAGCATGCGGTCTATGCCCGGCGCCAGGCGGGTCTCTCCCTGGACGGCCGTGTCGACGGGGCCGGGCAGGACCTCCATCACGTGGACGCCGGTTCCGCTCATCTCCATCGCCAGGGTCTCGGTGGCGACGGAGAGGGCGGCCTTGGTTGCGGCGTAGGCGCCGAAGCCCGGCCAGGTGGTGATCTGGCCCATCGAGGTGACGTTGACGATCGCGCCGCGGCCGCGCTCGCGCATCGGCGGCGCCAGCGCCCCGATCAGCGCCAGCGGGCTCCAGTAGTTGACCTCGAACGCCTCCCGGGCCTCCTCGCGATCGGCCACCGAGGCGATGCGGCCGCCGACGCCGCCGCCGGCGTTGTTGATCAGCACCTCCACCCGCCCGAGCTCCTCCAGGGCGGCGGCGGCGACATCGCGGGTAGCGCCTCGCACCGACAGATCGGCATCGATAGCCACGGGCTTCGCACCGCCCGCCGCCTCGATCTCCGCTGCCAGCGACTCCAACTGCGGCCGGCGCCTCGCCACCAGCGCCAGCCGCGCACCCCGCGCCGCCAGTTGCTTGGCCAGCTCCCTGCCGATCCCGCTTGAGGCACCGGTCAGGAGCACCCCCTGGCCCGCGATCGTGAACGACATCATCCGCCTCCTTGTTGTGAGCCTCTCAAGAACCGGTTGGGATGCTATCAAGAGGCATCGCCCGGACCCGCACCAAGATCGACCGCGAGGCGAAGGTTGAGGAGATCCTCGACCTCGCCGAGCGCCGCCTGCGCGAGGGCGGCTACGAGCAGCTCTCGGTGGCGGCGCTGGCCCGCGAGCTGGGCCTCGCCCAGAACGCCGTCTACTGGTACTTCCCCGCCAAGGACGACCTCTTCATCGCCGTCCTGCGACGGATGCTCGAGGACCTCGCCGGCCGTAAGCCGCGCGGGGACGTCGGCCATCGGCGGCGGATCCTCTGGTTCACCGACCAGCTCGAGCCGCTCTCGCGCCTGCGGCCCGCCCTGCGCGAGCGTGCGCAGCACTCCGAGGTGGCCGCCGCCTTCCTCGAGGAGCTGGAAGCGCTGCTCTCGCGGATGCTCGCCAACGCGCTGCGCGGCGAGGGCGTCCCCGAGGAGGACCTGCCCCTCGCGGTCGAGGCCTTCCGCGCCGCGGTCGAAGGGACCTACGCCAAGGGGATGTCCCGGGCCCGCCGCCGCAAGGTGTTCGAGTACGTGCTCGACCGGCTGAGTTGAGGCGCCGAGAGCCCTCGAAGGGCGTCCCGGTCGCTACTTGCCGTTGCGCTCGCGGTGGGCGCAGCCGGGCCAGCAGCAGGGTCGGCGCATGCCTTCCTCGAGCTCTTGGCGGGTGCGGCGGATGCGGCGTTCGCGGGTCTTCTGCTGTTTGGCGTCCTCAACCCAGCAGATGAACTCGTTGCGGGCGAGCGGGGTGATGTCCTGCCAGGCGTCGAGCGCGGTGGTGCTGGTCATCAGCCCCTCGCGCAGGTCGGGCGGGAGCTCGTGGACGACCCCGCCGGGTAGTTGCTGGGTGCTCATGCGGAAATCGTAGCCGGCCGGCGCGGCGCTTTAGGCTCGGTCGCATGGCCGCAGCGCAGAGCCGGGAGCGATGGGTCGTCCTCTACGACGGCGCCTGCGGGTTCTGCAAGTGGACCCTCGCCGGGCTGCTGCGGCTCGACCGCGACCAGCGGCTGCAGCCGCTCGCTCTGCAGGCCGAGGAGGCGGAGGAGCTTCTCGCGGAGATGGAGCCGGGGCTGCGGATGGCCTCTTTCCACCTCCTCACCCCTGCAGGAGAACTGCTCTCGGCGGGGGAGGCGTTGCCGCCCTTGTTGCGGTTGCTGCGCTGGGGCCGCGCCCCGGCCGCCGCGCTCGCGCGCTTCCCGGCTCTCACCGCCGGCGCCTACCGCTGGATCGCCGAGCACCGCACGGGACTTTCGCGACTCGTCCCGCCCCGCTGGAAACGGCGCGCGGCCGAGCGCGTGCGCGAGCGGGAGGGACAGAGCGCCTAGCCGGCCGCTCGCGCCCGGGCGCCGACCACCGAGGCCGGGAACGCCGCCCCGTCCTCGAGGGCGGCGACCTGCGGGGCGCGGGCGAGGGCGGCATCGCGGATCTCGTTGCGCTCGCCCTCCGGCATCGGTCCGAGGATCGCCTGCAGTGGCCCGCCAACGTTGAGGATCTTCTCCCACCAGGCGTCGAGCGAGTCGTAGAGCTGGCGCGTCGGCACGGTCTCGACCTCGACCTCGACCAGCCCGGCGCGATCGAGGAGGTCGCGGAGGCGGGAGGGGTCGCCGAGGGAAAACGGGCCCGGCGCTCCCGGCTCGGGCTCCGGCGCGCCGAGGTGGGACCTGACCGCGTCGAGGATGATCGTCAGCCAGGGGTTGTCCGCGGCCGTGCCCCAGACCGCGAGGACGAGGCGTCCCCCCGGGCGGAGGACGCGGGCGCTTTCTCGCAGCGCCTGCTGCGGGTCGGGCATCAGCATGTAGCCGAAGCGGCAGAGCACGGCGTCGAACTCCCCGTCGCCGAGGTCCAGGCCCTGCGCGTCGAGCGCGCGGGTCTCGATGTTCGGTACCTCCAGGCGCTCGAACCGCTCGCGGGCCACCTTCACCATCTCCTCCGAGTAGTCCGAGCAGAGGACCGAGCCGTCCGGCCCGACCGCTTCGGCGGCCTGCAGACCGACGCGGCCGGCGCCTCCCGCGACCTCGAGGACCCGCTCCCCGGGCTGAAGCTCGGCGGTCTGCAGCATCCACCGCGCGGCATCGGCCGCCGCCCCCACCTCGTCTTTTTCCGCCGCCTGAGCCCAGTGCTCGGCCGCGCCGCCCCAGTGGTCCTTGCCCTGCGGAGAGTCGGAGCCGTTCATCCCGCCACCGCCGCCCGCTCGCGCTCCGCGAGCACGACCCTCGCCCCGCGCGTCGGCCGCACCGTGATGTTGCGCCGCTGCGCCACCTCGACTCCCTCCGGAGTCGCCTCCAGCTCGCAGCTGCCGAGCAGCGCCTTGAGGGCGACCTTCATCTCCAGCATCGCGAAGCTGGCGCCGAGGCAGCGGCGGCGGCCGCCGCCGAAGGGGATCCAGGTGTAGGTGCCGGGGGCCTGGTCGAGGAAGCGCTCGGGGCGGAAGGCGCGCGGTTCGGGGTAGATCTCCGGGTCGTGGTGGATCAGGTAGGTGTTGGCGACGAGGGTGCAGCCGGGCTGGTAGGTCCAGCCGCCGATCGTCACCTCCTTCGCCACCAGGCGCGGGGCCGCGTTGGGGAGGACGGGGCGGTCGCGGAGCGTCTCCTGGATCGTCGCGGTGACGTAGGCCTCCTCGCCGGCATCGATCGCGGCGACCAGGCGGTCAAGCACGGCGGGCTCGCGGACGAGGCGCTCGAAGGCCCAGGCGAGGGTGGTGGCGGTCGTCTCGTGGCCGGCCACCAGCAGGGTGAGGAGCTCGTCGCGGATCTCCTGCTCGCTCATCGGCGAGCCGTCTTCGTGGCTCGCTTCCAGCAGCATCGCGAGGACGTCGTCGCCCGCGGCCCCCTCGGCGCGGCGCTCGGCAATCAGAGCGAAGAGGATCACGTCGACCTCTTCCTGGATGCGCACGAACTGGGCGAAGGGGCCGACCCGTTCGGCGATCCGCGCTGGCAGCGATTCGGGCTTCGGCGGCATCAGGCTGATCGGTCGGTCGCCGAAGGCGAGCATCGACTGCAGCAGCGCCCGCAGCTTGTCGAAGCGGGCGCCGGGGGCGAGCCCAAAGACGGCGCGGAGGATGATCTTCAGCGTCAGGTCCTGCATCCGCGGGTGGAGGGCGAGCGGGGCGCCGCGCGGGATCGCCGCCACCTCCTCGGCCGCGACCTCCTCCATCAGCCCGGTCAGGCGCTCCATCCGCTCGCCGTGGAAGGCCGGCAGCAGCAGCTTGCGCTGCTCCATGTGGGCGCCTTCGTCGAGCAGGATCACCGAGTTGGCGCCAACGATCGGTTCCAGCACCTTCGCCCCCTCGCCGGGGCGGAGCACGTCCGGAGGAGAGGTGAAGACCGCTTTCACCTCGTCGGGGTCGGTGAGCATCACGAACGGTGGCGTCAGCGGCAGCCTGATCGTGAACCGCTTGCCGTAGCGCTGGCGGCAGCGCTCCATGAAGGAGAGGGGCCGGGTCCAGAAGCCGACCATCTGCAACGCCGTCGGCAACGACGGGCCTGGCGGAAGGGCGGAACGTGACCTCATGCGTGCCTCCTGGATCGGGTGCTGCCAGCCTAACTCGTGGCTTTGGGTGCGACTGTGAGCAGGCTCATTGCAAGGCCGGCGAGGAGGTAGGCGAACGCCGCCGCCAGCAGGGCGAACTTGCAGACGGCGAAGACGGTGGCCAGGAGCGGGAACGCCGCTCCGGCTTCGCCGATGGTGAGCAGGAGGCAGGCGTTCTCCAGCGCGTCGAAGCCGGCGGCGAGGGGACCGAGCCAGATGGCGACGCTGCCGAGCCGGGCGAGCCGGTCGAGGCCGCGGCGCCGACAGCGGTCGCGGACGGCGGCGGCGGCGAGCCCGAGGAAGGCGCCGTAGGCCAGCATGAAGCCGTAGTCGATCCAGAGCTGGTCACGGGCGGCGTCGCGGCCGTCCTCGCCCCATTCGGCGAGGATCTCGTCGGCCCGCTCCTGGCCGCCGCTGAGCTCGAAGGACACCACGCCCGGTCCGTTCGCCTGCATGCGGTCCTCCAGCGGCGACATCGCCCAGAGCAGCAGCAGCGCCGCGATCCCAGCCGTGATCATTGCCCACCGGCGCATCGCAGGGGATCATCCCGCACGCCCGGGCGGGAGGGCGACCTGTCCAGCCGGGCCAGTTCCTAGCATCGCCTCAGCCGATGCTCCGCTGGCCGCCCACCTGGCTCACCAACCTCGGGGTCGTGATCGGCCTCGGCCTGCTCGTCCTCTTGACCTCGCTGGCCGTCGGCGCCGCGGTTTCGTCGATGGCCGAACACGGCGTCTCCGTCGACGAGTTCCAGATGGGGGGCACCACCGCCAAGGCGCAAGCGGCGTACGAGGAGCTCGGCGAGGACGGCCGGCGAGATGCCTGGCGGTTCCTCGCATGGGAGCTCCCCTACCTCGTCAGCTTCGGCCTGCTGCTCTCCGCCAGCTGCGCCTTCGCCTACCGGCGGCTGGCCGCGGCGGGAGCGCACCGGTTCGCGCAGTTCGCCCGCCTCGCCGTGGCCTTCGGCCTGCTTTCCGCCGCCTCGGACCTGGTCCAGAACTCCGCCCTCGCGTTCATCCTCGGCGGCCACTTCGGGCAGCCGGCGCCGCGCCTGGCCGAGGTCGGCGGCTACTTCACCTGGGCCTTCGGCGTCGCCGCCGGAATCGTCTTCGTCAGCGGCTGGATCGTTGCGGCGCTGCGTTCCCGAGAAGCAGCGCCGAGTTAGTCGCTCCGGCCGGCGGGGAGCAGGTCCTGGAAGGCGAAGCCGTCGCGTTCGACGACGTCGCCGAGCTCGATCTCGATCGGCCGGTCGAAGATCGGGCCGGAGTGGACGAAGGTGTGGAACTCGCCGTTCTCGCCGCAGGGATCGGCGGTGGGCGGTAGGTCCGCCAGGAGCTGCTGGTCGAAGCGGCGGCCGACGAAGGACGGATCGAGCCGGGAGGGGTCCACGGTGACGAGGGTGGCCTCGAAGCCGGCGTCGATGAACTGGTGGGCGAGGGCGGTGGTGTCTCGTCCCCACAGTGGGAAGAGGGCGGCGCGGTCGGCTTGGGCGAGGCGCTCCTCGCGATAGGCGCGGACGTCGGCGAGGTAGAGGTCGGCGAAGGCGATGGTGCCGGCGCGGTCGAGGGGCGGGCGCGCCAGGGCCTCCGCCATGCGTTCTTCGTAGACCTCATTGACGCAGGCGGCCGGGATGCCGATTTCCACCAGCTCGATGCCCGCCGCCGCGGCCTGCGCACGGAGCAGGGCGCTGCGGACGGCGTGCATGCTGACTCGGTCGAAGTCCTCGGTGAGGGTGGTCAGGAGCGCCAGCGGCTCGATTCCCAGCTCCTCCCGCAGCGTCCAAAGGGCCAGCGCCGAGTCCTTGCCGCCGCTCCAGGACAGGGCGACGGCGGTTTCCTCGGCCTGGCGGTCCGGCATCGGCCGAACCTATCGGGCGGCGATCTCGATCGGGGCGCCGAGGCGCTCGCCGCCGGGGCTGGTCAGCTCGATTTCTTCGAGCGCACCGTCCTTGGCGACGCCCTGCACCGGGTGGACGAGGGCGCGCTCGTCGTCGAGGTCGACGACGAGGATGTGGCCGGCCGCCGCCCAGACCCGGGTGTGCGCGGCCTCGAAGCCGGTGGGCGGTTCGCTGCGCAGCTTGCCGGCGGCGCCGGAGACGACGTAGTCGATCCCGTCGACGCGGGAGTGCTGGAAGTTGTGCTCGTGGCCGCTGAGCACGAGCTGGACGCCGGCGCCCTCGAACAGCGGCACCAGCCTCTCGATCATGCCCGTGGTGTTGCCGTGCTCGGGCCCGGCGCAGAAGGGCGGGTGGTGGGAGAAGGGAATCCGCCAGCGCGGTTTGTCGCCATCGGTGTGCAGCGCCCTGCGCACCCACTCGGCGTGTGCGGGATCGTCGAAGAAGTGCTCGCGGCCGATCTCCTTGCCGAGCGAGGTATCGATGCAGATCAGCTCGGCCTGGGCGCCGACCCGGAGGCAGTAGAACAGCCCCGGCTCCAGTGAGGCGCGGCCGGCCTCGACGCCAGGCGCGAAGCGCTGCTCGAGGAAGAAGTTGTCGGCGAGCTGGTCGCGGTCGTCGGAGCTCTCGGTGTCTTCGGCGTCGTGGTTGCCGAAGGTGGGGAAGACCGGGACCCGGTTGATCACGTACCGGTAGGGCTCGTAGAAGCTGGCGTACCAGTCGTCGTCCTCGTTGCCCGAGCCGGTGGTGTCGAGGTAGACGTTGTCGCCGGTCGTGAGCACGAGGAGGACGTCGCTCGTGTCGCAGGCGCGCTCGAGGGCGCGGGCGAGGCGCGTCTGGTGGCGGGCGGTCTTCTCGGTCTTCGCGTCGACGGCGAGGATGCCGACGCCGAAGTCGCCGAGGACGGCGAAGCGGACCGGATCGCGCGTCGTCGCCGCCGGGAAGGTGCGGAAGCGGTTCTCGTAGCGCCGCCCGGAGGGGAGGAGCGTGTGCCGGTCGAGATCCCAGTCGAGCAGGTCGCCCTCGGCCCACGGCTCTCCGTTGACCCGCACGCGGTAGCGGTATTCCATCGCGGGCTCGAGGCCGCGGACCCAAGCGTGGTTGTGGTCGGCGGTCTCAACGACGGCGACCGTCTCGCCGTCCCGCTCCACTTCGACCACGGCCTCCCCGTAGGACTCCGAGCTGAAGCCAACGGTCCCCGTCCGCCCCTCGGCGACCTCCCGCAGCTCCTCGTCGTCGACGATCCGCCACTCGCCGTACGGGGAGTCGCCGCGGCGGAAGTAGAACCCGCCCCAGGCGATCAGCGCCTCTTCGGCGCCGACGTCGACCAGGTGGAGGAAGGGCTCAAAGTGGATCTCTGCGGAGGGCGGCATCGCCTATCGAATAACCCTGGAGCGGTCGATTCGAATCCCGGCGGCGTTCGTCCTTGGGACGGCTATGGGGCCACTAAGGACGAACGCCGTTTCCCGGGACTTGGTCTGAGCACCAAGTGCCGGGAGCCAAATTGGCTCTGGAACGCGGTTCATCCCCAGGGGCCGGACCTGGGGCGAGGTGCAGGAGCCTCGCAAAGTGCGGGGTCGAGACTCGGTGGAAAGCCGGCAGATGGGGATTCCCGGCGGGAGGGAGGTCGGGCTTGCGGTTACCTCTATGGACCTTCGGGTCCAGAAGCGATCTGCTTCAGGAACCGTTGAGTTCACCTCTAGAAAAGAAGCCCTCCTCACTGGGAGAAGCGATCAGATCCCTACGGGTCGATGTGGGATTGACCCAAGAGGAGGTCGCGAAAAAAGCGGGCGTCCACTTCACCCAGATCTCGAACCTCGAGCTGGGGAAGGCCAGTCCCGAATACGACACCCTTCAGAAGCTTGCCAGAGGACTCGACCTTCCCTCTCCCTCCTACATCTTGATCCTCGGGGAGATCTACGAGCGGAGGAATAACAGAGGTTGAGACGGCGGCTCAGCGATGCTGCGCGGCCGCGGGCGAGGCCCCCCAGAACTCGTCGACCTTCTCGCCGCTGTCGCTCTCGTTGACGGGGGAGATCGCCCACATCTCCACCGGCTCTTCGCCTTCGTTGCGGTGCGAGCGCAGCGTCTGCGGGGGGACGTGGACGGCCGACCCCGCCGCGACCGTCTCGATCTCGTCGCCGAAGCGCATCGTCAAGGTTCCCTTCGTCACCAGGTAGATCTCCTCGATCTCATCGTGCCGGTGCCCCGTTCCCTGCTCGAAGTCGGAGTGGGGAGGAATCCGGATCAGCGTCACCGCTACCTGCTCGGCGCCGAGCGCTTCGGTCAGCGAGCGGAACTCGCCAGGCACGTCGCTGTCGGCATAGGCGTCCTCGGCCTCCTCGGCTTTGACGATCGAGTAGTCGCTCATGCGATGGACGCTACCCAGGCTCCCGGAGCCGCAACCAGGCACTCGACGGGCGACTGGTGCTTCAGACCGGTACCACGTTGAGGCCTGCCACCCGCTCGAACTCGCGCACGTTGGCGGTGGCAATCGCCATGCCGTGGCTCAGCGCGGTTGCTGCGATCCAGAGATCGTGCGCTCCGATTAGTTCCCCTCGGCCCTCGAGCCCGGCCCAAATTTCGGCATGAGCTCGGGCGACCGCCACGGTGACAGGGATCGGCTCGAGTGCCGACAGCAGGTGCTCGACGAAGGCCGCTCGCCGAGCGCGCACGACCTCGGTCCGGGCGCGATGGACCCCGTGCAGGAGCTCGCTGGCGGTGATTACGCTGATCGCTCGGTCTTGCCTGTCGGTCGCCGCGTCGAGTGAATGGCCCCGCCGCTCCGCGTCAACCAGGACCGAGGTGTCGATCAGGACGGCCATGCGCCGCTGGGCCTGCCGACGCTCTCACGCGCCGCTTCAACGTCTCGGGCGAAGTCCTCATCTGGCGAGGGCGCGGAAGCCATCAGCTCGCGCCAGCGGTTGGCGGAGACGAGACGTGGGGCGCTTGCGGGTCGCATCTCGACCACCGGAACGCCATTTCGCACCACCTCTATCTCCTCGCCTGCCCCGATCCGGTTGACCACAGCGGAGAATTCGCGAGCTACCTCAGTAGCGCTGAGCCGAGTCATGCGATCAAAATATCAGAAATATCTGATTTAACGATCAAACCGGGTCGAGACTTCTGCGCGCCTTCGATCGGGCCTAGAGAGGCCTCTTTTCGGAACCCAAGAAGTTCGCAAATTGCAGGACCACTTCCCTGACCTTGAGTTAAACCTCATGGCCAAAGCGCCTTCTGGTTATTTCTCTGTAGGGCCTCTTGGAGGCCTTGCCGCAGCCACTTCTACCGTTTGTCGCCGCCGTCATCAGGGCGCTGCGGCACTCGAAGCATTGGAGCCAGGAAGAACTGGCGTTCCACGTGAAGGTGGAACCTAGCGAGATATCGATCATCGAGTCGGCGAAACGGATTCCGACGCTGTGGACCCTCCAGCGCGTGGCGGCCGGGCTCGATGTCGAGCTGTCGCAATTGATCTGGCAGGCGGAGATGCTTCGGCGCTGGGTGGATCGGGAGAAAGGCGCCGAATAGGAGGCGATCGAGCGACTCCGGAACAATCCGGGCGTGGTCGGCGCTGTCACCTTCGACTTCTGGAACACGATCGCCACGGTGGCGCCGGGGGCGATGAGCGAGGCGCGGCGACGGGGGATCCTGGCGGTCTGCCAGGGGGCTGGGGTGGAAGTGGAGCCGAAGCTCCTGATGGCGAGCTTGGAAGAGGCGGGGCAGCGTTGGGAGCGCTCTTGGGCGGAAGGCGTGCACCTGCACCCGCGGGAGGCGGCGGCGACGGTGGGAGAGTCGCTCGGGGTGGAGGAGGCGGTCGGGGAGATGGTGGCCGAAGCGTTCCTCGATGCCGGCCGCCAGGTCGACCTGGAGTTCGCTCCGGGGATCGGGCTGGCGCTGGCGGCGCTGCGGGAGCGGGGGATTCGGATCGGGATCG
>Ga0190273_10000353_pt1 | contig 18399 bp, 14 predicted proteins | sample Popmic504IS_FD_134513 | JGI IMG/M metagenome (GOLD analysis project Ga0190273, IMG submission 134513) | Populus adjacent soil microbial communities from riparian zone of Shoshone River, Wyoming, USA - 504 IS | ecosystem: Environmental > Terrestrial > Soil > Riparian zone > Trees stand | place... | reverse complement strand
TTGCGCGACGGCTGGCTGTGGACGGGCGATCTGGGAGAGCTGGACGAAGATGGTTTTTTGAAGATCACGGGCCGGAAAAAAGAGTTGATCGTGATGTCTACGGGCAAAAACGTCGCGCCCGCGCTGCTGGAAAACCTGCTCAAAGAACATCACCTCATCAGTCACGCGCTCGTCTACGGCGATAACCGAAGCTACCTGGTCGCGCTCATCACGCTCAATGCTCTGGAGGCCGAAGAGTATGCGCGCGCGCGCAATGTTGCCTACGGCGATTACAGCGAGCTGACCAGAGCGCCGGAGATCATCAGTCTCGTCGAGGAGCTCGTCGCTCGCGTCAACCGTAGAGTATCTTCGAGTGAGGCCATCAAAAAATTCGTGCTCCTCGAACATGATTTACAGGTCGAGGCCGACGAGGTGACGCCGACGATGAAGGTCAAACGCAATGTCGTCATTGAGCGCTACGGAGAGCTACTGCAAAGCCTGTACAGGTGACAACAAGGTCAGCCCTGAAGGGGCGAAATATAATAGCCCAGGGTAACGCCCTGGGTTTGCGAGCAGTTAATCAGTTTAAGCCCTGTAAGGGCGAAATAATTTATCACGCCCTTACAGGGCTCTATGAATAAACTCGCCGCGTCAAACCTGTGGCGTTGCCACAGGCTATTACATTTCGCCCCTTCAGGGCTGATGCAAAGACTGTTGGCGAGGTCGCATTTACTTGCGATCCACTGTGATTCTTCCACTGTAGGAGAAACCATGAAAACGCTGGAAATCATCGAGAAGCGAAAGCGCCCGCGCGCTTTTAGACTAAACGTCCCGGCAGCGCTGCTTATTCTTTTGAGCTTTGCTTCCATTGCTTCTGCGCAACAGCCCGCGCCGTCCGCTGCTGGTAAAGAGGCGATTGTTTACGGCATGAAGATTCACTACGTAGAGGCCGGGAGTGGGCCAGTGGTTGTGCTGTTGCACGGGCTCGGAGGCAGCACGCAGAACTGGGCTTTTAACATGGATGCGCTGGCGCAAAAATTCCGCGTCGTCGTGCCGGATCAGCTCGGCTTCGGTCGCTCTGACAAACCCTTCACGAATTACCGCGTCGCGACTTATGTGGATTTCCTTGACGGGTTTTTGAAAGAGCTGAAGATCGAGCGCGCCTCGCTGGTGGGAAATTCTTTGGGCGGATGGATCGCCGCCGCTTACACGTTGGCCCATCCTGAGAAGGTCGAGCGCCTTGTGCTGGTCGATGCCGCTGGATTCGCGCCGCCCGCAGACTTCGATAAGAATTCGCTCGCCGGTTTGAATCCTTCGACGCGTGAAGGCATGCGTCGTCTGGCAATGCTCGTCTTCTCTAACAAACAGCTCTTTACTTCGGACGCGGCCATAGACTTGCTGCTCAAGCAACGCCTGGCGGCGGGCGACGGCTATACTATTCAGAGTCTCAACGAATCAATCGCGCGCCGCGAGGATATGCTGGACAATCGTTTGTCCGCGATCAAACAGCCGACGCTTCTGATCTGGGGACGCGATGACGGGTTGACGCCGCTCAAGGAGTACGGCGAGCGATTTCAGCGGGAGATAAAAGGCTCTGAGCTTCTGGTCTTTGAGCAGTGCGGACACGTGCCGCAGGTCGAGAAGGCCGCCGAATTTAATGCCGCGCTCCTGAAATTTCTCGCGCCCGCTACGACGACAGCGCCGACGAATTAAAACGGCACGATCAACTCAGAAAAAAGTCGGACAAATAAAAAGAGGAGACCATGATGGCTTTGCAGGTTGGCGACACGGCTTCCCAGACAAAGACGATCACGGACAAAGACATTTACACGTTCGCCGATCTGGTGGATGACCACAATCCTGTTCATCTGGACGACGCTTACGCGCAAAAGACCAGGTTCGGTCGCCGCATCGCTCATGGCATGTTGAGCGCATCGTTGATCTCCGCCGTCCTTGCCAATCAACTGCCCGGCGAGGGAACGGTTTATCTCAGCCAGACATTGCAGTTCGTCGCGCCGGTTTTTCCGGGCGATACAGTGACGGCCCGCGTGACCGTTATCAAAGTCAGAGAGGACAAAGGAATCATCACGCTCCAGACCCTTTGCACCAATCAAAGCGACGAGCCGCTCATCAAAGGTGAAGCAGTCGTCCTGGCGGCGTCAACCAACTGACTATGAGCAAAACCCCTTTGGAGAACCTGAAGCAAGATGTCCGGCAAGCCAGCAGCCACTGTGTCACCTGAAAGGATCGAAACCGTCGAAAGAAGAGTGCCCGCGTACGCCTGGTATGCGCTCGCCCTGCTGACTCTGGTTTACGTCCTGAATTTTCTTGACCGGACGCTTATCTATATCCTTTTGACGCCGATCAAGGCGGAGATGCATTTCACTGATTTTGAGCTGGCGATTCTGGGCTCGACCTCATTTACCATCTTCTACACGCTGCTTGGAGTTCCCTTCGGCTGGCTTGCGGATCGCACAAAGCGAAAGTACCTGATCGCCGCTGGCCTCGCCGTCTGGAGTCTCTTCTCAGGGCTAACGGGATTCGGTGTCGGCTTCTGGTCTATCTTTTTTTGTCGCGTGATGGTAGGGGTCGGCGAGGCGACACTTGGCCCGGCGGCGCTTTCACTTTTAAGCGACTATTTTCCGCCGCGCATGCGCGCCACTGTTCAGGCAGTATATTCTTCCGGCATCGCCATCGGCGGGGGCGTAGCCTTTTTCCTCGGCGGTTGGATCGGTCAGGCTCACGGCTGGCGCTGGGCCTTCTATCTGCTGGGCTTTCCGGGACTCCTTTTAGCCGTGCTGGTCTTCATGTTGCGCGAAGAGCCGCGCGGGCAAACGGAAACGGAGAAGACGCGTTACAGCAGCCGCGATTGGACGATACTTTTTCTCTCCCGCCCGCTGCGCTACCTGTTTCTGGGTTACGCGCTCTTCGGGCTGGCGGCGAACAATCTGGGATTCTGGGGCACACAGTTTTTCGTGCGCGTGCACGGGTTGAGCCTCGCAAACGTAGGCTTGCTCGCGGGCATACTGTCCGTGGCAGCCGGTGTGCCGGGAACGATCTTCGGCGGTTATGTCTCGGATCGTTTCCGCCATTTGGGAAGAGGAGGACGCATGCTCTTTAGCGCCTGCGCCGCGCTTCTTTCCGTCCCGCTCTGGCTCGCGCTGCTCTTTAGCAACAATGTCGCCGTGCTCGTCGTCGCCACTTTCGTGCTGCTCGGTCTGGCGTTGATCTGGCTTGGCCCTGCCGCCGCGGATGTTCACGACATCGCCGGGCCGCATCTTCGTGGCCTTGGCATCGGCATCTACTTTTTCACAGTCAACATCGCCGCCTATCTGATCGGCTCTCCAGTGATCGGCAAGCTTAACGACTGGCTCGGCGCAACCAATAATCCTTCGGTCATGCGATACACGCTGCTGATCTGCCCTGCGGCCTGCGCGCTCGGCGCTCTCCTGCTCTGGCTCGGCAGCCGCAGCCTCGGCATGCAAGAGAAACAGAAGAGCTAAGACATTTTGTATTTTGGATTTTAGATTTTGGATTAACGAGCGGATTGAGTGAAGATTGTTATCTTGCTCTTGAATCCAAAATCCAAAGTTCCCTCATTGACTTGTCCACGCGCGAAGATTAAAGTTCAGTATCTTTAACCCCCCGTATCAAATGTTTTAGTGGATGGCCCAGGCGTCTCTCTTAAAGGGAGAGCGACTTTAGTTGTAGCTGCACCTGTCTGGGAGAGGTCTAAAATCTCGGAGGGATGACCATGATTTTATACAGCCTTTTTCGCTCACAAAGCACTGCGCGTCCGCAGCTGCCGAATGGATTTCTCAGTTCTCTTTGCCCGCTTGCGCTTCTCGCTTTGATCTTTGTTTCAAGCAGTATGGCGTTGGCCCAGCAGACTTACAAAAAACCGCCGAAGGAGATACTGGATGTCCTGAACGCGCCGCTCACGCCGTCGGCTTCGCTGAGCCCTGGCCGCGATTACATGCTGCTGGCGCAGGGCGTGCGTTATCCTCCGATCTCGGAACTGGCGCAACCTATGCTGCGTCTGGCGGGCTTGCGCATCAATCCGGCAACGAACGGGCTGCATCGCGCGCAATACTACGTCAAGCTGTGGGTCAAGAGAATCTCGGACGGCGTGGAGACAGAGGTGTCGCTTCCCGCCAGCGCGCAGATAGGATTTCCGAAGTGGAGCGGTGATGGAAAACGTTTCGCTTTTACCAATACCACACAGAGCGGCATAGAGTTGTGGGTCGGAGAAACCAGCACAGGCAAAGCTCATCAATTGAAGGGCGTAAAAATCAACGCTATCCTTGAAGAGCCCCTTCAGTGGATGCCGGACAATCGCACCCTTCTGGTGCAACTTGTTCCGTCAAAACGCGCCGCAGCGCCTCCGCCGCAATCGATGGTTCCGTCTGAGCCGATCATACAGGAAAGCTCCGGTCGTCCCGGCCCTGTGCGCACTTATCAGGATTTACTGAATAATCCTCATGACGAAACTCTCTTCGATTATTACGCGACCGCGCAACTGGCTTTGGTCGATAGCGAGGGCGGCAAAATCAACCAGATCGGTCAACCCGCGATCTTCGAGACCGTCAATCCTGCGCCAGACGGAAAACACATCTTGGTGGCGCGCATCACACGCCCCTATTCCTACCTGCATCCGCTCTCGGACTTTCCCAAAGAGGTCGAAGTATGGGACAGCGGCGGCGGCGGGAAAGTCGTTTATAAACTGGCGAGCCTCGGGCTTGCCGATCAAGTGCCGATTGAGGGCGTACCAATTGGCCCACGCGAATATCACTGGCGACCGACAGAGCCCGTGACGCTGGTCTGGGCGGAAGCGCTCGATCAGGGCGACCCGCGAAAAAAGATTTCACCGCGCGACAAGCTGTTGATGCTCAGAGCGCCCTTCACAGGACAACCCGTAGAACTCTTTAAAACCGAGCACCGTTTTTTAAGCGCACAGTGGGGAGAGAAAAACGGGCTCGTCCTAGTCAGCGATTATGATCGTGATCGTCGCTGGCGTCGCACTTTTATCCTGAACGCCGACAACTTGGCAGAGAAAGCGCGAGAAGTCTGGGGTCGCAACACGCGAGATCAATACAACAATCCTGGCGCTCCCGTCCTGCGACAGCTTTCGACGGGGCAATTCGCCGTGCTGCAATACGACGATTGGATTTACCTCGCAGGCACTGGCGCAACTTCAGAGGGCGACCGTCCGTTCCTTGACCGCTTCAACATGCAGACGCTCAAGTCCGAGCGATTGTTCCGCAGCGAGGCGACCAGCTATGAAACGGTCGTCGGGCTCTTAAGCGATGATGCCAAGCAGTTCATCACACGCCGCGAAAGACCTATCGAGCCGCTTAATTATTATGTTCGCACGCTGGTCGACACTTCTTCAGAATCAAATGCGCAAGGGGCTGCGCGTGCGCTGACGCAATTTCCCGATCCGACGCCGCAGTTGCGCGGCATCAAAAAACAGCTTGTGACCTACAAACGCTCGGATGGCGTGCAACTCTCCTTTACGCTCTACCTGCCGCCCGGCTACAAAGAAGGAACGCGATTGCCGACGGTCGTCTGGGCCTATCCGCTGGAATACACTGATCCTTCGACTGCCGGGCAGGTAAGTGGCTCGGTGCAGCGCTTCACGACGATCACGGGCCCATCGCATCTCTTCTTTTTGCTGGCCGGATACGCCGTGCTCGATAACGCGACGATGCCGGTCGTGGGCGATCCCGAAACGATGAACAATACTTATATAGAGCAGACGGTGATGAGCGCCAAAGCGGCGATTGATAAGGCAGTCGAGATGGGCGTCACAGACCCTGAGCGCGTAGGGGTCGGAGGCCACAGTTACGGAGCATTTATGACGGCCAACCTGCTCGCACATTCCGATCTGTTCCGCGCAGGCATTGCGCGCAGCGGCGCTTACAATCGCACGCTCACGCCCTTCGGATTTCAGTCGGAACGGCGCACGCTCTGGGAAGCCCCTGAGCTTTACATCAAGGTCTCGCCCTTTATGAACGCCGATAAGGTCAACGAGCCGCTGCTGCTGATTCACGGTGAAGCGGACAATAACTCCGGCACGTTTCCCATTCAATCGGAGAGGCTCTATCAGGCCGTGCGCGGAACGGGCGGCACTGTGCGGCTCGTCATCCTGCCGCTCGAATCGCACGGCTACACGGCGCGTGAATCGACAGAGCATACGCTCTATGAAATGATCTCTTGGTTCGACAAGTACGTCAAAAACGCACCGACGCGTGGGAGAAGAGAAGACAAGGCTGAAAAGTAAGAGGCTCGACCAGAGATTTTTCCGCGTCTTAAGCAGAAGAGAGAAGGAGGTAGTGTGGCTCAAACCCGCATCACCTCCTTCTCTCTGTTTACTATCTCTATACCCGTTTTCAATTGAATGTAAGGAACATCTCAACTCACCACAGAGACACAGAGCGCACAGAGATTACACAGAGGCTTGAATAGCGCTTGAACCTCTGTGTAACCTCCGTGTTCTCTGTGTCTCTGTGGTGAATGCCTCTCCGCATACACTCAATTGAAAGTTTGCTCCAGTTTGCGCTGCCACTTAAAAGTCGAAGCGCAAAGCTATCTGAATCACACGCGGGTGGCCGCTGAAGATCAGATCAGGTCGATTGAACTGAGCGAACCCCACAGTGTTAAGGCGTCGCACGCCGGCGGTCTGTACCGGCGTCACTTCGTTGACAGAACCGGGCACATACTGCGCGTGATTGAAGAGATTAAAGAAGTCCGCGCGAAGCTGAATCTTCTTCGAGCCTTCTCCGAATCTGAAATTTTTGAAGACTGAGAAATCCACGTTGTTAATGCCCGGCAGCAGCAGCGTATTGCGTGCGGAGTTGGAGACTGCGCCCGGCCCTGCCTGTATGTACTCCGCAGAAGGATTGACTGCCAGATAGCCGACAGTCCTTGATGCATCCGACTGCGCACACGTGCCGTCGGCGTTCAGGGCAGTGCACGTTGCCAGCAAAGGTATAACTACGCTGGCAGTGTTCCTGACGCCATTCGGATTTCTTACGGTGCGATCACCGATCGTGTCCGCGTTGAGATTGGCATCCGTGCCGCTGAGCACCGTTGCTCTCTCTCCGGACTCCAGCGTCCAAGTGCCCGTGAAGTAAAAACCTCCGAGCAGTAAGCGGCTGAGACCGCCCGAGTTGTTTCTAAAGAACGGAAGCTCGTAGATGGCCGACACGACGAAGCGATGACGGCGATCAAGAGCCGAGTCTGCGCGCTCGCGACTGAGGTCTTGAAACTCTTCGGCGCGATGCGGGCTCAAAACAGTCGAGAACACTTCCGCCGTAGAATCATCGATCAAGTGACTCCAGGTGTAGGCCGCGCTCAGCTCGAACCCCCTGGAGAAGCGGCGGCGAAGCTCTGCGGCTGCGCCGTGATAGATGGAATTTCCGTTCGAGAGAAACGCAGAAACGTTTGCGCCGTTGAATCCTGCGGCGTCAAACCCCTGTGCATAATTTGATCGAGCATTGATGTCGGAGAGCGTCAACTGCGCGCGCAGAGCATCAAGCTGCTCTTGAGCCGGAGCAGAGAGAAAGGTCGGCAGCCCCGGTCGTCCCGCTACACCTACTTTACCGATGCGGTTGATCCGATTCTGTGTGAGCAGGTGAACACCGCGCGTGCCAAGATAACGCAGTTCCAAAGACCAGTGGGTCATAAACTGACGCTGGAAGCTCAACGCCCAGGTCAGCGAATACGGAACCTCCTGATCCGGTATAAAAGAAGAAGTGGCACGGCGCGCCGCTGCCGCGTCGTCTGCGGCGGGCGGCGAGACAGACGGGATAGCACCACCACCCAGAAAGTTTGGCGTTTGAGCCGTGAGGTCGGAAATGCTCAAGGTCTGGGCCAACTGTGGCGGCTGCGATGAAGAGTAAAACTGATCGAAGACGTAGTCATAACCGAGCGAGAAGCCTGCGCGAATGGAACTCCGTCCGTTGCTGCCAAAGACACGACCTAGAAGCCCATCTCTAAAGTTGGGCGAGTAAGCGATGCCGAGCTTTGGAGCAAAGTTTCTCTTCTGTGTTCCCGGCGCATCGAATGCAATCAATCCCGGAACTGTTGAGACGGCGTTCAATGACTGCTGTCCGGCTCCCGCGGGCATCTGCTGGTAAGAGTAGCCGAGGCCGAGATTCAAGGTGAGGTTTGAGCTGACACGCCAGTCATCCTGCATGAACGCATAAAGGAGACTCTGGTTGCCATAAAAGGTCGTGCCGCCGTTGCTACTGCGCTCGCCCACGAGGTCCGGGCTCAGGTCGCTCAGGAAGAGCGCGGCGGTCGAATAATCGTAACGGCCTCGATCACGCCAGTCATATCTTTGCGGCGAGATGATGTGACGAAAATCAACGCCGACCTTGTACGCGTGATTGCCCTGCACATAGGTGACTGTATCCATGATCTGATAGTTGTTCTCAATCACGGCTTGCGGAGCAATCGTGCCTGGGCCAATATCAAGCCCAAGCTCTGCCAGTCCGATATTCGGAAACACGTCCAGACCTGGGAACGTGATGTCAGGCGCGGGCGTGTTCACCTCTGAGCGACGATAAGCCATGCGCGTCTCGTTCGCCAGATTCGGGGTGAAAGTATGAAACAGCGCATACGAGAAGAGGCGCTGCTTGTTTGATTGTAGAGCATAGAATGCGGGCAGATCAGCCCGCGTATCAACCGCTGCGTTATTCGTCAGATTGAAGTGCCAGCGCTGCGTCGTTCGTGCGCTCTGATTGTAGTCGATGTTGGCGAGCACGTTGTTCTGCTTCAGGAAGTTCGCAGCACTGAAGGCCGCGTTGCCGATGGGAACGCTGACGCCATTAACATTGATCGCTCCGGCATCGTTGACGGGCGCAACCGGAGTATAAAGATTAAAGACGGCTAGATTGGTCGGCGACAGGCCGGGGATGGCGTTGAGGGTCGTCAACCCTTGAGCCGTCGGAGTTGTAATCCCCAGATGAGAAGCCGCTGCTCCGTGCTGCAATCTCTCGTACGCGCCGTAGAAGAAGAGCTTGTCTCGACCGTTATAAAATTGGCGAGCGCCCTGACCGAAGGTCGGTAAAAGGACAGGCCCGCCGAGGTTCACGCCTCCACGGAAAAAGTCGTAGCGCGGCATAAAAGTAGCGCCCTGCGGCGGCGGATTCTCTCGCACCACGCTCGCGGCCTGCTGCGCATTATCCAGAGCATTCAAGTAGCGATTACGGAAAAATCCGTAGAATGATCCGTGAAAGTCGTTCGTCCCCGTTTTGGTGATCGTCAGGAATTGACCGCCGGTGCTTCTGCCGAACTCTGCTGAAAATTGATTCTGGACGAGCGAGAACTCCGCCACGTTCTCAGGCGAGACATAAGTCTGTGGGCCTGTGGCCATCTTGTCGTTATTATCGACGCCATCAATCATAAAAGTGTTGCTGCGTGGTCGCTGACCGCCGACGCTGCCGCCCACACCTGCGCCCACGCCGCCGACGCTGGCGACGTTCGGAGCAAGCAGTGCGAGGTTGTTGACGCCGCCGCCGAACGCGCCGCCGACGTTGGTCTGTGCGAGGTCTACGACCTGCCGCTCGCTAAAGCTCTTGGAGAGCTGCGCCGTAGTCGACTCGACCAGCTCCGCGCCTCCCGCCGACACGTCGACGGTTGCGGTCACGACGCCCGTAGTGTTCGTGCCCGTCGAGACGTTGACGACTTCGTTTACGTCGGCGGGAGAGCCACCGCTGGCAGGCGCTTCCGTCGGAACGTCAATACGCTTCGGCTCGCTGCTATCTGTGACGATCTTTTCTTCGACGGCGACAAAGGAGGTGTATTGCGTCATCAATCTGTATTGCAGCCCGAGTTGCGTGATGGCTTCACGCAGCTCGTCAAGCGACTTGCCTGCCTCAACACCTCCCATTTGTTGGCCCATCAGATCGTCTATGCGGCGGCGGGCCCACAGCGTTGCGAGCACATCATGCTCCGGCGCTTGGTCTGGCAACACGACCGGAATCTCGCGCACGACATCCCGGCCCGACATCCTGCCTTTGAGACGGATCGTGCCGCGACCACCCGCACTGTAACGACCCGACAGGATCAAGGGCTTCGCGCTGAAGAGGTCGGGGATACGCTGCGGGTAAACGTCCGAGATACTGAGACCCGCGTAATCGACGGTGATGTCTGTGAGCAGGGGGCTTCGCACGCGCTCGAAAAAGCGCCGTGCGGAAAGCGATCCGTCGCTCTCGTTCGTCACATACTCGACTTCGCCGCGACCATATTCGGCCATCTTGTCGAGCAGGAAGCGATTGGGCGAACTGCCGAATCCCATCGCGAAGACGCGCGCATTTTTGTGTTTCTGCACTTCCGAGATGATCTCCGTGTCGTTGCCCACATGACCGTCTGTCATAAAGCAGGCGATCCTCAGGTGATCCTGCGCGTCGGACGGCTTGAGCGCGGCGACGATGGCTTTCATCATCTCCGTTCCGCCGTTGCCGTTTTGCTTATCGAGAAACTTTTGCGCTTTCCGTCGATTCTCCGGCGTCGCCGGGACGGGCTCTTTGAAGAGGATGTCCGTGTCGCCGGAGAAAGTGATGACGTTGAAGGTGTCCTGCGGATAGAGATGATCGAGCGCCAGCTTCATCGTCTCCTTGGCCTTCTCAATCGGAAAGCCCTGCATCGATCCCGAAGTATCAAGCACGAAGACCAGCTCTTTGGGCATCACATCTTCAAAAGTCACGCGCTCGGGCGGTTGTAGGATCAGCGTAAAGAAGCCGCCTCTCCCCGCGCGGTGCGTGAGCACGGCATCTTCTATACGGCTGCCAGCGACATCGTATTTGAAGATGAAATCCTTGTTTGGAATCGTCTGTCGGTCTTTAAGGCGAATGAGGGCGCGACGATCATCAGGCTTTTCCACTTCGATCTCGTGCGTCAAAGACTTTAGATTATCAATCGGCACACCCGCATCGAGCGCGATCTCTATGGAAATATCGTGGCCTGCGCGCATGCCCTTGGGCATCACGGGCGGCGTAATGCGCGAGGCATCAGTCACACCCTCGGTCGCCTCGGTCGCCACAGTTTGATCGCTCTGCGCTTCTTCAGTTTGCTGGTTCGGCGCTTCTTCGGTTTGATCGTTCGGAGCTTGTTCGGTCGATGGGCCAGGAATGTAACGCGCGCCGACGACCATCGGGAATGAAAACTCGTAAGAGCCGTCTTCGTACTTCAGGGTCTCGACATAGCTGATGTCAATGGTTATCTTTTCGCCGGGCATGATGTTGGCGACAGATTGCGTAAAGATGTTTGGACGTTCCTGATCGAGCAGGCTGGCGACCTGGCCCTTTCCTTTGGCCGCCGTGTAGGTGGCCTGCGCCTCTTCGCGCCGCATGATCTTGCCCTTCACGGTGCGCTCGCCGACCTTCATAGTCATATCGTCGACGGCTGCTGCCTGCGGCAAGGGAAAGACGTAAACGGCTTCGATCTTTTCCGTGAACGGATTTTCAAACTCTTGAGTAACTGTTACGCGAGAGAGAAAGCCGCTGATCTCTGCACGGACACTGGTGTGCTTGAGCGGACATGCGCCCGCAGGCTTTCCGTTTGAATCTATAGCGAGAAGCGAGCCCTGCGTGCCGTTGTCCGTCTTATTGAATGCGGCATGGGCCAGGTCATGACTTTTCAGTCCAAGGAGAAACAGTGTCAGGGCTAGGGCGAAGGTGGACAGAGTTATCCACTTGAAAATAGATTTGATATGCATGGTCTCTTCCTCCAAAGTCGAATACACTTCGACGCAGTGCGGACATACCGAAGTATCCGCGGCAAGTAGTGGTTGATTTACTTTTTGCTTGAGACCTGGGAAAGGCGGTCTCTGACCTGTAATGGTTTTGGACGGCGCGGGGGAGACTTGCGCGGGAACTACACTTAGCTTGCATCTATGGATGCACAATCTTGCGCAAGGGATAGCCTGCGTGGGAATTTTTTTTGACGCAGATTATTTTTCGCCCGGCGACTTAAAGTGCGCGCGTGTTGTAAAGTGTATGGCATAGAACACAAGCTCTAACCAGCGAGAACGAGATTAAGGGGGGAACTCTGAAAGTATGGGAAAAGATGTTAAGGAGATGAACGACGAGGAGATTCGCGAGCGAATCATCCGGCTAGGCTTTGACGGAGACGAGCGTCGTTTGACCGAGTTTTGCGATAAGTTGCAAGCGGGCTTACCCAAGGGAACGGGCGTGGCGCTTCGCGGCAGCGTCGTCACGGCAGAGCGCTGGGAGGACGGCGCGCCCTTCGATGCCGATGGGCCAGGCACGAGCGATCTTGATGTCACGCTCGTCGGCAGTCGCGTGATGAAGTACTGGGACGACGAGGCATATTATATTCCGAGTCTTCATACCAAGCCGCTCGGCGATAAAGACCCGCTGATCGCGCCCCTCCTTAATCCGCTGCGCACGGCGCTGCAACAGATGGTTAAACGCCCCGTCAACTTTCAGGCCACTTCAAACTTGATCCTGTTCGCGCGCGACGTGCTGTTCGATCAGCCCTACTTCACTCTGATCGAGCGTTCAGAGGAAGAAGAGGAAGCGTGATCCTCAAACTCCTGAGCTACAATATACGCTTTGGCGGGCGACCTCGTGAGCGGTATCTGGCGGAAGTGATCCGCCACGTCGCGCCCGATCTGGTGGTCTTTCAGGAAGCGACAGACCCCTTTGTGATTGAAAGCCTGGCCCAATCTACAGAGCTGCATTTCTGGGCCGCGCGTCGCGCACACTCCATAGCCTATCTCAGTCGCCTGGAGGTTGCGCATCACGAATGGCATTACCCTGCGGGCGCGCGCCATTCCTTTCTGGAGATTCAACTGTCCGGGACTGAAACTCGCATCTTCGGGCTGCACCTGCGCGCGCGCTTCTCCAAGTGGAGCGAGCGACGACGCGCCGCAGAGATAAAGGCGCTGCTTAGCGGCATCAGTAAACACCAGACGGGTTTTCATGTGCTGGTCGGGGATTTTAATACGCTCGCGCCGGGCGAACTGCTGGATGTGCGGCGCATGCCCGCCTGGATCAGGGCGCTCGTCTGGCTGAGCGGGCGCGACATTCAGCGCGAGACGATTCAAATCATGCTCGACGCAGATTACCTGGACGGCTATCGCTTTCTTTACCCGGATGACAAGGGTTACACCTTTCCGATCTGGGACCCACATTTGCGCCTGGACTACGTCTTCCTGCCCGCGCGCTTCGCAGATCAACTAAAATCCTGCCGTGTCATCCGAGAGCCTGCGATCGTTGCCCAGGCCTCAGACCATTTCCCGCTGCTCGCGCACCTTGAGCTCGGCGATGACGCGAAAGGAAACTGAAGCGTCTTTACATCTTCTAAATCGGAATCGGACGAGAAAATAAGGCATCACGCAGCGGCGATGATGAAAGGGCCTTTGGGCAGAAACGCTGTTCCGCGCCGATGCTCCAGACTGTCTACAAGTGAGGACATGCGCGCGTCGATGTGAAGACTATCGTGGACACTATCATGACCAGAAGACAAAAGATTGAAAAACCAGGCACGTTCTCGCACATTATTATCTGAGCGCTAACTGGCATGGGCGTTGCGTCCGAATTTATCAGTATCGTAACCCAACGTACGAGCAGAGCGGGATAGCTCGTTGAACGGACTTCCTCAAACTCGCCGAAGTCCGACGCGTGACGCAACTGTCATCCTTTCAACCTGACGGAGCTAGCCCCTTCAGCATTAAGGCTTATTTCTCTCTTGAAGGGAGAGCATCATGAGCGAATCGATCCAGGTTGCAGAGAGTCCCACGGCAAACAAAAAGGACACACCACAAAGTCAAAAGATGTTACTGGCGACTGCCGCGCTGACTATGATTACGACCCTCGGGGCTTCCTTTATAGGCATCGTCCCCCAACTGCTGCGAGGCAAAGATACTCAAATCGAAGCATTAAATCAGAAATTAAATAACGCGACTGCTGCCCTGGATGCGAAGACGAGAGATACCAGTCCGTCCACACCGAAGCAGAACATTCACGGGACGGTGATGACCGAAGATGGGAAGAAGCCACGCAACGGCGTAGAGGTCTATCTTGTACCGGAGGGCCACAATCAACTGACGACGAAGACGGTTGATTCAGGTGAGTTCGACTTTAGAGGAATACCTGACGGCGTATATTCAATCATCATACGCGAATCGGCTGACGGGAAGAGCGGTAGAGGATTACTTGTCAAACCGGGCGGCGAGGTCAGGGTGATGGGAGCAAGGATCACATACGACCGTGGGCCATGACCAAATTTTCTTTTAAGCAAGAGCAGAATCAATATCGTCTATGGCAGGCCGCACATAAAGGAGACTGAGGGGTCGGAAAAGGAGATGGCCATGAAAAACAGAATTATCGTTCGGGTCGCTTTTGGAATCGTTTTGCTGGCAATAGTTTTCGCCATGTCGCCGGGCGCTCAATCCGACGGGGATTACATCACAGGGGTCGTGACATCGCCATCCAGAAGACCGCCCGGAAGGCCGCTTGCTTCCGTGTGGGTGATTATCAGCCAGGACGGTAATGAGAAAGGCAGATCACTGACGGGAGATGATGGTACGTACTACATCAGCAACTTAAGTGCGGGGACATATAAGCTGATAGTCTATGGAAGAGACCGCGAGTTGTTTGCCGAAGAGGTTAATCTGCCCGGAGACAGCAACCATAATATCTCGATCAAATGAACACTTTTTGATCGCAGAAAAAAGACGGCTCAGCAAAATAGTTATTGATAGTCAAAACCATGAAATCAGCATAGCGAGCAATCTGACCATCTCTGATAATCCTCCCAGGGATTATGAGAACAAGAGCGGCGCGTCCTCACCCAGCGCCGCTTTTGCTTTATACAGACCCTTCCGGGCTTCGTAAACTTTTCCCACAGCCGCTTAAAGATGAACCGGCCAGACGCATTGTGCGTACAGAAGTGAAGAGCACAAAGCCCGAGACTAAAGGGGCGCTTGACGTTGGATTGCTCTGAAGACTGTTGGACGGTGCTGCTACAAAGTAGCGCTCGTGCTAAAATGAGTTGGCGAAGACGAACACGCATGCCGGAACAAACTTCCGATGCGGTCTCTTCCGAAGTTCAGGGAGATAGATAGATATGCAAGAGACGAAAGAATCGACAAGCTGTGCGGGCAATAACATTTGCGACGCGCTGCGCTTTCTTTGCGAGGCGTCCTATGCCGTGCTGCCCGAAGATGTCGCGCATCAGTTGGGCGAGCTGAAGAAGAATTTTCTAGGCGGCGTGCGCTGGGTGATCGAGAAGGACATCCAGTGGATAGACGAGTGCGTGGCGGGCGGCGATCGGCTGCGCGAAGAGTGGCGGCGCAAAAACACTGGCGCGCACCCGTCGGCAACAGGAAAAGGAACGGCGGGCAGCGGCATCTAACGCGCGTGCCTTTGGAAGGTGATCGTAAAAAATCATGGAAGTATTATTAGCTGAAGAGTTCGGTTTTTGTTTCGGCGTCGAGCGGGCCGTCGATATGGTCGAGGAGGCCGTCACCGATGGCGGGACGATTCGTTCTCTGGGCGCGTTGATACACAACGCGCAGGAGATGGAGCGGCTCGAAACCAAGGGCGTGACGACGATCAATTCACCCGCAGAGGCCGACGCGGAGACGGTGGCGGTCATTCGCGCGCACGGTGTGACGCCGCAGGTTCAGCGCGAATTGGAAGAGCGCGCCGCGCGCGTCATTGATGCGACCTGCCCTTTCGTCACCAGAGTCCAGCACCTGGCCGAGCGCGCCGCACGCGATGGACGCGATGTCGTCGTCGCAGGCAATCCGGATCACCCTGAGATGATCGGCGTCGTCGGCTACGCGCCCGACAACACCTACGTTGTCAGAGACGCCACTGAAGTCGCCGCGCTCCCGCTGCTTCATGCGCCTCTGGTCGTCTCGCAGACCACGATCAAGCTGCAAACCTTTCTCGAAGTCGCAGAGGCCGTGCGCGAGCGCGCAGACTGTGAGCCGCAGATCGTCAATACCATCTGCTCTGCGACGCGAGATCGTCAGGATGCTGCGCGCGCTCTGGCCGGAGAGGTCGATGCTTTTTATGTGATCGGCGGTCGCCATTCATCCAACAGCGTCAAGCTCCTTGCGGTCTGCAAAGAACAATGCGAAAAGAGTTTCCTGATCGAGACGCCCGCCGAGATCAACCCGCAAGACCTCGAAGGCCTTCGCCGTGTCGGTGTGACCGCCGGTGCTTCGACTCCGAACTGGCTGATCGATCAGGTCGTCGAGCGACTGCGCGCGATTGGTCAGGAAAAAGAGGCAGCCGCCCTGGCCTGAGAGTATTAAATCATTGATAGCGGGCCGTGGATTCCCGGCCTGAAAAGTTTAAGACCGGCGGAAACTGTTTTCCGCCGGTCTACTTTTGTTTGTTCAAACCAACTTGTGTCTCTTACAGGTCGTCTTCAGGCGCTTCCACCTGCTCAAGCGCATAGATCAGATGACGCGCTTCCTCTGAGCCGTACTCGATGGCCTGACATTCCAGTGCATCGCGCGCGACGCCCGAATCGACGGGGTCCGTGAGCAGAGTGAGCAGGACGGAGGTCGGCGATTGCGCCAGGGCTTCAGAGGCCAGAGCGCGCACGACCGCATGAGGGCTTCGCGCCAGCTCGCACAACTCGCTCGGAGCGAAACGAACGGTGAGCGTGTCGGCCAGCGCATCTATGCGCGGAAAGTCGTTTTGCTTGTGCGCGCGCTCGACGAGTTGCGAGAAGACCTCTGCCGAACGCGTCTGGTTCTGTAGGACGGAAGCGGTCGTTTCCGCCATCCGTTGCAGACTCGCTGCCTGTTCCGCATTGAGTGATGTACCGGCTTCGACGACACGCTCGTCGAGCGCTGCCAGTAATCTGCTCAACTCCCAGTCGGCGCGCGCGTCGTACGAGTGAGCGCTACTGTTACTGCGCGCGCTGCTGCTGCTCGCTGCCTGTGTGTTGTTGGCCGTGGGCGGCGATTGCAGAGCGCCGACGATCAGTCTGCGCGTCTCCGAGCGCAAGCCCTCCCAGACACTCGCGACCCGCGCCCCGAAATCTTCGATTATCACTCTCAACTTTTGGCTCTCCTGCTGACACTCGTCGAACGGAAGCTTTTCCGTCCCCGTCGTTGTACTATACCGCGAAAAGATAACGAATGGCGAACCGTTTTGAAGGGATGAAGGCGCAGGGCAGAAGGGTGAATTGTTGAATCGACGACGCGTTGAATCTATAACACGATCTTTACCGAGGCGCTGACGCCCGGCTTTTATTCTGAAAGTTTATGTTCCCGCAAAGAGCATGCAAAGGAATTATTGACGGCAAAGAGATCGACCGAGAGGCTTTGATCGCGGCGGTCGAGACCGAACTGCCTGACGTAGAACATTTCCTGGATCTGCGGACTGGCGAGATTTTGATCGTCGTCGGAGGCATCAACGGCGCTGATGCGGACACCCTTGAGCTGGACGAAGTTGCGCGCGATAACAGAGAGCTTGCCAGGCGCGTGCGCCGAGAGCCCGATTGCTTTGAGCCCGTCCCGGCAATCGAGCCCGAGGCCGCCTTTCGCTGGATGCAGGAGTTCGCCTCGACGGTCGCAGACGACCGGCTGCGAAGTAAGCTACAGAAGGTCTTGCGTGAGTGCGAGGATCAATGCTTCAAGGCTTTTCGCCAGGCTCTCAGGCGTGCGCCGGAACAGGAGCGCGAGCGCTGGTTTGCCTTTCGCAACGAAAAGATTTCGCAGTTTATAGATGCCTGGCTGGATGGAAGAATCAACGACGAGCTATGAGCCGCGCGTTCGATGTGCGATGCTTAAAAGACGGTCGCTCTTTTAAAGAGTCGCACGACTGTTCAAAGAGCCTTATGGCCCAATGGCCGCGCTTTGGCTCTCCGTGCGCGCTAAAGCCTGGCCGTCATTTCGGTGTTGAGGTGACGTTGTGATCGATGATTTCCGTGATGGCGGTAAACGGTATTTTGACGATCTCGCCGTCGGCCATCTCCATCTTCAGGCTCGGGGTCGTTAAGGCCTGTGTGGTCTTCATGCTGCGGACGATGCCGCGCACGCGATTGCCGTCCGTGGTAATGATCTCTACGTTGTCCTGGCCGTAGAGCGGCTTGAGTGCTGCGAGGGCTTTGGTTACTTCCACTTTATTGTTACCGCGCTTTCTCTCTTTAGTCCGATTTGCATTTGAGCCTGACGCACAAACCCTTTGGAGTTTGAAGCGACCGCTCGTTGATGATCCCACCCTGAAGTGATCGCTTTAATTTAAGCCGCCCGCGTGTGCGCCGGATGTAAGAGCGCAAGCCGCGCGGGCTTCTTTCTATAAAACCCGGCGTCAGGCATCGATCATGCCAGATGTACCGAAGTTTTGCCCGATTGCGCTATAATAACTTAAAAAGCGGCCATGCGTCGCGCTAAACCGGAAGCTTTGGCCTCGAAAAATT
>Ga0190273_10000352_pt1 | contig 18509 bp, 17 predicted proteins | sample Popmic504IS_FD_134513 | JGI IMG/M metagenome (GOLD analysis project Ga0190273, IMG submission 134513) | Populus adjacent soil microbial communities from riparian zone of Shoshone River, Wyoming, USA - 504 IS | ecosystem: Environmental > Terrestrial > Soil > Riparian zone > Trees stand | place... | reverse complement strand
GTGAACGACTTCCTGTGCGGCCTGTTCGCGGCGATCAACATCCGCCTGGTCGATTTCAAGCTGGAGTTCGGCCGGCTGTACGACGGCGATTATGCCCGCGTGATCCTGGCCGACGAGATCAGCCCCGACGGCTGCCGTTTGTGGGACATGGCCACCAACGAGAAACTCGACAAGGACCGCTTCCGACGCGATCTGGGCGGCGAGGCCGAGGCCTATCAGGAAGTCGCCCGGCGAATGGGCCTCCTCCCCGAAGGCGACACCAACAGCGTCCTCGACCTCGACGAGCACCGGGCGAAGAAGGGGAAATAGGGCTTCGTCTCGAAGTGGTACTTCGAGCCGGGTTTTCGCAGCCTTCTAGCCCTCTCCCCTATGGGGAGAGGGTTGGGAGAGGGGCAGTGCGGGCCGAGCCTGCGCACGGGTCCGCGCCTAGTTGTTGATCCACTGCCCCTCTCCCCGGCCCTCTCCCCATAGGGGAGAGGGAGCAGCGCCGCGGCTCAGCTTCACAGCCTCGCCGTCGAGCCTGGTCTCCCCTCCCTGTAAGGGAGGGGGCGGGGGTGGGTAGCGGCTGAAGGGGCTCGATGCCCCTGAAGACGCATGGGTGCGTGACGGCGGCCAGCCCTTCGCGAATGCCCATAGCCCCTCAGCGGCATCGAGCCGCTTCGGTGCTTACCCACCCCTGCCCCTCCCTTGAAGGGAGGGGGATCATCGTCTCCACCAGCCTCATCCCCGATGATGCTGGTGAAAAAAAGGCCCCGGCGTTTCCGCCGGGGCCCGGGGCCTTTTGGCCCTCTCCTATGGGGTGAGCTTAGCGGGCGCCGGTGGCGGGGCCGCCGACGGCGACGGCCGAGGCGCGGCGCTGGACCGACTGGAGGTAATTGGAGGCCTGCAGGAAGGGGACCGGGTTCACGGCCTTGCCGTCGATCCGCACTTCGTAATGGAGGTGGCTGCCGGTGGAGCGGCCGGTGGAGCCCATCATCGCGATCATGTCGCCGCGCTTGACGTGCTGGCCGGCGGAAACCAGCGAGCGCGAAAGGTGGCCGTAGCGGGTCTGGATGCCGCGGCCGTGGTTGATCTCGATGAGGTTGCCGTAACCGCCGCTATTATATTCGGAGCGGCCGATGATGCCGTCGGCGGTGGCGTAGATCGGAGTGCCGATCGGGCCGGCGAGATCGATGCCGGCGTGCATGGCGCGGGTGCCGCGGAACGGATCGGAGCGGACGCCGTAGGAGGAGGTGAAAGCGGCGCCTTTGACCGGCTCGGCCGAGGGAATGGCGATGGTGCCCTGCTCGAGCTGGTCGAGCTGCTTCCAGCTGTTGAACATCGCCTTGAAGCTGGGATCGGCGGCGCGCGCCGGATCGACGGCCTCATACGGGCCGCCGACGCCGCCCTTTGCCTGGATGCGGCTGGGCTCGAGGCCGAGGCGGCGGACTTCGCTGGCGGTGAACTGGAAACGCTGTTGGGCGGCGGCCTTGATGGCGGCGACGTCGGTCTGCATCGCCTGCACTTCGCGCGCCATGCGGGCGAGTTCGGCCGGGTTGCCGGCCGGTGCGGCCGTGACCGTTGCGAGCTGCGCGGCGGCGAACACCGACCAGAAAAGGAGCAGGGCGGCGGTGAAGGCGGCGAAGAACTGGAGACCGGTGCCGATGCGCACGCGGCGCAGGGTGGCGCCGTCGTGGAAGAAAATATCGCGCGGCCGGAAGGTGTTGCGGAACGCCTTGCCGAGACCTGCGTTGTTTGTCTTAGTCAGCACAAATTCGTCCCCGCTCAACGCCGGGGTTGCCGGCGCGACCGCAGCAAATGCGGCCCGATCAAAGTCCGGTGCGTTGCCGCGCCGGCTCGTGGATATCGACTGGAAGTTGCCCACCCCGTGTCGTTGAACCCAGACTGTTAAACATATCCTTCCACGTCCACCCCGCCGTAGAATTCGCGGGACAGACCGGCTTCGTCCCGCGCTGAGTCGTTGAACGGTGGCTTAATCGCGCCCCGGAAGTGGGTGCCGACCAGGCGTTTCCATTCCGCAACCGGCGCGATTCTGCGGGTTTCGCAGAGATCCTGGAACCATTTGGTGCCGGCCCGGACGTGGCGGATTTCGTCGCGGTAGATGCGGCCCAGGATGGCGGCGGAGCGCAGGTCGCCGGCCGCTTCGAAGCGGGCGACGGTGGCCGGCGTGACGTCGAGGCCGCGCGCTTCCAGCACCATCGGGACAACCGCGAGGCGGGCGAGGGCGTCGCCGGCGGTTTCCTCCGCGGCTTCCCACAAGCCGTCGTGGGCGGGAAGCGCGCCGTAGAAGCTGCCCATTCCCTTCAACCGCCGGTCGAGCAGGACGAAGTGCATCGCCTCGTCGGCGCCGACGCCGATCCAGTCGTCGGCGAAGGCGGGCGGGAATTGGGCGCCGAAGCGGCCGACGATGTCGAAGGCGAGATCGATCGCGCCGAACTCGATATGGGCGAGGGCGTGGAGCATGGCGGTGCGGCCCCGTTCGGAGCCGCCGCGGCCGCGCTTGGGCATTCGGGAGGCGGGGAGGAGTTCGGGGGCGGCGGGGCGTGCGGGGCGGTCGGGCATCGGGGTGTCGAAGGCGTGGGTCAGCGCGCCCCGGCGCCAGGCGCGGGCGGCGGCGCGGGCGGTGCGCACCTTGGTGTACGGATCGGCGGCGAGGAGAACGGCCCGGCAGGCGGCGGCGAGGGTGGTCATGGGAAGGGACCTAGCAACTCCTTCCCCGGGACGGGGAGGGGGACCGCACGGGGTTCCCGCCAAAGTACTACTTTGGCGGGTGCCCAAAGTGCGGGGGAGGGGGGCGAGCGAAGCGAGCTGCACGGCCGTGGGCCCCCTCCACCATGCATTCGCATGGTCCCCCTCCCCGTTCCGGGGAGGAGTTAAGGGAGGAGGATATTGGCCAGTATCCTATTGCCGACGGGCGTCAGGATCGATTCGGGGTGGAACTGGAGTCCGGTCTGCATTGCCTCCGCATCGCTGATCGCCATGGCCATTCCGTCCACCTTCGCATGCACGGTGAAACGCTCCGGTATCCGCCGCGTGCACAGGCTGTGGTAGCGGCCGATCTGCACCGCTCCCTGCACCCCGGCGAACGGCCCCTGTCCGTCATGGGCGACGGTCGAGGTCTTGCCGTGCACCGGCGCGGGGGCGCGGACCACTTCGCCGCCCGCCTCCAGCACCATTGCCTGGTGGCCGAGGCAGACGCCGAGCAGCGGCACCCGGCCCTTGGCGAGGGCGATCAGCGCCAACGAGCAGCCGGCATCCTCCGGCCGGCCTGGGCCGGGGGAGACGACGATCTTGGCGGCCGCCTCCTGCGCGATCGCAAGCGCGGCCTCGGCGGAGACGCTGTTGCGCAGCACCCGCACGGTTAGGCCGAGCCGCTCCATCGCTTCCACCAGGTTGAAGGTGAAGCTGTCGAGATTGTCGATCATCAGGATTTGGCCGCTCACTTCGCGCCTCCAAGCACCGAGAGTATCGCCGACGCCTTCCGCCGGGTTTCGTCCGCTTCGCCTTGCGGATCGGAATCGTGGACCACGCCGGCACCGGCGCGGACGTAGGCCACGCCCTCCTTCACCACCGCCGAGCGGATCACAACGCCGGTGTCCATCATCCCCTCGCCGTTGAGCCAGCCAACTGCGCCGCCATAGGGGCCGCGCTTGGTGCGTTCGGTGCGGCGCAGGAGCTCGGTGGCCTTGAGCTTGGGCGCGCCGGACAGGGTGCCGACGTTGAGGCAGGCCTGGAGCGCGTGCAGCGCGTCGAAGCGGGGGGCGAGCTTGCCCTTCACCGACGACACGAGGTGCATGACGCGGGCGTAGCGCTCCACCGTCATCAACCTGGCCACCCGCCGCGTGCCGGAGAGGCTGACCCGGGCGACATCGTTGCGGGCGAGATCGACCAGCATCATGTGCTCGGCGATCTCCTTGCCGTCGAGGCGCAGGTCGGCCTCCATTCTGTCGTCCTCGTCGAGGTCGGCGCCGCGCGGGCGGGTACCGGCGATCGGCTTCACCTCCACGGTCGGCGCGCCCTCCTCCCGGGTTATGCGAACCGAGGTTTCTGGGGAGGCGCCGAACAGCAGGTGGCGGGGTGCTGAGACGAAGAACATGTAGGGGCTGCGGTCCAGGCGGCGCACCGCGGCGAAGGAGGCGAGCGGGTCGGCGCAGGGCGCGCGGAAGGTGCGCGATGGCACGATCTGGTAGACGTCGCCGGCGAGGATGTGGGCCTTCATCCGCGACACGACGGCGGCGTAGGCGGCGTCGTCGAGGTCGGTTTCGGCGGCGGTGGGGTCGCTTCGGTCGGCGGGCGCGATTTCGGTTAGGCGGCGTTCGCAGCGCTCCGCCAAGGCTGCGAGCCGCTCGGCGGCGCCGAAGTGGGCGCGGGTCTTTTCGGCTTCGTCGACGCCCGAGAAAGCGGCGCAGACCAGGCGCGGCGCGGCGCCTTGTTCGATGACGATCAGCGATTCGGCGAGCCAGAAGAGGAAGTCGGGGAAGCCGAGCGGGTCTTCGGCGGCTTCGGGGAGGTCCTCGAACAGATCGACATGGTCGAAGGCGACGGTGCCGAGCAGGGCGAGGGTGAAGGGCTCCTCCGGCGTCTCGTTCGTCAGGCCGGTGGAGAGTGCGCGCAGGACGTCGAAGGGCGAGGGGGCGAGCAGCCGCGCTTCGGCGTCGTCGCCGCCCGGCGGCGCGAAGCGGAGGACGAGATGGGTGTCGTGCTGCGCGGAGATGCAGTCGCGGAAGCGATCGGCGAGGAGGCGAAGCACCGCGCCACCGCCGGAGCCGAGCGCATCGACGCGCACCTCGCGGCCGCGTCCTTCGATCCGGACGGCGGCTCCATCAAGGATCAGGCCCGGCCCGACGAGGGTTTCGAGCAGCATCGTGTCGGTGCGCGTCCCGCCGTCGGTGAGCGCCGCGTAGAGGGCGAGCGCGTCGGCCGAGCGGTATAGCCGCCGGGTCAGCGCCTTCGCGCTGCTCACCGAAGCTGCCTTCCGACCGCGCTGACGATCGGCTCGAGCTGGGCCATCAGCCGCTCGAACTGGTCGGGGTAGAGCGACTGGGCGCCGTCCGACCACGCCTCGGTGGGGTTCTCGTGGACCTCGACGAGAATGCCGTCCGCGCCGCAGGCCGCCGCCGCGAGCGCCATCGGGATGACGAAGTCGCGCACCCCCGTGCCATGGGACGGATCGACCAGCACGGGGAGGTGGGTGCGCTGCTTGATATAGGGGATGGCGTTGAGATCCAGCGTGTTGCGGGTCGCGGTCTCGAAGGTGCGGATGCCGCGTTCGCACAGGATCACCTGGTCGTTGCCCTCGGCGAGAAGATATTCAGCGGCCATCAGCAGGTCCTCGACCTTGGCCGCCATGCCGCGCTTCAGCACCACCGGGCGGCCGGAGCGGCCCACCGCTTTCAGAAGCGAGAAGTTCTGCATGTTGCGGGCGCCGATCTGGAGGGCGTCGGCATATTGCGCGACAACCTCGACGTCGGCGGTTTCCATCACTTCGGTGACCACCGGCAGCTCGAATTCGTCGCCGATGGCGCGCAGCAGCTTGAGGCCCTCCACGCCGTGGCCCTGGAAGGCGTAGGGGCTGGTGCGCGGCTTGTAGGCGCCGGCGCGAAGGCCGTGGGCGCCGGCCGCCTTTGCGGCGCGGGCGGTGTTGCGCATCTGGCTTTCGGTTTCGACCGCGCAGGGCCCGGCGATGACGGTGAAGCCGCGGCCACCGACCGCGTGCTTGCCGAGCCGCACCACCGTGTCGTGGGCGTGCATTTCGCGGCTGACGAGCTTGTAGGGCGCAAGGATCGGCTTCAAGGATTCCACCATCGGGTGGCTGTCCAGCGCCAGTTCGGCAAGCACCCGCTCATCGCCCAGTGCGCCGAGCACGACCCGTTCGGTGCCCGGCATGTGGAGCGGCTTTAGGCCCTTGGCGGCAATGCGGTCGAGGATTTCCTGGGCGATTTCCGGCGTGGCTTCACGCTTGAGGACGATGATCATGGTGAGAATTCCGATTGTGAAAAGTGCATAAAAAAAGCCCGCCTGTGGGGCGGGCCGTGTGTCGGTTGAGGAAGGCGCTGTTCGCTCTTCGTCTTACCTGTTCGCCGGGCGCGCCGCATCGTGCTGGGAGGGCCAACGCCACCAACGACCGAGGCTCGCGCCGAACAGGGAAGAGAATTCGCTAGTCATTTCGCGGCGATAGCTAACGCCGCTCTTCGAGTGGGTCAATGCCGTTGGCGACATCGGCGGTTCAGGATCGCCGGCCTAGAAGGGCGTTGACAGGTTGGCGAACCGGCCGCAATTTGGACGCGACATGACGAAGACGGCGCACATTTTTGGATCCTGCCAGCGGGCCCTCACCGGCTCCGCCGCCGCTGCTTATTATTATCGGACCGGCAGGACGGGACCGATTTGACGCGCTGATTTCACCACCCAGGCATCAAACCACCCCGTCCGGACCAACCGGGCGGGGTTTTTCATTTTTGGCGAAGGACCGACACGATGTTCAAGGATTTCACCGACGAGAAAGAGGCTGCTCCGGCGCCCGTGCCCGCCCCGTCCGCGCCGCCCGCGGGGGCCGCCGCCGACTGGACGGTGCCGCAGAATTGGCCGCATTTCACCGGGGAGGAGCACGACGTTTGGGACACTTTGTTCGCCCGCCAGCAGGAGATGCTGCACGGCCGCGCGGTTCGCGCCTTCGAGGAATCACTTGGCGTGCTCAAGCTCTCCCGGCCGGGCATTCCGGAGCTTGGCGAGCTCAACGAGCGCCTCGGCCGCCAGACCGGCTGGACCGTGGTCTCCGTTCCCGGGCTGGTGCCGGACGACGTCTTCTTCGAGCACCTCGCCGCCCGCCGCTTCCCCGCCGGCAACTTCATCCGCAAGCGCGCGCAGCTCGACTATTTGGAAGAGCCGGACGTGTTTCACGACGTGTTCGGCCACGTCCCGCTCCTCGCCCAGCCGGCGGTGGCCGATTTCATGCAGGCGCTGGGCGAGATGGGGCTGGAGGCGCTTCGCCTCGGGCGGCTCGATCGACTCGCGCGGCTGTACTGGTACACGGTGGAGTTCGGGCTGGCGCGGCAGGAGGGCGATCTGCGCATCTACGGCGCGGGTATCCTGTCTAGCTTCGGCGAATCGCGGTTTAGTTTGGAAAGCACGGCGCCCAAGCGGAGAGAGTTCGACCTGCTGGAGGTGCTGCGCACCAGCTATGTCTCCAGCGAGTTTCAACGGGGCTATTTCGTGATCGACAGCTTCGAAGGGCTGCTGGAGCAGGTGGCGAGGGCGGATCTCCCCGCGCTGTTCGAAGAAGCGGCGGCGCTGGAGGATTTGGATCCGGGGCGGGCATAAGGCAATCCGTCACCCCCGCGAAAGCGGGGGTCCCGCTTCTTTCTTCTGCCGTTACGGTAAAGCGGGATTCCCGCTTTCGCAGGAATGACGGGAGCCCCTACCCGAAGCTCTGCTTCACCCTGAGCCACGTCGTCAAATGCTGGCTGCGCTCGCGGACCTCGAACAGGTGCGGTTGGGAGTTGCCGCGGTCGCCGGGGTAGAAGGTTCGGAAGCGTTTGCCCTTTGTTTCCAGCAGATTGTCGATGCCGAAGGTTACCGTGGTGCGCGTCGTCGGGCGGTATTCGGCGAAGGCGGTGACGAACGGATCCTGCCCGTTGGGCGTATCCACTTCGTTGCGGCGGAAGAAGCTGATCCCGGGATTGGTGTAGACGTTGATGCCCCAGGCATATTTGCCGAGGTCCTGCCGGAAGGCGGCGTCGAAACGGTAAGTGGAGTAGCCCGAGAAGCGGCGCTGCTCGCCGGTATAGGGGTCCTCCACCGAGGTGTCCTGAAGCGTGCCGTTGAGCGAAAGCCGGCCGCCCTTGATGCCCCAGTTGGCGAGCGGCGCATCAAGCGTGGCGCGGACGAACTTCTGCGTCCCGGTGCCGATATTGCCGGGCGCGTCGAAGCCCTCGGGCGTCGGCACCCGGTCCTGCAGCAGCGAGATGCGGTTGTAGCCGAGTTCGACCTTGGCGAGGCCGTCGCCGAACACGGTGCGCTCCACGGTCAGCAGCCCTTCCCAGGCGCGCTGCGGCAGCAGGTCGGCATTGCCGGCGTCGACCCGGTCGTTGGCGAGTTCGGCCGAGCTGATGAAATCGTCGAAATTGAGCTGCGCCACCGTCCGCGCGAGGGCGAGCTGGAGGTGCCATGGGCCCTTCCGCTTCCAGTCGAACACCGCCTTGGGCTTGAGGAACTTGAGCGATCGCTCCGCCTCCGTGTCGCCGGTCACGGTCAGGCGCGAAGCCTCGAAGGTGAGGCCGAGGTCCATGCGCAGCGTCGGCGACAAGGCCCGGCCGGCGTTGACGAAGGCCTCGCCGCGATACTCGGTGACCTTAGCCTGATCGACCGGCAGGTCGATGCGGGTGAGGCCGCCGTTGCCGGCCACGGCGAACAGGTTGACGTCGCTGTCGAGGCTGTTGAGCACGCCTTCCGCGCCGGTCTCGACGCTCCAGCCGTGCCAGTTGGAGCGCGACCAGACCAGGCGCGCCACCGTTTCGCCGCGCTGGTTCTGCGTGTTCTGGACGAAGCCGCCGATCACCTTGCTGCCGATGCGGTTGAACGACGTGTCGGTGTTGACCAGATGGCGGCGGGTGGCGAGGCCGATCAGTTTGACGCCGCCGCCCAGGAACGGGCGGGTGATGTCGGCGCCGATCTCATAGTCGCGGCGGTCCTGTTCCTGGCTCAGCCGATTGTCGCGCTCGGCGCCGCCGACTGGAAAGACGTTGTTGGTCTGGAACAGGGTGAAACGCGCGTCGGCGACGCGGAAATTGGCGTGGGCGGTGCGGTTGGCGCCTTTATTATGCTCCCAGCTTCCCGAGAGAAACGCCTCGCTCTGGCTGGTGTCGTTATATTTGCGCCGGAATTCGACAAGCGCGCCGCCCGGCAGGGTGGTGATGGTGTCGCTCCCCTCCTCGGGGAAATGGCCGTTGTTGTAGCCGGCCGAGACGTTGAACGAGGAAGCGCCGCGCCGGTAGAGGGCCGAGACATTGCCTTCGGGGGTGAGCTGGCCGGAGAAATCGCGGCGCAGCGCCGCGGTGGCGGTGCCGGCGAGGCCGCCTTCGGCGGTGAGGACCAGGTTCAGCACCTGCGGCTTGCCGGAGAATTCGGAGCCGAACAGGTCGCCCGAGCCGACCTCCACGCGCGCGACCCGGCTGGCCGGGATTCGGGCGAGGATGGTTTCCAGCGTGTCGCTCTTGGAGCTTGGCCGCTGGCCGTTGATCACCACGTTGCCCGCAGCCTGGCCGAAGCCGCGCACGTCCTGGCTGCCGAGTTCCAGGCTGAAGCCGGGCACGCGCTGGACGAGTTCGAGCGCGTTGGAGGGCGAGAAGGCGGCGAAGTAGGCGGCCTGGTAGACGGTGCGGCCGCCCGCCCCGGCCTCCTGCGCCAGGGCAGGGCCTGCACAGCACAACAGCAAACCCGCGATTGCGCCTGCCCGCAGCTTCACGCCCACCCACATTCTCCTTGTTTTCACTTTGGTGGAGGCAAGAAGCGCGCCATGGCGCTGCGCCTTGCAATTCAGCGGCTTAGCCGTGCTGGGCGGTTTTCTTCGTCCGGCGGCGGACAGGCGGGGCGTCCGGAAGCGAACGCTTGCGCGACCTCGCCGAGCATCCGTTCCTCCTCGCCTTCGTAGCGCGGGGAAAAGTGGAAGGGTTCGACCCGCCGAGCCCCTGCGGCGCGGGCGATCTCGCCCGCGGCGGCCGTGGTGAGGTGGCGGCGGGCGCGCGCCTGCTCGGCGTCGGCAGCGGCGAAGCAGCTTTCGATGAAGAGGGTGTCCGCATTGCGGGCGAGTTCGGCGATGGCGACGCGGTTGCCGGGCGTGTCGGCGACGTCGGTGACGTAGGCGATCTTCTGGCCGGGGCCGACGCTCAGCAGGTCGCGCACCTCACCGAGCGCGGCGGTGCCGCCATCGGGGAGCGCGATCGGCCAATCGTCGCCGCGTCCGTCCAGCACCGCCTGCTTCAGCGGCTGCAGCCAGGCGCCGGCCGCCAATCTACGTTCCTCCATCCGGTTCTTCCAGATGTTGACGTGGAGCGGCTCAACCACCGCGAAGCCGAGGCATGGGCCGTGATGTTCCAGCACCGCCGCGCGCACTTCGAAGCCGTCGCCGCGGGCCACCACGCCGCCCTCAGTGTGCCCTCCGGCCAGCTCTTCCCGCGCGAAGGCGGCCTTGAAGCTGAAGCGTGCGCGGGCGGTGGCGCCGCCTTCGTGCAGTTCGGTGATGTCGAACACCAGGTCGAGGTCGTAGCGGTCGACCAGATCCCACGCATAGGCCTGAAGCTTGTGGTGCACCCGGTCGGCAAACCCGGCGGGGCCGACCATTTCGATCCGCTTCTCGCGTCCGACGACAAGCCGCAGAAGGCGGTCGAAGCCGATGAAATGGTCGATGTGGGTGTGGCTGATGAAGAGGTGGCCGACGCGCAACAGGTCGCGCGCCGAGAGCGGGGAGACGTCGCCGATGTCGAACAGGAGCGCGTCCCGGCGGTGGAGCATGTCGACGAACAGGCCGGGATCGCCGAAGCGGTCGTTGACCAGGCGCGGGTGGAGGTTGGGGCGCATGCGCGTCAGGGCAGCGCCTGCGCCGCCTTCAGCACCTCTTCGGCGTGGCCGGGCACCCTGACCTTGCGCCACACCTTTTTCACCACGCCGTCGCGGTCGACCAGGAAGGTAGCGCGGTCGATGCCCATATATTTGCGGCCGTACATCGATTTTTCGACCCAGGTGCCGAAGGCCTCGCAGACGCTGCCGTCCGCATCGGTGGCGAGCGCGACCTTGAGGTCGTATTTCTCAATGAACTTGCCGTGCTTTTTGGCGTCGTCCTTCGACACGCCGAGCACCCAGGCATTGGCTTTCTCGAACTCGCCGGAAAGTGCGCTGAACGCCTGCGCCTCGGCGGTGCAGCCGGACGTGTCGTCCTTTGGGTAGAAATACAGGACGAGCTTCTGGGCGGCGTAATCGGTGGGGCTGATCTCCTTGCCGTCCACGCTCAGCATCTTCACGTCGGGGACGGGATCGCCTTCATTCACCATTTCACTCTCCTGCCGAGACGGATTGCCAAAGCGCGCTCACCCTCTGCCGCGCCGCGTCGTGCGCCGCAAGCAGTGCCTGCCAGTCGGGAAGGCCGCAGGCGCGGGCGACCACGCCGCGGGTCGCTTCGGGCGGCTCGGCGGAGGCGGGGGAGACAAGGCGGAACATGACCAGGATGGAGGTGAGGAGGCGAAGCGCCGGATCGATCTCGGCGCCGACCAGCCCCGCCTCGTGCAAGGCGGCGAGCGCATTTTCGAGATGCGGATCGAGGCCGATGCGGTGGCGGAGTTGGAGCGCGTGGACGGCGAACTCGAGATCGACGAGGCCGCCGGGACCTTTCTTGATGTCGAAGGGGCCGGAGGGCGGCTTGTGGCGCGCGATCTCGCCGCGCATGCGGGCGATGTCGGCGATCAGCGTTGGCGCGTCGCGCTGCTTGTCCAAGGTTGTCTGGATCACTTTGCGGAGCGCCGTTCGCGCCTCGGGCGAGCCGTAGACCGGGCGGGCGCGGAGGAGGGCCATGTGCTCCCAGGTCCATGCTTGTTCGCGTTGATACTGCTCGAAGCTCTCCAGGCTGACCGCGAGCATGCCGTCGGCGCCGGAGGGCCGAAGCCGCGTGTCGATGTCGTAGAGCGGGCCTGCTCCGGTGGACACGCTCAGCGCGGCGGAGACGCGGGCGGCGAGGCGGTTGAAGTAATCGGTGGCGCGCAGCGGCTTGGGGCCGTCGGAGTCCGCCTCGTGGGTGCCGCTGAACAGGTAGACGAGGTCGAGGTCGGAGGCGTGGGTCAGCGCTTCGCCGCCGAGGCGGCCGAGGCCGAGGATGAGCAGTTCGGAGCCGGGCACCCGGCCGTGGCGAGCGGCGAACTCCGACACGGCGGCGTCGGCGAGGACGTTGATCGCCGCTTCGGCAATCCGCGAATAGCCTTCGGTCACTTCCAGCGCATTGCTTCGCCCGGTGACGAGCTGGACGCCGAGCGCGAAGCGGCGTTCGTTGACCAGCCGGCGGACGCGGTCGAGGATCAACTGGTAATCCTCGCCCGCCCGGTCGGAGCGGCTGAAGTCGCGGATCAAATCCTCGACGGGCGGGGCGGGGGCGAAGGCGCTGGCGTCGATCAGGCCGTCGAGCAGTTGCGGGCGCTGGCCGAGCTGGTCGGCGAGGGTTGGCGCATGGCTCAGGATATCGGCGAGGTAGCCGGTCAGCCCGGGCCGGGCCTGGAGCAGGCGGTAGAAATTTACACCGCTGGGCAGCCGCTCGACGATGTCCTCGAAGCGGTTAAGCGCGCGCATCGGATCGGGTGCGCGGGCCAAAGCTTCGAGCAGCGCCGGCAGCATCGCTTCAAAGGCATCCTGCGCGGCGGGCGCGCGCAGCGACCGCGCCCGGCCCGACCGCCATGCCTCCACCCGCGCCCGCGCCGCGGCGGGATCGGCGAAGCCGACCGAGCCGAGATGGGCCTCGAGCGCCTCGTGGTTGACCGGCAGCCGCCGCTCCTCCTCGCCCGCCAGCGCGGTGTAGAGATGCGCGACCTGGTCCACCTTCGGCCGGAGCAGTGCGAGCAGCGCTTCGCCGTCGTCCACGCCATGCAGCCGGGCGACATTGTCGAGCGCGTCGCGGTCGGCGGGGAGGCTGTGGGTCTGGCGATCGTCGACCATCTGCAGCCGGTGCTCGGCGACCCGCAGCAGCCGGTAGCTGCCTGCAAGCGCGGCGGCATCTTCCGGCGCGATCCGCCCTGCCTCCCCAAGCAGGCGTAGCGCGTCAAGGGTGGCGGGCGCGCGCAGCGCGGGTTCGCGGCCGCCGTGGATGAGCTGGTGAATCTGCGCGAAGAACTCCGCCTCGCGAATGCCGCCGCGGCCGCGCTTGAGGTCGAAGCCGGGGCCGAACGCCTGGCCATGGGCATAATGGTCGCGGATTCGGCGGGTGATGGTCTGGATTTCACCGATCGCGCCGAAATCCAAGCTTCGCCGCCACACGAAGGGGTGGATCGCCTCGATGAAGTAGCGGCCCACTTCGGGGTCCCCGGCGGCGTGGCGGGCGCGGATGAAGGCGGCGCGCTCCCACGGCAAAGCGCTGGATTCGTAATAGGAAATCGCCGCGTTCACCGGCAGCGCGATCGGCGTCACTTCCGACGAGGGCCGCAGCCGCAAATCGACTCGAAACACATAGCCCTCGCCGTCGCGCTTCTGGAGAAGTTCGATCACGCGCTGGCCGATCCGCACCGCCGCCTGCCCCGGCTCTTCGCGAGCGCGGCGCGGCAGGGTTTCGGGATCGAACAGGAAGATGGGATCGATGTCCGACGAATAATTGAGCTCGCGGCTGCCATGCTTGCCGAGCGCGATCACCGCGAAGCCGCGCGGTTCCTGCTCGGGCGTCCGTTCCAGCATCGCCGCGGCGAGCGCCCGTTCCAGCGCGCTGTCCGCGTAATCCGAAAGCTGCTCCATCAGGGCTTCGAGCGGCACCGCCCCGGCAAGATCGCCGACGGCGAGCGCCGCGGCGAGGGCGCTGCGCTCCCGCCTCAGCGCAGTGGCAAGGCTGGGAGCATCGGCACCCGCTTCCTGCGCCGCCGCGAGCGCCTCCGCCACCGCGCCGCGCTCCAGCGCCGCGGCCACGGCTGGGAAGCGTTCGAGCTGCAGCTTCAGGAAGGGCGAGTGTGCCCGCGCCCGCGCCAAAGCATCGTTAACGGCGTCTTCACTTTGCGTGTCATCCATACAACAGCACAGATCAGTTCCATTGAGGAGGCGCAACGGTTGAAACCCCGCACCACATTGGGCGTTCTACCCACGTGAATACGATCAATCCGAGACAAGAAGCCATGATTCAAGCTTCCTCCAGGCGGTTCGTGAAGGTGGCGCCTCCGACGGTGCACGCCGGCGTCGGCAACGCGCTTCGCCAGGCCTATGCGATGGACGGTGAACTCCGCTCATTGAAGATGTTCGAGGATCTGCTGGCGCGCCTCGACGGCGAGTGACGCGCATCCAAAGGCCGGGAATGCCAGCCCCTCCGAAGCTTTCGGAGGGGTTTGTTTTTGCGTGTACCCAACAGCCAGAAGCAATGTGGTTGAAAGGCTGAGCGGCGCCGCCACCCGGCACCCGCTTAGTCGCTGCCGAGTTCTCCGCGCGGATCGCGGTCGCGGCTGAGATCGTCGACCTCGTTCATGATGCTGGTCAGCGCCGAAGTGCCGTCCGTTTCATATTCGCGCCGCGAGGTGAGCTTACCCTCGGCAAGCAGATTCTCGAGCGCAACCCGGCCACGGGCGACGCGGCTCTTGATCGTGCCGACCGCGCAGCCGCAGATTTCGGCCGCTTCTTCATAGGCGAAGCCGCCCGCGCCGACCAGGATCAGCGCCTCGCGCTGCGGCTGGGGAAGGTGGAGAAGCGCGCGCTGCATGTCGCCAAGCTCGACGTGGCGGTCCTGGCTGGCCGGCGCGGCGAGCATCTTGGATGCGGTGATTTCGTCCCATTCGCCTTTGAAGCGCGCGCGGCGCATCTGGCTGAGGAAAAGATTGCGCAGAATGATGAAGGTCCAGGCGCGCATGTTGGTGCCGGCCTGGAAGCGCTTGCGCGCCGCCCATGCCTTTAGAAGCGTTTCCTGGACGAGGTCGTCGGCAAGGTCGCGGCTGCCGGACAGCGAACGGCCGAAGGCGCGCAGATGCGGGATGACCTGCGCAAGCTGATCCTTGAATTCGTCGTCGGGCAGCGGGACGGGCTCTGGCCGTACCGTGTCAATTTCGTCGTCGTCGATCGATGCCGGCTCTTGGCTCAAGCTGTCCCCGCTGGAAATATAAGATACTCGTTCACACGGTCGCGGCCCCGAAAGGCGCGCCCCCAATCTCTACCTGAAATAGGAACTCAGGACCAAATCAACAACAACAGGGCGAACAGGATCACGACCAGCCCGATTGAGATCGGCAGGATATAGCGCACGGTGCCGGGCGTCGCTCCTCCGCGCGCCCGGGTTGTGGAGATATGCTGTTGCTCGCCGTCGTCCATGATCGCCTGGGTTCCACTCGTTTCAGGGGGGCAACGCCCGCTGCGGGCGCCGGTTCCCGCCAGGGAACTCAGGCGGGAATGGTCGACTGATCGAAGAACAGGGCCTGTGCAATCGCCGCCTTCACCGTCGAGCGCTGGAACGGCTTGGTGATCAGGAAGGTGGGCTCCGGCCGCTCCCCGGTCAGCAGGCGCTCGGGGAAGGCGGTGATGAAGATCACCGGGACCTGGAATTCCGCCAGGATGTCCTTCACCGCATCGATGCCCGAACTGTCGTCGGCGAGCTGGATGTCGGCAAGGACCAGGCCCGGGCGGCGCGCAAGGGCTTGCGCCACCGCTTCGTCGCGGGTGACGGCGACGCCGGTCACCGAGTGGCCAAGATCGCGAACGATGGTTTCGATATCCATCGCGATGATCGGCTCATCCTCGATGATCAGCACCTCGGCGCGGGTCTGGCGCTCGATCTCGGCGAGCGCTTCGGAGACCAGGCTTTCGACCTCGCTCGGGTCGGCGTCGATCAGGTAGGCGGCGTCCTCGGCGGTGAAGCCCTCCATGGCGGTGAGCAGAAGGGCCTGGCGCGACAAGGGCGTGATCCGCGCAAGCCGAGCCTGGGCGATCGATTCGGGATCGCTGTCGGCTGACTCGGCGCCGGGATCCTCTTCGATGTTGGCGGACGACCAGATGGCGTGAAAGGTGCGGTACAAACCCAGGCGCGGATCGACGTCGCGCGGGAAATCGCCCGGCGAAGCGACGATCGCTTCAAGCGTCGCACGCACGAAATTGTCGCCATGACCCTGGCTTCCAGTAAGGGCGCGGGCATAGCGCCTGAGGAAGGGGAGGTGCGGCGCGAGTTCCTGACCGAGCGACATATTCGTTACGACTCCTATCCAAATCCTTGCGGCCCTATTGAGAGGCCGGGAAGCGCTTGGCAACCCTGCGACCCGCGGACGCGCGGCGGGAGCCGGTGGACCTGGAAATCAGCCCCGCTTGCTCCCGCGTGAGTGGTTGGAACCATTGGCGCAGTTTTTTGTTTCCACGCCGACTGTGGACGATTATTTCGCCCACGGAGCGGGCGCGCTTGGTGCTCAGGCCAAAAGGCCGAGTGAAGCGTGCGCCGGTGAAACTGGCAGGGGCGGCAATCGGCCGTGAGGGGTAGTGGATTTGACTTTCGTGAACGACAAGGATGACGAGCGCAGGCGCAAGTCCCCGCCTTCCCCCGAAAGCCAAGGTTTCGATGCCCTCAAGCCAAGAAAGAAGCGCGGCGGCACGCCCGAGGTCGGCAACGCGCTCCGCCAGGCCTATCAGCAGACGATCGACGAAAGCATTCCCCCGGAATTCCTCGATCTCCTCGGCAAGCTCGGTTAAGGGGCGCCGCCCACGCCGCGCCTCTTCGGGCGGCCCATTTCAAAGCGGCACAGCATCGTGACGGAAGACGAAAAAGGTTGGTTCGGCACGCATTTCGCCCGGCTTTCGACGGGTGCGAAGATGCTGCTGATCCTCAGTGCCGCGCTTCTGCCGCTGGGGCTGATTGCGGTTCTCGCCTCCCTGCAAAGCGCGCAGCAGAACAGCGCCGAGCGCCGCCAGGAAACGCTCGGACGGCTCGAGATCAAGGCGCAGCGGATCAACGCGGTGCTGTCCCGCGCCGCAATCACCATCGACACCGCCGCGTCTGCCATCGTGCTCGCGCCCAATTCGCGGATTTGCGAAACAACGCTGTCCCGCTTGGAGCAGGGCCCGATCCACGGCGCGCGTTACGCCCTTTACGGCGCCGACGGCACGCCGGCCTGCGCCTCGCCGGGGATCAGGCTGCCCACGGCGAGCATGGCGGCGGACCGGCCGGAAAGCGTCGCCGAGATCTTGCCCGACGGCAGCGCGCTGAGGATGACCTTCTACGGCTCGGACGGGATCGCCGACGGGGTCGCCGAATTCCCGCGCGAAATGCTCGCCGATCTGACCTTCATCCCCGGCACCAGCCGCAATTTCGATCTGGAGCTGACCCAGCGGGGCCGGCGCATGGTGCTTCGCGACGAATATGACGGCGGCGCGCTGATGCACACGGTGAGCGGCTCCGAGCCGGTCGCCGGCGACCAATTGCAGCTCAACATCGCGCTGAGCGCGGTGCCGATCTCCGCGCTGGAGCTGTTGATGATCCTGCTGCCGGTGCTGATGTGGCTTGCCGCCGCATTCGTCGGCTGGTTCGTCGCCGACCGGCTGCTGCTCCGTCCGCTGGTTCGGATGCAGCGCGCCGTGTCAGCCTACCGGCCTGGCGATCCGGAGCTCGACATCCCCCATCTCTCGACCCCGGCGCACGAGATCAAGGCGCTGGCCAGCGCCTTCGACCAGGTCGCCCGCACCGTCGCCCGCCACGAAGCGGAGCTGGAAGCGGCGGTGGAGCGCCAGACCCGGCTGGTCCGGGAAGTTCACCACCGGGTGAAGAACAACCTTCAGGTCGTCGCCTCGCTGCTCAACCTCCACGCCCGCGGCGCCGCCAGCGAGGAAGTGGCGGCGGCCTACGCCTCGATCCAGCGGCGGGTCGACGCGCTCGCAGTGGTGCACCGCAACCATTATGCCGAGCTCGAGGAGAATCGCGGCGTTGCCTTGAAGCCGCTCATCTCCGAGCTCGCCGCCAATCTGCGCGCCACCGCGCCGCAGGTCGCCTCAGGGATGGCGATCCGCCTTGATCTCGAACCTTATTACGCAACCCAGGACGTCGCCGTCTCGGTGGCGTTCCTGATCACCGAACTGGTTGAATTCGCCATGTTCTGCGGCGCCCAGAACGTCGCCATCTCGCTCACCTCCGGAAGCACCGGCAGCCTCGCTCTGCTGGTCGTGGAGTCGGAAAGCCTTCGCTCCGACATTCCGTGCGACGAGAAGCTCGCCGATCGGTTCGAGCGGATCGTCACCGGCCTGTCGCGCCAGCTTCGCTCGGCGATCGACCGGGACCAGGACCTCGGCCGCTACGCGCTGAGCATCGCCGTGGTCGACAAGGGCGACCGTTAAAACCTGGCGCTAGGGCCGCGGCCCTTCTGGGTTGGTTTCGTCCTCCGAATAATCGGGATAGCCGACCGACCGTTTTTGGTCCTTGGCGACCGTGCCCGAATCCTGCCCCGCCTCGTTGGCGGTTTCGATATTGGTCTTCTCGTCGCGGTGAACGCCGGTGAGGTCGCTGTGCGGAGTGGATTTAGGGGGTTTGGGCACGGTGGTGGTCTCCTGTTCTGCTCATCAATCCCCGGCGCGACGCGGCGGTTGCGCGAAAAACGAAAACGGCGCCACTTTTTTGCCGATCCGGGGGGAACTCCCGCCCGATTGCGCCGTTGTGCTCTTCGGATAGCGACCTTTTGCCCCCCCGCTCTCGCTATCCACGAAAATGAGCCCGGACCCGCCAACCTCCCCCCCCCCCCCCCCCGGGGGCCCCCCGCCCTTGCCTTTTCCCCCCTTAAGTCGGGTGGGGCGACCCAGGACCACAAGCACCCCTCCCGGAACTTTTT
>Ga0190273_10000351_pt1 | contig 18728 bp, 17 predicted proteins | sample Popmic504IS_FD_134513 | JGI IMG/M metagenome (GOLD analysis project Ga0190273, IMG submission 134513) | Populus adjacent soil microbial communities from riparian zone of Shoshone River, Wyoming, USA - 504 IS | ecosystem: Environmental > Terrestrial > Soil > Riparian zone > Trees stand | place... | reverse complement strand
TGCGTCGCGGCGGCGTTGACGGCCGGGTCCTGCGCGACGTGGGCACGCGAATCAGGTCAGGTCCGGAAGGAAGCAGCCTTAAGCGGATGCCGCGGGTGCCGCAGGAGAGCCCGACCCGAGCCTTAAGCGACGGACACGCCCGGTGACCTCGTTTCAGAGAGCGGGCGCACGGTCCTTAACTTCAGCGGCGTTCGTCCTTTGTACTCCGTAGGAGGAACAAAGGACGAACGCCGCGTCCAGCTAGTCGATCAGGCGCTTGCGCATCTGGTGGATCGCCACGCGCCAGGTGACGAGGGCGAAGGCGACGAGGAAGGCGAAGCGGAGCAGGTCGGCGGCCTCGAAGCCGAAGGCGCCGCCGCGGACCAGTTCGACCAGCTGGTGGAGGGGATTGAACTGGGCCGCCACCTGCACCCCCTCGGGCAGGCCGTCGATCGGGAAGAAGGTGCCGGCGACGAGGAAGAGCGGGGTCACGAAGAGGGCGGTGACGTAGTTGAACTGGTCGATCTTGGCGACGGTCGCCGCCATCGCCACCCCGAATCCGGCGAAGCCGAGGGCGGTGACGAAGCAGAAGAGCGGCACCAGCAGCATCCCCGGCGCCGGGTCGAGGCCGAAGGCGATCGTCACCAGCAGCGGCACACAGCCGTAGGTGCCGGAGCGGATCCCGATCCAGAGCATCTCGGCGCTGACCAGCTCCTCGACGTCGACGGGGGCGGCGAGAATTGCGTCATAGGTGTTCTGAAAGCGGTGCTTGACGAAGGTGCCGAACATCGCCGGCAGGGCGGAGGAGAAGATCACCGCCGTGGCGACCATCCCGGTGCCGACGAACTCGATGTAGGGGATGCCGTCGACTTCGTCGACCAGGGTGGCGCTGAGGCCGAGGCCGAAGGCCAGCAGGTAGACGATCGGTTCGAGGATGCTGGAGAAGGTCGTGCCCTTCCAGTAGGTGCGGAAGTTGGCGACCTCGCGGCTCATCACCCCGGCGATCGCCGCCGGTTCCAGCCGCCGCATCTTCCGTTCCTCGGGCGGAGCCGTTGCCGTCGTCGCCTCCATCACTCGGCCTCCTCGCCGGTCAGCAGCACGAAGACGTCCTCGAGCGAGGCGGCGCGAGTGACGGCGTCCTCGGGCACGATGCCGTCGGCGCGCTCGGAGCCGACGATCGCGATTGCCGGCCCGGCGGGGCGGACCTGCAGGCCCTTCGCCTCGGCTTCCGCCCGCGTCTCCGCCAGTCGGTCAGGCGGCCCGTAGACCTCGGCGGTGAAGCGCCCGGCGTGCTCGCTGATCAGCTCGACCGGGCGGCCCCGGCTGATGATCCTGCCTTGGTGCATCACCGCGACTTCGTCGGCGAGCCGCTCGGCCTCCTCGATGTAGTGGGTCGACATCAGGATCGTCGTCCCCCGGGCTTTCAGGTCGCCGATCAACGTCCACAGCTCGGTGCGGATCTGCGGGTCGAGGCCAACGGTCGGCTCGTCGAGGAGGACGAGGCGCGGCTCGTGGACGAGCCCGCGGGCCAGCAGCAGCCGCCTCCGCATCCCGCCGGAGAGCTCGTCGACCGCGTCGCGGCGGCGCTCGCGAAGCCGGGCGATGTCGAGCGCTTTGTCAACGGCGGCGCCGACGTCCGGCACCCGGTAGAGGCGGGCGAAGATCGCCAGGTTGTCTTCGACGGTGACGTCGACGTCGAGGTTGTCGAGCTGGGGGACGACCCCCATCTTGCCCCGCGCCGTCTTCGCCTCGGCCGGCAGCTCGTGCCCGAGCACGCGTAGCCGTCCGGAGTCAGCAACCGCCTGGCCGGTGAGCAGGCGCATCGTCGTCGACTTGCCGGCGCCGTTGGGCCCGAGCAGGCCGAGGCACATGCCAGCCGGCACCTCGAGGTCGAGGCCGCTCACCGCCGTGATCGGGCCGAAGGTCTTGACTACGTCGCGTAGCTCGATCGCTGCCATCGATCTGATGGTTTCACGGCCGCACCTTTGGCAGACTGCCGCCGATGTTGGATGAGCGCTGGATCCGGTCGCTGCATGTGGAGTCGCTGCGCCATGCCGATCTCCACGAGGAGCGGGAGCCGCACGTGCTCTTCCAGGCCTCGACGATCGGGGCGCTGCTCGACGGCGCCTTCGAGGGGGACCTCAGCTTTCGCGAGCTCGGCGAGCACGGGGACCTCGGCCTGGGGACGCTCAACCACCTCGACGGCGAGATGATCGCGCTCGACGGCGAGTTCTTCCGCGCCGACGTCGAGGGGCGCACGACCAGGGTCGACCCCGAGGAGCGCACTCCCTTCGCCGTCGTCACCGCCTTCGAACCCTCGCTGGACGAGACTCTGCCGGACGAGGAGCTCACGCACAAGGAGCTGCTGGAGCGGATCGACGCGCTCACCCCGATCAGCGCTTCTTCTTGCGCCATCCGTCTCGACGGCCGCTTCGAGCTCGTCCGCGCCCGCTCGGTGCCGCGCCAGGAGCCGCCCTACCGCCCGCTGACCGAGGTCGTCGCCGACCAGCACGTCTTCGAGCTCCGCGACGTCGAGGGGACGATGGTCGGCTTCCGCTTCCCCGCCTACGTCGAGGGGATCGAGGTCGGCGGCTACCACCTGCACTTCATCAGCGCCGACCGCAGCCGCGGCGGCCACGTCCTCGACTCCCGCGCGCGCGGGCTCCGCCTGCGCCTCGACCCTTCGAACGACCTCCACGTCGAGTTGCCGCCCGAGGTCGACCTCGGCGACCCGGCCCTCGCCGCCGCCACCCACGCGGCGGTCGACCTGGTCGAGCGCGGCTAGCTCAGCAGCGGCGGTAGACCCGCCAGGACTCGTTGCTGGCGACCTCGCGGAAGCCGTCGGGGGCCTTCAGCGAGAGGCGAGTGGGATCGTTGGGGTCGAGGATGAAGTTGTGGATCGCGAAGGAGCTGGCGGGGGCGACGAAGTAGCCGCGCTCGGGCGCGCCTTCCTCGCTGGCGCTGATGATCTGCGTCGGCTCGATGTCGAGGCCGAAGGCGAGGCGGGGGACGGCGCGGTGGTTGGGGACGGCGATCCTGCCGCAGAGCGGCTCGAAGGCGCCGGCGTCGACGAGGTCGGTGAGGTCGTCCTCGACCCGGGCCTGAGCGGTGAGGTCGGCGTCGACGGTGGAGTCGAGGTCCCACTGGTTCGGCAGCCAGAGGACGAACATCGCCAGGACGATCCCGGCGAAGACCTGCCAGCGCCGCCGCCACGGGTGGCCGGGCTCGAGCAAGCGCCAGCCGAGCAGGGCGACGCCGACGAAGATCGAGAGGATCGCGGCTGCCAGCATCGTGTAGCGGGCGAGGATCGCCAGGCCGGCGGCGCCGAGGCAGGCGAAGGCGAGCAGGGCGAGGGCGGCGGCGGCGAGGCCGAGGATCGAGCGGCGGCGGAGGAAGGCGAAGCCGAGGACGACGCCGCCCAGCGCGCCGATCATCCCGGGCCATTGCAGGACTTCGCCGAGGGCGCGGGGACCCCAGAGGACGACGTCGACCGGGCCGGTGTGGCGATCCAGGGTTTCGACGGTTTCCTGGGTGCCGGTCAGCGAGTAAAGGAGTTCGCCGGTGGTGATCGCGTCGAAGAGGATCCAGAGGATCGGGGCTGCCAGCGCCAGGACGATCAACCCTGCAGGTGGGGCCGAGAAGGCACCTCTCGCCCGGACAAGTGCCGGTCTAATTAGACCGGCACTTTGAGTATCCGCCCGTTCGAGAGGTGCCTTCTCGGCCTTCTCAGGGTCGAGGGAGAGGTAGAGCAGATAGGCGATTGAGAAGCCCCAGGCCTCGGGGCGGAGGAGGCCGGCTAGGGCTAGGAGGGTTAGGACGGGCCAGCCTGCGCGGGGGCGTTTGGCCTCGAGGGTCAGGGCTCCTAGGCAGAGGGCGATGTAGGGGAGGTCGATGTAGGCGCGGAGGCCGTTGGAGAGGAAGGGGGCGCGGGTGAGGACGATCGCGGCGGCGACGGCGCCGATCGGGCGGTCGAACCAGATCGCCCCGAGGCGGTAGACGAGGTAGCCGCAGAGGGCTAAAGAGACGTAGGCGACGATCATCGTCGCGGTGATCGCGCCGTCGCCGATCGGCGTCGTCACCAGGCCGAAGAGGTCGGCCAGCGGGTGCGGCGTCGGCGGCAGGGCGGCGCCGTAGTCGGGGCTCTGCCCGTGCGCCAGTTCCCGGCCCCAGACCAGCGAGTAGATCGTGTCGTAGTTGGGGAAGCCGTAGGGGAAGACGAGCAGCAGCACGGCGCTCACCGCGGCGACCCAGGCGGCGGGCGTCAGCCAGTTGCGGGCCCCCTTCGGCACGGGCGGGAAGCTATACGGGCGGCCCCCGGAGCGGCCCGGTGGCCATAGATACACTCGCTCGACTGCCGATGAGTGAGTCGACTTCCCTCTACCGCCGCCACCGCCCCGGCTCCTTCGACGAAGTCGTCGGACAGACCCACGTGGTTCGCACCCTGCGCAACGCGGTTGAGGGGGGGAAGGTCCACCACGCCTATCTCTTCGTCGGCTCGCGGGGGACTGGCAAGACCTCGATGGCGAAGATCCTCGCCCGCTCCCTCAACTGCGAGCGCGGCGGCCCGACCGTCAACCCCTGCGGCGAATGCGAGTCGTGCGTGACGATCGCCGCCGGCACCTCCGTCGACGTGATCGAGATGGACGCCGCCTCGAACCGCTCGGTAGACGACGTCCGCGACCTGCGCGAGCGCGTCGCCTACGCCCCGGCCGGCGGCCACTGGAAGGTCTACATCCTCGACGAGGCGCACATGCTGACTAAAGAGGCCTGGAACGCCTTCCTGAAGACGCTCGAGGAGCCGCCGCCGAACACCGTCTTCGTCCTTGCCACCACCGAGTCCCACAAGGTGATGGCGACCATCGCCGACCGCTGCCAGCGCTTCGACTTCCAGCGCCCCTCGCTGGAGCAGATCTCCGAGGTCCTCAACCGGGTCGCCGCGGCGGAGTCGATCACCGTCAACGAGGGAGCGGTGGCAATGATCGCCCGCTCCGCCCAGGGCAGCTTCCGCGACGCCCTCGGCACCCTCGACCAGCTGGTCGCCTTCGGCGGCGACCACGTCGAGCTGAAGGACGTGCTGGAGATGCTCGGCGCCGCCGACGCCGACCTGTTCTTCGAGGCGGTCGACGCGGTGGTCGCCGAGGATCCGAAAGGCGTCCTCCTCGGAGTCGAGAAGATGGCCCGCTCCGGGCGCGACCCCTCGCAGTTCGCCCGCGACCTCCTCGCCCACCTGCGCCACCTCCTGATCGCCCAGACCACGGGCGAAGTCCCGGCCACCTTCGTCGTCACCGCCACCGACACCGCCCGCATGCAGGCCCAGGCCAACTCGATCGGCGCCGCCACCCTCGTTCGCACGATCGACGAGCTGGCGAGTGCACTAACTGCAGTCCGAGAGGGAGACGACGCACGTCTAGCTGTGGAGATAGCTCTTCTCAAGGCCGCCCGACCTGATCTCGACCCGGACACCGGTGGCCTCCTCCGCCGCATCGAGCGCCTGGAGGGTCAGCTGACTGGGAGCGCTCGGCCCGCGGGTCCTGCCGCCGCAGGGGACCCCCCGCCTCCTGCAACTGCGCAGGAGGCGGTCCCCCCTACGGCGTCACCCACGGGAGACGCCCCTGAGCAGGACGCTGATCCACCGGCCGCTGAAGAAGAAGAGGCAGAGATACCTCCGGCGGGTGGCGACGATGCGGGATCGTCGGGCTTGCCCGACGAGGTCGTATCGGAGACAGGACCCGCCGGCCAACCAGATCTGTCCCTTGCAGATATCCAGCGCATATGGCCCACGGTTTTGCAGAAGCTGAGTGAGACGGCTCCTGCTCTGGCAGCTACTTTTGACGGCGCCCGCCCGGTCAGCTACGACGAAAGCGGCCTGCAGGTGGGCTTCCCCGCCGATATGACCTTCAACAAGAAGAAGGCCGACAGCCCCGACCGGCGCGACACGCTGGCGGCGGCCTTCGCGGCGGTGACCGGGGTCGGCTTGCGGCCCACCTACGTGATCCTGGAGGGGGAGGCGCCGCCGGATACGCCGGCACCGGGTAGTGAGGAGATTGACGAGGAAGAGCTGCTGGAGCGGCTGAAGAGCGAGTTCGACGCGGAGGAGGTCGGTTAGTGGCACGAGGAGGCGGACCCGGAGGCTTCGACATCAACGCCCTGATGAAACAGGCGCAGCAGATGCAGGCCGAGATGATGGAGGCGCAGGAGAAACTGAAAGACGAGGTCGTCGAGGCCAGCGCCGGCGGCGGCATGGTCAAAGTGAAGATGGGCGGCGACCTGGTCCTGCGCGAGATCGCGATCGACCCCGAGGCGATCGATCCCGAGGAGGCGGAGCTGCTCCAGGAGATGGTGCAGGCCGCCGTCAACGAGGCGTTGCGCGCCGCCCAGGAGCTCGCCAGCTCGAAAATGGGCGGCATCGCCGGCGGCGACATGGGTGGCCTCGGCGGGATGCTGGGCGGTTGAGCGAGGGCCCGGCACCGCTCGCCCGGCTGGTCGCCGAGCTCTCGCGCCTGCCGGGCATCGGCCGGCGCACGGCGGAGCGCCTTGCCTTTCACCTACTGCGGGCGCCGGACGAAGAGGCCTTTGCCCTCGGCGACGCGATCCGCGAGGTGAAGGAGAAGGTCGGCCTCTGCGAAGAGTGCTTCAACCTCGCCGAGGGCCCGCTCTGCCGGATCTGCGCCGACCAGAACCGCGACCGGGCGACGATCTGCGTGGTCGAGGAGCCGGCCGACGTGATCCCGATCGAGCGCACCCACGAATACCGCGGCCTCTACCACGTGCTGGGCGGAGCGCTGTCGCCGATCGACGGGGTCGACGCCGAAGATCTGAAGATCGGCGAGCTGCGGCGGCGGGTCGAGCGGGGCGGGATCGTCGAGGTGGTGCTGGCGACCAACCCGACCACCACCGGCGAGGCGACCGCGCTCCACATCGCCGACATGCTGCGCGGACAGGTGACGGTGACGAGGCTCGCCAGCGGCCTCCCCGTCGGCGCCGACCTCGAGCACGCCGACGAGGTGACGCTGGGCAAGGCCCTCGCCGGGCGAAGAAGCCTGGAATAAGCGGCTCCTGACATTCGTCCTGGACGACCGTCAACCCGCAAATAGCGACATTTCGCCGGCCGAGCGTCCGTCGCTTTCGCCAAGGTCATTCCGTGGCAGACCCCTCGCAAGTCGACCGCAGGACGGACAACGGGTCGCCGGCCGGCCGGATCGCGCTCAAGGTGGCGGCAATGCACGCCGATCTCCTGGGTAGCTTGCACGAGGAGATTGGAACCAATGGAACTCGTTTCGCCGATGGCGCGCAGCGGCTCGCTGCCGAGTTCGGCTCGGTGACCGCGGCCGCGGTCGAAGCAGCGCAGCCGTCGGTTTCCGAGGTGTCCACCACCGGCAACGGTTCCTCACCCGCTGCCCTGCCAGAGGAACCGCACGAACTGCCGAGCCTCTACCGGCCCGGGCACATGCGCCGCCGGCTCGAGCAACTGCTGGAGACCAACCGCCGCTACGGCCATCCGTTCGGCCTCGCAGTCTTCGACGCCTCCGGCCCCGGCATTCGGCCCGGTGACGTCGCCGGCGGCCAGGAGACCGTTCTCTCGATCGTCGGCGCCGCCCTGCGCGACAGCATCCGCATCGTCGACGAAGCCTTTCGCCTCGAAGAGGACGCACTCTGCGTCCTCGCTCCCAACATCGGCACGGTCGAAGGGGTGCAGATGTGCGAGCGGCTGCTGGGCCAGCTCGAGGATCTCGAGCGGGCGGGGGGGTTGCGGATCTGCGTCTCGGCCGGCGTCGTCGCCTGCCCCGACCACGGCGCCGACGCGGAAGAACTTCTGCACAAGGCCGACGCCGCGATGTGGCGGGCCCGCGCCGTCGGGCAGCCGGTAGGCGTCGGTGCCTTGCAAGATCGCTAACAGTTTCTGCGAAATCTGTCGATAACCGGTGTAAACCCGGAAATCGAGTGGGAATATTGATCGCGGCTGTCGAAAGGACCGCCACCAACCCCTTCAGCTTTCTGATCTGGATCTGATCTCTATGCCTGGAATCCGCACCAACGCCGCTGCCGAAGTCCTCGGCGTGAGCCCCAACACCCTGCGCAGCTGGGAGCGCCGCTACGGCTACCCGGTCCCGAAGCGCACCGTCGGGAACCACCGCAACTACGAGCTGGTGGAGCTGCAGGCGCTGCGCGACGCCTTGGCGGAGACCGGCAACATCTCCTCGGCGATCGAGCTGGCGCGCCAGCGCCAGGCCGCCCCCGCCAGCGACGGCAGCCTCTTTGCCGCCTTTGAGAGCTTCGACGAGTCCGCCGCCGACCGCGCGGTCGAGGAAAGCCTCGCCATGCGCTCGCTCGAGCGCACCGTCGAGGAGCTGCTGCTGCCGGCGATCGACAAGCTCGCCGCCGACCCCGAGCGCGAGGCCGAGCTTGAATTCGCCTCCCGCTGGGCGACCGGCTGGCTGCACGGCGCCCGTCGCCTCGCCTCCACCGCCTCGCGCCCGGCCGGGATCCTGCTGCTGGACTCCAGCCACGGCAACGGTGCCGAGGAGGTCCACACCCAGGCCCTCGACCTCGCCCTGCGCCGCGCCGGCTTCCGCGTCCTCGTCCTCTCCAACGAGCTCGGCGACGAGCGGCTCGGCCGCGCCCTCGGGGCACTCGACCCCACCGCGATCGTCTACTGCGGCCCCGGCGCCGATACCCAGAGCGCCGTCCGCCTCGTCCGCAAGATCCGCGAGCTCGGCTTCGTCGCCCCCCTCTACGGTTTCCGCGCCGACGGCCTGCTCGGCGCCGCCGTGCCCTCGGCCGGCCACGTCCCCAGCGAAGTCACGGGGATGCTCAACTCAGATCTGCGGCGCCGCGCGGCTCAAGCTTTCGCCTGAGCCGCTGAGTCGGTCTCGCTGATCCCCCAGCGTTCGTGCAGGCGCCGCAGCGGCGCCGGCGCCCACCAGTTCCACTTGCCGAGCAGCTCCATCAGCGAGGGGACGAGCAGGGCGCGGATGATGGTGGCGTCGATCAGCACCGCCAGCGCCGTGCCGACGCCGTTCTCCTTGATGAAGATGATCTGGGAGGTGGCAAAGGCGCCCATCGCGACCGCGAACAGCAGCGCCGCCGCGGTGACGATCCGCCCCGTCCGCTCCAGCCCGATCGCCACCGACTCCGATTCGGAGGCGCCGTTGTCGCGCGCCTCCTTGATCCGCGAGAGCAGGAAGACGGCGTAGTCGGTGGAGAGGCCGAAGGCGACGGCGAAGAGGAGGATCGGCATCGTCTGCTCGATCGCGCCCGGGCTGCTGTAGTCGAGGAAGCCCTCGAGGCGGCCGTCCTGGAAGATCAGCACCAGCAGCCCGAAGACGGCGCTGAGGTTGAGGAAGTTCATGATCAGCGACTTGATCGGCAGCACCACCGAACCGGTCATCAGGAAGAGGATCACCAGCGTCGCCACGATCACGATCGCCAGCGCGATCGGCATGTGCTCGGCGAGGCTCGCTTGGAAGTCGACGAAGTCGGCGGTGGCGCCGCCGACCAGGACCGTGGTCCCGGGGGGCGGGGGCAGGTCGCGGATCGCCTTCACCGTGGCCTGGCTCGCCTCGGAGACGAAGGGGTTGGCCGAGACCACCTGCAGCGCGGTCACCCCGGGTTCGAGCTGCTGCGGCGGTGCCACTTCGGCCACGCCGGGGACCTCGCGCACCGCGGCGGCAACTCGAGCCGCATCCTTCGAGTCGCCTTCGACGTCGATCCAGATCGGGGTGTCGTGGTAGGGCGGGAACTGCCGGCTGACGGTGTCATAGGCCTGACGCGCGCTGGCCGACTCCGGCAGGACGGTCGGGTCGACGGTGTTGAACTTGATCGCGAAGAAGGGCAGGCCGAGGATGATCAGGAAGAGGGCGCTGAGCGTCGCCACCGGGATCGGCCGCCGCATCACGAAGCGCGAGAGCCGGTACCAGAACCCCTCCTGCGTGGCGCGGGCGTCAGCCTCGGCGCGACGTTGCAGGAACTTCGGCGCCCCGGCGTTGACCCGTTTGCCCAGCAGGGTCAGCACCGCCGGCAGCACCGTCAGCGAGATCAGCGCCGCGAACAGCGCCACCAGTGAGCCGCCCAGGCCCATCGAGTAGAGGAAGCGCTGCGGGAAGACCAGCAGCGAGGCCAGTGCCGCGGCGACGGTCAGGGAGGAGAAGAAGACCGTGCGCCCGGCGGTGGCGAGCACGCGCCGCATCGCCTCTAGCCCGGGGCCGCTCTTGGCGATCTCCTCGCGGTAGCGGGAGACGATGAAGAGGCTGTAGTCGATCGCCAAACCGAGGCCAAGCGCGGTGGTCAGGTTGAGGGCGAAGATCGAGATCGAGCCGAATTCGCTCGCCACGCGGAGGATCAGGAAGGTGCCGACGATCGCCAGCCCGCCGATCATCAGCGGCAGTACCGAGGCGACGAGGCTGCGGAAGAAGAGCAGCGAGAGCAGGAAGAGCAGCGGGAAGGCGAGCATCTCCGCCTTTTTCAGGTCTTCCTCGACCTGCTTGTTGACCTGCTCCTGGGCGACCGCGAAGCCGCCGACGACGACACCGGGCTCCTCACCGAACTGGTCGGCGATCTCGGCGCCGCTTTCCTGCAGCTCTTTGTCCTCGGTCGCCTTCAGCGCCACCGCGAAGTAGGTGGCGTCGCCGTCGCGCGAGACGAAGGCGGGGGAACGGGTGTCGTAGTAGCCGGTGACGGAGGCGACGTCAGCGCGGTCGCGGACCTGCTGCTCCAGTGCCTCGACCCGCCTGCGGGTGGCGGGATCGTCGACGGGGGCGTCCTGTACCACCGCGATCACCGCCGGCACCCGCAGCCCCGCCGCCTCCAGCCGGTCCATCGCCTTCACCGTCTCGGTCGAGGGGTCTGCGGCGCCGTAGGGGTCGAGCCGGTCGGCGACCGAGCCGCCGATCGCGCCGGCGAGCAGGAAGAAGACGATCGCCACCAGACCTACTCGTTTGGCCCTGTTGTTGGCGAGTCGTGCCAGGGAGTCGAACATCACTTGCTCCTTTCCTCAGGAGCGGACTCGAGGAGCTGGGCCTCCATCCGCTCGCACCAATCGGCAAACCACTCCGTGAACTCGAGCCCGCCCCGCAGAACGACCATCGGGAAGGGGTCCTCGATCTCACCTTTCAGCTGCTCGATCGCCCGCAGCCGCTCGTGCATCGCGAGCTTCTGCGCGCGCATCGAGCGCAGGATCTCCAGTGCCTCATCCCGCGGCAGGGCGTCGGCGAAGAACAGTTTCAGCAGCCCTTCGTCGCGCATCTCGAAGGTCTGCGGCGACTGGCGCAGCCACGCCCGCAGCTCCTCCTCGCCATCGGCGGTGATCTCGTAGACGGTGCGACGGCGGCCGCCGGTAGGGGAGTCGGAGCCGACGAGCAGCCCGGCCTCGGCGAGGCGCTTCAGCTCGGGATAGATCTGCCCGTAGCTGGCCGCCCAGAAGAAGCGGGTCGAGTTGTCGACCAGGGCTTTGATCTCGTAGCCGGACCGCGGTTCCTTGCGGACCATGCCAAGGATCACGTAGGCGGTCGGGCTCAGCTCCATCTATCGCCACTATATATCAGATCGATATATCTGCAAGCGCGATCGGCGAGTTGGCTTATGGTCAACGCTTCGGCAAGCAAGAAGAAGGGAGTCGCTGATGTCGCTGGACCAGAGCAAGGTGGGCCGGGTGGTGGCCGAGCAGATGGAGGCAATCGAGAACGACTACGGCGACGACTGCGAGATCGGCGACGTCTGCACGATCGTCGAGGTGGTGGGCCCGCACGGCTCCCACGTCCGCGTGCGCAGCAGCGACATGCGCCCGCACAGCGGCCTCGGCCTGATCCGGATGGCCGAACAGGCGATGCTCGGCAACCTCGGCGGGGCGGCGGAGTAGCGCGCAGCGCATCCGGTTTTCGGCCCACCCAGGTGTGCCAGGAACCGGTTGCGTTGAGAAAGAGGCGCCGCCTGGCGCCAACTATCCTCAAGGGTCGATGAGCGGGGACGGATCAGACATCGTCGTGATGAAGTTCGGCGGCACCTCTGTCGCCGGGGCCGAGGAGATCAAGCGCGCCGCGGCGCGGATCGTCGCCGCGCGCGAGGCCGGCAACCGGGTCGTCGCCGTCCTCTCCGCCCGCGGCAAGACGACCGACGAACTGGTCGAGGCCGCCCACGAGATCTCCGAGCGGCCGGTCGCCCGCGAGATGGACATGCTGCTCTCGACCGGGGAGCGGATCTCCTGCGCGCTCTGCGCGATGGCGATCCATGACATGGGCCACGAGGCGATCTCGCTGACCGGCTCGCAGGCGGGGATCGTCACTGACTCCTCGCACACCAAGGCGCGGATCATCGACGTCCGCGCCGACCGCATCAGCGAGGCGCTCGAACAGGACCGGATCGTCCTCGTCGCCGGCTTCCAGGGCGTCTCGACCGAGAGCCGCGACGTCACCACCCTCGGCCGCGGCGGCTCCGACACCACGGCGGTCGCCCTCGCCGCTGCCTTGCGGGCGAGCGTCTGCGAGATCTACACCGACGTCTCCGGTGTCTACAGCGCCGACCCGCGGATCGTCCCCGAGGCCCGCAAGCTGCCGGTCGTCTCCTTCGAGGAGATGCTGGAGATGGCCGCTTCAGGAGCCGGGGTGCTGCAGCTGCGCTCGGTCGAGTACGCGCGCAACCACGGGGTGCAGATCCACTGCCGCAGCAGCTTCGAGGACGGTCCCGGTACCCTCGTCGTCTCAGAGGAAGAGACCATGGAGAACCCTTTCGTAACCGCCGTCACCCATTCCGATTCCGAGGCTCGGGTGACGCTGCACGGCCTTCGCGACGAGCCCGGCGTCGCCGGCCGCATCTTCGGCGCCCTCGCTGACGCCAATGTCAACGTCGACGTGATCATCCAGAACGAGCCGGTAGGCGACGACAAGCTCGCCGACCTCTCCTTCACCGTCGACCGCTCGGATCTTCCGGTGGCCAAGGACACGATCGCCGGCCTCGGCGACGTCTCGCTGGAGATCCTCACCGACGAGCGCATCGGCAAGGTCTCGATCGTCGGCGCCGGGATGCGCTCGCACCCGGGCGTCGCCGCCAAGGTCTTCCAGGTGCTCGGCGACGAAGGGATCAACATCGAGATGATCTCCACCTCGCCGATCAAGATCTCATGCGTCATCGCCGCCGATCGCGTCAGCGACGCGGTCAACCTGCTCCACAAGGCCTTTGAGCTCGGCGCCGACGCGGTCCAGCCCGAGGACCCGACGGGCCCCGATCACCGGCCCACGGTCGCCGGCTGAGGCCCGGCATACTCGAGGGATGGCGGGCGACGGATACAGAGTCGGTGTTCTCGGCGCGACGGGTCTAGTCGGCACGACGATCCTCGAGCTGCTCGCCGATCGCGACTTTCCCGTCGCCGAGCTGGTGCCGCTGGCCTCCGAGCGCTCGGCCGGCAAGGAGATCGAGTGGCAGGGGGAGACGCTGACGGTCCAGGCCGTCAGCGAGGAGGCGATCCAGGGCCTCGACCTCGTCCTCTCCTCGGCAGGGGGATCGGTCAGCGCCGAGTGGACGCCGAAGATCGTCGCGGCCGGGGGGACCGTGGTCGACAACACCAGCTACTGGCGCATGCACGACGACGTGCCGCTGGTCGTCTCCGAGGTCAACCCGGACGCCCTGCAAAGCCACAACGGGATCGTCGCCAATCCCAACTGCTCGACGATGCAGATGGTCGTCGCCCTGAAACCGCTTTACGACGCGGCCGGGATCGAGCGGCTCGTGATCTCGACCTACCAGGCCGTCTCCGGCACCGGCAAGGCGGCGATTGACGAGCTGCGCTCGCAGGCGCAGGCACTGGTCGGCGGTCACCTGATGCCCGAGCCGCAGATCTACCCCCACCAGATCGCCTTCAACGTCCTCGCCCACGCCGGCAGCTTCCCCGACGGCGACGACCACACCGACGAGGAGCGCAAGCTGATCAACGAGACTCGCAAGATCCTCGGCGACCCCGAGATCAAGGTCAGCGCCACCTGCGTGCGGGTGCCGGTGGTAACCGGCCACTCCGAGGCAGTCAACGTCGAAACCCGCGAGCCCCTCGACCCTGAGCAAGCGCGCGAGCTGCTCGCGGCCGCACCGGGCGTCACCGTCGTCGACGACCCCGCCGGCGCCAAGTACCCGATGGCCGTCGACGCCGCCGGCAAGGACGACGTCTACGTCGGCCGCATTCGCCGCGACGCCGGCAACGATCGCGCCCTTGACATGTGGGTCGTCTCCGACAACCTCCGCAAGGGCGCCGCGACCAACGCAGTCCAGGTCGCCGAGCTGCTGGTTTCGCGCGGCCTCCTCCGCTCCGGCGCGCCGTCTAGTCGCTGCGGTTCAGGCGTCTAAGCGCAAAGGGCGCCGCGAGCGTCGTCAGTACCGCCATCCCGACGACCACCGCGAACAGCTCCGCGTCGACGACGCCCTCGGCGGCGCCGATCGAGGCGACCACGATGCCGACCTCGCCGCGGGGGACCATGCCGACGCCGACGATCGCCGCTTCGTGGTGGCCGAGCGGGCGCGCCGCCAGATAGGCGGGCACGAGCTTCGTCGCCGCGGCCAGAACCGTGATCACGGCCAGCCACCAGAGGGCGTGACCGTCGACGAGCGCGCTGAGGTCGAGCTCGATCCCGATGAAGGCGAAGAAAAACGGCGGGAAGAAGGAGTAGAGGGGCTTCACTTCTTCCTCGATCGAGCTCTGGTCCTTGGTCTCGGCGACGATCAAGCCGGCGAGGAAGGCGCCGATCAGCGCCGCCAGGCCGATGTTGGCGGAGAAAGCGGCGAGTCCGAGGCAGAGGATCACCGCCGGCAGCAGCGGCGTCTCGGCGAAGCGGGGGCTCTCCAGCAGCCGCGGGCGGCTCTGCAGGAGGCGGGCGCCGCCGAGCGCGACGAAGGCGACGAAGGCGACCGCCACGCCGAGGGCCAAGGCGATCTTGCCCGCGTCGACACCGCCGTCCGCCGCCATGCCAACGGCAACCGAGAGCAGGATCAGCGCCAGGATGTCGTCGACGACCGCCGCGCCGAGCACGGTGCGGGCCGCGCGCGAGCGGGCGATCCCAAGCTCGAGAAAGCTCGCCGAGGTGATCCCGGCGCTGGTCGCCGCCAGGGCGGCGCCGAGGAAGACGCTGGTCTCGGTGCTCTCGCCCAGCGCCAGCCCGAACCCGATCCCGGCTAGAAAGGGGACGACGACGCCGGCGGCACCCACCGTGGCCGCGACCCGGCCGACGGCGCGCATCTCTGAGAGGCGCGTCTCCAGCCCCACCCAGAAGAGCAGGAAGACGACGCCGAGCTCCGAGAACACCCGCAGCACCTCGCCAACCTCGACCAGCCCCAGCACCGAAGGTCCGACGAGGACGCCGCCGAGGATCTCACCGACGATCGCCGGCTGCCCGATCCGCTTGAAGACCTCATCGCCCAGCTTCGCCGCCAGCAGGACGAGGAAGAGGTCGGTCAGCACGTCCGCGGTGTCTGCGGCGGCGATCGGGAGGGCTAGGGCGAGGTCCAAGAGATTTCAGGGTCGACTATCTGAGTGCCGACCAGTCTTCCCGGCTCACCTGGGGATCAGGCTATCGAACGGACAGCAGCTGATTAAGCAGCGACGCCCGTAAGGCGCTCTTGGACCCAGCGGGTCGAGGCGACGTGGCGGTCCATGCCCAGCTCCTTCGGCTCGGCGCCGAGGGCGAGGCCGACCAGCTGGGGCAGGTGCAGGACCGGGAGGCCGAGGTCGCGGTTGACGACCTTGGCCGCCTCCGGCTGCTGCATGTCGAGGTTGAGGTGGCAGAGGGGGCAGGGGGTGACGAGGCAGTCGGCGCCGGCGTCGATCGCGTCGCCGACGTGGGTGCCGGCCTGCCGCAGCGAGGTGTCGCGGTTCATCGTCACCACCGGGAAGCCGCAGCATTTGCGGGCGCCGTCGTACTCGACGACCTGGCCGCCCAGGGCCTCGATCACCTTCTCCAGGTAGACGTCGCGGTCGGGATAGTGGTTGTAGCCGAGCCGTTCCTTCGGCCGCACGATGTAGCAGCCGTAGAAGGGGCCGACGCGGAGGCCGCTGAGCGGGCGCTGGACCTGCGAGCGCAGCTTGTCGAGCCCGTAGTCCTCGACCAGCAGCCAGAGGAAGTTTTTGTTGGTGAAGCCGTCCTTGTCTTTCTCGTAGGAGAGACCCTGGCCGGAGAGCACCTCGTTGACGTGGGCGCGGTAGGCGGAATCCGCGTCCAACCTCTGTTGACACTCCGATTGCGCGCCCTGGCAGGTCGAGCAGATGTTCATCATCGCCAGGCCGGTCTGCTGGGCGAGGGCGAAGGTGCGGGCGTTCAGCGTGTCGGCCAGCTCCTGGTTGTGCTCGGCGATGACGCCGGCACCGCAGCAGTTGGCGCGGTCGAGTTCGACCAGCTCGATCCCGAGGCGGTCGGCGACCAGCGCCATCGAGCCGTGCAGCTCCGGGGTGAAGCCGCGCGAGACGCAGCCCGGCCAATAGGCGACCCTGATGTTCTCACTGGCCACTGTCGGCCTCCTCCCCGGCGGGAACCGTGGACCGCTCGATGCCCTTCTCGACGTCGACCTCGGCCAACTCACCCTCCTCGCCCTTGATGTACAGGTTGAATTCCTCGCTGTGCTCCTCGGCGTGCGCGTAGATCGCGCGAACCTCGTCCTGGGCGCCGCCGGGAAGCTTGTGATGCGTGCCCGGGATCGCCTTCTTGAGCGGGACCTTGCGTTTGCGCAGCGGCCGCAGGATCGTCGGCAGCGATTTGATCGTTTCCCGCAGGCCCCGCATGCTCGGTTTCAGCTTGCCTTTGATCCCGGGCGCGTAGGACTCCTGGACCAGCATCGCCTCGTCGAGGGTCCCCTTCTTCTCGATGATCTTGACGAAGGCGAGCTCGTGGGCGTGGCCGCTGTTGGGATCGTCGATCCCCTCCTCGCCGGCCTTGCGGCGCAGGCGCATGATCTGGTCCATCGGCGCCACGCCCTTGGGGCAGGCGTCAATGCAGCTGAAGCAGTGGGTGCAGTCGTAGATCCCGTGCGGGTCGTCGGCCAGGTCGTGCAGGCGCTCGTGGGTCTCGGCGTCGCGGGGGTCGCCGACGAAGCGGTAGGCCTTGGCCAGCGCCGCTGGACCGATGAAGTCGGGGTCGGCTTCCATCGAGAGGCAGGAGGAGACGCAGGCGCCGCATTGGATGCAGGCCATCGACTGGGTGATGTCGATCATCGACTCCGGCTCGACGATGTACTCGCGCTCGGGCGGCTCGCCGTGCGGCAGCAGCCAGGGGGTGACGCGGCGGATCTTGGTCCAGTGCGTCGACTCCATGTCGGTGATCAGGTCCTTGACGACGGGCATGTTGCCCATCGGCTCGATCACGATCGGGGTGTCGCTGGCGACCCCGGCGACGGCGTACTCACCTTCGCCGCGGACGGGGCTGCCGGCCTCGGCGGCGGTGGCGCCGGTGGCGGCGAGCATCTTGTTGGCCTGCTCCTGGGCCTCGCCGATCTGGGTCTTGCAGCCGAGGGTCGACTGGCCGTTGACCTTCATCCCGCAGGAGCCGCAGATCGCCGCTCGGCAGGAGCAGCGGACGGCGAGCGAGCCGTCCTCGTTGTCCTTGGCCTGCAGCAGCCCGTCGAGGACGGAGAGCGACGGGTCGAGGTCGACGTTGAACTCCTCCCAGTAGGGCCCCTCTCCGCTCTCGGGCTGGAAGCGGCGGACTTTGATCGTGTACTCGGCCATTTAGTAGGTCCTCTCTTGCGGTTCCCACTGGGTAATCGTGACCTCGGAGTAGGAGAGCTCGGGACCGTCGCCGTTGAGCTCGAGGTCGATGTGTTTGAGCCAGTCGGTGTCGTTGCGCTCCGGGTAGTCGGTGCGGTACTGGGCGCCGCGGCTCTCCTTGCGCTCCAGCGCGGCGACGCAAGTGCACTCGGCATTGTCGAGCATGTACCCGAGCTCGATGGCGGCAATCAAGTCCTGGTTGAAGACGCTGCCGTGGTCGTCGATGTAGGCGGTCTTCGCCTCCTCCTTCAGGCGCCGGACGATTTCCAGCGCCTCCTGGATCCCGGCCTCGTCACGGAAAACGGCGACTTTGGAGTCCATCGTCTGGCCCAACTCGCGCTTGATCTCGGAGATGCGGCGGCCGGAGCCCTTCTCGCGGGACATCAGGTCGGCGATCATCGCCTCCTCATCCTCCAGCGCCTGCTTGGAGATGCGCGCGTAGTCGCTGCGCTTGGCGCGGGCGGCTGCGTCGCGGCCGGAGCGCTTGCCGAAGATCAGCGTGTCCAGCAGCGAGTTGGCGCCGAGGCGGTTGCCGCCGTGGACCGAGACGCAGGCGGTCTCGCCGGCCGAGTAGAGGCCGGGGATGTCGGTGCGACCGTCAATGTCGGTCTTGACGCCGCCCATCGTGTAGTGGTTGCCGGGCTTGATCCGGATCGGTTCGCGGGTGATGTCGACGCCGGCGAAGTCGCGGCCGACGAGGACGATCTCGCGCAGCGCCTCGTGCACGCGCTTTTTCGGGACGACGGTGATGTCGAGCGCCACCGTGCCGTCGGGGAAGCCGCGGCCCTCGTTGATCTCGGTCTGCTCGGCGCGGGAGACGACGTCGCGCGAGGCGAGCTCCATCTTGTTCGGCGCGTACTTCTCCATGAAGCGTTCGCCGTTGGCGTTGAGGAGATGGGCGCCCTCGCCGCGGGCGCCCTCGGTGATCAGGAAGCCCTTGCCCGCCAGCGTCGTCGGGTGGTACTGGATCATCTCCATGTCCATCAGCTTGGCGCCGGCCCGGTAGGCCATCGCGATGCCG
>Ga0190273_10000350_pt1 | contig 18786 bp, 16 predicted proteins | sample Popmic504IS_FD_134513 | JGI IMG/M metagenome (GOLD analysis project Ga0190273, IMG submission 134513) | Populus adjacent soil microbial communities from riparian zone of Shoshone River, Wyoming, USA - 504 IS | ecosystem: Environmental > Terrestrial > Soil > Riparian zone > Trees stand | place... | reverse complement strand
TCACCGTCAACGGTCAAAGTGCAATTTCAGGTGCGACCGTGTTTTCTGACAGCACAGTCGCCACGGCGCAGAATTCCAGCGCCGTCGTCAGCCTCGGCAAACTCGGTCGTGTCGAACTCTTGCCGAGTTCCAGCATGAAGGTCAGCTTTAACGAGACCAGCATCTCCGGCATGCTCGAAAGCGGGCGCGCCCGCGTTTCGACCCCCGCCGGCGTGATGGTCAACATCACGACCAAAGATGGAAACGTCGTCGCCGATGGCAAGCAGGCTGCTGCTTTTACCATCGACACCGAGTGCGGTAATACGATTGTTGCCACGCAGGCAGGTCTGGTTGAACTGCGCGCTGGTGGCAAGACGACACAGGTTGCCGCCGGACAGGATGCCACAGCGGGCGTCGCCCAGCCGGGCACGCGCTGCACACGCATCGCCAACGTTCGTGGCTTTAGCTCGATCAGTGGCGGCGCGCTGGCCGCCCTCTTACTGGCTGCCGGTGGTGCCATTGCCGCGGCATTCCTTGCCGGAAACGACAATGACATCAATTTTGGCGGAACTGATGTAGTTGTTAGTCCGACCAAGTAACTTTCCAGCAACCGGCGATTTTTATGCCCCCTCGCGGCTCTGTGGCCGTGGTGGTGAATGATTATAACCTTGCGGGTCATGCGATAATTACCGCGCATGGCCCGCAAGGTTTTGCCATGTCCGGCTGAAACCTTAAAGCTGTCAGTTGAATTGACCCCGCAATGCATATCGCAGTTATAGGCTCAGGCTATGTAGGTCTTGTGACCGGCGCATGCTTCGCAGAGTTCGGCGTCGATGTCACCTGCGTGGATGTCGACGAGCAGAAGATCGCGCGTCTCTCAGAGGGACAGATACCGATCTACGAGCCCGGTTTAGACCAACTTGTCGCCAAGAATCTGAGCGCCGGGCGTTTGAGCTTTACGACCGACACAAAGGCTGCGGTCGAGCAGGCGCTCGTTATCTTTCTCGCCGTCGGAACGCCTCCCAAGGCGGATGGTTCAGCCGATCTACAGCATATACACAGCGCGGCGCGAGACGTGGCCGAGTATATGAACGGCTACAAGGTGATCGTCACCAAATCCACCGTGCCGGTGGGCACGGGCGAGAGTCTGCGCCGATTGATTCGCGAGAATCAGAAAAAACAGACCAACTTCGGCATCGTCTCCAACCCGGAGTTTTTGCGCGAGGGGGCGGCGATAGATGATTTTATGCGACCCGACCGCGTCGTTATCGGCAGCCGGGACGAAGAAGCTATCGCCATCATGCGCGACCTCTATCGCCCGCTCTTCCTGATCGAGACACCTTTCGTCATCACTTCGCTCGAAGCCGCAGAGTTGACCAAATACGCTGCCAACGCTTTTCTGGCGACCAAAATCTCTTTTATCAACGAGATCGCCAATCTCTGCGACGAGATCAAATGCGACGTGCATGACGTGGCGCGCGCCATAGGGATGGATGGACGCATCGGTCGCAAGTTCCTGCATCCTGGCCCAGGGTTTGGCGGCTCATGCTTTCCTAAGGATACGCAGGCGCTCTCGTCAATCGCACGCCAGTTCGGTTGCGAGCCTCTGATCGTGGATGCCGTTATAGAGGTCAATCGACGACAGCGCGCAATGATGCTGCCTAAGATCGAAACGCTTGTGGGCGGGCTGAAGGGAAAGGTCATCAGCGTGCTCGGCCTCTCCTTCAAGCCGGAGACGGACGACATGCGCGAAGCACCATCCGTAGATATTATCCGCGGCCTCACCGAAGGCGGGGCGAGCGTGCGTGCCTTTGATCCGGTGGCCATACCCGAAGCGAAAAAGATTCTGCCCTCTGATATTTTTTATGCCGAAGACGAGTACGCGGCTGTCACGGGAGCGGACGCGCTGGTCTTTATCACCGAGTGGAATCAATTCCGCGCGCTCGATATGGAGCGCATACACGGGCTCATGCGAAGCCCTAAGATCGCCGACCTGCGCAATATTTATGAACCCGAAGCGATGCGCGAGCTTGGCTTCGATTATGTTGGAGTTGGAAGATAAAACAACAGAGGCTTGAGGCCAGAGGTTAAAAGTCAGTCCCTAGACTTTATAACTAACCTCTAACCTCTGACCTCTGACCTCTAATTTTATGAGTCTTTCAGGAATCGTTCTGGTCACGGGGGGCGCAGGCTTCATCGGGTCGCACATCGCGGCCAGATTGGCTTCCGAGGGCGCGCGCGTTCGTATCATCGACAATCTCTCGACTGGCCATCGCGAGAATCTGCAAGAGATCGGCGGCGAGATTGATTTCGTCGAAGCCAGCTTGACGGACGAACAGGCCACGCGGCGCGCACTCGAAGATGTCGAGCTGGTGTTTCACGAAGCCGCTATCCCTTCAGTCCCGCGCTCTATAGACAATCCGCGAGAGACGCACGAGGCCTGCACGGACGCGACCTTCGCGCTCCTGCTGGCGGCGCGCGACCGTGGAGTCCGTCGCGTGGTCTACGCCGCTTCAAGCTCCGCCTATGGAGACCAGCCGGGTCAGAAAAAATCCGAAGAGATGCGACCCGATCCGCTCTCGCCCTACGCCGTGGCCAAACTCGTCGGCGAATATTATTGCCAGGTCTTTACCAGGGCTTACAATTTAGAGACGGTCGCGCTGCGTTACTTTAATGTCTTTGGGCCAAGACAAGACCCTAGCTCGCAGTATTCGGGCGTCATCTCGCGTTTCGTGAGCGCGCTGATGAGCGGAGATAAGCCCGTCATCTTCGGCGATGGCGAGCATTCGCGCGACTTTACTTATGTCGATAACGTCGTCGAGGCCAATATGCGCGCCAGTCAACAGTCGAGCGCCGTCGGCCAGATCATCAACATAGCGAACGGTCAGAGGACTACGCTCAACGAATTGCTCGAAGCTTTGAAGGAAGTGACCGGACGAACAAATGTTGAGCCCGAATACAGAGAGGCACGCGCGGGCGATATACTTCATAGCCAGGCCGATATTACCAGAGCGCGTGAAATGCTCGGCTACGAGCCTCGCGTCGGTCTTAAGGAAGGATTGCGTTTGACCGTTGATTGGTGGAAACAGAGCCGTTTTGCCGTTGGGAATGGCTCAGGCCAGTCTTGATAAAAGGGAATTTCCTCTCGATCTTCACACCGAAAATAAAAGCACCGGAGCTGCTTCGATTGAAGCTTAGCTCCGGTGCTTTTTGTCTATCTCGCCGTTAAGAATCGTGGGCCGAGGAGGAATCGCAACTTAGGATTTTTCTTCCGTTGCGTGGGCACGTTTCATGCGTCGCCGGGCCATACCCGCCAACCCTGTCAATCCCGTGCCAAGCAGCAGGATCGTTGCTGGTTCAGGAACTTGATTCTGCTGAGAGCCGGAAAGTCCTGCCGTCAATTCGGCTGTCTGACCGGATTGAACGAAGACTCTGTCTATAAATAGTGTGAACGAGCCAGTGGCCGTACCAGTGTTGAACGAGAAACTCTGTCCACTAACCGGCTGGTTGAACGTGATCTGCACCCCGCCAGTGTTCGGAACCGACGCGATACTGCCCGTTATCTGCGCTGTGTAGGATGTTCCTTGTCCGCCAGTGATTCCGGTCGGCGCGGTGAATGTGATGTTCAGAGTAAAGTTCCCTGCTACGGGCTGGTTGGGACCGAAAGCCAAGGCGAATGTTCCTAAGCGGTTGACGCCGCTCAGCGAGCCAGTGCCGAACGCTGTCGTTCCGGTAAAACTATTACCCACGAACGTTAGTTGGGGTACGCCGACAACGGTTCCTGTGGTGGTGCCTGAGACCGTGACCTCATCGGCACGTGCCACCCCCTGGCTCAGCGTAAAGATGGCTATAAGGGCGATACTTAAGGCGAGAGATTTAATTGTGGTTAAAGCGAGCGTTCTCATTACTTCCTCCGTGGACTTTTAACGGCACAGCTTCCAGAAAGACCGGCGAAAGAGCAGGACGGGGCAAATGTCGTCTCGTGCCGGTGTCGAGCGTTTCAGGGTTTAGTTCGGCGTAAAATACACCCAAACAACTAAAAAATCCAGCTTTGTTTTCAGAAAAATGCGAATCCGACCGCTTTTCCAGAAAAAACTCTCTCCGAACGGGCCTTTTATCATGGACTAAAAGAAGCCGATAACAGCTTTTTTCTGATCCTTAATCAGCAGGCAAACGCTTCTTCAGTGTTTTAAGAATGTTGGCCCAGGGAACTTTCTCTTGGTCAAAGACCGGCACGTAACTTTAGCTTGAGAGATGTCTGAGCCTTCCCGTTAGCCCTCGACCATCCGGCGCAGGCTCTCTGTGTAAGGCTGACGGGCGACGCCCCTGTCCGTGATAATGGCCGTTATCATCTCGTTTGGCGTGACATCGAAGGCGGGGTTTTGCACCTCTATGCCTTCGGGCGCGAGGCGGTGTTCGCGTATGTGTGTGACTTCGCGCTCGTCGCGCTGCTCAATCGGAATCTGTTCGCCCGAAGCCGATTTAAGATCAACGGTCGAGACGGGCGCGGCGACATAAAAGGGAATATCGTGTTGACGCGCGAGGACGGCGACCATATATGTTCCGATCTTGTTGGCCGTATCGCCGTTGGCCGCGATGCGGTCAGCGCCGACCACTATGGCATCAACCTGACCCTGTTTCATCACGTGCCCGGCCATGTTGTCCGTAATCAGCGTCACGGGAATATCATCCTTCTGAAGTTCCCAGGCCGTCAGGCGCGCGCCCTGTAGAAAGGGGCGCGTTTCGTCTGCGATGACTGCGATGCGTTTGCCTGCATCGCGCGCGCCGCGAATCACGCCGAGCGCCGTGCCGTAATCGCCTGCGGCGGCGAGCGCGCCCGCGTTGCAGTGCGTCAGCACCGTCGAGCCGTCCGTAAGCAACTCGCCGCCAAAGCGGCCCATCGAGCGATTCGATTCGAGGTCTTCACTGTAGATGGCCTTCGCCTCTGCTACGAGTCGTCCCTTGATCTCTTCGACATCATCCGTTTCCGCTTTGGCACGATCAAAGGCCGCGCGCATACGTTCTATGGCCCAGAAGAGATTGACGGCGGTCGGGCGCGTCTTCGACATCACTTCGCACATGTAATCGAAATCGAATTGAAGGTCGGAGACGGCTGTGCCCACGGACTGCTTCGCTCCGAGGGCGAGCCCCATCGCGGCTGAGACGCCTATGGCCGGTGCGCCGCGCACGACCATCTTCTTGATGGCTTCGGCCACCTCTTCGTAAGAGCGCAGCATGAGGTATTTCTCTTCGTTCGGAAGGATACGCTGATCTATCATGCGCACGCCCTCGTCTGTCCACTCAACGGTCTTTATCATCAGCTTAGATTGCTCCTTGGGAATATAAAGAATCATCTTAAAAGGAAAAGGGCAAAAGGTAAAAGGCAAAAGGGAAGCGAAGGAGTTAGGCGGATGGGAGTTTAGACGATAGATAAGTTTGAATTTGAGTATGATGGAGGGTGCAATTCACCACAGAGGCACAGAGGACACAGAGATCACACAGAGGCTTGTCTTTCTCCGTGCTTCCTCCGTGCTCTCTGTGTCTCTGTGGTGAATCTCAATGTGCTCGACGCTCGATTGAAGAGTTAACCACATGCCTTTGCCGACGACCTTTTGACTTTTCCGAGCGGCGCGTGATAACGTCCGCTCCTTCAGGATCAAGCGGGTCGGAAATTTTTCTTGCTCTTTTTATCAAGAAGCGTCCGGGTGCCCCGTCCACACAGGCGGGGAGAATAGGGAAGCGGGTGCAAATCCCGCGCGGTCGCGCCACTGTAAGGAGAAGGATCGGCAAACCTTTTAAGAGGTCTGCTTGCAATCCATTTGAAACATCTTTCTTCGAGCCAGGAGACCTGCCCGTCGATGCTTTAGCAGCCTTTTTGAGCGCCTCGCGTAAAGGTGTTCAGGCCGCCATGCGGGCACCTCCCTTTTTCAATCAAACGGGAAATCCCGTCGCCAGCCTGTCGCCTTTACCTTTAAGGCGCACACTGGAGCGCGACGGGATTTTTTATTTGAGCAGCCAACATACATTTCAACTCAAGCTCTTCTTGAGCGCCTTTCTCTTCTGTTGCATGCTCTCGCTTGCAGGCGCATGCGCGTCAAGAAGCGAAAGGGCCGTCAACGCGCCTGCTACGCATGACGCGACAGCCGCAACGCGCGAGGTGACGGACGATGCGGGACGGCGCGTGCGCGTGCCCGTGCACCCGGAGCGCATCGTAACGCTCGCCCCGAATCTGACGGAGATCGTTTACGTTGTCGGCGCAGGCAATCGTCTGGTCGGCAATACGACCTACTGCGATTATCCTGAAGAAGCCAAACGAGTCACCAAGGTAGGAGATACTCTTCATCCGAGCATCGAGCGGATCATAGCGCTGCGCCCGCAGCTCATACTCGTCTCCACGGCTTCGCAGTTAGAAACCTTTACACGCCAGTTGGACGAACAGCAGATCGCCGTTTACGTCACAGACCCGCATGACCTGGATGGTGTCCTGCGTTCCATCGCGACGGTCGGCGATTTGCTGGACAGGCGCGAAGAATCGGTGCGCGTCGCGAATGAGCTGCGCGCGCGCGCCTCTAAAGTTGAAGAGGCTGTCAGCTCAAGCACGCCGCTCACGGTTTTTTATCAACTCTCTGCCGAGCCGCTCTATACGGCGGGCCGTGATTCGTACATCACAGACCTGATCGCGCGCGCGGGCGGGCGCTCTGTGACGCGCGATGTGCCCGGCGCGTGGCCGCGTTACAGTGACGAGGCGGCGCTGGCGAGCAAGCCCGAAGCGATTGTGATGGCCACGGGCGGAAGTATGGGCGAGGCCAATCGCGAGATCAGTGCGGCCCTGAAAAATTCTCCCGCCGCCAAAGCCGGAAGAATAATTCAGATTGACGGAGATTTTCTTTCGCGCCCAGGCCCGCGTCTGGTCGACGGATTAGAGCAGATGGCGAAGGCCCTGCATCCGGAAGCTTTCAAGCGCTAAAAGGTATGAACGCAGAGACGGCAAAAGCAATCAGCACAAAAGCGACGCTGGCAGAAAGTGCGCGAACCACCCCTAAGCGTACGCTCTTGATCTGTCTGGCGCTCGCGCTGGCGCTCTTTGTTGTCTGTCTGGCGGCTTCTTTGATCGGCAGCGAGCGCCTTCCTGTCACAGCTTCGCTGTGCGCGCTCTTTCGTGACGGCAGTGTGTGCGGGCTCTCCCCCGAACAGGGAGCGATCCTTCTTGATCTGAGATGGCCGCGTATTCTGCTGGCGGCAAGTGTGGGCGCAGCGCTTGCCGCTGCGGGCGCAGGCTACCAGGCCCTGCTTCGTAATCCGCTGGCCGAACCATACTTGCTGGGCATCTCGAACGGCGCGGCGGTCGGGACGATGATCGCGCTGGTCTTTTTGGGCACACAGGCTTGGACGCGCTCTTTGATGGCGTTCGCGGGTGCGCTCTGCGCGACCTTCGTGGTCTACAGACTGGCGCGCGGGCGCACAGGGGCGTCGCCTGAAAGATTGATCCTCGCGGGCGTGATCGTGACCACATTTCTATCGTCGGCCATCGTCTTTATCACGACGATGATGGATGCGACGCGCATACGCTCTTTCAACTTCTGGCTGCTGGGCGATCTGTCGGGCTCAACCTCAAGTTTGCTTGCCATCGCGATAGTCTCGACGCTGATCGGAACTGTTGTGCTCGGGGCGCACGGACGCTCTCTTAATCTGATGATGTTAGGTGAGCGCGATGCATTTGATCTGGGCGTAGAGGTCGAGCGCGTGCGTCTGATCGTTTTTCTAGCGGCGAGCTTGCTGGTCGGAGCATCCGTCGCGGCGAGCGGTTCTGTGGGCTATGTAGGTCTGGTCGTGCCGCATCTGGTGCGTCTCTCATTGGGAAGCGATAACCGCACGACGATCCCTGCGGCGGCGCTGGCAGGAGCGCTCTTCGTCGTCGTCGCAGACACAACGGCGCGAACAGTGATTGCTCCCAGAGAGTTGCCCGTCGGAGCAATCACCGCGCTCATCGGCGCACCGCTCTTTATCTATCTGCTGAGACGTGGGTGAATTTTTTCAATGCTTGAGGCACGCGAGATCAGTGTGAGTTACGGCGAGCGCGAGGCGGTCAGAGGTGTTTCTTTGAGCGCCGTGCCGGGCGAGGTCGTTTGTCTTATTGGCCCAAACGGCGCGGGCAAATCCACTCTGATGCGCGCCTTGAACGGAGCGCTTGCGCCGACCGGCGGAGAGATTTATCTGGACGGCAAAAGGCTTGGCTCATACGCGCGCCGCGCCGTGAGCCGCCGCATCGCTGTGGTCGCGCAGGAGGCGGAACTGCGCTTTCCCGTGACGGTGTTGGAGTTCGTGCTGGGCGGTCGTTACGCCTGGTCGAGCACAGGCGCTTGGGGCTGGGAGACGGAGCGCGATGTGTCGGTCGCGCGTTCCGCCATCGAGGAAACGGGGCTTGAAGATTTCACAGCGCGCTTGATGAACGAACTCTCGGGCGGCGAGCGGCAACGCGCAGTGCTGGCGCGTGCGCTGGCGACAGAAGCTGCCATCCTTTTGCTGGACGAGCCGACGGCGAATCTTGACCTGGCCCATCAGGCTACTGTGCTGCGGCTGGTGCGCGCGCGCTGCGACACACAGGGGGCCGCCGCGGTGGTCGTGACGCATGACATCAATCTCGCGGCGGAGTTCGCGGATCGCGCGCTGTTGCTCAAAGGTGGTCGCATGCTGGCATCAGGATCGCCCCGCGAGGTTTTTACGCCGCGAACTCTGGGCGAGCTTTTCGAGATAGAAGTTTTAGTGGATGCACACCCGGTCACGGGAGCGCCACGTATTACCCCGGTGCACGGATCGCGCCGGTGAATTGTTAACCCACGAGCGACGGATCAGGGAAGGCGGTGCAAAGCCGCCACTGCCCGCGCAACTGTAAACAGCGAACAAGAGTTCCGCAAGACATGCAAGCCACTATTCTCCAAGGAGAACGGGAAGGCAGCGGAACGGAACGAAGGGATGAGGGCGGAGGGATGAGGGATGAAATGATTGATCTACTGCTCAGGTGAATCAATCACTCAAATCTTATTCATCCCTCATCCCTCATCCTTCATCCCTTCGTTCCGCTGTGAGTCAGGAGACCTATCCGGCTGCTCTCTTGCGGGCTCGTACTGCGACGGGCAGGAGAAGCTAAACATGAAAGATAAAAAGAATGGTAAAAAAAGGTTCAGTGGCCTTTGGCTAAAAGCTGCGGATGTAATTTCGTTGATGGTGCTGCTCTCGCTCTTTTCGATAAGCGTGTTGGCACAGAGTAGCGGCGGAAGCATCAGTGGTCGCGTCACGGATGAGCGCGGCGCGAACGTCGCGGGTGCGGAAGTCCGTTTGCGCTCGCGCGAGGGCTTGCGGCTGTTTGCGCGCACCGATCAGGAAGGCATCTATGGTTTTACGGGGCTCGGTGCGGGCGACTATATCCTGGAAGTGACGGCGCGCGGATTTGCCGTCGTGACCTCTGAAGGTTTTCATGTCGAGCGCGGCCAAACGGCGACGCGCGATCTGGTATTGCCGGTCGCTGCGGTCAGCGAAAGCGTTGTTGTTATCGCCACGGGCACGCCTCAGCGCGTCGACGAAGTCTCCAAGGCCGTCACGCTTCTTGATGAAGAGCAGATAGAGGTGCGGCGAGAGGTGACTTTATCGGAAGCCCTTCGCGGCACTCCGGGTTTGCGCGTACAGCAACAGGGCTCGCCAGGCGCGCTGACCACTTTACGCCTGCGCGGCCAGAGAAATTTCGATACGGCTTTGCTCCTTGACGGGCTGCGCGTGCGCGACTCCGCAGACATCAACGGCTCTGCGCTCCCTTTCCTGACAGACCTTGTGCCCACGGGCCTAGACCGCGTAGAGATACTGCGCGGCTCAGGCTCTTCGATCTACGGCACGAACGCCATCGGCGGCGTCATCAATCTTGTGCCGAGGACAGGCACGGGCAGCCCACGCTTCGAGGCAGGGTTTGAAGGCGGAAGCCTTGCGCTCTTTCGCGAGCGCTTTCAAGGCTCCGGCGGCGCGGGCTCACGCGCCGGATATAGCTTTAGCCTCGCGCGCATAGACGTGCGCCGTGGCGTTGACCGCGAAGATCAATACGGCAACACTTCGGGCGGCGCGCGTTTTCAGTTCAACGCGACGCCCTCGATTACCATCGCCGCCAATTTCTACAGCACGATCTCAAACGCGCGCGTCAACAGCAATCCGCGTCCACTTGTCAGCGCAGCCGCCAGCGGCCAACCATATCCTGAAGCAATAGAGGGCGTGACCTTCCAGCCTGACTTTAATAATCCTGACCAGGGTCGTCGTAATCGCTTGCTCGTGGGTTCTCTCAGATTCACGCAAAGCGTTAACGAGGTCTTCTCCTACACGGTTGCTTATCAGAAGGTTTCGACGCGCAGGAGAAATTATAATGGGCAGGAGATTGATCCGCGCTTCGCTTCATTTTTCCCGTTCGGCGATTTCGCGTTCAATGGTACGAACGACGGCGGGACGGATACCTTTGACGGTCGAGTAAACCTGCGGCTGGGCCGAAGGAATCTTTTGACCGCCGGTTTCGAGTTCGAGCGCGAGACGCTTTTTCAGGAGACGCTCACGGACTTCGGCACATTCGGCGGCGCGACAGATCGCCAGCGTACCTTCGCCGTCTTCGGTCAGGATCAGCTTTTTTTACTGGATGATCGCTTGCAAATCTCTCTGGGGCTGCGCGGGCAGTTCTATCGCATCAACGCAGCGGATCGTCCGGGATTTCTCTCTAACATCTCGGCTGAAAGCTCTATTACGGGCGACGGAGCGATCGCCTACTTTATTCGCTCTTCGCAAACGAAGCTGCGCGCGCACGCGGGCAACGGCTTTCGCGCTCCTTCGCTCTTCGAGCGATTCGGCGAAGGGACTTTTCAGCAGGTAGGCTTTACGCGATTCGGCGACCCGACCCTACGCGCAGAGCAATCGATCAGCGTTGATGGCGGATTCGATCAGCGCCTGGCAAATGATCGCCTGCTGTTCGGCGCGACCTTCTTTTATACGCGGCTTCAGCGCGTGATCGATTTTACGGATTTCCAGAATCTGTTTGCGCCAGCCGCGCCGCCAGACCCGCTGGGCGTGGGACGCACCTCCGGCTATCTGAATTTTCCAGGAGGCATCGCGCGCGGTGTAGAGACCTCGCTTGAGGCAGTGCCGATTCGCGGGATGGACGTGCGCGCCTCGTATACTTTTACGAACAGCGACCGTTTTGTTCCGGCAGAGGGCTTGCGGCAGCAGTTCGTCATACCGAAGCATCTCTTCGGTCTCTCTGTGAGTGAACGCTGGCGCTCCTTTCTCTTCAGCTTCGACCTCAACCGCACGGGCTCCTTTATCGCGCCGCTCGGATTTCCGGCGGTCGTACTCAAGTTCAAAGGCTATACAAAGGTGGATGCCTTTGCGAGCTACGAACGGGCTCTCGGCGAAGGCGTGGTGCTGGTCTTATTCGGCGGCGCTGAGAATATCCTGAACGAAAACTATTTCGAGAACGGTTTTCGCGCGCCCGGAGCGATGGGCAGAGGCGGGCTGAGCTTCAGGTTTTAGTTTGAAGGTAAGAGGGCGGTCAAAAAGTTTCAGGATGCAGGGCCGATGAAGACCCTGCATCCTGAAAGCATAACTGAAGATGGTTTAATCCACTGCGCGTTCGACATCGGCCTTGGTCAGGAAACCGCCGATCAAAAAGACTATGCCGAGCAACACGTGGACAATATGATCCATCGTGCCGAGTTCCAGTTGGCCCGGAATAACTCTCCAGAGTTTGGCATCGCGTCCCATGTCGGCCATGTTAGAGATCGTGGGCGCCTGGTCGCTTCCGAGCAGAAAGCCACAGATAGCGAGCAGTAGATAGACGATCCCAAAGACGATGCAGAAGAGGCGGGCCGCAGAGAGCGTGCCTGCAAAGCCCAAATAAAGAGCAACTATCCCTGAAAGGATATGCACAAGATTGTGGACAAAGCTCAAATGTGTGCCGAGAAAACTCGGCATCACGAAACCGACGACTCCTACCAACAAGAACACGACACCCAAAATTTTACAGATGGTTTTTGCCATGATCCTTATTTTCTCTCCTTTATGAGAAAAAGGTTAACAACCGTTGGCGGTATCGCCCCTTAAAGTGAAAGGCTTCCGCCCTTGTAGCTACGTATGGGCCGGTGAGAGCGGATTGTACACTAAAGCGGCCCGATAATTTGCAAAAGAATTGTCACCGAAGATTTTCGCCCCTATGTTTGTTGAGCACGGATTTCGGCGGGTGTTATACTCGAAATCGAAAAACCGAGAGTGCAGTTATCAAAACAGGATCGAGCCATGCCGCAAATGCCTAAAGCCCTTGCAAATCCGCATCTTTTAAGACGATACATCCGCGTATCAGGTCGCATAGCCACCGCTCTCCTGCTGCTTTTTATAGTGGCTCAGGCCGCCGCAGCCTACACGCTCGTCATGCGCAGCGGTCGCCAGATACAGATTCCTGACACCTTCGATGTCACTCGCCTGACGCTTTCCTATGAGGCTGCGCCCGGCATCAGCGTGACATTGCAGCTGTCTATGATAGACATCGCGGCCACCGAACGAATCAACAACGAGCCTATGGGCAGTCTCCTGCGTCGTGCCGAAGCCGTAGGGCCAGCAGCTTCGACTAAGACGAGCGCTGCCGTCGTGCCTGCAACGCCGCAGCGTGCGCGCCGCACGATCACAAACCGAGACCTGGAAGCCCTGCGCCTTGCGCGTATGCAGAGCGAAGAGGCTTATGAGCGCAGGCGCATCGCGCTTGGCCTGCCCTCTCTTGAGGACGTGCGCCGCCGTAACGAAGAGGAGACGCGAAAACTTACAGAGCAGTCGCGCTCTCTGGATGAAGAGGAAACGCAGGCGGAGCTTTACTGGCGAGAGCGCGCCACTGAGTTGCGTACGGAAACGGCTGTCGTCGATGCCGAGATCACATATCTGCGTAATCAACTGGCGCGCGCACAGAGACCTTTGACCATAGGCTCGTACAGTGTCGTGACCGGCGCGTGGCCGCGTTTCCCGTTCAGCCCACGCGCGGGGCTGCCACTTCGAGGGCGCTGGCCGCCAACGCTCGGAGCAACCGACACGGGCGCGCGTGCGGTCGGCGTCGTAGGCTTCGGCGGAGGCTCTACGCGCGGGCAGGTCATAGTCAATACACCAGGCCCGGTCTTGAATAATTTTGGCAGAAATACTTTTGGCGGACACCGCGTGTTCCATAGACCGCGCGCGTTTGTGCCGCCCTTCGGTCTCTACGCGCAGTCGTCGCAGATTGACGATACTTCGTATGATCGCTCTGTGCTCTTAACACGCCTGCATGAGCTTGAAGGCGTGCGCGCGGGGCTCAATGCGCGCTGGCGTCTGCTCGAAGATGAAGCGCGGCGTGCGGGAGCGCTTCCGGGCTGGCTGCGGCCTTAAACAGAAAGATTTGTGCGCCGCGCATAACGAGAGCCTAGGAGAAATTTCTGTGTCGAGCGTTGAAAGGAAATCTTTGATGGATGCCGAGCCCGAGGTCGAGTTAATCAGCGCGGAAGATGCTTGGAAGCTGGTCGAGCAGGGAATGAATCCGGTATTTATAGATACACGCAACGCGCGCCACTGGGGACAAAGCGATGTCAAGATACCGGGCGCGCTGCGCATCTGGCGCGAAGAGCTTGAGGCACGGATTGATGAAGTCCCGCGCGGGCGCACCATCATTACCTATTGCACCTGACACATGGAGCATTCAAGCACCCGTGCGGCGCTCATCCTCATGGCACATGGCTACACAGATGTTCACCCGCTCGAAGACGGCATGAACGCCTGGCGCGATCTGGGTTATCCGTTAGTGGAAAAGGAGTGAGCAGTTTTCAGTTTTTAGTTTTCAGTTTACAGATAAAGACAACCGGCTTTTACTGAAAACTGAAAACTAAAAACTGAAAACCGAAAGCTATTTATGAAAGAAGGTTGGGAAACAGTTATAGGGCTTGAGATTCATGCTCAGTTGAGCACGGAATCGAAAATCTTTTGCGGCTGCTCGACGCGTTTTGGCGACGAGCCGAACTCTAATACTTGCCCGGTCTGTCTTGGTCTGCCGGGCGCGCTGCCCGTCCTTAACGAGCGCGTCATCGAACTGGGCGCGCGTGCGGCGCTCGCGCTCTCTTTACAGATCAACGAGCGCTCTATCTTTTCGCGCAAGAACTATTTTTATCCTGACTTGCCGAAGGGTTATCAAATCTCGCAATACGATCAACCGTTTTCCGAGCGCGGCGAGCTGGAGATTATGACCGCAGAGCGCGACGAGGCCGGACACCCGCGCGAGTGGCGTCCCCTTCGTGTGCGCATCACGCGGCTGCATCTGGAAGAGGACGCGGGCAAAAACGTCCACGAGGGGCTGCCCGAAGTGGATCGCTATTCTTATATAGATTTGAACCGTGCAGGAACTCCGCTGGCAGAGATCGTCACAGAGCCGGATTTCAGTTCCTCCTGGCAGGCTTATGATTACGTCAACTATGTGCGCCGCGCGCTTCAGTGGGTCGGCGCAAGTGATGCCGATATGGAGAAGGGAAATCTTCGCTGCGAGGCGAACGTTTCCGTGCGTCGCACGGGCGACGAGAAGTTCGGCACAAAGGTCGAGTTGAAGAACCTGAACTCCGTACGCTTTATGCAGCGCGCCATCGAGTACGAGATCGAGCGGCAGATAAACCTGATCGAATCGGGCGGCCACGTCACGCAGGAGACTCGCCTGTGGGACGACCGCGCGCAGGAAACTCGTGTCATGCGCTCGAAGGAAGAGGCGCATGATTATCGTTATTTTCCTGAGCCTGACCTTCAGCCCCTCACAGTCTCGCCGGAGTTTATCGAAGGCGTGCGCGCCTCTCTACCGGAATTACCCGAAGCGCGCCGCAGACGTTTTATGGAAGCTTACAGTCTCTCGTTCAGCGATGCTTCGCAGTTAACATCTGAGCGAGCGCTCGCGGATTATTACGAACAGGCGGCGCAGGCTTCTGCCAATCCGCGCGGCGCTGCGAACTGGATCAGGACTGAACTGCTGCGCGAGTTGGAAGTGGCGGGAAAGGAGATCAGCGCCTGTCCCGTTTCGCCGGAAGAGCTGGGCGCGCTCGTGCGACTGATAGACGAGGGCCGCATCAGCGGCAAGCAGGGCAAGGATGTGCTCGTAGAGATGTACGCGACGGGCAAGACGGCCAGCGCCGTCGTGGAAGAGCGCGGCCTGACGCAGGTCAGCGATGCGAGCGCGATTGATCCGATCATAGACGAGGTGATCGCGGCCAACCCGCAGCAACTCGCGCAGTATCGCTCCGGCAAAGAAACGCTCTTCGGCTTTTTCGTCGGCCAGGTGTTGAAGGCTTCCAAGGGCAAGGCCAATCCGAAGGTCGTCAATGAACGCTTACGAGAGAAACTAAGCTCTTAATATACAAGGGGGAGAAAATGGTTCTTAACGGCAAAACGGCGATTGTGACGGGCGGCACGAAAGGCATTGGCCGCGCGATTGCCGAAGCTCTTCTTGGCGAGGGTGTCGCGGTTTGTATCAGCGCGCGGCATGAGGATGAGATCGAGCGTGCTGTTGGTGAACTCGGAGACGTGGGCGAAGCGAAGGTCACAGGCGCTGTCTGCGATGTGCGCGATTATGAAGAGGTCAAAGCGCTCTTTGAACACACGGTCGCGGAGTTGGGTGGCGTCGATATTTTAGTCAACAACGCGGGCATCGGAGTGTTCGCCTCCGTCGAAGACTTATCGCCTGAAGATTTTCGCGCAGTGCTGGAGACGAACCTGTTCGGCGTCTACTATTGCTGCCACGAAGCCATCCCTCAGATGAAGCGGCGCGGCGGCGGCTATATCATCAACATCTCTTCGCTCGCGGGCGTCAACGCGCACCCGCAGATGGCAGCCTACAACGCCTCGAAATTCGGGCTCAACGGTTTCAGCGAAGCGCTGATGCAGGAAGTGCGCCAGGACAATATCAAGGTCAGCTATGTTATGCCCGGCTCTGTTAATACGCATTTTGGCGGCGGTAAGCCGAGCGCGGAAAAAAGCTGGGAATTGCAGCCCTCGGACATAGCGCAGGTCGTCCTCGATCTGCTTCATCATCCGGAAAGAAGCCTGCCGAGCCGCGTCGAGATCAGGCCGAGCAAGCCGCCCGTCAAGAAATAATTTGACGATTCACTTTGTATATCTACACCTCGAAAATTTTACGGGCTCAAATAATCGGATCAGAGGAGAATAATAAGAGATGGAAGCCAGTGATGCTGCTGAGCAGATCGTAGAGGTGAACGAGGGCGGTGGTAACGAGGCGGATAATAAATTTCGCTCGCGCACGGCGCTCGTGATCGCGTTTATGGCGATGCTGCTGGCGATCACCAGCCTCGGCGGTGGGAACGCCGCAGAGGATATTATGAACAATAATATTCATGCGAGCGATACCTGGGCTTTTTATCAGGCCAAAAGTATTCGACAGACTTCGAACAGACTGGCGGCAGACACTCTGGAAGCGGAGTTGCTGGCTCATCAAAATTCGATCACACCCGAAGCGCGCAAGACCATTCAAGAGAAGATAGACAAGTTCAAAGAGACGGCGGATCGGTACGAGAGCGAGCCGGACAAGGATGATCCTAATAATGAGCTCAAAGGCGAGGGACGACAGCAGCTCATGGCGCGCGCCAAGAATTTCGAGGCCGAGCGTGATAAAGCTCAGAAGCAAGACCCCAATTTCGATTTCGCCGAAGCGCTTTTTCAGATAGCGATTGTCCTTGCCTCTGTGGCTATCCTGGCGATGTCGCGTTTGATCTTCAAAGTCTCGCTCATCACGGGCGCGCTCGCCTTCGTCCTGATGCTCAACGGCTACTTTCTATACTTCACGTTGCCCTTTTAAGAACCAGCGACGGGCTCTACGGATTCGCCATCATCTAGAAGGCATCCATCGGGTAAGGGGGTTTAAGCTATGAAAGTATTGCTCAGGGCTTTGATCGCCGCGCTGCTTTTGATGCAAGGCACAATCGCGCAGGCAAACGCTAACAGTTATTCGACGCGTGGCGAGCGCGACCGAGCGCAAGCGCAGTCTGCGGAGTTGGCCGAAGCTGATCGCCTGAATCAGTCAATCGTGCAGCTTCATAAAGAGGGCAAGGATACGGAAGCGCTGGCGCTGGCCGCGCGCGTGCTCGAAATCAGAGAGCGCGTGCTCGGCCCGGATCATAAGCTTGTCGCCTTAGCTCTGTTTAATCTCGGAGAGCTTAATTTTGCGAAGCGGCAGTACAAGATGGCAGAGCCTTTTTACAGGCGCGCCCTCTCCATACTCGAAAAGAGTCCCGGCACGGACGATGCGCTGCTGGGCAAGGTCTTAAGCGCCCTTGGTCTTTTAGAATATATAGATCGCGATTACGGGAAGAGCGAAGATTTTTATCAGCGTGCGCTTGAGGTCAACGAAAAAGCTTTCGGCGCGGAGAGCCTTGAGGCTGCTCGCGCGCTCCTGAGTCTGGCGGAACTCCACAGGCTGCTCAACAGGCACATGAAGGCAGAGAAGCTTTTCCTGCGACTCCTGGCGATTGAGAAGAAGTTCTTGCAGCCGGATGACGATGAGTTGATTCAGGCGCAGGAACGCTACACCTGCCTGCTTTACGAAAGCAATAAGCTCAAAGAAGCGCTCGCCTATAAGAAGATTTTAGCTGAAGAGCGTAAGCGACCGGCCACGCTCATCTCCGATCAAATCCTTAACGGCAGAGCACTCAGTCTCCCGCGACCGGAGTACCCGCAGGACGCAATCCGCGTTCGTGCGTACGGCGTGGTCATCGTCAAAGTCACCATAGACGAAGCAGGCAGGGTGATCGAGGCGCAGGCCACCTGCGGCAATCCTTATCTGAGAAAAGCCTCTGAAGCGGCAGCCGCCAAGGCGCGCTTCTCGCCTACGTTCATGGACGGGCAGGCGGTTAAGGTCACGGGCGTTATCACCTATAACTTTATGGGCCCAAGATAAAGACGCTGGCGCTCGGCCTGAAGGGGAAATCGATGCGAGCCGTATTGCAGCGCGTCACGCGCGCCTCTGTCAGAGTCGAGGGAGAAACGGTCGGCGAGATCGGCCAGGGGCTCGTCGTGCTGCTCGGCATAGCGCGCGACGACGATGAGCAGGACATAAAATACCTGACGGAGAAGATCACGTCGCTCAGAATCTTTGAGGACGCAGAGGGGCGCATGAATCTCTCTTTGCAGGAAGTGCAGGGCGCGCTGTTGATCGTTTCGCAGTTTACGCTCTACGGGGATGCGCGGCGCGGGCGTCGGCCCTCGTGGAGCGAGGCCGCGCCGCCTGAGATTGCCGAGCCGATTTATGAACGATTCGTTACGCAGGCGCGCCGTACAATTGAGAGGGTAGCGACGGGCGGTTTCCGCCGGATGATGCTGGTGGAACTCGTCAACGACGGGCCCGTGACTATCCTGCTCGACAGTCGCCGTCTGTTTTAAGCTCGCTTGCAGACATGAAAGGCCGCACTCAATCTGTTAATATTCAAACGCTCTACAAAATCATCTATCAACGAAGCTAAAATCAGCATCGCAAAGCGGAGGCAAACCGGAGTGAATAGTCAACGGCGGTGGCGGGCACCGGAGGAAGAGGCTATGCCCATGCCCGGTCGAACAATTCTGTGGGCGAGCAGCCTGATTCTCTTTATCTTGCTCGCGCTCTCGCAGGCGGCATGCGGCAATAAGACGGCGACCAGAGATTCGGATAACGCCAACAGTGACGAAGCGGCTCTGGAAGCGACGGTCACAAAAAACGTCAAGCCCGCGCCGGACACTGAAGTGGCCGTCATAGAG
>Ga0190273_10000349_pt1 | contig 18820 bp, 13 predicted proteins | sample Popmic504IS_FD_134513 | JGI IMG/M metagenome (GOLD analysis project Ga0190273, IMG submission 134513) | Populus adjacent soil microbial communities from riparian zone of Shoshone River, Wyoming, USA - 504 IS | ecosystem: Environmental > Terrestrial > Soil > Riparian zone > Trees stand | place... | reverse complement strand
GATTTGAGATTTCATATTGAACCATTCAATCCGAATATCACAGCTCTCTTCATCCAAAATCTAAAATCCAGAACGGCTGTTACGGAATAACAGAGAAGGAAGGAGAACACCGTTATGATGCTCTGGATTATCGCTGTGCTTCTCGTCATCGTGTGGGCCGGGGGAATGATCTTACATAAGGGCGGCTTTATACATATACTGCTGTTGTGCGCCATCGCGTTGATCGTCGTGCAACTGGTCGCGCTGCGCCGGGCAGTTTAGCGCCGTTGGCCCAACTTCTTTATCAAAGCAAAACCAGGAGACTGTCTTTGTCTTAGGACAGTCTCCTGGTTTTTCACTTCTCACTGTTGCGAAGGCAACTGGCCGCGCCTGCTCGCGCAGACGAGAGAGCTTTCTTCGCGGCGGTTTGAAACAGAGGTGCGTAACTTCTGTTAGGGCCTGTTTCCTCCGAGGATACCTCTGATGCGGCGTGCTGCTTCGTCGGCGGCGTTGCGAACCTGTCGCTCTGTCCGGTTATCGTTGCGGCTCGCGCGCGAATTATCGCTTTTGCTGTTCTTGCTCCTGTTACCTGAACGGCTGGACGTTTGATCGCTGGAGGTCTGGCCGCGCTTGTTGCGCGCTGGCCTGCCCCCGTTATCGCTGGAGGCAGTCGTCTCCTCGCCGGTCGTTTCGGTTGAGGTCGTTTCCGTATTTGAGTTCTCCTGTGTGGTCGCTGTGTTCGAGTTGCTCTCATTGCTATTGTTAGCGTTCTTCTTGGAGCAACCCATAGCGGCAAACATTGTGACCGCTGCGATGGCGATGATGCAAAATCTACTTTTCATCTTTGATCGTTCTCCTTAAGATTGCGGGCTCTACCTGGGGCGTGCCGCAAAGATAGCTCGTTTCACTCTCCGTCAAGCTCAGAAAAACTCTCCTTGTGCCCAAAGATTCTAAAATGGCCAATCACTATTATGCGATGTGCCTGCGGAAATCAAGTATTCTTTAACCCGTTGGGCTGCCTGCGGCCTGTATATTAAGCATTCGACCGTGGGGTTGCCAATAAGAAAAGGAGGGCGCAAAAATCCACGCGGCCAAAGGATCAGGACATATAAGACTTGCCTCGCTTTGCCTCTTGCGGCAACAATAGAGCCCTGTCGGAGCATCAATGCTGTTGGACTAGGGAGAGCCATCTCGCTTTTGATAAGCCCAAGGGAAAATTCCCGCCCGTAACAATAGAGTTTTGAGCGAAGGAGCAATCATTTTATGAAACACAGGCCCTCTATGATAAAGCTGTCAGGCAAAGCTTGCGCACTTTTACTGCTCTTGGTCGCCGCCACTGCGTCTGTCTTCGCGCAGGCCAACGATGTGCCGCGCCAGACCATCGCGATCACGTACCCGCTCGATCAGACGATCAACGTCAAGTTTCGCGGCACGACACGATTGCCGCGCCTGACAGGTGAAGCCAAGGTAAAGCGAGCAGGTCGGCGTGGGACGCGCGTCGAGTTGAGCATAGAGAATCTGCCGCGCGCCTCAGAGCTTGGCGGCGTCTATACGACCTATGTGCTGTGGGCCATATCGCCAGAAGGCCGCGTGGATAATCTGGGCGAGATCAAACGCAGCGGCAGTATGATTATAGATTCGAAGCTCGATGTCACCACTCCGCTGCAAAACTTCGCGCTGATCTTGACCGCCGAGCCGCATTTCCTAGTCCGTGGGCCAAGTCGTATGGTCGTGCTCGAAAATCTTCCGCCGCGCAACGCGAACGGCGCTGACGTGGCGACCGTCAACGTACAGTACATGGGCAACAGCAGCGATTACTTTAACGATCCGCGCGTGCCCGAAGTCGCAGACCTTGATTATCGTAAGACGCCCGTCTCGCTCTTGGGCGCGCGTCAGGCCATCAACCTCGCGCGTTATGCCGGAGCAGAACGCGAAGCGCCAGACGAGTTGCGCGCCGCGCAGGCACAGCTTACGGAAGCCGAGAACGCCTGGCGTATAAAACAGTCTGAGGCCGAAGTGGATGCTATCGCGAGGAATGCTACGAGCCTCGGCGCACGCGCCGAAGAGATGGCAGAGACACGTCGCGCCGCCAGGCAGCGAAGGGAAGAGATTTCGCGACGCGACGCGGCTGTGCGCGAAGCAGAGCAGACAGCCGCCACCGCCGGTCAAGAGATTACAGGTTTGCGCGCAGCCCTTGAGCGCGAGCAGCATGCGCGCGAACTGGCAGAACGCGACGCGGCCAACGCCACGCAACAGCTTCGCGACCTGCGCACGGAAGTGGCGCGCCTGCGCGATGAATTGCAGGCCGTCCGTGCAGAAGGTGAAGACGCACGTGTCAAGCTCGCGCGCATAGAGGGTGAAAGACAGGCGGTCGCCGCACGCGAGGCCGAAGCGCAACGCCTCACGCAGGTACGCGCAGCCGCCACGACGCTCAAAGAAACCCTTTCACGCTTCGGCACTGTGCGCGAGACTGCGCGCGGGCTTGTCCTTGTGCTGCCCGAAGCGGTCTGGGCCAACGCGCGTGCAGCGGAGCTTGCCCCGGCGGCCAGCGCCAAGTTAGAGCCGCTCGGCGCGCTGCTGGCAAACAATCCTGATTACCAGATCACTATTCAGTCCTTCACGGACAATCGCGGGGAAGAGACGACGCTCCAGCAATTGACGCATGAGCGTGCGCAGCTATTGGCTCAGCAGTTTGTCGCGGCGGGTGTGGACGGCACGCGTATTCAGGCAAGCGGTATGGGCATCAGTAATCCGGTCGCTTCCAACACCAAAGCGAGCGGACGACTGCGCAACCGTCGCACGGAGATCGTGCTTACACTCACGAGCACACAGAACACTGCGATCAATCAGTGACATAAAACGAGTGCCAAGTGACAAGTGGCGAGTGAGGAGATAAAATCATTATCTTACTCGTCACTTGTCACTTGCCGCTCGTTATTGTTCTCAATATGTCGCTGCTCGAAGTTATACAGCTTATCGGTTACAGCACTGGGGCAGCGCTGCATCTGTGGATGGGTGCGCTGCTGTGGCGGCGGCGGCGCGCTCTCGTCAGCGTCGAGCGTGTCCTGCTGGCGCTGACCGTCGGGTTCGGCGCATGGCATGCCAGCAATCTTGTCATCACCTTACACGGCATGCTCGGGCTCGAAGGCGAGCGTTGGGCCATGATGCTGCGCGTGGCCGATACGCTCGCTGTCACCAGCATTACTCTCTCTTACTCTTTTCTCCTACACGTTCATCTGCACTTGTGGGCCAGTTCTCACGCTCGCCCCCTCAAGCGCGGCGAGCAACTTCGTGTTTATCTCTCCTACATACCGGCGCTCTTTCTCATCATCGCCGTGCCGCCGCTGTGGGTCGGCGATTATGCGCCGATGACGGAGAAGCTGTCTTATCTGGTGCTGCCCTTCGCGCTGTGGGCCGCCTACGTTTTATGTTTTATCGCGGCGACGGACTTTCTCATTGCGCGTCGCTCGACTGCGCTGGAAGAGCGGCGCGCGATGAGGACTCTGGCCGTCTCGTTTGTGGTCATCGGACTTCTGCTCGTGGTGGTCTACGGCTTTGGTCTGGGCCAGGGAACGAGACTTGGGCTTTATCTCAAGACGGTCGCCAATCTGGGCTCGCTCCTGCCTTCGGCACTGATCGCCTATTACATCTATCGTTATCGTTATCTTGAATTGATTATCAAGGAGAGTTTGATCGCGGCCTCCTTCGCGGTCGTCGTGCTGACGGCCTACCTTTACGGCATACGCACAATCGGGGCCTGGCTGACGGCGCGTTACAACCTGCGCGCAGGCATCGTCGAAACATTACTGATCCTCGCCCTTGCGCTGGTGGCCGCGCCGCTGCGTCGCTGGATAGAGAAACGCTTTCACAATCTTTTTCAGCGAGAGGCGACGCTCTATCGTGAAGTCGTCGCGAGCATCGCTGCGCAGGCGGGACAATACAGGCAGTTGCCGGAGCTGCTGAAATTTGTCGAAGCGCGTACGGCTCAGGCGCTTGGCCTGCGCCGCGTGCGTATTCTGGTCAGTCGCGATGAGGATGCTTCTTCTGATGATGCCGCGCTGCTCGAACATGATAAAGAGGAAAGTGAAGACGCGGCTTTATTCAATCTGATGGAGCGCGTGCTGGAGCAGGCGAAGGCGCAGCAGTGGACGGCCATAGAGGGCGAGCGAGATTTGCGCGCGCAGGGTTTTGAGATCAGTTACGCCTTGCGGCGCGAAGACCGCACTGTAGGGTTGATGCTGATCGATGCTGCCGCGGATGCTTTGACGCCTGATGCGCGCGCGGTGCTTGAAGTGCTTGCAGGTCAGGTCGCGATTGCCATCGAGGATTGCCGTCTTGTCGAAGAGAACGTGTGGCTTGAGCGGCGGCTGGCGCAGGGAGAGCGACTGGCGGCTCTGGGCCAGATGGCCGCAACGGTCGCGCACGAAGTTCGCAATCCGCTCTCGGCCATCAAATCCATCGCGCAGGTGATGCGCGAAGATAAACAGTTGTCGAGCGAATATGGGCGCGACCTTAACCTGATCGTCGGCGAGACGGATCGTCTCAGCCGCAGCGTCACACAATTGCTGAATTACGCGCGCACCACTCCGCCAGCCATCGCGCCTTGCCGCGCAGACGAGTTGGCCCAATCGGTCGCAGGGCTATTTCGCGCGGAGGCCGCCGCATCCTCAATCGAGCTGGAATGCTTGAGCGAAACAGAGCAAGAGCTTGACGGAGTGCGTGCGGCGGCCACGCGTGATGCGTTATCGAATCTTCTGCTCAATGCTATGCAGGCGACGCCGGCGGGCGGGCGCATACGTATAGAGACGCGCACGGATGACGAGCATCTGCTCTTTACAGTGACGGACAGCGGCCCCGGCATCGCTAAGGAATTGCGCGAGCGTATCTGGGAGCCGTTCTTTACCACGCGCCAGCGCGGCACAGGACTGGGCCTGGCCATCGTGCGCAAGCGTATGGAGGACATCGGCGGCACGACTCGTCTCGTCGCCAACGGCGAAGCCATCGAGGGCGCACGCTTTGAACTGCGGCTGCCTCTCCATCAGTAGCCGTCATCAATAATCTATCTCAGCGCCGTTTCTGATTCACCGCATGGCACGCAAAGTGCTGGTGAGATCGCTTCGGGAGAATCCGGCATGACGCAAAGGACAGAAGAGGAATTGAGATTACTGATAGTTGACGATGAAGAAGCCGCGCGCTACGGGATGCGGCGCGCCTTGAGCGGCTTTGGCTATTCGATTGAAGAGGCCGGAAGCGTGGAGGCTGCGCGCATTGCTTTACAAAAAGAGCCAGCCGATCTGCTCATGCTAGACGTTAATCTGCCCGGCTTAAGCGGTCTGGATTTCCTGCGCGAGCTGCACGGGACGGAAGGCGAAGGGCCGCTCGTTATCCTCATCACGGCGCACGGCTCTGAGCGTATGGCGGTCGAGGCCATCAAGGCTGGCGCGCATGATTACCTCGCTAAACCCTTCGAGGTCGATGACCTGCGCCTCGCCGTCAAAAACGCTTCGGAGACCATACGACTGCGGCGCGAGAATCAAAGCTTGCGTCGTCGCATAGAGATAGAGGGCGCTGTTCGCGGCTCTCTGATCGGCGCATCACAGGCGATGGAGCGTGTTCGCTCGATGATCGAAAAGGTTGCCGAGACGGACGCGACTATCCTTGTGCGCGGCGAAAGCGGCACGGGCAAAGAGCTGGTCGCGCGCGAGATTCACGAGCGAAGCACTGCGCGTAGACGCGGCGCATTCGTCGCTGTCAATTGCGCCGCGCTGCCTTCCGAATTGATCGAATCCGAGTTGTTCGGCCACGAGAAGGGCGCTTTTACGGGCGCTGCCGCACGCCGTCAGGGAAAGTTCGAGCAAGCAGACGGCGGCACGCTTTTTCTTGACGAGATCGGAGATATGAGCCCGAACGTGCAGGCTAAACTCCTGCGCGCGCTCGAAGAGCGACGCATAGAGCGGCTCGGCGGCAACGAATCCATCAGTGTCGATGTGCGGATCGTGAGCGCCACGCATCGCCCGCTCGAACAGGAGATCACGGCGGGAAATTTTCGCGCAGACCTCTTTTATCGGCTGCGCGTCGTGACCATAGATATTCCTCCGCTCAGGGAAAGGCGCGAAGACATACCCGTGCTCGCCGGAAACTTTGTGCGGCAGGCATCGGAACGCTACGGATTGCCGCAACGTGCGCTTGGGCCCTCGGCCATGCGTCGGCTGCTCGAATATGAATGGCCCGGTAATGTGCGAGAGCTGCGTAATGTCATAGAGCGCGCGGCCATCCTAGCCGAAGGCGATGAGCTGACGGCGCGCGACCTGCCCGAAGAACTTCACCACGGCAAGGGCTATCAAACGGCTGAAGCGCCGCTCGCAATGAGTACCGCCAACGCCGCAGAGACGGATGGCTTAGTCGTGCCGTTCACTGCGGATTTCCGTGAAGACCGTCGCGAGTTCGAGCGACGTTATATCGCGCGCTGCCTGGACGAATCGGGCGGCAATGTGACGCGCGCCGCCGTCATGCTTGGGATGCACAGGCAATCGCTGCAACACAAACTGCGCGAGCTTGGATTAGCACGCCGCTATGTTTCCGTGGGCCAGGAAGCGCCGCCAGATAAATCCGACAACTGAAAGATAAAACCCCGACTAAAAGATAAACCCTCGGCCTCGTCAGGCTAAGTCTTAAACAAACCCATCTGAGAAACAGAAAAATTTTTACGCCCGTGCGGATGTCCTGCCCGGCATAGGCATTGCTATGCTTGCTTGTGCGCAGATTTTGATTCTTAACAAAAACAAATTTTTATCAGCTGCGTATACGAGGAAATTTCTGTACGGCCCAACGGCCTTCGATGAATGAAATGACCATGAAGTTATTCGGAAAACGTCAAATCGCTGTCTCGCTGCTCATACTGCTTTTTCTCCAGACGACTTTACAGGGTTTGGCGGCGACGCCTCTTGCGCCTTCAGAGGGGAAGACGACTCCCACAGCGCAGACACGGCGTCTTATTATTTGCGTCGACGGCGTAGGCTTTTCTTTGATAGAGAAGATGCGCGGCGAAGGGCGCTTCAAACAGTTCGGTAAGCCCGCGCGTATGATTGCGCCCTTTCCTACTTTGACCAACGTCGCTATGACGGAGATTCTCACCCCGGTCGGCGCAGGGCCTGCTGCGGGTTATGAAGATAGTTTTTTCGATCTTGAAAAGAATCGTATGCGCGGCGGACTGCTGGATCGTTTCCGCAGCGGTCAATTTATCAAGGGCACTTTTCGCGAGTTGTTCGATTATCACCCCTCTGCGATCAAGAGCGGCCTGGGCTATGCCGCGCCGCCTGTGAGCACGTACGTTGAATCGCTCACCGATCTGGTTCGCTTACGACAGAAATTTCGCGCCTCAAGTGACCCGGTGTTTTTCGCTTACACGGGTGCGACGGACTCTCTGGCACATCTGGGTGGAGAGTGGCTGCTGCGCAGTTTTCTCTCTCGGCTGGACGACACCATCACGGACATTATTCGCGACAGTCCCGTGCCTGTCGAAGTCTCTATCTTCTCCGATCACGGAAATCATTTCCGCAAGTATAAACGCGCCTCTTTGAAAGAGGCTCTGCGGCGAGCGGGGATGAGATTGGAAGGTCGCGTGCGCGATGACAGGAGCGTCGTCTTTCCGCAGTATGGGCTGGTCGGCAGCGCCGTCCTCTTTACGGAAGAGCAGAACGAAGCGCGACTGGCACATGGTCTCTCCGCTGTGCGCGGCGTTGATTTCACGGCTTACGAGACGAACGGTGTAGTTTATGTCGTAGGGCATGGCGGCGCTCTGGCCACGATTGAGCGAAGGGGTGATCGTTATCGTTACCAAACAGTGAAAGGCGATCCGCTTTCACTCGCAGGGGTCCTGGAGAAGTTAAAGGCGCAGGGCAGAATTGATGCCGAGCAATTTATCGCGGAGGCTGATTGGTTCGAGGCCACGCGCGACAACGAGCGCCCGGACGCCGTGGTACGCATCTTCGAGGGGATGAACGCGCCCATACGCAATCGTGCAAACCTGATCGTCAATCTTGAAGATGGATACTATACGGGAAGCTTCTCGATGGACATCTTCGCTTTCCTACAGGCGACGCACGGCAATCTCGGTCGCGAACAGAGCTTCGGCTTCGTCATCGGCACTGCTCAAGACCTGCCCGCCTACATTCGCGCCGCAGATGTCTGGCGCGCCATCGGCTCCCCACATCTACACAAGCAAACGGGAGGGGAAGCAAACGCGAGCACCAAGTCTTCAAACACATCTAAAAGTCAGTAATAAAACCCGGACGGGCAATAGACTCACAGCAGATTCAAACAGGATGGACAGGATAAGCAGGATAAAAAGGCAGTAAGAAAGAAGTGAGCGTTCTATCTGAAATTCTAAATCTCAACTCTCTTGACTAAGCTTTGCTTTTATCCTGTTCATCCTGTCCATCCCTGTAAATTTCTTTCTCCATCGTTTCCTCATTGCTTCAAAACAATCCTTGCAGGTAGACTTGTCGACTGTAATCACATAACAATCCCGGACAAGAGGAAACAACAGAGATGAAAGCGCGCCTTGATGCCATTATCCAGCGTGAGCAGGCGGAGTATCTTGAGCAGTTGCTTCCCCTCAGTACGGGTCTCGTCGCGGAGATGGAAGAGTATGCCGCCGCGAACAGAGTGCCGATTGCCGACCGCGAAGTGGCGCTCTTTCTGGAGATCACTGCGCGCGCCATACGTGCCCGCCGCGCCTTAGAGATCGGCATGGCCATCGGCTACTCCGTCGTACATCTTGCACAAGGCTTGACTGCGGACGGCCTGGTCGTCACCATTGAGCCGAGCGAAGAGATGATCGCTCGTTCGGAAGATTATCTCGCGCGCGCAGGCTTGAGAGACCGCGTGCGCATTGAGTGTGGCCGCGCGCTGGAAGTAATGCCGCGCCTGGAGGAGACTTTTGATCTGGTCTTTATAGACGCCCTCAAGGAAGAGTACGGACAGTATCTGGACCTTGCGTTGCCGATGCTGCGCGAAGGCGGCGTGTGTATCGTCGATAATCTTTTGTGGGGCGGACAGGTCGCGGGCGAAATTCGCTCGCCGGATCAAAAGGCTTCGACCGAAGCGCTGCGCGAGTTTAATCAAAAGTTCGTGCGCCATCCGCAACTGCGCGCCGAAATACTTTCAATCGGCGACGGCCTCGGCTACGCGGTCAAACAAAGCAACGCCGCTGTGTAGAAACGATTGATCGTAACAAACAGCCGCGCCTTGACTAAATTTCTACAGCCGCTCTCCTGATGACAATTCTTAAAGACAGCCAGCAGACACATCGTTTGGCGGCCAGCGCAATCACGGGCGGCAAAGTGATTGCGTTTCTCACAGACACGTTTTATGGATTGGGCGCAGACCCGTTCAACGAAGAGGCGCTTCAAAGAATCAACGCCTTAAAGGGAAGAGAGGGAGGCAAGCCGATTCTCGTTGTCTTAAGCGATCAAGCGGAGGCCGAGCGATTTATCCTGAGCCGTTCGGAATTGTTCGAAGCCGTTAGCCGCAGGCACTGGCCTGGCCCACTGACGCTGGTCGTCAGGGCACGTAAGGAAGTGCCGGAGGAAATCACAGGAGGAAGCGGGACGGTTGGCCTGCGCCTGCCCTCGGACGAAAGCGTGCGCGAGTTTGTACGCAGTTGCGGGGGCGCGCTGACGGCAACGAGCGCCAACCCGGCAGGTGAGCAGCCCGCACGCACCGCGGCAGAAGTGGACGGATATTTCCCGCGACTGTTAGACCTCATCGTTGACGCGGGCCGAGCACGCAGCGACACGCCCTCAACCGTGCTGGATACCAGCGGCACGACGCCGCGTCTGATACGTGAAGGCGCAGTGTCATATCAAGAGTTGCAGGAGACGCTCGGTTTATTCGGCGGGGGTACTTAAAAAATAAAAAGGGTCACGCCTGATTTTACATCACAAGGCGTGACCCTTCGGATTTTAATGTCGCTCAAGAGAAAGCTTAGCTCTTTCTGAGCAGGTGAACGACGATTGGCTCGTTAAGATTGCTCGCGTCGAGTGTGACGGTCTGCTTCACAAATCCCGGCGCTTGAATCGTAAGCCGCAACTGTTGGCCCATGTGAAGCGGAGGCAACACCGCCTGCCCTGCGGAGTTTGACCAGTTCCAGGCTTCGCACAACCGCCCGCCCGTGCGTTTCGATTTCAGTTCGACCTTGGCCCCTTTAATCGGATTACCCTCTGCATCCAGAATCCGCGCATCGACACGTCCGACGCCGTCTTCGCCTCTCGGCGCACGACCCATATTCGTTAGACCGGAATTCTGCTGGGCCAACGCGGCGGTCAAAGACGCACAGATGATAAGCATAACGAGGAATAGCTTACGCATTCTTTAATCTCCTAAAAATTTCTGCTGCTGATTAAATCAAGGGGGGTTAAAGCTGATCGGTCACGCGCCCTGTGCAACTAGCGGGAATGTTTTTTATCCCTCTCAAAGCGCGTGAAACTTAGATGCCGAAAGCGTCGTTCGGTTGCCTGTCCAGAGGAGGACACAAGTCCCGAAAAGGCTTGAAAAAACGGCCTTTTACGGGCAGAAGTAAATGTTCCTTGAAAGGCTGGAATCGCTCCCGTAAGTGCTACAGTTAAGGCACAAAATGAGAGCCGTTTGTCAGGCTATTTTTCAAACGTCAGATTGCGCACGAAACGCCAGTCGCCACTCCCGTCGATCTTAATATTGCCGACGTTCTTGCGCGCGACGACCATGTTGGCCGGATACCACAGCGGCAGCATCGGCGCATCGCGGCTGATGAGCTCCTGCGCGCGTTGATAGAGGGCGAGAGCCTTCTGTCGATCCGCCGTGTCCACGGCTTCCTGCAAGATGGGATCAATCTCAGGGTTGTTGTAGCGACTGCGGTTAAAGCCTACGCGATCAGGCTTCGGAATACCCGTCGAGGCGAAGAGGTCGCGCAGGAAGATAGGGTCCTGATTGCCGCCGACCCAGCTGCCCGTCGTCATCTGGTAATTGCTTTTGACGAGTTGATCCGTGAGCGTGCTGCTTTCAACCGTCTCGATCTCGATGGGAATGCCTATCTGCTTGAGCTGGTTTTGAATGACGCCGGAGTACTGGCGCGCCGTGCCGCTGCTCGAAGATATTTTGAAGACTATGGGTTTCGGAAAACGCATCTGCGGGCCGTCGCCGTCCGGATCACGAAAGCCCGCGTCGTCCAGAATCTTTTTGGCGCGCTCCGGATCGTAATTATATTTCTGGCCGGGCGCATAGGCCCAGGACTCTTCCGGCAAGATCGAATGCGCGATCCGTGCCTGGCCCAGCAGGAGGTCGCGTATCAGGCTTTCACGATCTATCCCGTAGGCTATGGCCTGACGCACCGCAACCTTATCGAGCGGCGCGCTCTCCGTATTGAAAGTAATGTGAACGATGTTTGCGCCGGGAAACTGTTCGACCTTGAGGTTCTGATCCTGGCCCAGCACCTTCAGGGCATCTGGCGTCATGTTGGTCGGCAGCGGCGCGAGATGAACGCGGCCCGTTCTCAGTTCCGCCTGCAAGGCATTGGCGTCGGCGATGACACGCACGCGCAAAAGTTTGAGCTGCGACGCGCCTTCCCAGTAACCTGGATATGCTTCCAGATCGAGCACCTGCTGAGCCGTGTCGAAGCGCGCGAACTTGAAAGGCCCTGAGCCGACGGGGTGATCCTTCTGCGCGGCGGCGCTGTCCTTCGGGATGATCGCGATGGGCACTAGATTGGGCAGAAGCGAGAGCCAGGGCTTACGCAATCTGATAACGAGCGTGCGCGCATCCGGCGTTTCGATGGCGGTGATGAAGGACTGCTTGCTCGCGCCTGAGCCCTCGAAAAAACTGGAAGCCTTGGCAGAGGCCGAAGCCAGCAGTGTATCGAGCGTGTACTTGGCATCGGCAGAGGTGAAAGCTTTGCCGTCGTGAAATGTGACCCCGTCGTGCAGTGTGAAAGTGTAAGACATGCCGTCGGCGGATGGCTCTATCTTGTCTGCCAGTTCCGGTACATAATCGAACTTCTCGTTTTTACGAACCAGGGAATTGAACATCAACACGCGCACGCGCTCTGATGCAGCGTCGACGGAAGCCGCGCCGATAGGGTCTAGCGTGGCGATGTTGCCGGAGAGCGCGATCACGAAAGCATCGCTGGAGGTGCGACAAGAGGGCAAGAAGAGGGACGCCGTCAGAAGCAGAAGAAGAGAGACAAGAGTGAGCAGTCGCGCGCGCATTAAATCGTCCCTCCGTACGTGTAGTTGAGTTTTCGATTCAACTCGCCGACCTCGTCGGACAGCGCGCGAAAACGCTCGTTGTCGAAAGGAACGGTCGGCTGAATCAAAGCTTTGAAGCTGCGTATACGTTCCAGCGTTGCGCTGATGCGCTGCTCGGAAATCTCGCCCGTGCGCGCCGCCGCCAGCAGCGCTTGATACCCGCGACGGATAATGTCCGGGCGCGAGCAGATCAGGAGCATATCCTGCCCGGCCTGAAACGCACGCACCGTTGCCTCTTCAATCTCGCAGTGTTTGCTGATCGCGCCCATCTCAAGATCATCCGTCACGACCAGATGCTTATAACTGAGCTCATCCCTGAGCAGCTTGGTCACGACGTTGTAGTTGAGCGAAGCGGGCTCTATGCGACCGCCCGCCACGTTCTGACGAATATCTATGTTGGGAAAGCCGCCGTGGCTGACCATCACTGCACGCACGCGGTCGTCTTCGCGCTGGAACAACTCTATGTAGGGCGCAAGGTCCTGCGCCATCAAGTCGTCGTGCGAGAGATGAACCATAGGCATCTCTTCATGTGAATCAACTTCGCCCGCGCCGATGCCCGGAAAGTGCTTCAAGCATCCCAGACAGCCTGCGCCCTGAAGCGCGCGCAGGTAGACCATCGTGTAGCCGAGGACTTCTCCGGGCGAGCGTCCGTAGGAACGCGAGTAAAGACCGTTGGAGAGCAGATCGCGCTCGTCCGTCATGATCGACATGACGGGCGCAAAATTCAGATTGAAGCCGAGCATGCGCAGCACTTCGCCCGTGATCCGACCGAGCGAGCGCGCCGCCGCCAGATCGCCGTGCTGGCGAATCGTGCGCGCAGAGGGCATAGGCGTGCAGATGCGGCGCAGTCTGTCGACGAGGCCGCCCTCCTGATCTATGCCGAAGAGCGGCTCGACCGGGGAGATGGCGCGCACATCGTCCAGCAGCGTGCGAAGTTGTTCGGGCGCGCCGACGTTGCGTCCGAAGATAATCACGCCCCCCGGCGAAACATCCTCGACGAGCGAGCGCGTCGCAGCGTCCATCTCCATGCCCGGCAGCCCGATAAAAAAGATTTGCCCGATCTGTTGTTCGAGTGAGAGAAAAGTTAAAGAATCAGTCATGGAAAAGATAGCTGCTCTGATTGGCGACCAATGGTTTCAATAGGCGCAATCGACGGCGACCTTTTTTATACGGACGCCTAAGGGTTACACCATTCGTTTGCGTAAACTGAGGAGAAGTTCGCGCGCTTCGTCTGCTGAAAGCGTTTCTACATTAAGCTCGCGCAACTCGTCAAGCAGGGTTTGATTCGTCGAGTCGAAAAGTGTGGCCTGCGCGGCGATCGCGCGCCGTCGTGCGCGCCGCGCCGCACGTTTCAAACCCGCTTCATCCAGCGCCCATTCGTCCCATTGATCCGAAGGGGTCGCCGCCGCTGCTGCTGTCATCTCTGCGCCCGTATCGGTCGTCGCCGCCGCTTCCTCTTCCGCAAACACATCCAGCTCATAACGCTCAAGGCGTGCGAGCACATCGCGCGCACGCTCAAGCACTGCGGGCGGCAATCCTGCCAGGCGCGCGACCTCTATCCCGTAAGACTTCGAGGCGCGCCCGCGTTCCAGTTTGTGCAGAAAGACGACCTCGCCCTCGCGCTCTGCGGCTGTGATCTGGTAGTTCTGCGCGCCCGGAAGACGCTCGGCCAACTCCGTCAACTCGTGGTAATGCGTGGCGAACAAAGTTTTCGCGGAGTGCTCGGGCGAATCATGCAGATGCTCCGCGACGGCCCAGGCAATCGAGAGCCCGTCAAAGGTCGCAGTGCCACGACCGATCTCGTCTAGCAGCACTAGCGAGCGCGGGCTGGCGTGATGCAGTATGGCCGCCGTCTCTGTCATCTCGACCATAAAGGTCGAGCGCCCGCCCGCCAGATCATCCGAAGCGCCGACCCTCGTCCAGATGCGATCAAAAATAGGAAGCCTCGCCTTCTCAGCCGGAACGAACGAGCCCATCTGCGCCAGAAGAGAGATGATCGCCGTCTGCCTTAACACCGTGCTCTTCCCGCCCATGTTCGGGCCGGTGATGATAAGCAGGCGATCCGTGGAGTTGTTCATGTAGAGATCGTTTGGAATAAAGGGAGCATCGCTGACGGCTTCGATGACGGGATGGCGTCCCTGTACGACCTCAATCTCGTCTCCGTCATGTATGACGGGACGAATGTAGCGGCGGCGCACGGCAACTTCCGAAAGCGAACTGAGCGCATCGAGGGCGGAGAGCGCACGCGCAGTCGCCTGTATGCGCCGTGTCTCTGCGGCGACCTGCGCGCAGACCTCCCCAAAAATCTCCGTCTCTAACTGCAACATGCGCTCTTCAGCGCCGAGCACGCGTGTCTCCCAGGATTTCAGCTCAGGCGTCGTATATCTTTCAGCGTTCGCCAGCGTTTGTCGTCGTTCGTAATTTTCAGGCACGCGCACCGATGCCGCCTTCGATACTTCTATGTAATAACCAAAGACGCCGTTGTAGCGAATCCTTAATGAAGAGATACCTGAACGCGCACGCTCGCGCGCTTCCATCGCGGCGATGGTTCGCTTGGCATCGCTGCTCGTAGCTCGCAGTTCGTCCAGCTCGCTCGAATAGCCGTCGCGTAACGCGCCGCCGTCTGCAAGTTTGGCGGGCGGCTCGTCGCTGATGGCGCGTGCGATCAAAGTGCGCACGTCTTCCAACTCGTCCAGACTCTCGTGCAGAATTTGCAGCAGGGAAGACCCGGAGTCCGAAATAGTCTGGCGAATGGCCGGCACTTGATCTAGCGAGCGGCGCAGCGCCGACAGATCACGCGGCGATGCCGCACTCATGTTGAGCCTTCCCGTCAGACGCTCCAGGTCTGCGACCTCTTTGAGCTGCGCGCGCAGGCGGTCTCTTTTGATCTGCGAACTGTAAAGGTCTGCGATTGCCCCCTGTCGCGCCTCGATCTCGCCGCGTCGAAGCGACGGGCGCAGCAGCCATGAGCGAAGCAGGCGCGCGCCCATGCCCGTCACGGTCTCGTCAATCACATCTAGGAGCGCGCTCGCACGTTTCGATGCTCCCTGCGATTCGGTCAGCTCAAGATTGCGTACCGTGACGGCGTCGAGGACGAGGTGATCCTGCGGCTCGAAATAATGTATGTCCGTGACGTGTGCGGCGGCAGCGCGCTGCGTCTCGTGCGCATAGCGTAGACAGACGCCCGCCGCGCACACCGCAGCGTACTTTCCTTCCAGACCGTAACCTTCCAGAGAACGCACGCCGAACTGTTCGCGCAAGCTGGAAGCGCAGGCTTCCTCCTGCCACTGCCAGTCGTCCAGGGCCGTGAGCGTCGCTCCACCGAACACACCTCTATCATCCCTTGATGAATCCGCATTCTTACCGCCAGCGTCCGATAACGTCTGAGACTGCGCCCTGGCAGTCTCCTTTTCAGAGAGAGGCAGCGGGGCTGTCTGTTTTGTCGTCTGGTGCGGGTGCTTGATAAGAGGTGCGAGCGAGGCGGGGAAAAGAATCTCTCGCGGAGCATAGGATTCCAGATCGGCGCAAATGCGTGTCCAGGCATCAGGGCCTGTGGCTTCCGTGGCGCGAAACTCTCCCGTAGAGAGATCCAGAAAGGCCGCGCCCATCACGGAACCGCTGCCCGTCACTGCGGCCAGATAAACTGTCTCGCGCGCCTCAATCAGTTGCGGGTCGATGGCAGTGCCCGGCGTGATGATGCGAACGACTTCACGGCGAACGAGCTTTTTGGCAAACTGCGGGTCTTCCGTCTGCTCGCAGATGGCTACGCGATAGCCTTTGCGCACAAGGCGTGCGATGTGTGTGGACGCGGCATGATGCGGGACGCCGCACATAGGAATGGGATCGCCGCGCTCTTTATGGCGGGCCGTCAGCGTAATCTCCAACTCGCGTGCGCCCAGGACAGCATCATCGAAAAATAGCTCGTAGAAATCGCCCAGACGAAAAAAGAGGATAGTGCCCGGATGCTGTCGCTTAAGCTCATGATACTGCCTGAGCATGGGGGTCGAGGTCGTCATCGGTTCATCTAAAAAGAGTTCATCACGAAAGGGCGCGCCTTAAAATTATGTAGAGCTTAAAACCCTACACGCAAGGGGCGCAGAAGCGCAAGCGATCAATCGAAGGAAGATAAAACCTTTGCCTCTCTACGGCTTGATACCAAAGGCGGCGCGTATTTTAAATCCCTCTCGGCAGAGAGTGTGCGAGAACGCGCTGTGGATCAGGGCGAGAGCGCAGAGCTTGTGTTGAATAACGCGGCGGCGCAGGATATTGAAAGCGAGCTTATTGTAGTACAATCGCACAGCAGAATCATTGGAAGGCCCTGGGAGGTTGGTTTTTAATGGATGTGCTCACACTTTCGTTCGTGGGTTTGCTCTTAATCGCGGCGCTTTTTCTGACGCTCAATGTGCGCCGACAGATTTTGCGAGCCGCAGAAAATCGTCGTCTACGCGATCAGCAAATGGGTGCTGAAATGCGCAGGCGAAATGCCATGCAGGGAAATCCCAGGTCGGCGACCCGCCGTTAACCGTGTAGCATGTAAAGAGACCTCTGTGTTCGCCGCACCGAAATCCGAAGCGCAAGCGATGCATAACAAGCGATACACATAACGAGCAGGGCTTGTAAAAATTTCATCTACAGCGAAGTTCGCCGAAGGCGTTTCAAATATCCCACCCGACTGGTCAAAGCGAAAGCTTACGGAAGGAGTTAAGCAGGCCGGACGCAGGCTGGGCACGACGGCTTTGCTGGCCGTGCCGCAAAGGATGAAAGGGGCGGTCTAAATTCTCGCTCCGGCAAGGCACTCAAGCGAGCGCGCATCCGATGCATACATCTTAATGGCTGCCTCTACCATCAGAGGCTTCCCTTTTTGAGGGTACAGTATGATGCTCGTCCATCCGGCGTTGATACTTTTGATGGAGAGCGGGGCATACGCTGGGATAACTCTATCAACAGGCCGCATTGTCTGAGGAAGCACTAAAGAGTAAGGACGCGCAAAATTTTTAAGGTGGCCAGATGGAAGAGAACGTCGAAGTAAAGAGCGACACTGAAGTACGCGCTTTGCAGAAACTACGTGAAGCGCCCGCTGCTTCCGCCGCCACGTCTGCTTACGGCTACAGGGTGGACGTGGACGCGGATGAAGAGCGCCATCTGAGAGATTACTGGCGCTCCGTGCGTAAGCGCCTGTGGCTGGTCATAGGGATCACTGTGCTGGTCACTATGCTCTCGGCCATCTACGTGGCGCGTAAACCCGACATCTACGAATCGCAGGCGCGCGTTCAGGTCGATCTTGAGAACAGTAACCAACTCCCCTTAGGCAACAATTCCAAGAGCGGCGCTGTAGTCTTTAACAATCCCGTCAACGATCCCGCCTACTTCAACACGCAACTGCAAATCCTAACCAGCCCTGGCCTGCTGCGCCGCGTCGTCAAGACCTTAGACCTTGAACACAACCAGGCTTTTCTACGTCCGCAAACCGGGCGCTCGACGCTCTGGCAAAATCTTGCGCGCATGGTGGGCCTTGGCGGGAAAGCTCCTGCTGTTGCGCAGAACGAGACGACGGAGATTCCGCGCACGGACACTGTCGCTCCGCCCTCTTCGCGCGATGATCTGGTCGAGGCCAAAAGGCTTTCACCCTTCGTCGGCATGCTTCAGGGCGGGCTCAAAGTCGAGCCCGTCAAGGAATCGCGCACGGGCTATATCAAAGAGACGCGCCTGATCGACATACGCTTTGCTCACACTGATCCGCAAATCTCTGCCAAGGTGGTCAATGCCATCGCGGATGCTTTCGCGCTCCTTAACCTTGAGCGCAAGACCGTGACCAACTCGACGACAGGCGATTTTCTGCAAAGACGCGTCGCCGAATTGCAATCGCAGATTCGCAACGGCGAAGAGCGGCTGGTCAACTACGCGGGCAATAATCAGATCACCTCGCTCGACGCGAGCCAGAATACTGTGGTTGATCGACTGGCTGGCTTGAATCGCCAGCTGCTCGAAGCTGAAAACGAGCGCAAGCTGGCAGAGGCCGCCTATCGCTCTGCGCAAACGCCCGGCGCAGCCGCTGCTCTCTCGCAGGCCGCTCCGGGTAATCAAGCGCCGGGCATCGAAACGAAGATCGCCGAGTTGAAGCAGAAGCGCGCGCAGCTTCTGGTGAAATATACGGAGGACTGGCCCGAAGTCGTCGAGCTGGATCAACAGCTCGCTGTGCTCGAAAAACAGTTGCGTGAGACGCGCACGCAGGCCACTTCCACTGTCGTCACCAATTTGAAGCTGCGCTATGAGCAGGCGCTCGAAAGAGAGAACGCTTTGCGCTCGGCCTTTGAACGGCAGCGCGGCGAGACGCTCTCGCAGAATCAGGCGGCGATCAACTATCGCATTATTCAACAGGAGATCGAAACCAACAAGAATCTGCTCGACGGACTTCTTCAGCGCGCGAGAGAGAATGACGTGCTGCTGGCGGGCACGCCCAACAATATTCGCGTCGTCGATTACGCGCTCTCGCCCGAGGAGCCCGTTGGCCCAAGCCGCATGCGCAGCGTCGTGCTGGCCTTCTTCTTTTCTCTGGCATT
>Ga0190273_10000348_pt1 | contig 18875 bp, 18 predicted proteins | sample Popmic504IS_FD_134513 | JGI IMG/M metagenome (GOLD analysis project Ga0190273, IMG submission 134513) | Populus adjacent soil microbial communities from riparian zone of Shoshone River, Wyoming, USA - 504 IS | ecosystem: Environmental > Terrestrial > Soil > Riparian zone > Trees stand | place... | reverse complement strand
GGCGGCAAGGATTACAGCCCGTCGCAGATCTCCGCCTTCATCCTCCAGAAGATGAAGGAGACCGCCGAGGCCTATCTCGGCGAGACCGTCACCCAGGCGGTGATCACCGTCCCGGCCTATTTCAACGACGCCCAGCGCCAGGCGACCAAGGACGCCGGCCAGATCGCCGGGCTCGAGGTGCTGCGCATCATCAACGAGCCGACCGCGGCGGCGCTCGCCTACGGCCTCGACAAGCAGGACGGCAAGACGATCGCGGTCTACGATCTCGGCGGCGGCACCTTCGACATCTCGGTGCTCGAGATCGGCGACGGCGTGTTCGAGGTGAAGTCGACCAACGGCGACACCTTCCTCGGCGGCGAGGATTTCGACGCCAAGATCGTCGATTACCTGGCCGACGAGTTCAAGAAGCAGGAGGGAATCGACCTGCGCGGCGACCGGCTCGCCTTGCAGCGCCTCAAGGAAGGCGCCGAGCGGGCGAAGATCGAGCTGTCGTCGGCGCAGACCACCGAGGTCAACCTGCCCTTCATCACCGCCGACCAGAATGGGCCCAAGCACCTCGTCAAGACGATCACCCGCTCGGACCTCGAGAAGCTGGTCGAGGACCTGATCAAGCGTACGCTCGATCCGTGCAAGAAGGCGCTCCAGGATGCCGGCGTGAAGTCGGAGGACATCAGCGAGGTCGTCCTCGTCGGCGGAATGACGCGCATGCCGCGGGTCCGCCAGATCGTCCAGGACTTCTTCGGCAAGGAGCCGCACACCGGAGTCAATCCGGACGAGGTCGTCGCCATGGGCGCCGCCATCCAGGCCGGAGTGCTGCAGGGCGACGTCAAGGACGTGCTCCTTCTCGACGTCACTCCGCTGTCGCTGGGCATCGAGACCCTGGGCGGGGTCTTCACCCGGATGATCGACCGCAACACGACCATCCCGACCAAGAAGAGCCAGACCTTCTCGACCGCGGAGGACAATCAGAACGCGGTCACCATCCGCGTCTTCCAGGGCGAGCGCGAGATGGCCGCGGACAACAAGATCCTCGGCCAGTTCGACCTCGTCGGGATCCCGCCGGCGCCGCGCGGCGTGCCCCAGGTCGAGGTGACGTTCGACATCGACGCCAATGGCATCGTCCACGTCTCGGCCAAGGACAAGGGCACCGGCAAGGAGCAGCAGATCCGCATCCAGGCGTCGGGCGGACTCGCCGATTCCGACATCGAGAAGATGGTCCGCGAAGCCGAGCAATTCGCCGAGGAGGACAAGAAGCGCCGCGAGGGCGCCGAGGCGAAGAACAGCGCCGAAGGCCTCGCCCACAGCACCGAACGGCAGCTTGCGGAGCATGGCGACAAGGTCGACGAGGCCCTCAAGGCCGAGATCCAGGCGGCGATCGACGAGACCAAGCAGGCGGTCGAGAGCGGCGACATCGAGGCGATGAAGTCGAAGACCGCGGCCTTGAGCCAGGTCGCGATGAAGCTCGGCCAGGCGATTTACGAGAAGGAGCAGGCCGGCTCGGCCGGCGGCGCTTCCGACGAGCCCGGCTCGGCCGAGACCGCGCAGGCGGGCGGCACCGAAGAGGAAGTCGTCGACGCCGAATTCTCCGAGGTCGACGACGAAAACAAGGGCTGAGTCATGTGCAGTGCCGTCATGCCAGCGAAGGCTGGCATCCCAGCGAGGAAAGGCTCGATCCTGCCCGCTGGGACCCCAGCCTTCGCTGGGGTGACGGCCTGTGGGGGCCATCATGGTTGAGACCGATTATTACCAGCTGCTGCAGGTCGAGCGCGGCGCCGACGAGCGGACCTTGAAGTCCGCCTATCGCCGACTCGCCATGGAATGTCATCCGGACCGCAATCCGGGCTGCAAGGACAGCGAGGCCCGGTTCAAGGCGATCAGCGAAGCCTATGACTGCCTGAAGGACCCGCAGAAGCGGGCCGCCTACGACCGCTTCGGCCACGCCGCTTTCAAGAATGGCGGCGGCGGCTTCGGCGGCGGGGCCCAGGATTTCGGCTCCTTCTCCGACATCTTCGAGAATATCTTCGGCGAGTTCATGAACGGCCAGCAGGCCGACCGCCGCTCCAACGCCCTGCGCGGCTCGGACCTTCGCTACGACCTCGAGATCAGCCTCGAGGACGCCTTCGCCGGCAAGCAGGTCGAGCTTCGCATCGACACCACCGCCAAGTGCGAGCCCTGCGAAGGCACGGGCGCCAAGACCGGGACCAGCGCCCGCCCCTGCGCCACGTGCCTCGGCCGCGGCCAGGTCCGGGCTCAGCAGGGCTTCTTCGTGATCGAGCGCACCTGCCCGACCTGCCGGGGAGTCGGCCAGGTCATCGCCGACCCGTGCGAGAAGTGCCGGGGCGAGGGCCGGGTCGAGCGCCAGCGCTCGCTCGAAGTCCGGATCCCCGCCGGAGTCGACGAAGGCACCAGGATCCGGCTCGCCGGCGAAGGCGAAACGGGGGTTCGCGGCGGGCCCAACGGCGACCTCTACATCTTCATCCATCTCGCCCGGCACGGTCTCTTCCAGCGCGAGGGCACGACCCTGTTCGTGCGCTGCCCGGTCAGCATCACCACCGCCGCCCTGGGCGGCTGCATCGAGGTGCCCGGTCTCGACCGCCAGAAGCACTCGATCCAGATCCCGCCGGGAATCCAGTCCGGCAAGCAGATAAGGCAGCGCGGCGCCGGAATGCCGGTCCTCAACGGCCGCGGCCACGGCGACATGGTCATCCAGGTCGAGGTCGAGACGCCGACCAAGCTCACCGCCCGGCAGAAGGAGCTGCTCGAGGCCTTTCGGGAGACCGAGACCGGCGAGGAATGCCCGGCCTCGAAGAGCTTCTTCGGCAAGCTCAAGGGCCTCTTCGACGCCTGACCTGCCTCCCCATGCGGCGCATGGGGAGGCAAGAGGGTGCGCCGCCCCGCGAGTCCCGCTAAGCTCCGCCGATGCGCACCCTGCTCCTTCTCGCCGCCTTGGTCCTCACCTCCTGTGCCAGCGTCCCGCCAACCCCAGCCGCCTTCTCAAACCCGGTCATCGACTCCGATTTCCCCGATCCCGCCATCCTCCGCGCCAAGGACGGCTATTATTACGTCTACGCCACCCAGACCCAACGCGACGGCAAATGGATCAATCTCCAGGCCGCCCGCTCCCGCGACCTGGCCCAGTGGGAGCTTCTCGGCGACGCCCTCCCTGCAAAGCCGGCCTGGGCGAGCAGGACCCAGGATTTCTGGGCGCCTCACGTCGCCGAGCATGACGGGCGCTATTTCCTTTATTATTCGGCCAAGCCCGACGAGGCCCTGACCGACGACAGCAAAGGCCTCTGCCTCGCCGTCGCCACCTCGGACCGGCCGGAGGGCCCGTTCGCCGACATGGGCCGTCCGCTCCAGTGCGGAGCGAGCTTCGTCAACATCGACCCGATGGCCTATGACGATCCCGCCACCGGCAGGCGGCTGCTCTACTGGGGCTCGGGCTTCGAGCCGATCAAGGTGCGCGAGCTGGCGGCGGACCGCTTGTCCTTCGCCCCGGGGAGCGAGACGACCGACCTCGTCCGCGCCGACGGCAAATTGGACTATCGCAAGCTCGTCGAAGGGGCCTGGATCGTCCGCCGCGGCGGCTGGTACTACCTCTTTTATTCCGGCGACAATTGCTGCGGCAAAGGCATTCATTACGCGGTGATGGTCGCCCGGTCGCGAAACGCCACCGGGCCCTTCGAGACCCGGCCGGCCCCGATCCTCGCCCGGGACGGCAGGTGGATCGGCCCCGGCCACAACAGCGTGATCGAGGATCCGGGCGGCGACAGCTGGATCGTCTATCATGCGGTCGACTCCAACCGGCCGCGCACCAAGGCGACGGACGAGATCAATACCCGGCGGGTCATGCTCATCGACCGGATCGTGTGGGAAGACGGATGGCCTGTGGTGAGGGGGCCCTCGGAAGGACCGCAGCGAATCGGCCGCTAGCCGGGCCGCTTCGGAATCTCCAGCCCGCGCTGCACCGCCGGCCGCGCCAGGCCGCGCTCGAGCCAGGCCGGGACATTCGTGAGCCTGTCGAAGGCCACCAGCTCGCGCGCCTCGTAGAAGGTGACGAGGTTGCGGACCCAGCCCAGGATGGCGACGTCGGCGATACTGTACTCGCTCATGATCCAGTCGCGCCCCTCGAGCCGGCCCTCGAGCACGCCGAGCAGCCGCTTCGATTCATCGACGTAGCGCTGCAGCGGGCGCTTGTCCTCGATCGCCTTGCCGGCGAAGCGGTTGAAATAGCCGACCTGGCCGAACATCGGCCCCACTGCCGCCATCTGGAAGAAGACCCACTGGATCGTCTGCCACCGCTCGCACGGGTCGGTCGGGATAAGCTGCCCGGTCTTGTCGGCGAGGTAGAGCAGGATCGCGCCCGATTCGAACAGGGCGAGCGGCTTCCCGCCCGGCCCGTCGGGATCGATGATCGCCGGGATCTTGCCGTTCGGGTTGAGCGAGAGGAATTCGGGGGTCCAGGTCTCGTTCTTCGTGATGTCGACGAGATGCGGCTCGTAGGGGAGGCCGGTCTCCTCCAGCATGATCGACACCTTCACGCCGTTGGGCGTGTTGAGCGAGTAGAGCTGGAGGCGGTCGGGATGCTCGGCGGGCCAGCGGCGGGTGATGGGGAATTGGGAGAGATCGGTCATGCTCACCTCGTCATGCCGGACTTGATCCGGCATCCATGAACACGGAGTGCGTTCAACCTGCCACGTCGGTGTTCATGGATCCCGGATCAAGTCCGGGATGACGCTCATATCGCCGTCGCGCCGAGTGAGTCCCGCCAATGCTCCAGCCGCCGTTTCAGGATCGCTCCGAGCAGCGCTGGGGAAGCGTCCGGTTCGTCGATCCGCTCCACCACCTCGAAATCGAAGGCCGGCTCGCCATGCTCCCGGGCCGCCGCCTGCAGGCTGCGATGCGGCGTGCTCGCCAGCCTGAGAGCGATGGACAGGCGGTTCCAGATCGTCGCCAGGTCGGACGCGCGCCCGACCCATCGCTCGCCCGTCGGGCGACAGGTGAGGGCGTAGATGCCGGGCTCGCTCTTGCGTTCCTTGAACGCCGCGACGGCCGCCTTGCGGGCTTGCTGGTCCATTGCGGACTTTTACCCGGAGGAAAGTCAGACGTCAATATTACCCGGATAATATTTACGCGTTGCCGAAGACGCGCTCGAAGATCGTATCGACATGCTTGAGATGGTAGCCGAGGTCGAAGCTCTCCTCGAGCTGGTCCGCCGGAAGCAGCGCCGACACTTCGGGATCGGCCTTGAGCAGCTCGAGCAGCGACAGGGCCCCGTCGCTCTCCCAGACCTTCATCGCGCTGCGCTGGACGAGCCCATAGGCCTGCTCGCGGCTGGCCCCCGCTTGGGTGAGGGCGAGGAGCACACGCTGCGAATGGACGAGGCCGCCCATGCGGTCGAGATTCTTCTGCATCCGCTCCGGATAGACGAGCAGCTTGTCGATCACTCCGGTGAGCCGGCTGAGCGCGAAATCGAGGGTCACCGTCGAGTCGGGACCTATGTAGCGCTCGACCGACGAATGGCTGATGTCGCGCTCGTGCCACAGCGCCACATTCTCCAGCGCCGGGTTGACGTAGCCGCGAACCATCCGGGCGAGGCCGGTCAGATTCTCGGTCAGCACCGGATTGCGCTTGTGCGGCATCGCCGAGCTGCCCTTCTGACCGGGCGAGAAATATTCCTCGGCCTCGAGCACCTCGGTCCGCTGCAGGTGGCGGATCTCGGTGGCCAGCCGCTCGACCGACGAGGCGATCACGCCCAGGGTCGCGAAATAGATGGCGTGACGGTCGCGCGGGATGACCTGGGTCGAGATCGGCTCGACCCTCAGCCCCATCTTCGCCGCGACATGCGCCTCGACCCGGGGATCGACATTGGCGAAGGTGCCGACCGCGCCCGAGATCGCGCAGGTCGCGATCTCCTCCCGGGCCGCGACCATCCGCGTCCGTGCCCGGGCGAATTCGGCATAAGCGAAAGCGAGCTTGAGGCCGAAGGTCACCGGCTCGGCATGGATGCCGTGGCTTCGACCGATCGTCGGGGTCAGCTTATATTCGAGCGCCCGCCGCCTCAGCACCTCGAGCAGGCCGTCGAGATCCTCGATCAGCAGGTCGGACGCCCGCTTCAGCTGCACCGCGAGGCAGGTGTCGAGGACGTCCGAGCTCGTCATCCCCTGGTGGAGGAAGCGCGCCTCCGGCCCGACATGCTCGGCGACGCTGGTCAAAAAGGCGATGACGTCGTGCTTCACCTCGGCCTCGATCGTGTCGATCCGCTCGACGTCGAAGCCGCCCTTGGCCCACACCGCCTCGGCCGCCGAGCGCGGAACGATGCCGAGCTCGGCCATCGCGTCGAGCGCATGCGCCTCGATCTCGAACCAGATCCGGAAGCGGGCCTCCGGCGCCCAGATGCTGCTCATCTGCGGCCGCGAATAGCGGGGGATCATGGGCGCTTCCTGTCAGGGTCGAGGAAGGGCGCGCCTAGCAAAGTCGCCGGAGAGCTTCAATGCGCGGCGGCTGCGGGGGGAGGCGCGCCGAAATTTTCAAACGTCACAAAAATCACGCGAATCGCAGCGGAAAATCCTTTGTTTCCAATCGCGACCGAAACTTCGGGAGTGACCGCGGATTCACCATATCAAAGAGCGGGGCGCAAGCCGGCTTCAATATCTCTGCTTGCACCTCGCCTGTCAAGAACAAAACAAGAATACGTCCGTTGCTTCGCTCACGCCAGGCCCCAGCGGTAGCGGCCGGTGATGGGCCAGGCGGTGAGGCCGTCCTCCTCGCGCGTGCCGGCGCCGATATTGTGGAGGATCAGCCACCCGTTCGGGCCGCGCCGGTCCGACACCAGGCCGATATGGGTGGAGTGACCTTCGACGAGCGAGGTGAAGATGTCGCCCGGCCGCCAGCCCGACGGGTCGACCGGGACCGGCAGCGCCGCGCCCTGCCGCTTGAGCCAGGTCCTGAGATTGGGCACCCGGCGGTGGTCGATGCTGCGGTCCGGCGCGCGCAGCCCCCAGGTCCGCGGATAGGAGGCGAAGGCGACACGCATGTCGGCATTGACCAGCGCCTGGAGGTCGAGCCCGAGAGCGTCGCGATAGGCGCGGATGACGACGTCGGTGCAGACCCCGCGCTCGCGCGGGACGTCGCCGCCGGGGAAGGGCAAAGCGGTGTAGGCGGCGTCGTAGCGGATGGTGACGCCGATCTGGGCGCGGGCGGCGGCGATCAGCTTGCCCGCCTTGCCGGGAGCCGGTGGAGGCGGGGCCCGATCGGCCTCGCTCCGGCCGCAGCCCGGCAAAGCGAGGGCGGCGCCGGCGCCGAGGAGCAGGGTTCTGCGGTTGAAGTCAATCACCCCGCCATCGCTATCACAAGGAGGTTTTCCGGCGAAGGCCGGGATCCAGCCCTTCGGCCGGTGCTGCTGGGCCCCGGCCTTCGCCGGGGAGCAGCTTCAGATCAGCCCCAGCGACCGCATGCTGGCGCAGGTCCGCGCCCCGACGATGACATGGTCGTGCACCGAGATGCCCAGCGGCCGCGCCGCCTCGACGATCTCGCGGGTGAGGCGGATGTCCTGCTGGCTCGGCTGGGGGTCGCCGCTGGGGTGGTTGTGGACGAGGATGACGGCGGTGGCGTGATATTCCAGCGCCCGGCGGATGACCTCGCGGACGTAGACCGCCGCCTCGTCGACCGAGCCTTCGGACATGGGCTCGTTGCGGATCAGCATGTTGCGGGCGTTGAGGTAGAGGATCCTCACCCGCTCGATGGCGAGGGCGCCCATGTCGGCGCGAAGGTAATCGAGCAACGCCTGCCAGCTGCCGAGGACGGGCTGGTCCATCACCTTCGATTCGAGCAGCCGCAAGGCCGTGGCCTGGGCGATCTTGATCGCCGCGGCGGCGCCTTCGCTGACGTCGCCGACGCGCATGATCGCCTCGGCGTCGGCGGAGAGCAAACGGCCGAAGCCTCCGAAATCGTGGATCAGCTTCTTGGCGAGCGGCTTGGTGTCCCGGCGGGGCAAAGCCAGCGCAAGCAGATATTCAATAAGCTCATGCTCCAGGAGGGCCTCCGGCCCGCCCTCGAACAGGCGTCTCCTCAGCCGGGCGCGGTGGCCCCGGCCGTCGAGAGACTCGTCGGCCATCAGCAAAGATTAAGCTTGGCGGTGGACATAGGCAAACGCCTTGACCTTGTCCTGCGGGACGGAGAGGCGTGCCAATCCCTCTCCCGTCCTTACGGGAGAGGAGGGGCCCAAGCCGAAGGCTTGGGAGGTGAGGGTCTTGCTGACTCTGCGGTACAGACCCTCACCTCCCACCGCTTCGCGGCGGGCCCCTCCTCTCCCGCGAAGGCGGGAGAGGGGCTAAGTCCTCTCGATATGTAACGGGGACGGAACGGGATCAGTCGAACGGAGGTTGAGGAGCCGGTGGACGAGGAGGCCGGAGTGGAGGCGCGGCGGCGCCCGGTGAAGCGGCTGACGGCGCTCGCCCTGCTCGTCGTGCTGCTCCTCGCCCTGCTCGTCGCCTGGACCCAGCGCCGGCCGATCGCCGCCGACTTCATCGATCGCGAGCTGGCTCGGCGGAACGTCCGCGCCACCTATGAGGTGAAGAAGATCGGCTTCCGCACCCAGCGGCTTGAGAATCTGGCGATCGGCGATCCGCGCCACCCGGATCTCACCGCCCGCTGGGTCGAGGTGCGCCTGAGCTGGGGCCTGCGCCGGCCCAAGGTGACCCTGATCACCGCGCGCGGCGTAAGGCTCAACGCCCGGCTCGGGAAGGACGGCAAGATAAGCTTCGGCGAGATCGACCGGCTGCTTCCGCCCCCGACCGGCCTTCCGTTCCGGCTGCCCGACCAGAATGTCGACATCGCCGACGCCTCGGTCCGCTTCGACACTCCGGCCGGACGAATCGGCCTCGCGCTCGAGGGCAAAGGCAATCTCGCCGGCGGCTTTCGCGGCCGGATGGCGGCGGCGGCGCAGCGGCTGAGCCTCGGCAGCTGCCGCCTCGACGGCGTCAGGGGACGGTGGAGCCTCGGCGTGTCGGACCTGAAGCCCGCCTTCCGGGGTCCGGCGCGGGCCGACCGTCTCGGCTGCGGGCGGCGGCTGGCGGTGAACGGAATCGGGCTCGACCTCGACGCCAGCCTCGCTCCCGGCCTCGACAGCTGGAAGGGAAGCACCGCCCTTCGCGCCGTTCGGCTCCAGGCCGGAACCACCTTGCTCACCGGGCTGAGCGGGCGCCTCGGCCTCGACGGCAATGCGCAGATGACCCGCGGCGCCCTCGACCTCGCTTCCGGCGGGGCCCGGTTCGGCGGGCTCACCGCCGCTCGGGCCGCTCTCGACGGCCGCTACGGCCTGTCGCTGGCCAACGGCGGCTTCACCCTGCTCGGAGAGGCCTCGGTGCGGGGCGCGTCGGCGCGGGCCCCCTTGGCCGGCGCCGTCGCCGCGCTCCGCTCCGCGGGGGGCACGCCGCTGGAACCGGTGGCAGACGCCTTGGCCTCGGCGCTCTCCAGCGCCGGTGCCGGCTTCGACGCCAATAGCTCGCTCCGCCTCGTCAACGGCCGCGGCTTCGGCGGAGTCCGTTTCGAGCGGCTGAGCGCGGCAGCCCGAAGCGGCGCCAGGATCGCGCTGGGCGGAGGGCAGGGGCTCACTTATTACTGGCCGAGCGGGCTCACCCGTCTCGACGGCGACTTGAGCGTGTCGGGCGGGGGCTTCCCGGCGATCCGGCTCAGCCTCGACCAGAGGCGGCCCGGCGCCCCGATCAGCGGCACCGGCCGGATCCAGCCGATGCGCGTGGGCAATTCGCGGCTCGCGCTCGGCGAGATCGGCTTCACCGCCGCTCCGGGCGGCGAGACGAGGATCGCCACCGTGGCGACGATCGACGGGCCGCTCGACAATGGCTGGGTGCGGGGCCTGGTGCTGCCCATCGCCGGCCGCCTCGACGGGCGCGGCGGCTTCGCTTTCGGGACGAGCTGCACCCCGGCGCGGTTCGAGGCCCTCCAGGCCGGAAGCCTGCGCCTCGGCCGGACCGCGCTTCCGCTCTGCCCGACCGGCCGCGCCCTGATCTGGAAGGCTCCGGGCGGCCGGGTCGCCGGCGGCGCCGAATTGCGCTCGCCGCGCTTCGCCGGAACGCTCGGCGCCTCGCCCTTGAGCGTCGCGGGAAGCCGCCTCCGTTTCGGGCTCGCCGGTCCGAGCTTCGCCGCCTCCGACCTCGAGGTCCGGCTCGCCGACAACCGCCTCGACCTCGCCTCGCTCACCGGCGATTTCGGCAAGGGCGGTGTCAGCGGCCGCTATGCCGGCCTCTCGGGCAAGCTCGGCAACGTGCCGCTTCTGATGAGCCAGGGCAGCGGCACCTGGCGGATGCGCGGCGCCGATCTGGCCATGGCCGGCGAGATGCGGATCTCGGACGAGGTCGATCCGCCCCGCTTCTACCCGCTCGTCACCCGCGATTTCCGGCTGACCCTCGCCGACAACCAGATAAAGGCCGGCGGCTGGCTCGACGACCCGGAGACCGGAACCCGGATCGTCCGCGCCGATATCGGCCACAGCCTCGCCACCGGGCGCGGCCGAGCGGGCCTCGACGTCCCCGGAATCCGCTTCGACAAGAACTATCAGCCCGAGCAGCTTACCCGCCTTACCACGGGGGTCATCGCCCTGGTGAACGGCATCCTGAAAGGGCAGGGCGAGATCGGCTGGGATTCCACCGGCTCGCGCTCGAGCGGCATCTTCTCGACCGACGACATGGACTTCGCCGCCGCCTTCGGACCCGTCGAGGGGCTGTCGACTAGCCTCCATTTCACCGACCTGCTCGGCCTCGCCACCGCGCCCGGCCAGGAGGCAAAGGTCGGTCTCGTCCGGGCCGGAATCGACGTTCTCGACGGCCGGATCCGCTACCAGCTGCTCCCCGGCCTCCAGGTCAAGGTGGAGAGCGGGCGCTGGCCGTTCGCCGGCGGGGAGCTGATCCTCGAGGAGACAGTGCTCGATTTCTCCAGGCCCTCGGCCAAGCGCCTCACCTTCCGCGTGGAGGGCCTCGACGCCGCCCTCTTCATCCAGAAGATGGAGTTCGCCAACATCACCGCCACCGGCACGTTCGACGGGGTGATCCCGATGATCTTCGACGAGCGCGGCGGGCGGATCGTCGGCGGCCACCTCGTCGCCCGGCCGGAAGGCGGCACCCTCTCCTACATCGGCGAGCTCACCGACAAGGAGCTCGGGATCTACGGCAAGCTCGCCTTCGACGCCCTGAAATCGATGCGCTATTCGAAGCTCGAGATCGACCTCGACGGCTCGCTCGAGGGCGAGTTCGTCGCCGGTGTCGAGCTCGACGGCATCGCCCGCGATCCGGCGCTCACCGTCGCTCCCGGCGGCGGGATCAAGGGCATGGTTGCGGGCCGGGCGCTCGGCCAGCTCGCCAAGATCCCGTTCGAGTTCAACATCACGGTCAAGGGTCCCTTCCGGGCGCTGATCGGGACGATGCGCTCGCTCCACGATCCCACCTTGCTCATCCAGTCGACGCTTCCGGACCTGATCCGAGGCAAGCCGGATGAGCCCCCTCCCGTTCAGCCCCAGGAAAGCGAGATTGTGCGATGAAGCGGTCGTTGTTGACGTCGATGCGTTGCGATGCGACGCAGGGCGCGATGAGACGGATGAAGATCCTCCTCGCCGCGCCGGTTGCTCTCACGTCGGCCGGATGCGTTCAGGTGAGCGCTCCGGAGAAGCCGATCGAGATCAACCTCAATATCAACATCAGGCAGGAGGTCGTCGTCCGTCTCCAGCAGGACGTGCGCGATCTCATCAAAGAGAATCCGGGAGTGTTTTGACATGAGCCGCCGAACCAGACTGATCCTCGCCGCAGGAGTCGCGCTCGCGGTCGTCGCGGGTGGCGCAACCGTCGCCTCCGCCATGATGCAGGACGCCTCCGCCCAGCTTCGCGCCTCGGGCCAGGTCGGCGAGCAGGCCGACGGCTATCTCGGCCTCGTCGGCTCGGCCCCCGCCGCCGTCCGGGCCCAGGTCGATTCGGTCAACATCAAGCGCCGCGCCTATTATACCGATCTCGCCGCCAAGCGCGGCGCCAAGATCGAAGAGGTCGCCGCCACCACCGCCTGCGAATTGTTCCGCACCAAGGTCGGCGCGGGCCAATATTACCGCCTCCCCGACGGAGTCTGGCGTCAGCGCGACGGCGGCACCCCGATCCCGCTTCCGGGCTATTGCGGGTAGCTGGCGCTTATCGAGCGTGCTCGCGACCTCGGTGCGAACTCATTTTTCAACGCAACGACGCAACGACACAACGATTCCGCGAAGCGGACAAATTCTCGATTAGGCCGATACAGCGCGTCTCCCGCCGACGCAGTAGCCGGTGGAGCGCTCCGCGCTCGTTGCGTCGTTGCGTCGTTGCGTTGAAAAACCGACCGGCACGGCCGCCGCGGATCGGCCCTGATGGCGCGGGCCGTCACTCGACGGGGTCCAATTCTTCCCTTTGCCGCACCGCACAAGAGTTGACTTGACCAGCCCCCCTTCCTAAAGGGGCGGCGCCTCGGCGGGGTTCGTTCGCCGGCATGTCCTCGCACCCTCATCAGCCCGCTCCCGAGCGCCGCTGCCCATGGAAGAAAGACATGGCGGAAGACGAGCCCCGGCAGGACCCGAAGCTTCCCCCGGACGCGCGGCTCGACTCGCTCGATGAGCGATTGAGGGATGCGCAGGCGGCGGAAGCGGCGAGGACCCGCGTGACCCGGCGAGCGCCGCAGACCGGCCAGCGCCAGGGCATGCGCATCCTCTCGGTGCTGATCGGCGCTCCGCTGGGAAGCGCCCTGATCGGTTGGGTGATCGACCGGTTGGCGGGCACCCGGGGGATCTGGGTGGCGATGCTGTTCCTCGGGTTCGGCGTCGCCATGTGGGAAGTTTGGAAGATTTCGAAGCAGAAGCCCGAGTAGCGGGCTCGAGGGACGTAAAGAGTGGCGGCCGAGAGCAAGATCGATCCGATGCACCAGTTCCAGATCAGCCCGCTCGCGGGCAATCTGGACGGCAACCCGTTCGCCTTCACCAACAGCGCCCTGTGGATGCTCGTCGTCCTCGCTCTGATCTGGATCTTCATGCTCGGCGGGATGAAGCGCGAGCTCGTGCCCGGCCGCTGGCAGGCGATGGTCGAGGGCGTCACCGGCTTCGTCAGCTCGATGGTGACCACCAACATCGGCCCCGAGGGACGCAAGTACATCCCCTGGGTGTTCACCGTCTTCATGTTCATCCTGTTCGCGAACCTGCTCGGCATGATGCCGTTCGCCCTCGTCGGCGCCCAGCCCTTCACCGTCACCAGCCAGTTCACCGTCACCGGGATCATGGCGATCATCAGCTTCTCGATCGTGCTGGTCGTCGGCTTCTGGAGGCACGGCTTCCACTTCTTCTCTTTGTTCATCCCGCACGGCACGCCCAAGGTGCTTCTGCCGCTCATCTTCCTGATCGAATTGCTGTCGTTCATGGTGCGCCCGTTCAGCCTCGCGCTCCGGCTGTTCGTGGCGATGATCGCCGGCCACATCCTCGTCGAGGTGTTCGGAAGCTTCGTCGTCCAGGGGATCAACGCCGGCGGAGTCGGCCCGGCGATCAGCCTGCTGTCGTTCGTCTTCATCGTCGGCGTGATGGCGCTCGAGATCCTGGTCTGCGCGATCCAGGCCTACGTCTTCGCTTTGCTGACCTCGCTCTACATCAACGACGCGGTCAACCTTCACTAGCTTTCAATCACTCTTCCCAAGGAGAATATCATGGACCTCGCATCTGCCCAGGTTATCGGCGCCGGTCTCGCCGCGGTCGGAGTCGGCGCCGCCGCCATCGGCGTCGGCAACGTCTTCGGCTCGTTCCTCGAGAGCGCGATCCGCAACCCGGCCGCGGCCGACAGCCAGCAGGGCCGCCTGTTCATCGGCTTCGCCGCCGCCGAGCTGCTCGGCCTCATCGCCTTCGCCGTGGCGATGATCATCCTCTACGCCCGTTAAGGAGTAGGGACAGTCACTCGGGACAGTCACTAGTGACTGTCCCAAACGGCTTTCCCCATAAACGCCCATGCCGCAGATCAATCAGCTGGCCGACGCCGCTTACTCGCAGTTCTTCTGGCTGCTGCTGGTGCTCGCCATCCTCTATTTCGGCATCGGCCGGATGATGCTTCCGAAGATCCAGTCGACGGTCGAGGCGCGCGACAGCCGGATCGCCGGCGACCTCGCCGCGGCCCAGGCCGCGCGCTCCGCCGCCGAGGAGACCGAAGCCGCCTATCGCGCCCGGATGGATTCCACCCGCGGCGAGGCCCTGAAGGTCGCCCAGGCGGCCAAGGTGTCGAGCGCCAAGGCGACCGAGGAGCGGGTTCGGGCGGCGAATGAGGAGATCGGGGCCAGGGTCGAGGCCGCCGAGGCGCGGATCCGCACCGCCACCGACGCCACCCTCGCCGAGATCGAGAGCGTGGCCGCCGAGGCGGCCCGCGAGATGGTCGAGCGGCTGGCCGGCCTGTCGGTCGGAAGCGACGAGGCCGCGCGCGCGGTCAGGAATGCGATGAGCAATGGCTGAGGAAAATCCCAAGGACACCCACGTCCGCGAGGCCCCCGGCGACGGCGCCGAGGCGGCCGGAGTCGAGCATGTCGGCGCTCCCGAGCATCACCCGCTCCCCACCGCTTTGGGCCTCGACGCCCCGCAATGGATCGCACTGGCGATGGTCGTCGTGCTCGCCATCCTCATCTGGAAGCGGGTCCCGGCACTGATCGGCAAGGCGCTCGACACCAAGATCGCCGCGATCCGAGCCCAGCTCGACGAAGCCGCCCAGCTCCGCTCCGAGGCCGAGGCGATCAAGGCCGAATATGAAGCCCGTTCGGCCCAGGCCGATGCCGAGGCCGCGACCCTGCTCGACCGAGCCCGGGCCGAGGCCGAAGGAATCGTCCGCCAGGCCGAGAGCGACGCCTCGGCCCTGGTCGAGCGCCGCGGCCGGATGGCCGAGGACAAGATCGCCGCCGCCGAACGCTCCGCCCTCGACCATGTCCGGGCCAGGGCCGCGAGGGCGGCGGCCGCCGCCGCCGAGAGCCTGATCCGCGACAAGCTGGATGCGGGCGCGGACAAGGCGCTGGTGGACAGAACGATCGAAGGGCTGGGCCGGGTCAACTAGCCTCTCCCCCTCCCTGGAAGGGGGGGCCAGGGGTGGGTAGGCGAGCAAAGCGAGACTTCTGCTGACTTCCGAGTTTCGGCAGCCTGCGGCGGACGCAGCCCCAACCCCTCCCTTTCAGACCATCCAGCCCTTGTAGTGGTGGCCCGCTTGATTGTTCTGCTATGTTGCGGGGATGGCCCGGACATCAAGACATTCGCGGAAGATTAGGCCTCGCTGGTGGACTGCGTTGAACAGCCCGCTCGCGCTTCTGTTGATTTCTGGTGTTGTGATCGGCGGAGCAGTGAAGTGGTATGACAGCCATCAAAACGCGGTCGAGGATCAGACCGCGCGGCGCTCGAAGCTCGCCCATCTCTTAACCGAGTATCAGCATCGCATTTCGACGCTGGGCAGCCTTAACTCACGATTAGATCTTCCCTCTCCAACCTCAGCAGCAACTCAGAAAAAACTTGATCCGTGCAGCGCAGAATATAGGGCATTTGAACGACTTTCCGGGGACATCGGCCGTCAAGAATGGAATGTTATTCGGGGTCAAGGCATCTATGTACCGACGGCGCCCCAGTTCAAAGGTGTCAATATACAAGCCATCGCGGCCGAAATCGAAGATACGGCCGGGATACCTGATGTACAGCTTGGCAGTATCAGGATGCTTGGTTTGTTGAACGCTGATCCAGACATAATCTGGGTTTTTGTTGCTGGCCATCTGCCTGAAATGGAGAAATTTGGAATCACTCGTCACTTGCTCTACGTGAGTGGCGAAATACCGCTTTTGCGAGGCAACTCTTTGACTGTCCGCCAGCAGCGTATGTTAGGTTTTCCTGAACCTCAGCCAGATGACGCGCGGCGGCGGACAGACATTATGCAGCGGCTTGACAAGACAATTCAGGAGTTGGAGAGCGGCGAGCCGGTTAAATGTCCCACATGATGCTGACGTCGCTCGTCTTTCCGGACTTGAACCGCAACTCATGATCATCAGCAACGGCGGAGTCCCGGTCTCGTCTTGACCACTGGGTCGTCGTGCCATCCGAGCGAACTCGCCAACGCGGTGCGGATCGATTTTTCAACGCAACGACGCAACGACGCAACGGGCGCGGAGCGCTCCTCCTCCGCAACGGCCAGCGGGAGACGCGGCTCGATGGGATCAGCGGGCGTTTATCCGCTTCGCGGAATCGTCGCGTCGTTGCGTCGTTGCGTTCAAAAATGAGTTGGCACGGCCTCGTTATTTTGGCGGTGCCCGCTTCCGCCAGGCCGCCGCAAGCGCCATCTCGAGCAATTCCTCCGTCACCGCCTCCAGCCGGACCAGAGTGCTTCCGCCGCGCCCCCACGCTCCCGCCGCCGGCTTGAAGGCGTCGGGTGCCAAGGCCATGAAATCCTCCTGTTGCTCGGGCATCAGCGAGGCCATCCCCCAGGCTGCGTCGGGCGCGCCCAGAGTCGCGAAGATCTTTCCGCCGACCCGGAAATCGGTGTGGCCCATGTGGGAGCCCTCCTCGGCGCCGGGGAAGGCGAGGGCGAGGCGGCGGAAGTCAGCGGCGCTTGCCATTCCGGCGCCTTTCCCAGGGTCTCGGCGATCCGGCCGGGCTCCAGCACGGCTCCAGCCGCTCCATGAGCTGACGTGCGGCCGCCGGCACGCCGCCGTCCAGAAGCCAGCCCTGAAAGCGGGTGCGCCGGTAGGAGCCCCACATCTCGACCCGGATCATCGCCGGATGAAGGATGATATCGCCCTCTCCCCTGGCGGTCAGCGAGGCGGGAAGGTCCGGGCTCCAGTCGGCTCGCCGCAGGCCGTCGATCGCCGCCACGACGCCCTCGCAGGCGGCGGCGTCCGCCTGGAGCCACTGCAGCTTGCTTTCCTCCAGCGCCGCCTCGACGCCTTCGGCGCCCTGCGCCCGCTGGACTCGGGAGACCAGGGCCAGCCCCCGGTCGAACCATTCCTCGCGATCGGCCGAAACGCGAAGCACCCGGGCAAAATAGCGACTCCGGCAGCCTCCTTCGATCGGCTCGCAAAGATGCGCGATCGCCAGGCTGTAGGCGGGCGCGTAATCGTCGCGGCCGCTCGCCGCGACGGTCAGGATCATTTCGTCGTCCGAGGAGGGCCTGATGTCGCCGGCGAAGTTGCGGCGCGGGTCGAACGCGCCCTCGAACAGGCGCTGTCCCGTCCGGAAAGGCGACTGCTCCCGCGCGGCGGCAGCCGAGGCCGGAGCCAGGAGCGCCATCGCGGCCGCCGCGAAGAGGAGCCGATAGCCCATCAGCCGAGCTTATGGCGGGCGCCTCACTGGGACAAGCGGCGCGCGGCCACTGGCTTCCACCGCCAACGCCTCCTAAATCACGGTCCGTGACCGAGACGCCCCCCACCGACCGCTTCAACGAGGAGAAATCCGCCTACACCGTGCGTGGCAGCGACCAGCCGGACCTGGAGGCGGGCGTGGCGGCGATCCGCAAGACGGTGAAGACCCTGCCGGTGCGTCCCGGAGTCTACCGCATGCTCGATGCCAAGGGCGACGTGCTCTACGTCGGCAAGGCGCGGGCCCTGAAGAACCGGGTGACCAATTACACCCAGGTCGCCCGCCTCACCAAGCGGCTGCTGCGAATGGTGTCGCAGACCCGGTCGATGCAGATCGTCACCACCAACACCGAAGCGGAGGCGCTGCTGCTCGAGGCGCAGCTGATCAAGCGCTACCGGCCGCCCTACAACGTCCTCCTGAGGGACGACAAAAGCTTCCCCTTCATCCTCCTGCGCGAGGACCATCCCTTCCCGCAGATCCGCAAGCATCGCGGCGCCCGCCGCCACAAGGGGCAATATTACGGTCCGTTCGCGAGCGCGGGCTCGGTCACCCGGACTCTCAACGCGCTCCAGAAACTGTTCCTGCTGAGGAGCTGCACCGACACCTTCCTCGCCACCCGCAAGCGGCCCTGCCTGCTCTTCCAGATCCGCCGCTGCTCGGCGCCCTGCGTCGGCCGGGTCACTCCGGAGGCCTATGCCGAGCTGGTCCAGGATTCGAAGGATTTCCTCGCCGGCAAGTCGAGCCAGGTGCAGCAGAAGCTGGCCAAGGCGATGAACGAGGCGGCGGAGGCGATGGATTACGAGCTCGCCGCCGTCTTCCGCGACCGGCTGCGCTCGCTGACCTTCATCCAGGGCTCGCAGGCGATCTCCGCCGAGGGGCTCGGCGACGCCGACATCTTCGCTCTCGCCTGCAAGGGCGGGACGATGTGCGTCCAGGCCTTCTTCATCCGCGGCGGGAACAATTGGGGACACCGGAGCTTCTTCCCGGCCCACACCGCCGAAGTGCCCGAAGCCGAGGTGCTGGCCAGCTTCCTGATGCAATTTTACGAGGAGGTGCCGCCGCCCAGGCAGGTGCTGCTCGACCGCGAGGTGCCGGAGGCCGACCTGCTCTGCGAGGCGCTGTCCGAGCGCTCGGACCGCAAGGTGACGATCCGCGTTCCCAAGCGCGGCGACCATGTCCGGATGATCCGCCAGGCCTCGCGCAACGCCGAGGAGGAGCTCGACCGCCACCTCGCCGAAACCAGCACCCAGGCCAAGACGATGCGGGCCCTGACCGATCTGCTCGAGCTGGCCGAGCCGCCGGAGCGGATCGAGGTCTATGACAACAGCCACGTCATGGGGACCAACGCGGTCGGAGCGATGATCGTCGCCGGGCCGGAGGGGTTTCGCAAGAACGCCTATCGGAAGTTCAACATCAAGCGCCCGGAAACCGCGCCCGGCGACGATTTCGCCATGATGCGCGAAGTCCTGAGCCGCCGCTTCGCCCGCCTGGAGAAAGAGGATCC
>Ga0190273_10000347_pt1 | contig 18948 bp, 21 predicted proteins | sample Popmic504IS_FD_134513 | JGI IMG/M metagenome (GOLD analysis project Ga0190273, IMG submission 134513) | Populus adjacent soil microbial communities from riparian zone of Shoshone River, Wyoming, USA - 504 IS | ecosystem: Environmental > Terrestrial > Soil > Riparian zone > Trees stand | place... | reverse complement strand
TCGTCGCGGCCGGGCGTGTCGACGACGACGATCTCGACGTCGGCGGCGATCCGGTCGAGCTGGGCCTCGATCGCCTCGCCCTTGTCGGGATCGAAGGTCTCGTAGGCCGGCATGACGAGGTCGATCCCGAGCCGCTTGACCGTCTCGGCGCGGTTGTCGAGATAGCGGCCGAGCGTGCGCTGGCGGGTGTCGAGGTCGAGCGCCGCCACCCGCCGGCCGGCGGCGGCGAGCGCGACGGCGCTGTGCACCGCCGTGGTCGACTTGCCGGTGCCGCCTTTCTCATTGGCGAAAACGATGAAATGCGGCGACGCCATCTGCACCCCTTGATTTTCTTGGCCTTGATTCTGCGTTCCGCCCCCCGCAAGGGCGTCGCCCAGGGTGATATCGGAGGCGGGAACGGGGTGCAAATTGTCCGTGACATCGAAACGCTGAGGGAGGCCGTCGCGGCGCTCCGGGTCGAAGGGGGCGATATCGCCTTCGTCCCGACGATGGGCGCGCTTCACGCCGGCCATATGGCGCTGGTCGCGGAGGGACGGCGGCGGGCCGGTCATGTCGTCGCCTCGATCTTCGTCAACCCGACCCAGTTCGCGGCCCATGAGGACCTCTCCACCTACCCGCGCCGCGAGGCGACCGACGCCAAGATGCTGGAGGAGGAAGGCTGCGCCATCCTGTGGTTGCCGGACGTCGCGACCATGTATCCCGACGGTTCCGGGATCAGCGTTCGCGCCGGTAGCCTCGGCGAGGGCCTCGACGGCGCCGTTCGCCCAGGCCATTTCGACGGCGTGGCGACGGTGGTGTCGCGCCTGTTCGAGCAGGTCCGTCCCGACATCGCCCTGTTCGGCGAGAAGGATTATCAGCAGCTCGCGGTGATCCGGCAGATGGTTCGGGACCTTAGCCTCGGCGTGGAGATAATCGGGGTTCCAACCCAGCGCGACGCCGACGGCCTCGCCCTCTCCTCGCGCAACGCCTACCTCACCGACGAGGAGCGCCAGTCGGCCCGGGCGCTGCCGCGGGCGCTGGGCGAGGCGGCTGCGGCGATCCAGCGCGGCGGCGAGGTCGCCGAGGCGCTGGCGACGGCGAAGGAGCGGCTGGCCAAGGCGGGCTTCGATCCGATCGATTATGTCGAGCTGCGCGACGCGGAGACGCTGGCGCCGGTGACGTCGCTGGAGCGGCCGGCCCGGCTGCTTGCGGCGGCGCGGATGGGCCGGACGCGGCTGATCGACAATCTCGCGGTGGAGCTCTTCGAATAAAATGTTCCCCGGCGAAGGCCGGGGTCCAGCCGCACCGCCGCAAGTCTGGATCCCGGCCTTCGCCGGGAAGCAGCGAGGGCCGCCCTCGCCATGGTGTAAACGCCGTTAACCATTTGTTGTTGATCGCCTGCGCAAACCTGTCCCCGACACGCGATAAACAACAAGGGGCATGTCAAATGGGGAACAGCCTGAAATCCGCGACTTTCCTGATCGAAAGCCGCCTCGCCGACGCCGCCATGGGCGATCCGGACGCGCTCTACGAGCTCGGCGTCGCTTACTCGACCGGGACCCACGGCCTCGAGATCGACCTGATCGAAGCCCATAAATGGTTCAACCTCGCCGCCCTCAACGGAAGCGAGCGCGGCCAGGAATGCCGGGCCGAGATTTCCGAGGAGATGACGGCGCGCGAGATCGCCGAGGCCCAGCGCCAGGCGCGGGCCTGGCTGTCGGACACGATGGTGAGGCGCGCGGCCTAGTCCCGTCGCCCCAGCGAAGGCTGGGGCCCCGTGGGTGACGGGCGCCGCGGTCTTCACCCGCTGGGGCCCCAGCCTTCGCTGGGACGACGCTACCTCGCCGGCGCTCCGTTCTTATATTTCTCGAACCAGGCCAATATCGCCGCCGCCTTGGCCCCGGCCTGCGAAGGCCGGGCCGCGATCCCGCCGTGGCTCGCGCCCGGCACTTTCACCAGGGCCGTCGGCACCCCCCTCAGCTGAAGCGCCGTATAATATTGCTCGGCCTCGCTGACCGGGGTGCGGTAATCCTGGCTTCCGACGACGACCAGGGTCGGAGTCTTCACGTTCCCCACCAGCGAAAGCGGCGAGCGCGCCCAGAAGGCCTCGTGATTCTCCCACGGATATTGGCCGAACCAGTAGCGCGAGAAGAAGGCCGGATTGTCCGACGTCAGGGAGAAGCTCGCCCAGTCGATCACCGGCTTCTGGGTCGCCGCGGCCTTGAAGCGGTCGGTCTTGCCGACGATCCAGGCGGTGAGGACCCCGCCGCCCGAGCCCCCGGTGACGAAGAGCCGGTCCGGATCTGCGAAGCCGCCGGAAATGGCGGCGTCGACCGCGGCCATCAGATCGTCATAGTCGCGGCCGGGATAAGCGTGGTGGATGAGGTTGGCGAATTCCTCGCCATAGGAGGTCGAGCCGCGCGGGTTGACCGAGAGCACCGCATAGCCGGCGGCGGCGTAGAGCTGGTTGTCGGTCGAGAAATGCGGGCCGTAGGCGGCGAACGGGCCGCCGTGGATCTCGAGGATCAGAGGCACCCGCTGCCCCTCGGCCCGGGTCGGCGGAAGAGTCAGCCAGGCGTCGATCGGGCGGTTGTCGAAGCTCGTCGCGGTGAGGTGGCGGACCTCGCCGAGCCGCTTGGAGTCGAGCAGCTCGGCATTGAGGCGGGTGAGCTGGCGCTTGGTTCCGCCCCGGTAGAGGGCGACGTCGGCGGGACGAAGCGCGCTTCCGCTCGGCGCGGCGACCGAGCCGTCGCGGGCGACGCTGAAGCCGCCGCCGGTATAGGGACGGTCGAGGGCGGACCCGCTCAGCCCTTCGGCGACCGTCCTCACCGAGCCGTCGAGGCCGACCCGGGCGACCTTGCGGGTGCCGCGATCCTCATAGGCTACGTAGATCGAGCGGCCGTCGGCGGCCCAGATCGGAGAATCGACGCTCCGGTCGAGGGAGCCGGTGAGCAGGCGCGGACTGCCGCCCTCCCGGTCCATCACATAGAGGGCCGCATTCTGGTAGCCGAGCCTTCTGTCGTCGAAGCCGGTGTAGGCGATGAGACGGCCGTCCGGCGACACGACCGGCTCCGAATCGGGACCGCGGCGATCGGTGAGCGGCCGGATCGCGCCGCCGGCGAGGTCGAGCGCATGGATTTCGCTGTCGAGCGGCTCGCGCGCCCAGTCGGGCGAGCGGTTGCTGCTGAAGATTATCGAGCGGCCGTCCTGGGTCCAGCTCAAGGGCCCGTTGTCGTGGACCGAGCCGAAGCTCATCTGGCGCGGCGCCCCGCCGTCGGCCGGGACCAGGAAGATGTGGCTGAAGCCGGGCTTGAGATAGCCCTCCTCGTCGGTCCGGTACTGGATGTCGCTGTGGATCTCGAGCGGCGGCGCCCATTGCGCCCCTTCGGGCTTGGCCGGAAGGGCGCCGAGCTTCACGCCCTCGCCGGGGACGAACATCGTATAGGCGATCTGGCGGCCGTCGGGCGACCAGGCGAGGCTGGTCGGGGAATCCGGAAGTCCTGTGATCCGAACCGATTGGCCGCTCGCCAGCCAGCGTACGAACAATTGCGCCGAGCCGCCTTCGCCGGTCGAGATGTAGGCGAGTCGCTTGCCGTCGGGCGACCAGCGCGGCTGGCTGTGGGCGCCGGGGCCGGCGGCGAGCGGAGCCTGCTCGCCGCTGCGGGTGTCGATCAGCCAGATGGTGGGCCGCATCCGATCGGTCATGATGTCGCCGGAGCGGCGGACATAAGCGATCTTCGAGCCGTCGGGGCTGATCTGCGGATCGCTCGCCGCCTCGAGCGAGAAGAGGTCGCGCGCTTCCAGGGTTCGCGACGGGCCCTGCTGGGCTGCGGCGGGCGCGGCGAACAGCAGCAGGATTGCAAAGGCTTTGCGGATCATTGGGCCCCTCTCTTTCGACTCGGCAGGTTCATCCCTTGCGGAACGGAGTCATTTCGGCAAGCGCTCCGATCTCGTCCGCCACCGCGCGGCGCTCGGCGGCGAGGAAATCGGCGACGGCCTCGCGGAAGCCCGGGTTCGGGATGAAGTGGGCGGACCAGGTGGGGACCGGCGCATAGCCCCGGCTCAATTTGTGCGGTCCCTGGGCGCCCGCCTCGACCCGGGCGAGGCCGCGCCCGATCGCGGCCTCGATCGCCTGGTGGTAGCAGATCTCGAAATGGAGGTGGGGCACCTCCTCGATCGAGCCCCAGTAGCGCCCGTACAGGGCATCGGCGCCGATCAGGTTGAGGGCGCCGGCGATCGGCCGCCCGTCCCTCAAGGCGAAGATGAGGAGGATCCGGTCCGCGAGCCGCTCGCCGAGCAGCGAGAAGAAGCGGCGGGTGAGATAGGGCCGGCCCCACTTGCGGGAGCCGGTATCCTGGTAGAAGACCCAGAAGGCGTCCCAATGCGCCTCGGTGATGGCGGCGCCGGTGAGATGCCGGACCTCCAGGCCTTCGAGCGCCGACGCGCGCTCGCGCCGAAGGGCCTTGCGCTTGCGCGACGACAGGTCGGCGAGGAAATCCTCGAAGCTGCCATAGCCGCGATTGTGCCAGTGGAACTGGCTGTCGACCCGGATCAGCCAGCCCGCCCGCTCGAACAGCTCGACCTCCGCCTCGGCGATGAAGGTGGCGTGGGCGGAGGACAGGCCGTGCTGGTTCACCACCGCCTCGGCGGCGGCGATCAGCCCGACCGCGAGATCCGCCCGGTCGGTGAGCAGGCGGCGGCCGGGCACCGGCGTGAACGGCACCGCGATCTGCAGCTTGGGATAATAATCGCCGCCGGCCCGCTCCCAGGCCGCCGCCCAGCCATGGTCGAACACATATTCGCCCTGGCTGTGGCTCTTCACATAGGCCGGCGCGACCGCGGCGGGGCGACCGTCCTCGCCGTCGATGGCGATCGGCACCGGCTGCCATCCGGTCCGTGCGGTCGCGCTGCCCGATTCCTCCAGCGCCGACAGGAAGGCGTGGCTGAGGAAGGGGTCGCCGGCCCCGGCGCAGCGGTCCCAAGCCGCCGCCTCGAACGAAGCGACGCCGCGGCCGAGCCGGGCCGGCACCTCGCTCATGCCGGCGGCGCCTCGAAGATGATCTGGTCGGCATGAGCGGCCGCCCGGGCGCGATCCGCCTCGCTGCGCACGGTCCATGTGTAGACCGGAAGGCCCCGCCGGCGCGCGGCTCCGGCGAAGATCGATGGCAAATCGCGGATGTCGTAGGCCAGGAAGTCCGCTCGCGCCCGCCACAGAGCGAGCCGGCGCTCGATCCGGCCCCTCGGCCCGCGCTTCCCGCTCTCGGTGACGACGAGGCCGCGCAGCACTTGCGGCGCGTGACGGGCGAACCAGGCGCCGACCTCCGGGTTGAACGACATCACCCCGACCGGACCTTGATGATCCTCCAGGGCCCGGACCACCGCCGCACAGAGACGCCTGACCTTGCGGTCGGTTGACTTGACCTCGATCAGAAGAGGCGTCCGGGCGGCGATCGTCGCCAGGATTTGAGACAGGAGCGGGATCGGCTCGCCGCTCTCCCTGAGCTGGAGGGCCTGCAACTCGGCCGCGTTGCGCGCGGCGACCGGTCCCTGCGCCGCCGTCAGCCGGTCGAGCTCGTCATCGTGAAAGACCATCGCCTCGCCGTCGAGGCTGAGCTGGACGTCGAGCTCGACGCCATGGCCCTTCGCCACGGCCGCGGCGATGGCGCCTTTGCTGTTCTCGATCAGCGCGCCTCCGTGCAGCCCGCGATGCGCGAAGGGAACCGCGCCGAGCCGGTCGAGCTCAGCCCGCCTTGATGGCGACGACGGCATCGATCTCGACCGCGGCCCCCAACGGCAGCACCGGCGCTCCGACGGCGCTTCGGGCGTGGCGGCCGGCCTCGCCGAACACGTCCTGCATCAGCTCCGACGCGCCGTTGGCGACCTTGGGCTGGTCGGTGAAGCTCCCGGCGCTGTTGACGAAGACGCCGAGCTTGACGATCCGCTCGACCCGGTCGAGCCCGACCGCCTTCTCGATCTGGGCGAGCAGCATCAGCCCGCAGGCCCGGGCGGCGCGCTGGCCATATTCGAGATCGCGATCCTCGCCCATGCGCCCGGTGAGCAGCTCGCCATTCTCGAACGACACCTGGCCGGAGATGTGGAGGAGATTGCCGGCCAGGACCGTCGGCACATAGGAAGCGACGGGAGCGGCGGGTGCGGGCAGCTCGATTCCGAGCTCGGCGAGGCGTGAGGCGATGGCGGTCATGCGCGAGGCGTAAGCACCGGCGCGCGCGCCGGGTCAACCCTCCTCCCGCGCCACCTGGAAGCCGGCGAAGCTCTGGCTGACCGGCATCAGCTCGAGCGCGTTGATGTTGAGGTGGGGCGGAAGGGTGGCGACCCAGTAGAGGGTCTCGGCGATGTCCTCGGCGGTCATCGGGTTGGCGCCGCGATAGAGCGTGTCGGAGGCCTCCCGGTCGCCGCCGGTGCGGACGAGGGTGAATTCGGTCTCGGCCATGCCCGGCTCGATCGAGGTGACCCGCACCCCGGTGCCGTGAAGGTCCGAGCGCAGGTCGAGCGAGAATTGGCGGACGAAGGCCTTGGTGCCGCCATAGACCGCGCCGCCGCGATAGGGGTAGGTGGCGGCGACCGAGCTCAGGTTGATGATCGCGCCCTTGCGCTCGATCAGGCCGGGCAGGAGCTTTCGGGTCAGGACGACGAGGCCGACGACATTGGTCTCGATCGCCACCAGCGCCGGGTCGAGACTCGAATCCTGAAGCGGCTCCAGCGGCGGCGCGAGGCCGGCATTGTTGACGAGCAGGTCGATGCCGCGAAAATTCTCCGGCAGGGAGTCGACCATCGCCTCGAGCGCATCATTGTCCCGCATGTCGAGCTCGACCGGCAGGAACCCGTCTCCGAGCTCGCCCGCGAGCCCGTCCAGACGTTCGCGGCGCCGGCCGGTGCCGACGACCCGCCACCCGGCGGCGGCGAAGCGGCGGGCGGCGGCGGCGCCGAAGCCGGCGGTGGCTCCGGTGATGAAGGCGGTCTTGGTCACGGGCGCTCCAGAACTTCGTCGAAAAGGTTGAGCATCGCCGCCCAGGAGCGGCGGTCGGCGGCCTCGTCATAGGCGAAGCCGGGCAGGCTCAGGGCATCGATGTCGGGATTGGTGAAGCTGTGGCCGACTCCTCCGTAGAGGTGGAGCTGCCAGTCGACCCCCGCCGCCGTGGCTTCGGCGAGGAAGGCGTCGCGCTGGACGGCGGTGACGATCGGATCGTCCATGCCGTGGCAAAGCAGCAGCTTGCCCCCGATCGCCGCATTCTCCTCCGGCGTTCCGGGAACGAAGCCGCTGTGGAAGCCGACGATCGCGGCGAAGGGGGCTCCCATGCGCGCCAGCTCGATGACGGCCGCGCCGCCCATGCAATAGCCGATGCCGGCGAGCCGGGCACGATCGACGTCCGCCTGGGCGAGGAGGACGTCGAGGCCCGCTTCGAGCCGCCTGCGGAAGAGCGGGCGGTCGCCGCGAAGCGCCTTGCCGAGCGCCATCGCCCGCTCGAGCGGCGGATCTTCCTCGCCGTAATAATCGAGGGCGAAGGCGATGTGGCCGAGCCCGGCCAGCCTGAGGGCGCGCTCCTTGGTGTGCCGGCCGAGCCCGCCCCCCTCATGCGCCACAAGCACGCCCGCGGCCGGGCGGCCGCCGGAACCGTCGGCGAGGTAGCCGGTCAGCACGACCCCGTCGCCGCCATCGTAGCCGATCGGGACCAGCTCGATCATTCCGCCCTCAGCCGCTCGAGGATCCAGGGGACCGCTTCCTCCCAATCGTCGATCCGGGCGTGGGCGTGGGGGGCGGGAGGGGTATGGGCGGCGAGACGGGGCTCGGCGATCATGTGGAGGCGCCAGACCTGGGGGGCGTGGTTCGCCACCGATTCGTGGTGGACGGCGAGATCGTCGACGAAGACGGTCGAGCCCGCACCCATGGCCTCGATCAGCTCGAGCACCGGCCGCCCCTTGCCGCCGCGGTTGCACAGGACCCGGTGGCGGATATCGAACCGCTCGAGCTGCTCGATCCGGCCGGCTTCATATTCGTCGCCGATATTGGTGAGGATGACGATGTCGGCATGGTCCGAGATGGCCGCCAACGCCTCGACCGCTCCGGGGACGACGTTCTGCCGGTGCATCTCGCCGGAGAAGAACAAGTCGAGCAGGGGCCAGACCCGTTCGGCCCCGACCGGCTGCCCGTCCGGACCGCGAAGCGCGTCGCGGAAGCCAGCGGCGGAGAGATCGAAGCTCAGGCCCTGCGCCTCCGCCACCCAGTCGGCGAAATGCGAGACCATGTGGAGGAGGACCTCGTCGCAATCGGTGACGAAGAGGGGCCGGCGGCTCATGCCTCCAGCCTCCGCCGGGCCTCGACCAGCTCCGCCGGCGACACGTCCAGGGCGTCGGCGGCGGCGAGCAGGTCGGGCTCATGCGCTTCCAGGAAGGCGAGCACCGAGGCGAGCAGCCCCGGTTCGCCGAGCCGCTCGCGCAACGCCGGCGGATCGAGGCCGGTAAGGGCGAGCAGCCGCTGAGCGCGAGCCTCCTCGCCCAGCGTCCAGCCGAGGGCGGAGAGGGCAAGGGCCTCGGGGTCTCTCGGGTTTGTGTCGTCGCGCCGCATCTTCTACAGGTGCGCCGGTGGGACAAAAAATCCTCGTTGTCGAGGACAACGAACTCAATCTGAAGCTGTTCTGCGACCTTCTGCGCGCGCACGGCTACGCAGCCGAGCCGGTCCGCGACGGCCGCGAGGCGGTCGAGCGGGCGCGGGCGTTCAGGCCCGACCTGATCGTCATGGACATCCAGATGCCCTATGTCAGCGGACTCGAGCTGATCGAGCAGATCAAGGGCGATCCGGAGCTTCGGCGCACGCCGATCATGGCGGTGACCGCCTACGCCGCGAAAGGCGACGAGGAGCGGATCCGCGAAGCCGGAGCGGAGGGCTATGTCTCCAAGCCGATATCGGTCGTCCGGTTCGTCGAGGCGGTGCGGGCGCTGCTCGCGGCGCCGAGGCCGGAGGAGCCGGTCGCGGGCGAGGTGCGGGTGACGCGCCGGATCGCGGCCCCGGCCGAGGCGGTGTTCGATGCGTGGCTCGACGAGCGGACGGTGGGGACATGGCTGTTCGCGACTCCGGAAGGCGAGATGGTCCGGGTCGAGATCGACCCGCGTGTCGGCGGGCGCTTCGAGATCGTCGAGCGTCGCGGCGGCGAGGACGTGCTCCATAACGGCGTCTACGAGACTGTGGAGCGGCCGACCCGGCTCGTCTTCACCATGAAGCTTCCGCTTTATTCCCCGAATTCCGAAACCGTGAGCGTGGCGATCGTGCCCGCCGAGCAGGGGTGCGAGCTGACCCTCATTCAGAGCGTCGCTCCGGATGCCCCGGCAAGCCCGGAGCAGATCGAGCGCGGCTGGAGCACGATCATCGGCGCGCTCGCCGATCGTCTGGAAAGCCAGGGAGGAGAAGGATGAGCTTTAGTGGAAGCTGCCATTGCGGCAAGCTCGCCTACACGGTCGACGAGGATCTGCCGACCAAGGCGATGGCGTGCAATTGCTCGATCTGCCGGAGGAAGGGCGCGCTCCATCATTTCACCACCCCCGACAAGTTCCGGCGCGACGCGTCGGACGAGGACATCCAGGTCTACACGTTCAACACGCACGACATCCGCCACCAATTCTGCAAGATCTGCGGCTGCGCGCCCTTCGCGGACGGCGAGGGGCCGAACGGGCCGATGGTGGAGATCAACCTCAGATGCGCCGAGGGGGTGGATTTGGAGGCGCTGGAGGTGACGATGTACGACGGGGCGAGCCGCTGATTTGCCTCCCTGTCGCGAAGCGACGGGGAGGGGGACCACCCGAAGGGTGGTGGAGGGGTAAAAGCCCCGGCAGCAGTGATCCCGCGCGCAACGGCGGAGGCATGGGCAGGTCACCCCTCCACCATGCTTCGCATGGTCCCCCTCCCCATGCTTTGCATGGGGAGGCAAGATTACTTGATCTTGGCTTCCTTGAACTCGACGTGCTTGCGCACCTTCGGGTCGTATTTGCGGAAGGTCATCTTCTCGGTGATGTTCCGCGGATTCTTCTTCGTCACATAATAGAAGCCGGTGTCGGCGGTACTGACGAGCTTGATCTTGACCGTGGTCGGCTTGGCCATGACAGCCTCTCAAAAAAAGGGTTCGGCGAAAAAATAAAAGCGGCGTCCCCGCCGCTCAAATGCGCCGCCGCCTCTGCCGCGAAGCGGGCGGGATGTCAAGCGCGGGGGGCCGGACGGTCGTGGGGCCGTTTGAAAATAGCGCCCCGCTCCGGACCTTGCGTGATATAAGGGCGCCATGACAAACCCGAAGCGCCCCCGCGATCCGAACCAGCTCGCCAAACTGATCACCGATATCGCGGTCGGCGAAGTCGCCGACGACAATCCCGATGCGGGGAAGGATCCCGCAGCTGTTGCCTTGGGGCGCAAGGGTGGCCTGAAAGGCGGGCGAGCAAGGGCGGAGCGGCTATCCCCCGAACAGCGGACGGCACAAGCGGCAAAGGCGGCCGAGGCGCGATGGAATCAAAGAGCTGTGGATAAGTAGCAGCTCCCCCCATTGTATCCGTATCCCGTTACCCCTATAACGGCTGGATGGGATACGAACCGAGGGGTGTCGCTATGGCCGAAACGACCGACTGGCGCGAAGCTGCCGGCGTTGAGTATCGTGCCAAGCGTGCCGATGCCCTCAAGCGCCTGTCCTCGGCTGAGCGGGCTGAGCAACGGGCAAAGGAGCGCCGCGAAGAGGCAGAGCGCGAACTCCGTGAACTCGACATCGGCGCCCGCGCGTTCGGCATTGATCTCCTGTTGAAGGGAGACGACGGCGGCGTTGTCGTTATCCAAACCAAACAGCCCGAGGTCGGGTCAGGCACAGAGCCGCCCGCCGCCGAGGGGCAGTCTGCTCGGCAGATTATTCTGATGGCGCTCGAACGAGCCTATCCGAACGGCCTGCGCGCCTCGGAGTTGAGGAAGGTCGTTGAGCGGGAGTTGGGCCGCGAGGTTCATTATAAAACTCCCGGCATGACCCTCTACCGGCTCCAAGAGCAGGAGATCGTCCGTCGAGACGGATACGACTGGTCCCTCGCCGAAGCGCCGCCGCGTTGGGTTCCCGAACCCGAACCAGACCCGGACGACGACGATATCGAGAGCCTTGTCGACTGGCATCTCGCACAGCAACAGGAGGACGAAATGATGGACCGCAAATAGAAAGGGCCAGGTCGAGGCTGGTACCCTCTCCCTGGCCCTGATCCCCACCACTTCGCTACGCGGACGTAGTCTAACGGCAAGGCAGATAGGCGCCCACCTATAAAATGCGGGTTCGAATCCCGTCGTCCGCTCAGCGAACAACCAACTCTAGCCGCCCTTCCGAGATAGGCTGGGCGACTTTCGTTGTCAACGTTATCAATGATTCAAATGAACCTTTGTGCTTGACCGGTAACGGATACAGGTCTATCACGGATACATGAACAAGCTATCCACCGAACAGCGCGCTCGTATCCTTCATTTGCTGTGCGAGGGCAGCCGCATCCGCACGATCACGCGGGTCATGGGCGTCGGCAAGAACACCGTGACCCGCCTCCTGTGCGATGCCGGAAGGGCCTGCATGGCCTACCACAATGAGCGCGTGCGGAACATGAAAGCGGCCCGGGTGCAGGTGGATGAAATTTGGTCGTTTACCTATGCAAAGCAACGCAACGTCATAGGCGCTAAGGCGGCTCCAGAAGGCGCGGGTGACACATGGACCTGGACGGCAATCGATGCCGACAGCAAGCTCGTAATCTCCTACCTCGTCGGCGGCCGCGATGCCGAATATGCGGTCGAGTTCATTCAGGATTTGGCGGATCGGCTCGCTAATCGGGTGCAGCTGACCGCCGATGGTTACAACGCCTATATCGGCGCCGTCGAGGACGCCTTCGGCGACGACATCGACTTCGCCCAGCTGATCAAGGTGTATGGGGACAGTCCGACCGGCCGCTACAGCCCGCCGGAGTGCATCGGGGCCGCAAGGAAGCGCGTTCGGGGCCGTCCCGATCTGGCGCATGTTTCCACTTCTTACGTCGAGCGTAACAACCTCACGATGAGGATGCACATGCGCCGCTTCACTCGGCTGACAAACGCGTTCTCAAAAAAAGTCGAGAACCATGCCTACGCGGTCGCGCTCCACATGATGTATTACAACTTCGTTCGCATCCACGGTAAGCTGCGCATGTCACCCGCAATGCACGCCGGTGTCACTGAGACGCTTTGGGATGTCTCGGACATCGTGGCCTTGGTCGAGGCCGCCGAAGCGCCGCCGAAGCCGCGCGGTCCGTACGTGACTCGCCGGATGCGCGAAGCTGCCTTGGCGGATGCCTAATTTCAAACGGACCCACTACCGGCCGGACGGTCCCGCCTGATCCGACGGCGAGGCCCGGCTGGATCGCCTTAGCTCCCAACCTCGCCGACATTGTCGAAAGAATTGCGGTCGATGTAGACATTGTACGGATCGACTCCGGCGTGGGTCGGCCGGCGGTCGGTGACGAAGCGGAGCAGCTGGCGCCCCGAGCGGATCGGTCGGAGCTCCATCTTGAGGACGTTGCGGCGGTCGAAGCCGCCGCCCCCCGGCTCGGCGGTGAACAGCCCGATTTCGATCGGCTCGTCGAGCTTTGTCCGGCGCTCGCTGCCGCGGCCGTCGGCATAGGCCTTGCCGGCTTCGACCGGCACCGTCACGTCCCAGCGGCCGTCGGAGCGGCGCACCGCTCTCGGCCGGTCGACCCGAAGGTCGTAGAGGGCGATGCGCTCGAACAGGTCGGTGATCAGGGCCTGCTGCTCGGGGGTTCGAGCCTCGGCGCGGAGCAGGCGGATGAGGTCGACCGAGCGCGGGTAGGGCGCGGTCGTGAAACGATAAAGATCGACGAACCGTCGGAGCGCCCGGTTCACCGCCGCCTCGCCCAGCCGCTCCTGGAGCAGGTACAAAGCGAGCGCGCCCTTGCCGTAATTGATATAGTCCTGGTCGAGCCCGGCGCTGACGAGCGGCTGCTCCTCGAGCACCTGCGTGCGGCGGCCGCCCAGATAGCGGTCGAGCTGGAATTGGAGGAAACGGCGGATGTCGGCCTCGCCGCGAAGCCTCTCCAGCACCATCAGCGCGGAATATTGGGCAAGCGTCTCGCTGAGCAGGCCGGCGCCCTGCATCCTGGCCGGAACCACCTGATGCCCCCAATATTGGTGGGCGAGCTCGTGGGCGGTGAGCATGGTCACCATGTCGAGCTCCGACGGATCGCGGACGTCCCAGGCGAAGACCGATTCGCCGACCGCGATGGTGTTCGGAAAGGCCTGCCCGCCGCCGCGCCGGTAGGCCGGGGTCTCGACGATCCGGACCTCGTCGAACTGGTAGGGGCCGAAGGCGTCACGGTAATAGTCCATGGAGGCTCGCATCGCGACCAGCATTCGGTCGACGTTCCAGCGATGCGCGGGGTGGAAATAGACGGCGTATCGAACCCCCGCCTGGTCGAGCCTCCGGACGGCGTAGCGGCCCGACTGGAAGGAAAGCAGATTCTTGATCGGCGTATCGGAGACGAAGCGCGCGATCCGGCGGCCGTCCTTGACGCGCTCCGAGACTCTCCGGCCCGGCGCGATCGGGATCTGATCGGCGACGGTCGAGACGGTGATATCCGCGGTCGTCCAGCTGACGTCGCCGTTCGGGGGCAAGCCGGTGGCAGCCGGATCGTCCAGCCGGGGGAGGGGCGAGCGTTCCGGAAGGCCGAATTCGCGGCGCTGGGCGGGGTCTTCGATCAGTCCGACATCGCTCATGCCGATCCGCGGCAGCAGCTCGAGACTGTTGAGATCGGTGCCGTTGGGGGCGAGTCCCGTCTCGGCGCCGGAGGCCCGGAAACCGGCCTGCCCGCGGCGGGTGCGAAAGGCGAGCGAGCGCTCTTCCCCCGGCCGCATCGGCGAGTCGAGCCGATAGATGCGGTAGCCGAACGCCTTGTCGTCGAGCTCCAGCCGAGCCGCCGGCAGGTCGAGGCCGACGAGTTCGAGATCGCGGTTCATGAGGCGCAGGTGGACGCGCTCGATCGGCGAGCGGGTCTCGTTGACGAGCCGGTAGCGGCCGCGCACCTCGGCCCGGACCTCCCCGGGATAGAGCGCGACGTCGAGCTCGACATGCCTGACCGTCGGCTGCGGCAGCCGCGCATAACGCAAGAAGCGCTTCTCATATTCGGCGAGGTGGCGCTGGGTCTCCTGCGAGGTGCGGAAGTCGTTCAGGACGAGCGTATTGTAGACGATCCAGGCTCCGCTCGAGCCGAGGAGCGCGAAGGCGGCGAGGGCCGCGAGGCCGGTCCGGCCGGCCAGCCGCCCGGGGATTCGGCGCAGCCGCGGCTTAAGGCGCTGTTCGGTGCCGCGCGGCCAGAGCAGATGCACCGCGATCAGAAGCAGGGCCGCCGCCGCCGCCCAGAACAGCCGGAACCACCAGGCCGCCTGCCAGTGGATGCCGGCGCCGGCCATGTCGGACAAAGGCACGGGGGGAACGCCGCCGTAGAGGAAAAGGGGATATTCGAGCCCCATGGAGGGCCCGAAGATCGAAAGGACGATGTAGAGCACCATCACGCCCCAGCCGGCATATTTGCCCGGGCTGAGCGCCTGGACGAACACCGCGAGCACGGCGATCAGGACGGCGTCCGCTGCGCCCGGAAGAAGATACCAGAGCAGATATTCGCCAGGCGCGATCTCCACGCCGCCCTCCAGCAGCTGAGCGAGGCAGCCGACCGCCATGCCGACGAGCAGGGTCGCGAACAGGACCAAGGCCAGGCCGAGCATCTTCGGGAGCATCAGCGCCCAGGCCGGGAGCGGAGTCGAATCGACGATCTCGTGAATCTTGCGCTCACGCTCGCGCCAGACGAGCTCGCCGCCGTAATAAGTGGCGATGATGATAAGGACCGTGTCGAAGCTCGCCTCGATCGTAGGCACGGCTCCAGCGGCGAGCAAATAGATCGCCACGCCGGTAAAGTCCGAGGCCGTCAACAGGGCCGGAAGCGTGAAGGCGAAGGCGAGGAGGAGGAGTATCGGGAAAGCCGGGCTCTTGAGGATGTAGCGCGCTTCCATGGCGGCTCGGGCGACGAACTGGGCAAGAGCGGCGCGGCTGTCGAAGCGGGGTTCCGGCAGCCGGGTGAACAGAGTCCCGGAACCGGCGGCAGTCGAAGTCGCCTGCATCGCCGCTTCCCGCCGGAGCTTGCGCCGAAGCCGCCGCGACAGGCCCCGATCCGAGAAGCGGAACCGGCCGTAGGTCAGCGCCAGAAGGGCGATCGACGCCGCGACCCAGAGCAGCCTGCTTTGAAGCATCGGGCCGGTCACGGCGATGGCGCCGGCGTTGAGCTCGGCTGCGGTGAAGTAGCGCGAGGCCGCGAGATAGGCGGACATTCCGAGAGGATCGGCAAGCACGCGGAAATCGGCGAGCTGGGGCTGGTCCTCCATCAGCCTCTGCGAGAAGAGGTAGAGGAAGAGGAGGCCGACCACCCCGATGAAGGTCCCGGCGGTCGAGCGCGTCGCGGTGGCGAGCGCGAAAAGAATCGCGGAGATGATCAGCGCGTTGGGCAGAGCGAACAGGCCGTAGCCATAAGCGAAAGCGGAGAGCCGGTTGGGCCCGAGCATCGCCTGATCGGCGAAAGGCATCAAGGTTCCGAGCCAGGCGCCGATAGGGACCGCCGCCATCACCAGCGCTCCGACGGCGAAAGCGCCGAGAAAGCGGCCAAACAGATAATCGCCCTTGCCGATCCTGGTCGAGCGGACGATCGGGCCGAACCCGGTCTGATCGTCGCGCACGATGACGTTGGAGACGAAGGCGGCACCCAGAAACAGGAAGACGAGCGAGGCGATGAGGTGGGACATGATGATGGCGTGGGGGCTGTTGAACAGGACGTTCCCCCCGCCGCTGGTCATCATCTTCGCCACGGCCATATCGACGAAGGCTGCCACGAGAAGGAAGACCGCGGCGGTGGCGGCGAGCGGACTTTTGACCTGGTAGCGGAATTCGAAGGCCGCGATCCTGCCGAGCATGTCGCCCGTCCCTCAGGCGGCGCTGCGGAATTGGGGGGCCGACAGGCTCGCAGGGTCGAGCGCCCGCGTCCCATCGGCGTCGACGCGGCCGGCGCCCTTCAGTTCGAGCATTCGATTCCCCCGCAGTGTTGGCCGTCTCAATCTGTCATGCTGTATTAGTTATGTAAATCACTTTGCTGGGTGGAACGTCGCTGCCTTTAACGAAGCGGTAACCATAAGGGCGCATCGTCGCCCCGACCCAATGGCGGGAGCGGGACGATGCGGGCACAAGCGGACGGGATGATGCTGGTTCGGGCCGAGCTGTGCGAGCGGGTCGCCAGCCTTCAGACGGCAGCGAGGCGTCTCTCCCAGCGCGACTTCACGGAGAGCGTGGGCGCGATCAAGCGGCTCGCCGCGGCCTATGGGCTGACCCCGGTCGTCAGGGTCGCCGAGGCGCTGGAGCGGGGGGTTGCGGAGGATCGGGGCGCCTGCCCGCGGGCGCTCTATCTCGGCCGGCTCCAGGACGCGATCGGCTGCGAGCGCATGGAGGAGAGCGCCGCCGAAGCGATGCTCGCCTCGGTCTCGGTCCGGCTCTGCAGCTGAGCCCTTGGACGCCTGAGCCTTTGGACGCGCTTCTCACCAGCTTCGTCGCCGCTTTGCTCGGCGAGTGGGGCGACAAGACCCAGTTGCTCGTCATCGCCCTGGCGGTGCGCTACCGCCGGCCGCTTCCGATCCTCATCGGAGTGCTGGTGGCGGCGTTCGCCAACAGCCTGATCGCGGCGTTCGGTGGAACCCTCGTCCATGGCATGATCGTCCCCCGGGCGGTCTCGCTGCTGGTCGCGCTCGCTTTGGTCTTCGCCGGGATCGCCGGGCTGATCCGGCCAAAGCCCTACCAATCCGCCGGCACCTCGCGCGCCGGCCCCTTCCTCGTCGCCGCCGCTTCCTTCTTCGTGCTGGAGTTCGGCGACAAGACCCAGTTCCTCACCTTCGCCCTCGCCGCCCAGTTCAACGCCTTCGCCCTCGCCGCCGCGGGCGCGACCGCGGGGATCCTGGTGTCGAGCCTGCCGGCGGCGATGCTCGGCGAGGCGCTGGCTAGGGCGGCGCCGCTCAAAGGCCTCCGGATCGGGCTTGGAGCCCTGTTCCTCGCGATCGGACTGTTCGTCGCGGTCAGCGCGCTCCGGCTCGTCTAGGGACCGATCTCGACCAGCCACAGGTCGGGCACCGTCCCCAGCCGGAGCGGGATCCCGCTGGTGCCCAGCCCGGCGGTCACGACCAGGGTCCTTCCGCCCTCGCGCACCAGCCCGCAGGCGTAGCGGTCGCCATGATCGGAACCGGTCGAGAGCGGCCCGATCAGCGGCAGCGCGACCTGGCCGCAATGGGTGTGGCCGGCCAGCATCAGGAAGACGTCGGGCGCGGGATCGGCGAACGGATCCGGGCTGTGGCTGAGGATGAGCCTCGGCCCCTTGAGCGCGCGCAGGGCCGCCAGGGTGGCGGGAAGGTCGGCCCGATCGGTGAAATCGTCGCCCAGCCCTCCGACCGCCACCGGTCCCAATTGCACCGCCTGGTTCTCGAGCAGTTGGATTCCCGCCTGCGCCAGCGCCCGGCGAGCGGCCGCGGCGTCGCGCCAATGGTCGTGATTGCCGAGCACGGCGACGGTGGCGAGCCTCGGCCGGAGGGCCGCGAGGGGTGCGACCGCCTCGTCATGCGAATAATAACGGGTGGCGAGTCGCTTGTCGGTGACGAGATCGCCGGCGATCAGGACTAGGTCGGGCTCGAGCCGGTTGATCTGGCCGACGATTCGCCGGAGCCGCGCCGGCGGCATGTCCGGCCCGCCGACATGCACGTCCGAGAGGAGCAGAAGCCGCAGCGGCGGCGCCCCGGGCGGCCAGCCGGCGACGGCGATCCGGGCGTTGCGAACGACCGGGTCGGACACGGCCGTCCAGTAGGAGAAGACGAGAAGGAGAGTGCCGGCGAACCCCAGGGCGAGTGAGAGACGCTTGAGGATCCGGAGCAATCGTCTCATTTACGCCCCCGCCGGGTCGGCACATGGAAATCCGGATCCTTGCCGCCCACCCAGGCGATGAAGCGCGCCAGCTCCGGATGCGAGCGCAGAGCCGCCGACGAGGCATAGTCCCGCGCCAGCGCCTTGTTGTCCAGCGCCCGGTGGATGGCGCGGTGGCAGATGGGATGGACCGGCACCGTCTCCCGGCCGCCGCGGCTCCTGGGCACCGGATGATGCCATTCCACCTTCGTGCCGAGCGGGCGGCCGCACAGGAAGCAAAGCGGCGCTTCCTCCTCGCTCACGCGGCGACGGCCTCCGCCTCCGGATAATCGATATAGCCTTCGGGGCCCTGACTGTACCAGGTGGCCATCACGTCCGGAGCCAGCTCCGCCCCGTTGAGCAGCCGTGCCGGCAGGTCGGGATTGGAGATGAACGGCCGGCCGAAGCTGATCGCGTCCGCTTGCTCCTCCGCCAGCGCCGCCTGAGCGCGCTCGAGGTTGAAGTCCGAATTGAGGATCAAGGGCGCCGGGAAGACCTTGCGGATGGCCGGGGCGACGGGTGGGACGTCGGACTTGCCGAACGTCCCTTCCGGGCCCGGCTCGCGAAGCTCGAGGAAGGCGATTCCGATCTCGGCCAGGGCCGTTGCGGCGGCAGTGAAGAGGGCCTCCGGATCGCTGTCCTCGCAGCCCTGGGTCTCGCTGTTGGGCGAGAGCCGGACCGCGGTCCGCTCAGGCCCGATCATGTCGGCGATCGCCCGGGTCGCTTCGGCGAGGAGCCGGATCCGGTTCTCGACCGGACCGCCGTAATCGTCGTCGCGCAAATTGGTGCCGTCGCGCAGGAACTGGTCGATCAGATAGCCGTTTGCCGCATGGATCTGCACGCCATCGAAGCCCGCCGCCAGCGCATTGCGGGTGGCGTTCCGATAGTCCTCGAGCAGTGCGGGGATCTCATCCACCCGTAGCGGGCGCGCCTC
>Ga0190273_10000346_pt1 | contig 19021 bp, 15 predicted proteins | sample Popmic504IS_FD_134513 | JGI IMG/M metagenome (GOLD analysis project Ga0190273, IMG submission 134513) | Populus adjacent soil microbial communities from riparian zone of Shoshone River, Wyoming, USA - 504 IS | ecosystem: Environmental > Terrestrial > Soil > Riparian zone > Trees stand | place... | reverse complement strand
GCTAGTCGCCTAGGCCGGACATGCCGCTTATGCCGCCCAGGCAGCCAATTAGTGAGTCTGAACTGTGCCGTGGGCTATCAGGGCCTGGCAAAAGACTTGCTGTGGTCTTTAAAATTCGAACGCGCCCAAGCGGCTGCCGAAATCATGGCTGATATGCTATTTGAACGGTTTGGTGATTGCACTCCTGGTGACGCGATTATTGCGCCTGTGCCAACCGCCGCCAAACGTGTGCGCAAACGCGGCTACGACCAAGCGGTGCTCATCGCCAGAGCGTACGCTAAGCGTGCCGGTTGTCAGTATGCTCCCCTGCTCCGGCGCCATGGTAGCCAAGAGCAAAAAAGTGCGGGGCGTCAGCAGCGCCTAGAGCAGCTCGACGGCAGCCTTGAATTGCGACGTTCGTCGCTGGTGGTTGGGCGTCGCATCATACTTATAGATGATGTAGTTACCACAGGCGCCAGTATGGAAGCGGCGGCTGCGGTATTAAAGCTTGCGGACGCAAAAGTGGTCGCCGGTTTAGCGTTTGCCCGTGCTTGAGCTATAGCATTTTTATATTACGCCCGAATATAGTACACTTACTCCGTCAGATTGATAGCTGTCTGGACGTATCTGGCGTACGGAAGGGTGTCCGAGTGGTTGAAGGAACTTGTCTTGAAAACAAGCGTGCCGGAAACGGTACCGAGGGTTCGAATCCCTCCTCTTCCGCCAGAGAGCTTTATCTGTTAGAATGGCTTGGTTATCCTAAAAAAGCCAAGTCCCGTATCTGGAGAGGTACCCAAGTGGCTGAAGGGGACGGTTTGCTAAATCGTTAGGGGGGCGAGAGCTCCCGCGAGGGTTCGAATCCCTCTCTCTCCGCCATAAAACGAATCTGCTGTCCATATGGACGTATGCAGGTTCTTTTTATTTTATGGTGCTTTTCCGCGTAAGCGTCACTGTCCTTTTGATACTTGGCGGCAGACAATGTACAATAACGGTTATGAACGGCGACCAGAAACCGCAGATGACTGGCGGACTTCAAACGGGACTTCAGGATAGACCGGTGGACAACCCACCTTCTCTTTCCGAGCCTACGCAGCGCCGCACAGCGATTCCGCCAAGCCCTATGGTTGCTAAATACGCGCCGGGAAGCACTGACCATACGGCTACAGTTAACGTCCCTACGGCAACTTCCTCGCCGCTGCAAACTGTTCTATCTCCACCTGTTACCGATGAGGTTACTGCACTTCAAGACTCCAATGGCCTCTATGATCCAATAGCTGACGATAATTCAATAGCGGACGTGGCTATTGAATGGGTATCTTCAGGTGATGACATCCAAGCCCGCTCGGCCGCTTGGCGCGTTCGCATGACCGTTGTATCTCTAATTGCTGGAGTTTTGATCTATATTATTACCAGGGATTATGTCTCCACTGGATCGGTTGTACTGGTGGGTACGCTATTTGGTTTTATGGGTGCACGCAAAGCGCCTGCGCTACACTACAGGCTGGACCGCAGTGGTCTGTTCATCGGCCAACACCTGTATACGTACAGCGAATTCCGGGCATTTAGCGTCAGTGATGACCCGCAGGTTCCGAGCATCAATATCGTTCCTCTCAAGCGCTTCCTCCCCCTGCTATCCGTATACTATGATGTCCAGCAACGAGATAAAATTGTTGAAGTTTTGGCGGCGCATCTGCCAATGGAAGCGCCTCGGCATGATGCTTTTGACAGTATTATCAACCGCATAAAATTCTAGATCTTCGCCTAACCCTGTTGGCAGACTCTAATCGCGATGGATAAACGGTGCGCTACGGGAATAGCTTGCGCCGTCAAGTTGGTCTAGCATGGCTTTGGCGACGGCTTTACGAGGTACATACTGCCAAGTAGGGGCTGGACGCATTGATAATTTATAAAAAATTCGGGCACCATTATTCATTACTGGCGACCGTAAGGTGGTCCAGTCCAGTCCGCTAGCCTGCAATAGGCGAATATGCTCTTCTCCGTCTGCGATGACTTTGCCTGCGACTAGCTTGCCGAAAGTATGTCCGCAACGACGTAAGAATGACGGCTGCTCTTCGTCGGTAAATGCGCCTGACCCTGTGACAGTTACGATACGATCAATACCATTAGCGTTCATGGCAGGAATGATAGCCCGTATACCGGAGCTGACAACATCTTTCCCCGGGGACTTCCAGCTGCTTAATGTACATAGTACAGCTTGGCTACCGAATACCGCGTTTGCTACAGATTGCACATCGTGTATGTCCCCTTTTACAAGGGTCAGCCGAGGATGGTTAGGGAAATCATTAGTGCGGTGAATAAAAGCGCGTACGCTATGTCCGCGCGCCAGCGCTTCAGCAACCAAATACCTTCCGACTTTACCAGATGCACCAAAAACAGTTATAACCATGCATACAGTATAACGCGTTTATGCTTTAGTGTCGGTCACGCTTTTGACGTGGGCGATTAATTCCTGGGGCGAAGTGCTGGCCTTCAAGATATACTTATGGGCGCCAAGCTGAAGGGCCTGCTGGACTTCGCTATCCTCATTGAGATTGCTGAGAATAATAATTATTGTATCTGGGTGGTCGGCTGGTTTGTAATGTTGCAAAAACTCCACACCGTTCATCACGGGCATCAACATATCTAACAGGATTAGATCCGGTTTTGTTATCCTAGTAAGTTCCAGGCCTTCCTTGCCATTAGCAGCAACGCGTACGTCATGCCCTTCTCGCTGCAGAATGAGCTTGTAGGCTTGGTTGAGGGTATTGTTGTCTTCTATTACGAGTACATTGGCCATGAGATTGGATCGTCCTTTGGTGTCATTGTAGGCGTTTGGACGAAATATGTAAAATCTGGCGGGCTATTTTATATCGGCACTTTGCTCTTCTGTTTCAGAAGGCTGTAGCATATTGTCGATTAGCTTAACCAGGCCTTGTGGTGAGGTCCAGGCCTTGATAATACACTTGTCTGCGCCTAAGCGTAGTGCTTCATTTATCTCTGGCGCATTGTCAATATTTGTAAAGACTAGGATCTTAACATCCGGGCGGTCTTTGGTGATGTCATAGCTCTGCAGAAATTCTACACCGGATTTAATTGGCATCAGCAGGTCGAGTAGGATAATATCGGCGCTGAATGATTGCAGTTTCTGTAAAGCCTCTTCGCCGTTAAATGCTGACGCTACTACGTGTTTTTCACGTTCAAGAATCAGCTGGTAAGCGAAGTTTAAATCTTTGTCATCTTCTACGATCAGTATATTGGCCATATCTATAGAAATCCTTGCCCTTTACACATTACTTTTAGCACAACTGACGTCAACCGTACAGCGAAAATGCTTACAATACCCCCAATTCCGGGGAGATTTATGCAGAAATATGCCAGCGGCGCATAACCATAGTGGCTGTTGCGATCATCATAGTCAGGCCCATGACGACTGCCCCTAGGGCTAGAATATCAAGCTTGACTGGCTTGGCGCCGCCATCGTCGCCAGCTAATGCTTGCTCATTGGTGGCTGCTAACACGGTACCTGTCTGCTGGCTAATTTGCTCGATATCTGCCCTGCCATTATTACTCGTAGTACTGGCGGTTTGTGTGGCTATAGGCGCTGGAGCTACTTCTGCCGGCGTATCGAACTGATAGACTTGGACCCCAGTGATTGGTTGTTCGCCATCTGGAGTCGCTGCCATCAGAGCCTGGATGTCAAAGTTACCGAACCAGCTACCCAAAACATTAATGAACAATGCTCCGAACCAGTCATCAAGCCAGAAGTTGGAGTCGGTAATATTTACAAGTGTTGCTCCTGCTTGGGCATTGCCGCTGGTTGCGTTGCCAGCTTTTTCATTACCGTCGACAGCCGCATTGCCAGATTGGGCATTTAGGCTGACATTATTCGTAATGTTTACGTTACTGTTGCCTGTAGTACTGCCGAGGCTGGCGTTACTGGTCTGAATACCGCTTCCAAGTACGGCGCTGTTGTTGCCGGCGCCTGCAGGAACAATTAGGCCGGTCCATTGACCCATAATGTTCACAAAGACCAGTAGGCTGTTCTTAGCGACCACTTGTTGGCCGGTGAGGTTGTAGACGGTAATATTGGTGGCTGCATTGCCACTAGTAGCGTCACCTGCATCTTCATTGTTGCTGACAGTCGCATTGCCGCTAGTAGCGTTAGCATTAGTATTGTTACTAATATCCGTAGTGTTGCCATTGTGGCCGGAGGCTGATGGCGTTACCAGGCTGTCGACAATTGATTGCGGAACCAGGATGTTACCCTTGAGCGTGCCGTAGATGTTAATAACGCCCAGAAACGAGTTCTTAGCTGTCACCGAAGAATTGGCAATATTCATAATGTTCGCCAAGGCCGAAGCATTGCCACTAGTAGCGTCACCTGCATCTTCATTGTTGCTGACAGTCGCATTGCCACTGTTAGCATTAAGCACGATAGTGTTCAAGATATCAATTAAACTAGCGCCAGTCTGTAAATTTTGGCTGGCCCCTGGTTGCTGGGGTGATCCGACAGTAGTAGTCTCACAGATGGGTAACAGCGAGGTCGGGTCAATAATAAGGTCGTTTTGAACATCGCCATCCACATCGCATTGGAAGGTTGTAAAATCGCCAGCGCTTAGGCCATTGGCATTTGCAACATTCAATACGGTCGCATTGGCCTGGGCGTTGCCGCTGGTTGCGTTGCCGGCTTGTTTATTCTCAGTTACTACGGCCATACCGCTGGTAGTATCAGAAGCGAGGTCATTGGTAACTTGTACTGTCGCAGCTGGATTTGACGATGGGATGTCAACGACGGCTGTGGCTGTAGCGGCAGCATCATTGCCAGACAAGCTAATAGATGGCGATACGGCGTTGTCGATAGTTGGCTGAAGGCTGCCGGCTGTATCAATGGTACCGTTTGCCAATGGTGTTGTAGGCGTTGTCTGTGCATCGGCTGGTGCGGCACTTTGTGCTTGTGAAGCTGTTGGAGTGTTTGTTGTTGACGTCTCATCAGCAAGTGCTGGTAGCGGCAAGGCTGCTATGGCTACTGCTGCAGCCAGGCCGCAGAGTACTTGGTGAATCTTCAGGTGCGGTAATCGCAACATATATTTCCTCTCCCCCCACTCCCCTGTGCACTCCCCCGATCTTACGCATTATCTTTGCATAACGTCGGGAAAGTCCATTATTAATTAAAAGTCCTCGTTTATTTTTGTAATTTTTATTTGTTGGTATCAGTATCGCTGTGCCGCAAGACCCGGCATGGTAGCCGGATCCCGCGGTGCAGCTTGCAACCTTAGAAACATACGATTCCTGCGATTCCTGCTCACCCAGGAATAAACTTGGCTAAATAGCTCTCAAACTACTTAGAACTTAACGGTGAAGCCAGTGCTCTGGGTAGCTGCGTTAGTAGCTGCGCCAGTGGTAGCGCTGCCACCGTTTTCGTTGCCGGTTACAACAGCGTTGCCGCTGCGGGCATTCTGAGTGTTGTTGTTAGCGATGTTAACGCTAGTTGAAGTGTTGTAATCGGTGTGTGACTGTACTTCGTTGGTAGAATCACTACCAGCTGTGATGCTACCGCTATTAGCTGTAGCCGCGTCAGCGGTAGCGCTAGCTTCGATGCTACCGGTAACTGTTTGACCAGCAGTGTTGCCTGCTGCGCCAGTTGCAGCTGTGCCGGCTGCGTCGTCACCTTCTTCAACGGTAGCGTCACCGCTTACAGAACGTTGCTCATTGTTGTTCTCAACGTTGGCGTCAACGGTGTGCTCGGTCGCGCTGGTGGTGCTTACGTAGTTAGCGGAATCGTCGCCAGTCTGGCCAATAACGCCAGTGCTAGCGCCTACGACACCTACGGTGCCGGCTGCGAGGCCGATTGCTGCGATAACTGCTGATGCTGCCTTTACTGATACTAATTTCATGTTGTTCCCCTCCTTATATTTGTAACGTCTCTCGGGTAGGTTGCTCACCCGACCACATCAGACAAAACGTCCGATAAGGTCGAATGACCAACGGACAATCAGTCTGACGAACTGGTTGTAGTAGTTGTTTCTGAACGCAATTGGGTCTGTATCGACGAACTGCTAGAACTTTGGATGCTGGTGCTGCTGCCAGTGCTACTGTTCCGTGATTCAACATGTATAGTTGTGCGGCTGGCGCCATCATCAATAGTCTTGCTGTATTCCGTGTTGGTCGGTGTCTCGACCTTTTGGCTGTTAACGGTAACGCTTGTTTGGTTTTGCAAGCCACTTGCGGTGCTTCCCTGGCCGTCAGAACTGTTTTGTTGTTCAATGCCCGGGTTGTTTTGGACAGGCTCGACTGGACCGCCCGTTGTCTGGCTAGCTGGCGAACTATGTAATGTGTTCGGGCTGGATGCGAAAAGGTATGGCGCTACAATAGCAACCGCGGCCGATGCGACAGCAACTGCCGTAGTCATCGTACGGTGTTTACGTGCCCGTTCAAATGCCACGTTTGCGATACTAAGGATGTACGCCGTTCCTTTTTTACTCTGTGCTTCCATGAAAATCCCTCTCTCCACCACAAAGTTGACGATCTAGCCACTGCATAAAAGCGTAAGCTAAACATAACATCGCTTAACGATTATGGCTATGAACTGTTATATATTTTGGCGCATTTCACAACGTTATTAAGCGGTAGCATTATTAGCTTACCTGTAGTCGTATATGCAACGCTGTGAAATTTTTTACAAATAAAAAACCCCTGGAATAATCCAGGGGTTTTTTAGTGTAAGTGCCGTTACAACTTAGTAGCGACGGCCACCGCCACCACCATTGCTGTCGCGGTTAAAACCACCACCGTTACCACCGCCGTTGTATGGGCGACGTTCACGGTTTTCTTGTGGCTTAGCCTCGTCGATGGCAACAGGACGACCGTTTAGGTCTTTGCCGTTCAACTGCTGGACTGCAGCCTTGGCGTCGTCATCGCTTTCCATTTCAACAAAACCGAAACCCTTGGAACGGTTAGTTTCACGGTCCATGATGACCTTAGCTGAAGCGACTTTACCAACGGTTGCAAAGAACTCTTCGAGCTCCTGGTCAGTGACGCTGTAAGCTAATGAGCCGACAAATAGTTTAGTTGCCATTATTTCTCCTTGTGCTCCCTTATGGGTGCACGATCTGTCATTGAAGGAATATCTGGGTTTGAGATACTCGAGTATACCCGCGAACACACATCCAAATAGCTGCTCTTCAAACGAACTGGTTTATTAAATTTCTATCTAGAACGATTCTCTGAGCGCGATATAAACCTATCGGAATGCCACCTGAGTGTTTTGCAGCGTAGTCTAGTAATGACACTATACCATACTTTTGCCAAATACCAGAAGTGATCTAAGTATTATTTACTTCTGGACTGAAATCACGTGTATTGTGCCTTCGGCATTGTAGCGCTCATCGCCTACTGAGTCTGCCAGAATGCCTGTCACAGTAACTTCTTGGCCAGTCGCCAGGCTTCCTGTGAAAGCTGGGTCATCGGAAGTAATGACATATGTTTTACCGTCATTTGCTTCGAATCCAATGGCGCAACTCATGTCTTGTAGCTCACCAGGATTGCGCAGCGTCAAGCATGTTGGCTTGCCTGTCTTGCTTACACTTACACCGCTAGGGGTCGGCGCTGTTGGTGGTGTGGTTTGGGCTGGGCTGGAGCTAGCGCTATTCCCCGGCGCAGTACTTTCGTCCTTAAAAATAAACATTGTACTGGCGGCTATTACAATGACCGTTAATAGTAGTATTTTCGTCTTCATACCCTCAGTATAGCTCTTCGTCTTTTATCTTGCGTTAAAAAGTTTCAAAAACAGAGAGTTGCATGTAATAAATAAAAATACCCCAGAAACCTGAGGTATTTTTATTGGTGCACCCGGCAAGATTCGAACCTGCGACCTCCAGTACCGCAAACTGGCGCTCTATCCAGCTGAGCTACGGGTGCAAAGGATGTACGGTGCAATCACGCGCGCGTGATAATGCAACAGAGGTAATCCTATCATATCCCATACAAAAAAGCTAGTAGCGTGATTTCTAGCGTTAATCTGTTAAAATAGTCTCCATACGGAGAGGTGCAAGAGTGGTTGAATTGGCTTGTCTCGAAAACAAGTGAGCCGGCAACGGTTCCGAGGGTTCGAATCCCTCCCTCTCCGCCATTTAGCCAAGTATGCCCACTAGGTCGCTCTTATAACCCTATAAGACATCTGGTGGGTTTTGTTTTTGGTCCAAATTTTTGGTCGGCATGTTTACGGCGGTCGATGCAATAATAGGATCGTCGACGACCGGTTGTTTGCGCATTAGTCGGACAATAACTAGAACGACGATTCCAATCACGAGATATATAATGCCAAACATCAATAATCTCCCGGTGTAGGCCTGCTCAAGCCCGGACAAAAATGCCAAGATAACTTCCTTAAAGTCGCCCCCTGCCAACCGCGAGGCTACACCGTCAGGTTCAGTAGCTGTGTCAAACATGGCACGTATTACAAACGACGCCACGGCCACTATCGCACCCGTCCAAACCAGCGGCCAAGCTAACCGTTTGGCCGCGACCCGCCACTCGTTCCACCCCAAAGCTATGACGGCGGTTGCTGACAGGAGCGCAAACGCGCCAAAGATAAACGGTAGCCGCATCGACCATTGATATGCGGCTGGTACGTTTTTAGCGTTGTCGAACACTGTATTCCCTTGGTCGTCCTTAGGTAAGTTGTCGGTAGTGACGACCGGATTCTGCAAGAACTCATTCGACGCTACAACTTTATCAATGGCTTGTTGCTTGGTAGTCTCCAGATTAATCCCTGGGGGCAAACAAGGTAGGCTAGCGATATCCAAGTTATTCGGATCTATTTGGCGTAGCTGTGTCAACGTACATACTGGCAGGCCCTGGACCTGCGCCACAGTCTGATTGCCGACCGATTGCGTAAAGGCGGCCGTATAGGGCTGTAAATCAATGTTGATTTGTGGCTGCTCGGTAGTTCCCTGCAGCCAGTCGTATACGGAGTCGATTAACTGTTCGCTATTTTGTTCGACCGTCTCGGGCGGGAAACTACTACTTGCTGCTTGTTTGACTCGTGCTGTATCAAGTGGCAATCCTGCTTCTTCGACGGCCGCATTGCTAGCCTCGGAGGACAAGCGCTCAGCGGCTGCCGTATACGCACCGCTGTCTTTTAATGACATCTTTAAAGCTTCTGATGTTCCGAATACCATAACTGCCGGTGTAGTTATAGCAAGCGCTAAGGTGCTGGACGAAAAGATGCCCGCCGCTAGCCGCGAAAGTAGAGTATATTTCATACTTACATATTGTACACGCGCCTAGCGGCTTTGGCGGCCATGATACCATTGGGTCATGCAAGACTCTATTTTTACCAAGATCATCAACGGTGAAATCCCCAGCCACAAAATCTACGAAGACGACAAGGTATTTGCCTTCTTAGATATTTACCCCGTCCAGCCGGGACACGTATTAATTGTGCCAAAGATGCAGGTCGAATTTGTGTGGGATTTGGACGGCCAAGACTACCAGGCGCTAATGGCTGCCGCCAAGAAAATCGCCCTACGTTTACGCCAAACAATGGAGGTTCCCTTTGTGTCCTCACGGATTGTCGGCGTGGATGTTCCTCATGCCCATATCCACCTTATTCCCTTTAGTGACGCCGCGCAGTTGGATAATCGTCCTACGCAGGCTAGCGAGCCAGACCATGTCGCATTAGCCACATTAGCTCAAACACTAGCTGTTTAGTATACTTAGGCTATGAATAATTTCTTAACTGGGCTTTTGTTCGGTGCCGGGTTTGGTGCTTGGATATATGCCATGATGATGCGACGTACGGGCAACCAGGCGCAGCAAAGCCTAATCGTCGGCGGTTTGGCTGCTTTAGCCGGGTTTTTCGTAATTTTTTCTTTACTCAGCATCGTTTTTGCAGAGTAACTAACCGTTTAATACTACTTTTGTTTGATTAAAGCCCTTAAACTGGTATCATAAGGCCATGGATGAGAAGGGGTTGGGCCAGCGGCTGCAACAAATGCGCAAAGCCGCCGGACTAACGCAGCAAGAGCTGTGTCACAAGGCTGATTTAAGTTATTCGACGCTCGCAAAAATTGAGCGTGGTGCTATTAAGTCCCCTTCCATTTTTACTATTCAAAACATCGCAGCGGCGCTTGGAGTAGGTTTGGATACCCTGTTAGGCACTACTCCTCCAATTGCCTCTATCGTGACCATCTCAGCCAAACCCAAGCTAGTAGCCCAGAATGGTGTCCGTTTCGTGTATTTCGACATCAATGGCTGTTTGGTGCGCTTTCTCCACGAAGGCTTTAATCGCCTAGCTTTGGACTCAGGAGTTCGTCCTGATGAAGTCGAAAACCTCTTCTGGCATTACAATGACGCCGTTTGCCGTGGCGAGATGAGCCTTGAAGGCTTTAACAAAGTAATGGCTAGCGAACTCAATATGCCGGCTATCCGCTGGCAGGATTATTACTTGTCCTCCGTTGAACCAATCCAGGACATGCACGATTTAGCCCAATGGGTATCTGAGCGTTATTACATCGGTTTAGTATCGAATATCATGCCTGGGCTTATCGAGTCGATGTTGGACCGTAAACTGCTTCCAAACATCAAGTTTGACACCATAATTGATTCTTCGGTAGTGGGCGCTATCAAACCAGAGCGCGCTATTTACCAGGCCGCTACCGCCAAGGCCGGCGTCGACCCATCCGAAATCCTGTTTATAGATGACGACCGTGCAAACCTCATGGCGGCCGAACACCTTGGTTGGCAGGTTTTGTGGTTTGACGATTACCAGCCAGCAGAAGCTGCGGAACGGATCCGCGCTTCCCTGATACCAGTAGAGTAGCCCAGACAAGGCCTACTCGGCAAAGCGGCTCATCTCGGCTGTAATATTTTCCAGAACTTCCTGGGCTGTCTCCAGCTGTGCCTTGGTCTGTTCCACAACCTCTTTTGGCGCGTTATCAACATAGGCTTTGTTAGACAGGCGGCTATCAAGCTGCTTCACGGCCTTAGCCTGCTCCACATGCTTAGATCCTAGCTGTTTTATGTACTTCTGGCGCTTCTCGACCGCAATGTCCAGCCAGCCACCCTGCTTACTCTGCGTCAGGTACACGCCGCTAGCAGCATCGCCGGGGGCAGAAGTGGCGGCTTCCAGCTTACCGAGCGTCCTGATTAGCTCAGCATTCTTCGATAGCAGCTTATCACTCTCGCGATAGTGTAGTGTAGGACGGCTAACCTCAAAGATCTTCGACAAATAGCGTATTTCGGCCACAACCGATTTGATATCTTCAAAGTCCTGGGCTAGTTCTTGGAAATTACTGGTAGTATCCTCTGGCCAATAAGAGGTAGCCAGTAACGTGTCATGCTGCCAGGCTAGCGTTTGCCAGATCGTTTCGGTTACGAACGGCGCAAACGGATGGGCTACCTGCAGAACGGATTGCAGTACATAGGCTAGTACTTCCCTGTTTGCGGCGTCTTTGGAGGCTTCTATGTACCAGTCAGCGACATCGTCCCACACGAAGTGGTATACGACATCATAGGCCTCAGCAAAACGGTACGCCTCAATGTGTTGCGCCACTTCTTCGCTAGTTTGTTGTAATTTTAGCAACACCCAGTAATCGGCAGATGTGATAGGTTCTACGGTTTTAAGCTCATCAAGCCCCTCAGTCTTATCTTCGATATAGCGTGCGATATTCCATAGCTTGTTAGCGAAGTTACGGGCACCCACCACCTTCGGCTTGCCGAAGGGCTGGTTGTTACCAGCTGAAGTACCGGTAATAATACCCATACGCAAGGCGTCCGAGCCAAATTCCTCGATAATCTCCATTGGATTGACCACATTACCCTTACTTTTACTCATCTTTTGACCGTGTTCATCCAAGACGAGCCCATGTAAGTACACGCTTTCAAACGGAGCCTTCCCTGTAACGTATAGGCCAAGCATAAGCATGCGGCTAACCCACGGATACAGGATATCTGAGCCAGTCTCCATCATGCTCAGTGGATAAAACTGTGCATAATCTTCGCTATCAGGGAATTCCAGGGTCGAGTATGGCCATGAGCTACTGCTAAACCAAGTGTCAAAGACGTCTGGGTCGCGGCGGTAGGTCTTAACATCTCCAGCGTCAGTGGTGATCTCGATAGTCTCCTGATCAACGCGCTCGTCGTAAATCCAATCGTCGGTATCATCGACGTTTTGGAAAGCCGGGATAGGAATACCCCAAGCAATTTGACGGCTAATGTTCCAGTCTCTCAAATTTTCCAGGTAGCTAACCAGTTGCACTTGCTTGGCTGTAGGGTGGAAAGTAACCTCATTCGATCGTAGAGACTTGATGGCTGGCTTAGCAAGCTTCTCCATTTGAATAAACCATTGCTCCATCAACATAGGCTCGATCACCGTGTCACATTTATAGCAGTGGCCAACGCGGTTTTTATACTTCTTATCGATTTTCTCGATAAGCCCCTGCTCTTCCATGGCGGCTACCACGGCCTTACGAGCCTCCGTAACGGTCATGCCCTCAAAGCGTCCGGCACGGTGGTTCATAGTGCCGTCGTGGTTAATGACCCGGATAGCTTCAAGGTTATGGCGTTGGGCTACATCCCAGTCGTCAAATGAGTGCGCCGGCGTAATCTTCACCGCCCCTGTTCCAAATGCAGGGTCAACCATTTCGTCGGCCACGACCCGTACTTCAAACGGCCCGTTAACACCTTCTACAGTAATAGTCTGCCCTACCCACTTTGCATATCGCTCGTCGTCTGGGTGGACGGCTACGGCAGTATCGCCAAATTTGGTTTCTGGGCGGGTTGTCGCCAAAGTGAATGGACCATATTTGATGTAATATAGCGGGGTTGTTGATTCTTTGAATTCGACCTCAATATCTGCAAAACCTGTACGGTGGTGCGTACAGTAATTCACTAAGCGCTCACCTCTGTAAACTAAGCCTTCGTCCCACATTTTCTTAAAGGTAGCATAGGCGCGCTTCACAATCTTTTCATCAAGCGTAAACGTGTAATGTTCCCAATCAACGCTAGCGCCAATCCGACGGAACTGATCCTCGAAATTAGTACGGTTTAGGCCTACGAAGTCCCAGATTTGACTGTACAGCTCTTCGCGGCTGAAGTCGAAGCGGCTCTTGCCCTCTTTGGCTAGCTGCTTCTCGAACACTACCTGCGTCTCAAAGCCAGCATGGTCGGCGCCTGGCAATAACAGAGTGTTATCGCCCTTCAAGCGGTGGTAACGGACGGCAATGTCTTCAATACCTAGGGTCAATGCATGGCCAAGGTGTAAATTACCATTGGCGTTTGGCGGCGGCACCACAACAGAAAAGCTTTTGCCTGTCCGTGATTTTTCACCTACGGGCACGAACGCGCGACTCTTCTCCCAGAGGGCGTAGATATCTTGTTCGTACAGCTGAGGCTCGTAGACCTTCGGTAACTTCATATTGTTCTCCGCTTTTGATTGACTTCCTGCGGCCTCATGTCGACCGTTTTATCCAAAACCCACCGCTGTATCTAACAGAGGTGGACACACATAGTTACGTTACCAGCATAACACCTTGGAGATTGCTTTTCCACCCCTGTTATTTATTCACATGAAAAGCACAAGCAAAAACACTTTACTCTTTATAGTAAAGTACTTTTCCCGCTATGCTTTTTCCCTAATTGTTACGCAGCTATGTACGTCGTACGTGCTGTGGCTCGATGAGCATCCGTAACAAACAACTCTTTTTTGTTTGTGGCTTAAGCTTATCAAGTTAGGGCAGGGGATGCAACCGGTGCAGTAATCTCTATAGACAACCCTTCAGAAATCATTTTCAGCGCACGTTTCGCGCGGGTTATTTTTTAGCTCGTCATGGTACTAAGTTCGATAGTTTGAGGCGCAAAAAATAAGCCCGGCTGTTAGAGCTTACATCGAAAGATTTGGAGCGATATCCAGGGAGTAGGGGTCTGATTGCGGCTGGTTCAAAGAATGCTTAAAACATCCAAGAGTAGCAATCATAGCGCCGTTATCGGTGCACAGTTTACGGTCGGTGTAGCTAATATCAATCGGCAGACGCTCGGCCAGCATGCCGCGCAACACTTGCGAGCTGGCTACGCCGCCTCCAATGATAACTGTGCGTGGCCCGAACTCTTTGAACGCCATAACCGCCTTGTCGACTACTGTTTCAAACGCTACTTGCGTAAAGCTGGCTGAAATATCAGCCTTCTGCAGTTCATCTAAGCGCTCGGCAATACGCGTAGAAGGGAAGGTGAAATCCTCGCCAATCTGATCTTGCGCTAAACGCAGTACGGCCGTTTTAAGCCCAGAAAAGCTAAAGTCGTATGAGCGCTTGCTCCAATAGTCGCGCCGGTCCTGGGTTAAGCTAGTATGCCTACGGACCCGTAAGTCTTGTAGAGCAGGGGATGTAGACGTCATCCGCGCTTTTGGCAGCATAAAGGCTGCCGGATTGCCTTCAGCCGCTTTTTGAGCCACGCTGATACCGCCAGGGTAGGGAAGTCCCAGCAGTTTGCCGACTTTATCAAAAGCTTCGCCTATAGCATCGTCATGAGTCTGTCCAAGCAAGGTGTATTGGAAGTGATTTTCAAATAAAACTAACTGGCTATGACCGCCAGATACAATTAAGCCTAGAACAGGGAACTCAGGCTGCTCTGTTGGCAAAACGTAACCGTCCAAAGCGGACTCGGTTAGGAAATTGGCATACAAGTGCCCCTCGACATGGTTAACGCCGTACAGAGGCTTGTTTTTGGCTATTGCTAACGTGCGGGCTACTAAAACACCAACCAGCAGGGAGCCGCCCAGACCGGCGCCATAAGTAACGGCGATGGCATCGATATCATCCCAGGTGCAGTTCGCCTGGTCTAGCGCCTGTTCAATTACCGGCATAATAGCCTCAATATGGCTACGGGCGGCGATTTCTGGTACGATACCGCCATATTTGGCGTGCAAATCAAGGCTGCTGGCAATTACATTGCTCAGCAGCCGCTTGCCATCCTCTACGATGGCAGCCGCGGTTTCGTCGCAGCTTGACTCTATGCCCAGAACTCTCATCACAGCTATCGTAGCATAATCCGTGCAGTAAACCATAGGCATGACAGGGGTAGATATGATTGACAAAATAGCGTGCTTATGGTATAATGCTTTAGTTCATGTGAGAGGCCTAAATACCCCTTTCGTGGGCATGTACGACGTTAACAATATATACCTACTGCATACGGCTTTACTGTTAGGCAACACAGAGCAGAGAATTGCTCCATGTCGTAGGCGTGGCACGTCGCGGACAGCTCATTTATTTGTATAGATGTCTGTAACGTGTCACGACTCCGTGGCCATCTCAATGTTCGGGGATATTTATTATTCTCGAACCCAATTCCTTTAAGGGGGAATTGCTGTGTCTGCTGCGCAACCCAAGCACGACAACCAGTCGAACCAGACAGGGGTGAAGATTCCGTTCTTCCGCATCATCGCTGCAGCCGTCTTCTTGGCACTCGCCAAATTCGGTACCAGCGTGATCCCGACCAGCATGAACTACTACATCATCCCCAGCATTCTGACCTTGGTGACTCTGGCGATCCTGTACAACAACGCTTCCAGCAACGGTAGCCACCAGGATCCAGACGACCAGGAACGCAAGCCGCCGACTGCCCAAAGCAAGTTCCGCAACAAAATCGAGAAGAGAGTCGGCGCCCAAAACGTGCCCATCGTGGTCACTGCAATCGTCGTTATCGCTCTGTGCATCGTTGTGGTTAACTTCGGGAGCCTGCTCGGCCTGCTGTCCAGCTTCACCGGCGCCAGTGGCAGTGTTGCGCAGTTCGTCGTCGCTTCGGTCATTGGTGTGGGCTTCACTATCGTCGCCTCACCTCTCCCTGCGAAGGGTCAGGTGCTGTGCTGTGGTGAGTCTCACGACCCCGATGGCCATCATGTTGCTCCGGCGAACACACGTCCCAAGACGCAGCCTGGCACTCCTACCGACCCTCATGGTCTCCGCATTCCCGGCGAACAAAAGCAGCCGTCCCGGCCGAGTCAGCGTACTTCGCGTCCCGCCGACGACCGCTACGACGAGTACGACGAGTACGATGAGTACGGCTACGAAGGCTACCCGCGTCAGCGTGACACCCGTCCCGCCGACGACCGCTACGACCGTCAGCCTCCCCGGTATGACTCGCACGCCGACGACGAGACCCGTGTCGACCACCGTCCTGTCAGCTTTGAGCGTCCGGCCCGTCCCCAGCGTGCACGTGACACCCGTCCCGCCGCGTTTGGTTCCCCGACCGAAGAGCCGACCCAGCGTACGCGCGTGCCTCGCCGCCAGCGTCCTGCTGCCCAAGAGCCGGCCGCCGAGTACGAAGTACCGATCATGCCCTGGCTCGACGAAGAAGAGCCCATGCCCCAGTCGCGTCAGCGTCCAACCGCACCCCGGCAGGACCCTTACGCTGGCTCCGACAGCTCTAACAGCTACGCCGACGACGACCCCGACCAGGAGCCCAGTACCATGACCGGTACCCCCAGCTCCCGCGCCGTCCGTCAGCGTTTCAGTCCAATCGAGCCCATCCAGTCCGAGGAAGGACAACCGGTCAACGGCCACAAGTACGCCCACTCTGAGGACGACCCTCGGCCTCACGAGACCACTCCTCCGCAGCAGCAGTAACCGACCCGCAGTAGGTAGCTTCCTCCGTCTCCATTAGGAGAAGAATAGCACTCGTCGTGCTATTGAGCGGGGCGCCGATGATACGAGTGATTATAGAATGTTGATGGCATATGCTATCTTCCTATAACTCCTCAATTTTTCATCGCCGTCCCCGCTCCTACCATTTATTCATAGCTACATGCATAACCTTATTGACAAATAGTCATAAATTTGGTATAAATAGGTTAATTAAAACAACCAAACATAAAAAACTTCGAAAAAACAATTTCACATAAGGAACGTTTAACGCAATGAGTGCAGAAACTAACCAGTCACCACTTCCAGAAGAGACCATCGTAGGCGAAGGCCAGATGGATATCTTTAACGACATACCCGATGCCAATCCTACAACTCCTGATTTTATAGAGACGCCTTTATTTGAGACGGTTGAAGAAGTTGAAGAGCTGGACCTGGCTAAGCGAGACGCGCGAGCTGACGAAATCTTTAACCTGCCTCGTCGCGTTGCTGTCATGGAAGAAAACCCTGGCATCAGGCGTTATGCCGAGATGGCTGATATTTCTGAAAAAGATGCTCGTGATAAGTTTGGTCAGTATGGCGGTTGGGAAGGCGTAAAGCGCGCTGCCCGCCAAGAAGTTGAAGAGCGGGATAGTCGGCTAGAGGCTATGGACAAGAAGCGCATGGCGACCGAAAAGCAGAGTCTGTACGACCAGATGTACAACAGCGTTATGAAGGACGAAGATAGGTCAGTTGACGCTCAAAGAGAGGCACTCGGCAAAGACTTGGCGCGCCGTCATAACAATATCCGCTCGCCTCAGGGCAGTGATGCGTACAACATGATCGTCAAAAATATGGCAACTGAATTGGACCAGAGCGTGGCTGCTATAGACCAAAAACAACGTGATGAGGCTGATCGTTTGGCTACCGAAGCAGCAAACGCCCGCGAAGAATATATCAATGCCAACGGTGGTATCGAAAATCTGGACGCTATATTAGAAGCCGAAGAGGCACAGGCAAAGGAAGCTGCCGAGCAGCAAGCCCACGTCGATGAATCTAGCCGGAGCGAGTTAATTGCGGCTGCCGACGCCATACAATCCAAGCGCCGGGACGCTGACACCAATGCTCACCAGGCAGTCCGAGACCGGAAGAACCAAAGGGCGGAGGCTAATGCCCGTAAAGCTGAGGCTAAGGCAGAGGCTGAAGCCCAGGCTGCACAGGCTAAAGCACAAGCTGAAGCACAAGCATACCGCGACAAAGTCGCTTCTATTAACCCTGCTGCCAAGTCTGGCAAAGATACCCCTGAAGGCGTCGACACAGGCAAGGGTTACTTCATAAACGACAAGCGCCCCGACGAAGTTAAGGCAAATGACTCACAAGCTGAGACTCCAGAAGAATGGAAAACCCGTATGGGTATTACCGGTGATAAGCCGACCGTCCCGGACTACGGCCAGACTAATACTGTTGACAAACGCTATCCGGCTGAGGCAGAATCTACCCCTGTGTATGGCAATTTTGAACCTACCGTAGTTAACGATCCGGCTGATCCGGCTGAGACCATTCGCTCTCGCGAGCCACTTGAAGTGACCGGCGAATTCATGACCCGGATTGAGCACTTTAAGCTACGTGGCGTTGCGTACGATGGCAACCAGTTATCTTCCGGTGACCTGCGGGATCAGAACGCCAACCTTGTATTGCACAGCGGAGAGCAAGGCTTTTACGGCGCAATTGGTGGCAATGGCCAACCGTCACTATCCGAAGAGCTAGAAGACCTTATTGATGGTTACCTTACGTACCGCGGTACTCCAGAAAACAGCCGCGAAGCTATGGGCCAGATGAATAAAATTGGCCAGATGCTTGCCGACTCCGATGCTGGTAGCACCGGTATCGGCCGGGTTTACAAAGATGGCGACCAGCTTATGTTCGCCAGCGTCAACTACCACGATGCGCAAATGTTCTTGGTTACCAAGGAAGGCTATGCGACGCCGCTGACGGACCCCAAGAACGAAAAGGACGGCTATTCAATCGACACGATTAAACTAGATGCCGGTGACCGTATTATTATCGGTTCGGGTATTATGACAGGCCGTACTGAGCAGGAAGTCTTGGACACCCTACAGCAAGGCCAGTGGGATGTGGCACGACGTCTGTTCGATGGTAGCGATAGCAATGTCGACCGTGCCCTAACGATTATTGATGCTTACGACATGTCGGAAGGTTATGCGTCTGCTGCTCCAGTGGCGTCGCAGCCTACTGCAGAGACCCACGATCCTTATGATTCCATTGATCCATATGCAGACCCAGAACCATTGCGCCGCCGCAGTGTTCCTGCACGTCCTGCAACAGGAGCAGCCCGCCGTCCAATGAGCCCTATATATGACTTTGGAGCAGATGAAGCACCTCGGCGCACAGATAGGCGCCGTGCT
>Ga0190273_10000345_pt1 | contig 19035 bp, 16 predicted proteins | sample Popmic504IS_FD_134513 | JGI IMG/M metagenome (GOLD analysis project Ga0190273, IMG submission 134513) | Populus adjacent soil microbial communities from riparian zone of Shoshone River, Wyoming, USA - 504 IS | ecosystem: Environmental > Terrestrial > Soil > Riparian zone > Trees stand | place... | reverse complement strand
GCCAGCGTCATCGCCGGCCTCTTGTGGGAGAAGCTCGGGCCGTCGGCGACCTTCGGCGCGGGTGCGGTCTTCGCCCTGCTGGCCCTCGTCGGTCTCGCGGTCGTGAAAACCAAAACGCCCGCCAGTGAGGCGGGCGTTCCGGATCTCGGTCTGGACGGCTAGAGCCTAGGCGACGTTCTGCGCGCCGCCGCCTGCGGCTTCCTGCGGGTCGCGCAGGACGTAGCCGCGGCCCCACACCGTCTCGATGTGGTGGGCGCCGCCGGACGCCGTGGCCAGCTTCTTGCGCAGCTTGCAGATGAAGACGTCGATGATCTTCAGCTCCGGCTCGTCCATGCCGCCGTACAGGTGGTTGAGGAACATCTCCTTGGTCAGGGTCGTGCCCTTGCGCAGGGAGAGCAGCTCCAGCATCTGGTATTCCTTGCCGGTCAGGTGAACGCGCAGGCCGTTCACCTCCACCGTCTTGGCGTCCAGGTTGACGTTGATGTCGCCGGTCTTGATGACCGACTGGGCGTGGCCCTTGGAGCGGCGGACCACGGCGTGGATACGGGCCACGAGCTCGTCCTTGTGGAATGGCTTGGTCATGTAGTCGTCGGCGCCCGATCCGAAGGTCTTGACCTTGGTGTCGATCTCCGAGGAGCCCGACAGGATCATGATCGGCGTGTTGATCTTGCCGACCCGCAGCGTCCGCAGCACCTCGAGCCCGCTCATGTCGGGCAGCGTGAGGTCGAGCAGGATCAGGTCGTAGTCGTAGATCTTGCCCAGATCGACGCCCTCTTCGCCCAGATCCGTCGTGTAGACGTTGAAGCCCTCGGACTTCAGCATCAGCTCGATGGTCTGCGCGGTGGCGCTATCGTCTTCGATCAGTAGTACGCGCATCGGTCCCTCCCCGCCTGTCAGGCGGACGTGAAATGTCTTGAGACCGGAGTTCGCCCGTCTCTCGGGCTTAACCTTGGCGAGAAGTTAATTTAAGACTGGTTAATGGTGAACGCCGCCTCGGTACGAATCGTTAAGCTGATTTGCGAATCGGCGGCAAGAGTCGCGATTGCGCCACGGAATCAATGCGTCGGCGGTTCAGCTTAGAAGCTATGTGAGGTGGTCCGCGTCAGGCGCGGCGGCGCTCGGCCTCGACGTCTTCGCGCATGGCGTGGAGGTCGTCGCTGATGCGGAAGACGGCGACGTAGAACTCGCAGAAGGAGCGCCACAGCAGCACGCCCGCGCCGCAGACGAGCAGGCCGGCGACCATAACCGGCAGAGCCAGCAGCTTGCCGAAAATCGACGCCTCGCGCAGGGCCACGCCCACCGCCGCTCCGATCGCCGAAAAGGCCATCAGCGCGATGACGCCCAGCCCGGCCCAGTAGATCAGGTGGATCACCGGCCCGGTCATCAGCTTTTCAAAGGTGAGCACGTCCCAGAGCAGGGCCTCGCCTGTTCCACGGGCGTTCGATGATCTTCCAGCCATCAATCAGTTCCCGGCGGCCACATGCCGCCACCGCCGGAATGGCTACCAGCGCGGACGCTTCGGGGCAATGGCGGCAAGCCGGACAGAGAAAAGGCCGCGTCCCGGGGAGGACGCGGCCTTCAGTTTGCGCGAACCGAAAAGGGAGACGCTTCGGCTAACGGTAATGCTGGACGCGGGTGGCCCGCAGGCCGGCGAGGCCATGGCGGTCGATGGACTGCTGCCAGTTGGCGAATTCCTCGTCGGTGAGGGAGTAGCGCTGGCACGCCTCTTCGAGCGTCAGCAGACCCCCGCGGACGGCGGCGACGACCTCGGCCTTGCGCCGGATTACCCAGCGCTGGGTGTTGGCGGGCGGCAGATCGGACAGCGTCAGCGGCGAGCCGGTCGGCCCCACCACGTACTTTTCGCCCCGGCTATTGGTGCGCTGCTGCTGTTGAAGCATGGCTTACGCCTTTCCCGACTATCACTGTTGGCGAAAGGTAACCCGCCACGCAATAACAGGCTGTGAATCGTGATAGTAAAATTACAGGTAAGGTTTGATCCTGCCTTCCGAGAGCAGGCGTTCCGGAATGAAACAGAGTAATTAATTACGGTTAATTTCCTTTTCTATACTGTAAACAACAGTCTTGGCCGTAGCGGGTTCGCCGCCCTCGCAAATTGCCGCTCCAGGCGCTACATGTGCGGCGTGAATGCTCAGGCTCCCATTCTGACTGGCGCGGAAGACGCCGTGCGCGCGGTCGTCGGCCTGCCCGCCGGCGCGCGCGTGGTCGCGGCCATGTCGGGCGGCGTGGACTCGACGGTGACGGCGGCGCTGCTGGCGCGGGCCGGTTATGACGTGGTCGGCGTGACGCTGCAGCTCTACGACCACGGCGCGGCGGTGCAGAAGAAGGGCGCCTGCTGCGCCGGACAGGACATCCTCGACGCCCGCCAAGCCGCCGAGGCGATCGGCATCCCGCACTACGTCCTCGACTACGAAAGCCGGTTCCGGGAACAGGTGATCGAGGACTTCGCCGACGCCTATCTGCGCGGCGAGACGCCGATCCCCTGCATCCGCTGTAATCAGACGGTGAAGTTCCGCGATCTGCTCGACGTGGCGCGCGACCTCGGCGCGGCGGCGATGGCTACCGGTCATTACGTGCAGCGCAAGGACGGCCAGCTGCACCGCGCCGCCGATCCCGCGCGCGACCAGAGCTACTTCCTGTTCGCCACCACGCGCGAGCAGCTCGACTACCTGCGCTTTCCGCTGGGGGGGCTGGAGAAGCCTGACGTGCGGCGGGTGGCGGCCGAGATAGGCCTGACCACCGCCGACAAGCCCGACAGCCAGGACATCTGCTTCGTCCCCGAAGGCCGCTACACCACCGTCATCGACCGCCTGCGCCCGCACGGCGCCGAACCGGGCGACATCGTCCATATGAATGGCCGCGTGCTCGGGCGGCACGAGGGCGTGACGCGCTACACCGTCGGCCAGCGGCGGGGGCTCAACATCGGGGGCGGCGACCCGCTGTTCGTGGTCAGGATCGACGCCGGTGCGCGGCAGGTGGTGGTGGGACCGCGCGAGGCGCTGCTGACAAGCGCGCTGGTGCTGAAGGAAGACAACTGGCTGGGCGACGAGCCGACGCTGACTGACGCTATCGGCCGCCCGGTGCTGGCCCGCGTGCGCTCGACGCGCGAGCCGGCGCCCGGTCGGCTGGCGATGGTCGATGGCGCACCGGGCGTGGTGTTCGACCAGCCCGAGGAAGGCGTCGCCCCCGGGCAGGCCTGCGTCCTCTACGCGCCGGAAGTCCCGAGCCGCGTCCTTGGCGGCGGGTTTATCGAGAGCACCGCCCGCGCGATCTGATCCTTCTCCCCTCGCGGGAGAAGGTGGCAGCCGAAGGCTGACGGATGAGGGGGCGCACCGCCCTCTCCGTCTGCCTCGTTGCAGCAGCTGAGGTTTCTGAGAGCCCCCTCATCCGACCTGCTTCGCAGGCCACCTTCTCCCGCGAGGGGAGAAGGAAAGGAGCTAAGCCGCCTTCACCTTCGCCAGCGCTTCGCCGACGGTTTGGCTGGGCGTGTCCTTCACCTGAATCTGCAGGTCGCCGCCGTGGGGGGTCTTGCCGCAGCACGCGCAAACCATCTGCGGTGAGAACACGTGGTCGCCGTGCATGAACTGAACCGGGCCGCCGGCCTGGCCGTAGACGTGGGCGTCCCCCCAGGCTGCCATCGTCAGCAGGACCGGGGAGAGGGCGCGGCCCTTGGCGGTGAGGACATACTCGTGCCGGGGCGGGCGCTCACTATAGAGCTTCTGCTCCAGCACGCCGTGCTCGACGAGGCTCTTGAGGCGCGAGGCCAGCACATTGCGGGCGACGCCGAGCCCCTCCTGCCACTGCTCGAAACGGCGCACGCCGCGGAAGGCGTCGCGCAGGATCAGCAGCGTCCAGGGGTCGCCGACCACCTCGAGGGTGGCGGCGATGGAGCAGGTCTCCTTCGAATAGTCGGCGGTGCGGCCCATGAGGCTAAGGTGAGACCTCACCTGCCGTTACGCAAGTTGTCTTTCGGGACGGAGGGGGTCAGCCCTTTTTGCCGCCGCCGTGGTCCTTGCCGTCGCCTTTCGCGTTGGCGCCACCGCCTTTGGCCTTGTCACCGCCGCCGCCCTTGAAGCTGGCCTTCTGGACGTGAGCCTTCTGCTCGTGGGTCTTGGCCGGCCCGCTGACTTTGTCCTTGCCCTTGCCGCCAGCAGCGTCGGCCTTTGCCTTCGGCTTGTCGGCGTGACCCTTGGGATGATCGTCCTGCTTCGCCTGCACCTTGGCCTTACCGCCGCCATGGTCGTCGGTTTTGGCGACCGCCTTGCCGCCCTTGTCGTCGTGCTTCACCCAAGTCTTGCCGCTGTCCTTGCGGTCGGCGCGGTCGCGGACCTCCTGGGCCTTCCAGGCGTCGTGCGCCTCGTCGCGGGCTTCCTTGCGGGCGCGGACTTCGGCGAGACGCTGGATGGCCACCGGCGAGCGGTTGGCGCCCGGCGCCCAGGAGGACTTCCAGCCATCGTTGCGCTCGATGTCGCGCACCAGCGCCGTGCGCTGCACCGTCCACACTTCCGGCGCCAGCGGCCGCAGGGCCGTCCTCAGCGCCACATCGCGCAGGGTGTCGGCGCGCAGCAGGTAGCGGGCCGCGTAGGGCGCGCGCTCATGGACGATCTGCTGCTGGAGCGGACGGCCGTAGGGGTCGTAGACCATCGCCAGCCGGCCCTCGTCGTAGGCATAGGCGTACTGCGGATCGCGCACGAAGTACGGGTAGGCCTGGCCGGGCTGGTAGTAGTACTCCCGCTGGCCGCCGCCGATCAGCGCCTCGACGATGCGGGTGATCAGGGTCGTGCCCAGGCCCGAGCCCGTCGGCCCCGGCTGAGTCCACACCAGCGGGGTCGAGCCGCCGTAGTTATAGTAGGCGGGCGGCTGGTCGTAATAGGTCTGGTTCTGCTGATAGGCGTCGTTCCAGTAGTCGTAGGCGACCGGCTGCGGCGCATAGGACACCGGGATCGGCTCGGCATAGGGCAGGGCGTCATAGGCGGGCGCGAGGCCAAGCTGGAACGGCGCGCCGGCGGTCAGCTGCACGGGTTCATCGACGTTCGGAGTGCGGTCGAGCTTGCAGGCGCCGAGCGACAACGCCGCAACGCCAAGCAGAAGGTGGGCACGCATGGTTCAGGTCTCCGTTCGATCCCTCGGTCGGACTTAACGAATGAGAAGCAGAGAAGGTTCGCCGCCGTCTTGCGAAGCTCCGGGGCAGGGCTCACATCCCTAAGGATATCGAGGAGCCTTCCATGTCCGCTGATCCTGTCGTCATTGCCTCGTTCGCCCGCACGCCGATGGGCGGCTTTCAGGGTTCGCTCGCCGGCGCCAAGGCTACGGAACTCGGCTCGGCGGCGGTGAAGGCGGCGCTGGAGCGGGCGGGGATTTCGGGCGAGCAGGTCGAGCAGATCTTCATGGGCTGCGTGCTGCCGGCCGGGCTTGGCCAGGCGCCGGCGCGTCAGGCGGGCATCGGCGCGGGCCTGCCGCTGTCGGTGGAGGCCACCACCGTCAACAAGATGTGCGGCTCAGGCATGCAGGCGGCGATCATGGCGCACGACGCGCTGGCGGCTGGCAGCGCCGACGTGATCGTGGCGGGCGGCATGGAGAGCATGACCAACGCGCCGTACATTCTGGCCAAGCACCGCGGCGGCGCCCGCATCGGCCACGACGTCATCAGCGACAGCATGTACCTCGACGGGCTCGAGGACGCCTACACGCCCGGCAAGCTGATGGGCGCCTTCGCCGAGGACGCGGCGCGGTCGTACCAGTTCACCCGGGACGACCAGGACGCCTACGCCATCGAGAGCCTCTCGCGTGCGCGGCGGGCGGTGGAAGGCGGCGCGTTCGCGGCCGAGATCACGCCGGTGACGGTGAAGACCCGCAAGGGCGAGGAGCTCGTCTCCTCCGACGAACAGCCGCTCAAGGCCGATCCGTCGAAGATCCCGTCGCTGAAGCCCGCCTTTGCCAAGGACGGGACGATCACGGCCGCCAATGCATCCTCGATCAGCGATGGCGCCGCGGCTTTGGTGATGACCCGCGCCTCGGTGGCCGAGAAGCTCGGCATGACGGTGGTGGCCCGCGTCGTCTCTCACGCCGCCCACGCCCACGAGCCCGGTCTCTTCACCACCGCCCCCGTGCCGGCCATGAACAAGGCGCTCGCCAAGGCGGGCTGGTCGGTGAACGACGTCGACCTGTTCGAGGTCAACGAGGCCTTCGCCGTGGTCGCGATGATCGCCCAGCGCGAGCTTGGCATCGACAGCGCGAAGATAAACGTCAACGGCGGCGCCACCGCGCTCGGTCACCCGATCGGCGCGTCCGGCGCGCGCATTCTCGCGACCCTGCTGTCGGCGCTGCAGGCCAGCAACGGCAAGCGCGGGCTGGCTTCCTTATGCATCGGCGGCGGCGAGGCGACGGCGATGGCGGTGGAACTGGTGTGAGGGCGAAACAGTCTTAACCGCCATGACCGAGATCACCGACAACCAAGCCCAAAGCCGCTACGAACTCGTCGAGCAGGATCTGACCGCCTACGCCGACTATCGGCGCGACGAGGGCCGGCTCTACATCGACTATGTGTTCTCGCCGCCGCCGCTGCGGGGCAAGGGCACGTCCGACCGGCTGATGCACGCGGTCGCGCGGGCGGCCGAGGAAGATGGGCTGAAGATCGTGCCGATCTGCGGCTATGCGGCGACCTGGCTGCGCCGCCACCGCGAATACGCCGGCCTGCTGGCCTAGAGCGGGCCAAACAGGCGTTTACCTGCCGCCCCGGACTGATACCGTTCTTTCCAAACAGGAGGATGGCATGGCGGCTTTCGTTGAATACGCCGAACACGACGGGCTGGGCCTGGCCGAGCTGGTCCGCAACAAGGACGTCACGCCGGGCGAGCTGGTCGAGGCCGCCATCGAGCGCATCGAGCGCCACAATCCGACCCTCAACGCCGTGGTCCACAAGGCCTATGACGAGGCGAGGGCAACCGCCGCCGGCGAGCTGCCGGACGGGCCGTTCAGGGGCGTGCCCTTCTTGATCAAGGACCTCGGCCAGCAGGTGAAGGGCTGGCCCCGCACCTCCGGCTCCAACTTCGCGCAGGTGGTGGCCGATGCCGACGACTCCGAGCTCGTGCGCCGCTACCGCAAGGCCGGCGTGGTCATGGTCGGCAAGACGAACACGCCGGAGTTCGGCATTCCCGGCGTCACCAACTCGGCGCGGCTGGGGCCCTGTTCCAACCCGTGGAACCCCGACCACATCTCCGGCGGCTCCTCGGGCGGCGCGGCCTCGGCGACGGCGGCGGGGATCGTGCCGCTGGCCCACGCCAGCGACGGCCTTGGCTCCATCCGCATCCCGGCGGCCTGCTGCGGGCTGGTCGGCCTGAAGACCACCCGCGACCGTAACCCCAACGGCGGCGAGGACTACGACCGCGCCATCGGCTTTTCCGTCGACCACGTCGTCAGCCGCACGGTCCGCGACAGCGCCGCCATGCTCGACGCCACCGGCTATCCCGAACCGGCCAGCCCGTATCCGGCGCCGCCCAAGGACGGTCCCTATCTGGCCGAGGTGAGCAAGAGCCCCGGAAAGCTGCGCATCTTCTGGTCGGCCGAAACGCCGAACGGCAAGCCGATCAGCGACGAGGTCCGGACAAAGCTCGAGCAAACGGCCGAGACGCTCCGCGCCCTCGGCCACGAGGTTGTCGAGCGCGGCCTCGGCATCGACTACCGCACCACCTACCGCGCCCAGGCGCTGGTCTCCGCCTCCAACTTCGCGGCCGGTATGCGCCGCTGGATCGAGAAGATCGGCCGCGAGCCGAGACCCGGCGAGATCGGGGGCCTGGCCCGCCGCGGCTTTGAGGCCGGGCAGAAGATCACCGGCGAACAGGCGATGTGGGGCTGGCAGCAGCTGCGGCTCTCCAACCGGCAGATCCTCGCCAACTTCGAGGAGTTCGACGTCTTCCTGACGCCGGTGCTCGGCACCCCGCCGCCGCGCCACGAGTTCCTCGACACCCAGACCGACGACCTGAAAGCCTTCGACAAGGCTCAGTCCCAGACCTTCCCCTTCACCCCGCCCTTCAACTTCACCGGCCAGCCGTCCATGGCCCTGCCGCTGCACATGAGCGAGGGAGGCCTGCCGATCTCGATGATGTTCACCGGCCGCTACGCCGACGAGGCGACGCTGTTCCGGCTGGCGGGGCAGCTGGAGAAGGAGATGCCGTGGAAGGACCGCCGGCCGGGCATCTGGAACTGACCCCGCCACACCAATCCACGTCATCCTAGGCCTTGTGCCTAGGATCCCTGTCTCAGCTGCGAGGCGGTAGGTGTGCTTGCACGATTCAAGCGGCCGATAGAGGGGTCCTCGGGACAAGCCCGAGGATGACGTCGTCAGGTGGCCGATTGATACCCCTCCCGCAGCTCGCGCTTCAGCACCTTGCCGATGTGGCTGCGGGGGAGGGCATCGACCAGCCGCACGTCCGACAGCCGCTGGGTCTTGCCGACCTGGCCGTTGACCCAGGCTCGGAGGTCTTCGGGGTCGACCAACGCGCCGTCCTTCAGGGCCACGAAGGCCACCGGCGTCTCGCCCCACTCGCGGGACGGCACACCGACCACGGCGGCCTCGGCGACGGCGGGGTGCTGGACGATCACCGCCTCCATGTCGCTGGGGTAGATGTTGAAGCCGCCCGAGATGATCATGTCCTTCTTGCGGTCCATGAGGGTCAAGAAACCGTCCTCGTCGAGCCTCCCGACATCGCCGGTGCGGATGTAAACCAGGCCCGTGGCCGGGTCGGTCCACTGGGCCTCGGCCGTCTTGCCGGGCTGGTTGTGGTAGCCGTTCATGGTGGCGGGGCCGCGCCCGATCACCTCGCCGACCTCGCCGGGACCGAGTTCGCAGCCGTCCTCGTCGATGATCTTGACGTCGCTGCCGGGCCCGGGGCGGCCGACGGTGTGCAGCTTGTCGGGGTGTTCGTGGGCGTAGAGGGTGAAGCCGCCGCCGCCCTCTGTCATGCCGTAGTACTCGATCAGCCCGCCCGGCCAGCGCTTCAGCACATCGGCCTTCAGCTCGGCCGAGAAGGGCGCGGAGGTGGCGAACTTTATAACATACGCGGACAGGTCGTAGCGGCCGAAGTCCGGGTGCTCCATCAGTCGGCGGTACTGCACCGGCACCAGCATGGCGTGGGTGACGCGGTGCTTTTGCGACAGCTCGAGGAACTTCACGGTGTCGAACTTGGGCATCATCACCACCGTCCCGCCGCCGGCCAGCGCAGGGAAGAAGCAGACCAGGGTGGTGTTGGAGTAGAGCGGCGTCGAGATCAGCGCCACGGCGTCGGGGCTGTAGCCGACCCCATCGGGCCGCGGCGCGAGGTGGCGCCAGCGCATGGCGTGCGACTGGACGATGCCCTTCGGCACGCCGGTGGTGCCGGACGAGTAGATGATGTTGAAGGGCGACTTCGGGTCGATGCTCACCGGCTGCGGCTTCGAGCCCTCCGGCGCCAGCCAGTCCGTGAAGGCGCGGCCTGCGCCCGAGCCGTCCAGCGCGATCCGCTCGGCGGCAATCTGACCGGCGACGGGGGCCAGCGCATCGGCCACGCCCTTGTCGAGGAAGAACAGGGTTGAGCCGCTGTCGGCCACCATGCCGGCGATCTGCTCGGGCGTGGAGGAGGGGGCGATGGGCGCTACCGCGACGCCCACCCTCAGCGCGCCGACGAACAGCGCCGCGTACTCGATGGAGGTCGTGGCGCAGAAGCTGATCGCCTCGCCCGCCCCGACGCCGTCCCGCTGCAGCGCCGCGCCGATGCGGTCCATCAGTTGGTCGAGCTCGCCGTAGGTCAGCTGGCCGCTCTCCATTACCAGCGCCGGGTGCTCCGGCCGCTCGGCGGCGTGCACGGCGATCAGCTCGCCCATGCTGCCGAAGTCAGCGGCGATCATCTCGGCGATTGTGGTCATGGCGGCTCGTCCGAACGCTTGTTTGAACCCGCAAACTGCACGGCGATCACGAAGAGTCCAGCGGGCTGTGAGCAACTCAAATGATAGGCGGGCGTTCCTTTGGCCGGACGGAGCAGGGGCGACATTCGCATTAGGCGCTCAGGGTCCACCTGCGCGCCGTTAACGAACGGAGCAGCACCGATGAAGACCACCCCCAAGGCCATTGCGATCGCCGGCGTCCTGGCCGCCGCCGGCCTCGCCACCGGGGCCGCGGCCCAGACCACCTACGGGCAGGCCTACAGCACCTATCAGCAACAGCAGGCGCAGTATCAGGTCCAGCAGGACGCCTACAACACCGCCCGCGCCCGCTATGAAACCGACCGCGCCGCCTATGACGCCCGCTACGGCTACGGCGCCTATGAGCGCAGGTACGGCGCATTCGTCTACACGGCGCCGACGGTCTATGGCTCGGGCTACGGCACGGCCTATCCGACCACCAGCTATCCGTATTCCAGCTCGCCCTATTCCAGCTATCCGGCGACGAGCTATCCCTACAGCTCGCCCTATAGCCCAGCCCCGAGCACCTACGGCTACGGCTATGGCGCGACAACCACGCCGTACGGCACGCCATACGCCTATGGCTCGACGAGCCCCTACGGCTACGGAACCACGGCGCCCTACGGCACGAACCCGTATTACGCCGGCGCATACGGCGCGAACTCGGCCTATACCGGCGCGGTTGCGTGCAACAACACCACCAGCAGCGGCCCGAACATCGGCATCCTGGCCGCTCTCGCCCAGGCTGCTCTTGGCGGCGGCGTCTCGACCAGCAGCATCGTCAACCAGGCGGTGCTGGGCTCGGCGGTGAGCGGCTCGATAGGTTCGCGGACCACCGCCAGCGTCCGTTGCGACTCGCGCGGCCCCTATTACACCCGCGCCCAGACCCAGCCGTACCGCGAGGGTTATTACGACAGCTATGGCCGCTGGCACACGACGGCGACCAACCCGACCTACGCCCGCTGCCGGATCGCCCCGGCGCCGACCAACGCGTACGGCTCGGAATACCGCTACGTCCGTGTCTGCCCGGACTCGAGCGGTCGTTACCGGATCACCGCGTAACCGCTGATCTGAAGACTACCAACGAGGAGCCGTCCGCCCCGCGCGGGCGGCGTCTTCGTGTGGACGGGACGGGGCTTGAGCTTTAGGCGTGGAGGCCATGAGCCAAGACCACCCCGAAATCCGCGAGGCCGTGCGCCGCTTGTGCGAGCGCTTTCCGGGCGAGTACTGGCGGGCGCTGGACCGCGAGCGGCAGTATCCGACCGAGTTCGTGCAGGCGCTGACGCAGGCCGGCTGGCTGTCGGTGCTGATCCCGGAGGAATACGGCGGCTCAGGGCTGGGCCTTGGCGCGGCGACTGCGGTGCTGGAGGAGGTCCACCGCTCGGGCTGCAACGGCGGCGCGGCCCACGCCCAGATGTACACCATGGGCACGATCCTGCGGCACGGCTCGCCGGAGCAGAAAGAGCGCTACCTGCCGAAGATCGCCAGCGGCGAACTGCGCCTGCAGGCGTTCGGCGTGACCGAGCCGACCGCGGGGACCGACACGACGCGCATCTCCACCTTCGCCCGGCGAGACGGCGACAAGTACGTCGTCAACGGCCAGAAGATCTGGATCAGCCGGGCCGAGCACTCCGACCTGATGGTCCTCCTCTGCCGCACGACGGCGCGGGAGGATGCCGCCAAGCCTAGCGACGGCATGAGCGTCCTGCTGGTCGACATGCGCGAGGCGGCCGGCAAGGGCCTGACCATCCGGCCGGTGCGGACCATGCTCAACCACGCCACCACCGAGTTGTTCTTCGACAACCTCGAAGTCCCCGCCAAGAACCTCATCGGCGAGGAGGGCCAGGGCTTCCGCTACATCATCGACGGCATGAACGCCGAGCGCATCCTGATCGCGGCGGAGTGCATCGGCGACGGGCGGTTCTTCATCGACCGCGCCTCGGCCTACGCCAAGGAGCGCGAGGTGTTCGGCCGCCCCATCGGGCAGAACCAGGGCGTCCAGTTCCCCATCGCCCGGGCCCACGTTCAGTTGTCGGCCGCGGCGCTGATGGTGGAGAAGGCGGCGGCGATGTTCGACGCCGGGGAGCCGTGCGGCACGGAAGCCAACATGGCCAAACTACTTGCCTCCGAGGCCTCGTGGTTCGCCGCCGACATGTGCATTCAGACCCACGGCGGCTTCGGCTTCGCCGAGGAGTACGACATCGAGCGCAAGTTCCGCGAGACGCGGCTGTATCAGGTGGCCCCGATCTCGACGAACCTCATCCTCAGCCATGTGGGAACGCATGTGCTGGGTTTGCCGAAGAGCTTTTGATGCGCTCGCTCCAACACACCCGCTCAACTCCAACCCCCGTCATCCTAGGCCTTGTGCCTAGGACCCATAATCGAGGCGCTGGGAGGTTCGCGTCGGAGCGGCCACAGCTACTCACTGACCGGCGGCGTCTCTGGGTCCTAGGCACAAGGCCTAGGACGACGGCGGTGGGGTGGTGAGGTCGTGAGTAGCTACGAAACCCTGCTGGCCGAGCAGAAAGGCGGCGTTTTCCTCGTCACCCTGAACCGTCCCGCGGCCGGCAACAGCCTGTCATCGCAGATGGCGGAGGAACTGCTGGCGTTGTGGAGCGCGGAAAGCACCAAAGCACAGCGCTGCATCGTGCTCACCGGCTCGGGCGAAAAGATTTTCTGCGCCGGCGCCGACCTCAAGGAACGCGACGGGATGACCGACGCGCAGTGGGTGGAGCAGCATCGGCTGTTCGAGCGTATGCGCGATGCGCTGATCGAGTTGCCGTGCCCGGTGATCGCGGCGGTGAACGGGGCGGCTTACGGCGGCGGGGCGGAGATCGCTTTGGCCTGTGACTTCATCTATGCGGCGCCGAACGCCCGGTTCGCGCTGCCGGAGGTGAAGCTCGGCATCATGCCGGGGTTGGGCGGGACGCAGAACCTGGCCAGTGCGGCGGGTGAGCGGCGGGCGCGGGAGGTGCTGCTGACCGGCGAGCCGTTCAGCGCGCAGGAGGCGCTGGACTGGGGCGTGGTCAACCGGGTGTGTGCCAACGTTGTCGAGAACGCCCTCGCCACCGCCGCCAGGATCGCCGCCAGCGCGCCGCTGTCGGTGCGGGCCATCCGGCGGTCGTTGAAGGACGGCGCGGGCCTGCCCCTGCGCGGTGCCATCGAGGCCGAGCTTGCCGCCTACGACAGCCTCACTTCCACCGCCGACCGGCGCGAGGGCATCGCGGCCTTCAATGAGAAACGCGATCCGCGCTTTCAGGGACGGTGAGGTTCAGCGGCGCCACGGCGTCGTGGTCCTCGTCCTCGCCTGACAGCGCCCGCACATAGGCGTCGCGCCAGGCGGTGACATCCTCCTCGTGCACGCAGGCATAGAGCTTCTGCCAGCGCTGGATCCTCTCCTCGCGCGGCATGGTCAGGGCCCGCTTCAGCGCCTCCGACAGTTCCTCGGGGCTGTAGGGGTTGATGATCAGCGCATCGCGCATCTGCAGGGCCGACCCCGCAAACCGCGACAGGATCAGCACGCCGGGGTCGGCGGGGTCCTGCGCCGCCACATACTCCTTGGCCACCAGGTTCATGCCGTCGCGCAGGGGCGTCACCAGCCCGACCTTGGCGGCGCGATAGATGCCGGCCAGCTCGTCGCGGCGGTAGTTCTTGTTGACGTAGCGGATCGGCGCCCAGTCCATGTCGCCGAACTCGCCGTTGATGCGGCCGATCTGGGCGTCGAGCCTGCTGCGCATCTCCTGGTAGGCTTCGAGCGTGTCGCGCGACAGTGGCGCGATCTGCAGGAACAGCACCTGACGGCGGAACTCGGGATACGAGGTCAGGAACTGCTCGAACCCCAGCAGCCGCTCCTCCAGCCCCTTAGAGTAGTCGAGCCGGTCGACGCCGACGATCATCTGCCTGAACACGCTGTGGGCGGCCATGATGTCGTAGGTCCGCACCGCCTGGGGCGCGTCCAGCATCTGGGCGAAGTTCTCGGCGTCGATGCCGATCGGGAAGGCGCCGGCCCGGACGCTGCGCCCGAAACAGTGCAGCACGCCGTCGTCGAGCACGTTGCCGCCGGCCTCGTTGACCACATAGCCCTCGAACGCCTGCAGGTGCTCGCGGGTCTGGAAGCCGATCAGGTCGTAGTGGAACAGGCTCTCCACCAGCTGCCGGTGGCGGGGCAGGGTGACCACCAGCTGGTGCGCCGGCCAGGGGATGTGCAGGAAAAAGCCGATGCGGTTCTTGACGCCCAACTGGCGCAGCTCCCGGGCCATCGGGATCAGGTGGTAGTCCTGCACCCAGATCAGATCGCCGTCCTCGATCAGCGGAGCCAGCGTCTCGGCGAAGCGCCGGTTGACCCGGCCATACCCCTCCCCGAACGAGCGGTCATACTCGGTCAGGTCGACGCGGTAGTGGAACAGCGGCCACAGCGTCTTGTTGGCATAGCCGTTGTAGTATTCCTCGACGTCGGCCTGTTCGAGATCGACCGTGGCGACGGTGACCCCGTCGGCGGTCTGCATGTGGAGGGCGCCGTCGAAGGTCTCGGTGGTCTCGCCGCTCCAGCCGAACCACAGGCCGGAGTATTCCCTGAGCGCCGCCGACAGGGCCATGGCCAGGCCGCCGACGGTTTCCTCGCCGCGCGCGGTCGGCGGGCTGACGCGGTTGGAGACGACGATCAGCCGGCTCATGACGCACCCGCCAGCCAGGCCAGCACGGCCTCGACATCGGGCAGCCGGTGGCGCGCGGCGGTGCGGCGGTTCTCGCCCACCAGCACGCCATAGCCGCCGAATTCGACCACGGCTGTGAAGCCGTCCTCGTCGGTCAGGTCGTCACCGATGAAGATGGGCGTCGCGCCCACGAACGGCGGCTCCTCCATGAAGGCGCGAACACTGTCGCCCTTGTCGGGGCCGGGGGTGCGGAGTTCGGCGACCATGTGGCCGGGCTGCAGGGACAGGCCGCTGGCCTCGGCCACGCGGCTGCAGGCGGCCAGCACTTCCTCGGCGCGGTCGGGCGCCTTGCGGTAGTGGACGGCGAGGCCGAGGCCCTTGTCCTCGACCAGGATGCCCGGCTGATCGACCAGCCAGTCCAGTGCGATCCGCGCCGAGTTCAGCCCCGGATGCGGTGGGCGGCTGAACACCGCGCCGCGGGCGTTGCGGCGGACGAGACCGTGAACGGCGGCCGCGGCGGTGACGGAGCGCTGCAGGATGTGGTCGATATCGGCCAGCGCCCGGCCGCTGATCACCGCCAGCCGGCCGTTGAGGCGCTCCGCCGCTTCTTGCAGCAGGCGGGTGCGCTCAGGCAGAGGCCCGACGTCGCGCGGCTGCGGCGCGATGGGCGCCAACGTGCCGTCGAGGTCGAGGAACAGGGCGGTATGCGCGAAGTCGAGCGCGGGCGGCGGGGCCAGCACCGGGTCCCGTTCCAGCATTGATACCGACTCTTGCACAGCACGCCTCCTAGGCGCTGAGAACGCCCAAGCAGCACCTTGGCTCCCTTCCCCCTTCGAGGGGGGAAGGGTCGGGGATCGGGGTGAGTGCAGGGTGATGGTGATTGGGCGCGAGAGGCTCTGAGCCGACCAGCGCCTAAATTTTCGTCTCAGCGGCCACACCCCCACCCAACCCTCCCCCCTTGAGGGGGAGGGCTACCTCGCCGCCGACCAGGGCCGGCTCAGGAGCATGGCGCAGTTGATGAGGCCGACGAGGGAGTAGGTCTGCGGATAGTTGCCCCACAGCTCGCCGTCGGAAAAGCCGATGTCCTCCGACAGCAGCCCGGCCGAGGTGCGGCGGGCGAGCATCTCCTCGAACAGGGCGCGGGCCTCCTCGGTGCGGCCGGCCAGGTGCAGGGCCTCGATCAGCCAGAAGGTGCAGAAGTTGAAGGCCGTCTGCGGCTCGCCGAAGTCGTCGGGGACGGCGTAGCGCAGCATGTGCGAGCCGCGCCGCAGCCCCTTCTCGACCGCCTCGACGGTGGCGAGGTTGCGCGGGTCGTGGGCGTCAAGGAAGCGCAGGTCGACGAGCTGCAGCAGGCTGGCGTCGAGCCCGTCGCCCTCGAAGGTGGCGGCGAAGCGCCCCAGCTCCTCGTTCCAGGCGCGGGTCTCGATGGTCCCCCGGATGACCTGCGCCTTGCCGTTCCAGTAATGGGCGCGCTCGGCCAGCCCCAGCTTGGCGGCGGCGTTGGCCAGCCGGTCGCAGGCCGCCCAGCACATCGCCGCCGAATAGGTGTGCACCGCCGCCCGGCCCCGGAACTCCCACAGCGAGGCGTCGGGCTGGTCATGCAGCTCAAACGCCCGCTCGCCGATCGGCTCCAAGGCATAGAAGTCGGCGTCGGTGGCGGGGCGCAGCAGCCGCTCGTCGAAGAAGGCCTGGACATTGGAGAGGATGATCTGGCCCCAGACGTCGTGCTGCAGGTGTTCGTGCGCCTGGTTGCCGACCCGCACCGGTCCCATGCCGCGATAGCCGGGCAGGTGTTCGGCGAACCGCTCCTTCAGCGCCGGCTCCAGCCCCACGCCGTAGACCGGCTGAATGTGGCCGCCCTTGTTGGCGTCGACGAGGTTGCGCAGGTAGCCGAGATAGTTCTCGAGGATGTCCACCGCGCCGATGCGGTTCAGCGCCTGGACGACGTAGTAGGCGTCCCGCAGCCAGCAGTAGCGGTAGTCCCAGTTGCGCCCGGAGTCGGCATGCTCCGGGATCGAGGTGGTCAGGGCCGCGACGATGGCCCCCGTCTCCTCCCAGGTGCAGAGCTTGAGCGTGATCGCCGCCCGGATCACCGCCTCCTGGTAGTCCAGCGGCACGGCCAGGGTCCGTACCCAGTGGCGCCAGTAGGTCTGCGTCTCGTGCAGCATGCGCTGGCAGGTCGAGGCGACGTCGCCGTCGAACGGCTCGTCCGGGCCCATGAAGAAGGCCATCGGCCCTTCCAGCCGGAAGGTGCGCTCGTTCAGGATATGGCTGACCGGGCAGTCGGTGGTCAGCCGCATGACCATCTCGCCGCCGATGTAGCGGATGTGGTTGGAGCCGTGGGTCGTCTGCGCCCGCTGCTCGCCCCAGTTGGCCATCGGCCGCAAGCGCACGGTGATGCGCGGCGTGCCCTCCAGGGCCCGGATCAGCCGGATGAAGGCGGTCGGTCGGTAGATGCGGTGGAACTGGCGGTAGCGGGGACAGAAGTCGATGACCTCGACCATTGCCCCATCGGCGGTGGTGATCTCCGTCGACAGGATCGGCGTGTTGCGCAGGTAAGACTGGTTGTAGGTCCGCGCCCCCGCGACCTCGATGCTCCACAGCCCCTCGTTGGCGTCGTCACCGCCCAGCAAGGCCGAGAACACCGGATCCGAATCCACGCGCGGCGCACAGGCCCAGACGTGGCGGCCCTGGCGGTCGATCAGCGCGCTGACGGTGCAGTTGCCGATGGGAAATAGGTCGAGGGTCTGCTGCATCCGCCCGTCTGCTTGCATCCCTCAACAAACGCGACCGTCGCCGCTTCGATCCGCCGCAAACTGGACGCTGGCGCGACGCAGGCGAGACGCCTAACATCTGTTCGAAACGCCTCGTCAGAAGGCGATCACCCGGGACGGGGCCCAGGAGTAGGAATTGGAGCCGACGAACACCGAGGCGCCCGAGTATTTCCACAAGGTCGTCGATTGCCAGTACGCCTGTCCCGCGCATACGCCGGTGCCGGAGTACATCCGCCTGATCGCCGACGGCCGCTACACCGACGCCTACATGGTCAATTGGCGCTCGAATGTATTCCCTGGAATACTGGGTCGGACCTGCGACCGCCCGTGCGAGCCCGCCTGCCGCCGCGGCCGGGTCGACGAGGAGCCGGTGGCCATCTGCCGCCTCAAGCGCGTCGCCGCGGACAACAAGGACGATATTACCGACCGCTTGCCGCCGGTCGCGGCCGTGCCGCTCGGCAAGAAGATCGCCTGCGTCGGGGCCGGGCCCGCCTCGCTGACCGTGGCCCGCGACCTCGCGCCGATGGGCTACGAAATCCACATCTACGACGAGGAGTCCAAGGGCGGCGGCATGATCCGCAGCCAGATCCCTCGTTTCAGGCTGCCGGAGTCGGTGATCGACGAGGAGGTCGGCTACATCACCGCGCTCGGGCCGCACCTGATCCTCGACACCCGCGTCGACAGCTTGGCGGGTCTGCTGGAGCAGGACTACGACGCCATCCTGATCGGCACCGGCGCGCCGCGCGGCCGCGATCTCAACGTGCCGGGCCGGGCCGAGGCCGCCGCCAACATCCACATCGGCATCGACTGGCTGTCGTCGGTCTCCTTCGGCCATATCGAGAAAATCGGACGGCGGGTGATCGTGCTCGGCGGCGGCAACACGGCGATGGACTGCTGCCGCACCTCGCGCCGGCTCGGCGGCGACGACGTCAAGGTCATCGTCCGCTCGGGCTATGAGGAGATGAAGGCCAGCCCTTGGGAGAAGGAGGACGCCCAGCACGAGGGCATCCCGATCCTCAACTTCCTCGTCCCCAAGGAATTCACCCACCAGGACGGCCGCCTGACCGGCGTGGTCTTCGAGAAGGTCGCTCCGGTGATCGGCGCCGACGGCCGCCGCTCGCTCTTGCCTACGGGGGAGCCGGACCAGCACATCGAGTGCGACGATGTCCTCCTCGCCATCGGCCAGGAGAACGCCTTCCCGTGGATCGAGAAGGACATCGGCATCGAGTTCGACAAGTGGGGCATGCCGGTGGTCAATCCGATCACCTTCCAATCGACCAACCCCCGCGTCTTCTTCGCCGGAGACGCCGCCTTCGGGCCCAAGAACATCATCTGGGCGGTGGCCCAGGGCCACGAGGCGGCGATCTCCATCGACAAGGCCTGCAAGGGCCAGGACGTGCAGCTGCGGCCGCCGCCGGGTGTCACCCTGACATCGCAGAAGATGGGCATCCACGAGTGGAGCTACGACAACGATGTCGCGCTCGACGACCGCTACAAGGTGCCGCTGCTGGAGACGAAACAGGCGCTCAGCAGCGTCAAGGCCGAGGTCGAGCTCGGCTTTGACCGGGCGCTGGCCTACCGCGAGACGCAGCGCTGCCTGAACTGCGACATCCAGACGGTGTTCGCCACGCCCCTGTGCATCGAGTGCGACGCCT
>Ga0190273_10000344_pt1 | contig 19087 bp, 21 predicted proteins | sample Popmic504IS_FD_134513 | JGI IMG/M metagenome (GOLD analysis project Ga0190273, IMG submission 134513) | Populus adjacent soil microbial communities from riparian zone of Shoshone River, Wyoming, USA - 504 IS | ecosystem: Environmental > Terrestrial > Soil > Riparian zone > Trees stand | place... | reverse complement strand
GTCTCTTGCCGTATGGACGGCACGGCTGCACGCGCCGCCAGCGTGTCGCCTCTTAGCTCGAGGTCTATGACGTGGGCCAACTCCCTTTTGAATTTTTCGTGATTGGCCGCCTCGAGCCAGGGCGTGTAACGACCCTTCGCGCCGAACCAGCCGAAGTCGTCAGGGCGCGCGATGAGCACATCGTTGACGAACACGACCGGATAACGCTTGAGGCCAAAGCGTTCGGCGAGACTAGAATTTCCCCAGTCCTCGCTGACGAACTCCACCTGATCGCCGTAGTTCTGTATGACTTCCCTGGCCAGCAAACTTGCCGGATCGCACAAGCTTCAAGTGTAAGGCCATCGAACCAGCGTCACCTTGACCTTCGCATGCGCTGTGGCGGCGGCAGCGGGCGAAGCAGCAGCGCTACTATTTCCCAGATATTGAAAATACCTCGGCAAGACCTTATCCAGAATGATAGTGACCTGTCTCGCGTCTGCTTCAGCGAGTTTGTTATCGGCGGAAGCGTTTAGCTTGAGTTGCACGATCTCCCAGTACATACGCCCGACGCTCTGATCCAGCGGCTCTGCGTCTAAACGAGCTTTAACGGCGCGGGCTTGCGTCTGGAATTTGCCGAAGTCGGAGGGCTGCACAGCGGGCGGATCTATCAGGTTGAAAAGGCGAGACGCTTCCAGATAAGTCTGTAGCGCGGCCACGGATTTTCCCTTGCGTGTCAGGATTTGTGCAAAATTTAGCTGCGAGTTGATCTCATTAAATAGCTCTTGTTGTTTGGTGGCATCCGGGCGCTGGTAGGACTTCAGTATCTCCTTTTCAAGCTCACTGATCTCTCTATCCGGAGACAAACCCTTCCATGATGGGCTCTTGGGAAAACGCAGGCCCGCGCCCCAGTTCGCAAAGGCCAGCAGTCCTTTCGCCTCGCCGATGTAATGCAGCCCGTAGGGAACGGTCGTTTCCCTCGCATACAATCGTCCGGCCTGATAATAGCTGCGGCTCTGCTCCTGTGCCGTCTGGACGAGCGCACGCACTGCTGCCGGAAGAGAGTTCAGGCGCGCTTCCGTTAACTCTTTCTCTTCCTGGGCCAACTGTGGGCCCAGCCGTTGCCATTCCTTCTCGAAGGCATCGAAGCCGGCTTTTTCCAATCCCTTCTGTGAGTCTATATATTGCCCGGCGACGGCGTGGGCCATGACCGTTTGCAGGTAATAAAGACTGGCGTAGAGATAGCCTGTAGCGAGCGCCTTGCGCGCACGGTCGAGTCTTTGCAGATCGTACTTCACCTGTTCGGAGGCCGGAGCGGCTTTCAATATGCGCTCCAGTTGATCTGCCTGTGCCGCGAGCTGCTGTTTGGGCTGTTGTCCGTAGAGTGAGGGGATCGTCAAGAGCGCCCAGCCGAAGACTATCAGGCTGACCGTCGTTCGCAAGATGGTATGTAACTTTATAAGGCTTCTCAATCCTTATGGCCTCCGGAGCAGAAGATTTAGGAATTCGTATAAATCGAACGCGATAATGAATTCGACGAAGAATGTCATGATATAAGCCTGGCAAAAGGTGTGCCGATATTCGAGTGAAAAAATCCGGAGTCAAAACGGAGGCCGAGAAGTTGTGACGAGTTATGATCCGTCCCGCTTTTGCAACTGCTAGTTCCCGAATACAGGAAAGTCGCAGTGGTTGGTTGGAAATTCGCTTCCGTAGTGGATACAAATTTATGGATGGTGCATCTATTCGTCTCTCATGCATAAAATCTTTATTGTCTTATACGCGACGATCAGCAATAATCTGCGCCGAGCAAGAAAGAAATCAAAATCAAGAGGAGATGTGTATGGCGAGAAAACAGAACCGCAATCAGGGAAGCTCCACGACGGGCGTTGCCGGTGAGATGCTCAACCAGGCTTCGGGTGTTATCAGCGAGGCCGTTAACCAGGCTTCCGAAGTCACCAGAAGCGCCGTTGACACTGTATCGAGCGTGGCCGGGACTCTCGCGCGTCCTTTGACGGACACCATCAGAGGCCGCGGCTCAAGGGGCGGCAGTCGCAGCGGCGGGAGACGTGGCGGCGGCGCGGCCTCAACCGTCAGCAAAGCCGTGCAGAAGGGCGCGAGCGAAAACAGGAAGATGGTCAGGAAAGGGACTAAGGCCGCGAGCAAAGTCGCGAACAAGGCCGCCAAGGCGAGCAGTAAAGTCGCTGGCCGCGCAACCAAAGCGGCATCCAGAGCAGCCGGGGCGAGCGGCAGCAGCGGCGGCGGCAAGAGCGGTGGCGCGCGCTCAAAATCAAAGAAGGGCGCTGCCCGTAAAGGGTCTGCAAAAAAAGGCTCTGGCAGGAAAGGGGGCGCAAAAAAGAGAGGCGGTAGGAAATGAACGCACTGGCACTATTTTTTCAGGACGCGGGGCGCGACGACTCCGGCGCTCTGCCAGCCGTCGCGATCATCATCGCGCTCATCGTCGGCCTCGTTGTTTTCGTCATCTACATAGCGAGCCTTGTGTGGGTCTATCGTGATGCCGAGCGCCGTGGTAAGAGCGGGATTCTGGTCGCGCTTCTGATCGCGTTCATCTCATGGCCGATAGGGTTGATCGTCTGGCTGATAGTTCGCGATAAGATTTAAGCAGACGTAGCGGGACGTAGTGGGGTTAGCCCCTTGAGGGGCGAAATTCAATAGCCTGTGGCAACGCCACAGGTACAAAGTCGAGTTTATTAATTGAGCCCTGAAAGGGTGGAATAATTTATTCCGCCCTTTCAGGGCTTAACATTAATGTTCCAATGGCTAACCCAGGGCGCTGCCCCTGGGCTATTATATTTCGCCCCTAAAGCGCTGATACTTTTCTGCTTTCTATTTTCTCTTTGGCCTTCTACTTTGCTTTGGCAGACTTCTTGGCAGCGATCCAGTTATTGATCCGCGCTTCGAGCACATTCATCGGGAGCGCGCCTGCACCAAGAATTTCGTCGTGGAACTCGCGTATGTCGAATCTTTTGCCCAGCTCTTTTTTCGCGCGCTCACGCAGCTCCAGAATCTTCAACTGACCGATCTTGTAGCCGAGCGCCTGCGCGGGCCATGAGATATAACGGTTAGTTTCGCTCTGCACCTCCACTTCGTCAGTCGCAGAGTGATCGTGGAAATACTGCACGACCTGATCGCGCGTCCACCGCTTGTAGTGAAATCCCGTATCGACGACCAGGCGTATGGCGCGCAGCATCTCGTCCTGCAAGCGCCCGTAATCGCTGTAAGGGTCTTTGTAGAAGCCTATCTCTTTGCCCAGTCGCTCGGAATAGAGTGCCCAGCCTTCGACGTAAGCCGTGTTGCCGCCCTGCTGACGAAAAGGCGGAAGTGTGGGCAACTCCTGCTGAATCGAAATCTGCAAGTGATGTCCGGGGATGCCTTCGTGATAGGCCGTGGACTCCATCGTGATCGTTTTACGCGAGGTCGGATTGCTGGTGTTGACCATGATATAGCCCGGACGCGAGCCATCCGGCGTGCCCTGATTGTATTCCGCGCCGGAAGCATCCGCTTCTCTGAAGCTTTCAGTCTGGCGCACCTCGACCTGCGCTTTGGGCAGACGACCGAAGAGCTTTGGCATCTCGCGGCGCATGGCATCGACGTGCCCACGATAAATATCCAAAATCTGCTCGCGCGTTTGAGGATGAAGCCTGGGGTCTTTTTCAATCGCGGCATTGAGGGTCTTCAAATCCTTAAAGCCGAGCCGGATTGCAATCTTCATCATCTCCTTTTCGATCCGCGCCACTTCGCGCAGACCGATCTGGTGAATCTCTTCGGGCGTCAACTCTGTCGTGGTAGAGCTTTTGACCGCCGCCGCGTAGCGCGCCGCGCCGTCCGGCAAAGACCAGATGCCGGGCTCCGTGCGCCCTTTGGGCGCGTACTCGTCTTTGACGAACTTCGCAAACTTCAGATAAGCGGGATTGACGGAATCGCGTATCGCTGCAATGAGGCTCTCGCTCAAACGTTTCTGATCCGCCGCGGAAATCTCTTTGGGGAAACGCATGAGCGGTTGCGAGAAAGGAGATTTGTCGGGCGCTTGATTGCCTATGTCTTCCGCCTGCGTGACGACCTTTTCCAGCAGGAAGCGTGGCGGCATCAAATTGTCCGCCATGCCCTTTCTCATCTGGACGATGTGTTGGTCTATGAGAGTGGGGAATTTTTTCAGGCGTGTGATGTAGTCTTCGTAATCCTTGACGCTACTGAAAGGAAAATAGACGGCAAGTTGCGGGGCTTGAAGATGAATTCCGGAAATCTGGTTAACGGGCATCTCCCAGCCCTTGAAGCGCGCGTTGTCGAGCGTCTCCTTGAGCTGGCGTACCATGAGCGTTTTATTCAAGGCTTCCTGCTCGGCAAAGCCCGTCGTGTCTATGGCCTCAAAGCGCGCGAGAAATTCTTTCGTCTTCGCGAGGTCTTCGTCAATCGCCTGCTGCGAGAAATCCGAGATCTGATCGTTGTAACGCTTATCGCCGAGGATGGAAGCGAACTCCGGGCTCGTTCTTAAAACATATTCCCACTGTTCTGTGAGCAGGTCGTTTAATTGCTTGCGCCGCGCTTCGAGGTCTGCGCCAGTCGCAAACAGATTCGTAGTCAGGCACAGCGCCAGACCGAAGGCGAACAGAGCATTGAACAATCTATGGTGCGCGAGAACAATCACTGCGCGGCGCGCGCCGCTTGAAGGCCGCAAGCCTGTGCGAAAAGATTTCCGCGAGAAATCCATCATCATCTTCTCCTTCAAATTATAAAACTGTTTGGATAGTAATAGCGCGGGACAGGCGAGGCAAACCGTGAGAGGCTTCAGCTACAGTCCGCCAGAAAGATCAAGGGCTCGCAAGCTTTGATTCTGCCGCAAGCCCTGACCTTCTTACCGGGACATCTTAACTTTCAGACCCTTCATTTCAAAAGAGCGCGCACACCGACCAGCAACAGATATACGATGGCGATGACGACCGCCAGCTTGATGAGCGCCACGGCAAGCCCGAAGACGAATCCGACCAAATGCAAAGTGATTCCGGCGGCGGCCAACACGAGGGGCACGCCCACCACCAGCACGAACAACCCCAGGAGAACAATCCCGGCGACCCTGACTACATCTTTCGCTTCTTTCATTTCCCACCTCTGAATGTTTCAAAACTTTCACGCCGCGACCTTTTATTATAGACCGTATCAGGTCGGCGGCGCTTCTCCTCCATATACGCAGAACTTATGGCGCACGTTCCGCCTAAGATTTCAGCCCTTTTGACCGGTAGGGAGAGTCCCACGAAAGCCACGGATTGTGTTAAGCTCGTTCAGATAATTGTTCATCAATAAAGGTTATGAAAGAGGCTCGCCCGCGACTGCTCTACGCCCTTTTTCGGGCCTGAGTTAAGCCGTTGGCCGCCGATTGAAACTTGCTGCTTATGCCGCGCCGTACTGCAAAGACGCTTTTTAATGAGCCGGAGACTGAAGAGGTCGCCGGGGAGATAAGCACAAGAGCGCCGCTCGCAGAGCGTATGCGCCCGCGCACTTTGGAAGAGTTCGTCGGCCAGACGCATCTGGTCGGCGAAGGGCGCGTGCTGCGTCGACTCATAGAGGGCTCAGGCGCATTGCCCTCGCTTATTTTGTGGGGCGCGCCCGGCACTGGAAAGACTACGCTCGCGCGCCTGCTCGCGGAAAAAAGCGGCGCGCAGTTTATTCCCCTCTCCGCAGTCTTCTCCGGCGTCAAGGATGCGCGCGCGGCCATACAGGAGGCGCGCGAGTCACGCCGCGAAGGCCATCGCACAATCCTTTTCATTGACGAGATTCATCGCTTCAACAAGGCGCAGCAGGATGCTCTGCTTCCTGCGGTCGAAGACGGCACGGTGACGCTGATCGGAGCGACGACAGAGAATCCCTCTTTTGAAGTGACGGGCGCGCTGCTCTCGCGCACTCGTGTGCTCACCCTTAATCCTCTGACGAGCGAAGACGTGGAGACTATTTTAAGACGTGCGCTGGGCGAAGAGGAGCGCGGGTTGGCCCAACTACACGCGGAAGTCTCGGACGAGATGATCGGACGACTGGCGCGTTCCGCCAATGGCGATGCGCGCGTCGCGCTCGCCGCACTGGAAGCGGCTGTCGAATCGACCGCGCCCGACAAGAAAGGCATCCGGCATGTTTCCGCAGAGACGATCGTAGAGGCTCTGGGCCGCGCGCATTACGCTTACGACAAGGGCGGCGAAGAGCATTACAATCTGGCCTCCGCGCTTATCAAATCCTTGCGCAACTCCGACGTGAACGCTGCTCTCTACTGGCTGGCGCGTCTTATAGAGGGCGGCGCTGATCCTGTCTTTATAGCGCGTCGTCTGTGCATACTGGCTTCCGAAGACATCGGCATGGCAGACCCGCAGGCGATGGTTCAGGCGGCCTCAGCCGCAGACATTACACGTTTGATCGGGCTGCCCGAAGCGCTCTATCCGTTATCACAGGCGACCGTCTATCTGGCCCGCGCGCCGAAATCGAATGCCATCAAGCGCGCTTACCACGCGGCGGCGGCGGATGCTGCGGAGACTGCCAGAGAGCCAGTGCCTTTGCATCTGCGCAACGCCATCACGCCGCTGATGAAACGCTCCGGTTATGGCAGCGGTTATCGCTATGTGCATAGCGACCCGCGCGCTCGTGAAGAGATGTCTTGTCTGCCTGAGCCTTTGCGCGACCACGTGTATTATGAGGAGGAAGCGCAGGGCAGCGAGCCGTCTGCGGCAGATGATCCATGTCCATAAAAGGTGAATCAAAGAGTGAGCACGAATAAATCAGAAAAAGAGTTGGCTTTCCTACATGAGCTGTATGTCGCGACCGACTGGGGCGAACGTTTCGCGGCGCTCGTAGACGAACACGTCACGCTGCCAAAAAAAGGTGGCCGCGTGCTCTATGTCGGCGCGGGTACTGGCGGCCACGCGCTGGCGATGCAGGAGCGCGCGGGCGACCATGTCGCGTTCGTCTGTATTGACGAGAGCGAGGAATGTCTGGAACTGGCCCGCGTCAAGGCGATGGCGATCAAAGCAGACCCTGAGTTTCAACGCTCGCAGTTGGAAGACTTAGGGTTCGAGGACGATCAATTCGATCTGGTCGTCGGCGATCTATCGCTGGTCGCGCCCGAACGATTGCCCGAGATAATCTCCGAGATGGTGAGAGTAGCAATGCCCGGAGGCGGGGTTGCCCTGAGCGTTGCGAGCGCGGCGAGCTTCGGTGAGTTCTTTTCCGTCTACTGGGAAGCCTTGCGCAGCGCAGGGCTTGAGGAGTATGGCCCGGAAGTCGAGACGTTGATTAGAGAGCTGCCGACGGTCGGCGCAATCGAAGCGCTGGCCGAGCGCGAGGGCCTGGAAAAGATCACGTCCTGGACGAGCAACGAAGAGCTCGATTATGAATCCGGCGAAGAGTTTTTGAATGCTCCGCTGATTACGGACTTTCTATTGAAGTCCTGGCTTGAATCGCTGCCAGATGATGAGACTCGTGCGCGTGTTGTTGCGGAGATCGCGCGTATCGTGGATGAGGAGCGACAGGATATGGACTTCGCGCTCTCCGTCAAAGCAACGCTCGTCGCCGGTCGCAAGATGAAGTAAGAGCGCCGGAGAAATCAAAAAGCAGGAGCGAAGAGGATAAGAACATCCGTCTCTTTCCTTCGCTCCTGCTTTTTCCGTTTCTATCTTTTGTTCTCTTTTGCGTACTCGTCCGCCGCGACACGCGCGTTATCTCTCGTCTCACCGGGATTCAATTTTTCACGACGGCGCGTTTCTTCCAGTCGCGCCTCTTCATCGTCGGCGTCAAGTCCTTCGCGGAATGCGCGCTTGCTCTGGCCGATTGATTTGGCGAGCTGTGGCAGACGGCTGCCGCCGAACAGCAGCAATATGACGATGAGAATGACGATCCATTCCCAGCCGCCCGGCATGCCTATCGATAACATTGTGTTCATCATCAAAGTCCCTCTGCCGAACCATCCGGCACAATATGGAGTTCGCGCTTGAATCGCGCGCGGGCGGTTTACTCTTCGGTGTTCGATTCGTAGAAAAGATATTTGCGCCAGGTTTCGTCCGCGCGTCCCAGATAGCGCATGATCTGCCGGTTGACGTGGAGCGAAAATCCACGCGGTCGGCGCAGCAGGTGCATCCCTGCCTCTTCCGGCGTCCGGTTGCCCTTGCGATGATTACAGCGCTTGCAGCACGCGACCAGATTATCCCACGTCGAATCGCCGCCGCGCGAGCGCGGGTGCACGTGATCGAGCGTCAACTCCGACGGCGAATAATGCTTGCCGCAATACTGGCAGGTCGAATGATCGCGCAGCAGAATATTCTTACGCGAGAGCGAGCGCCGCTCGAACGGGATGTGTATGTATTCGGTCAAGCGAATGACGGCGGGCGCATGGATCGAGAGCTTCGCCGAATGAAGCATGTGACCGTTGTGTTCTTCGACTCGCGCCACGCCTTTAAAGATCATGACGACTGCGCGCCGTTCGGTACACACATTGATCGGCTCGAAGGATGCGTTCAGGACTAAGACACGTCCGTTCATACTGACCTCTGATATTACGCGAGCCCTACGACGAGTGTCAAAATAATAACTTGCTCGCACGTCCACACTGTGATGCCGGGGAGCGGCGCGCGCGTGGCCCAACACGCTGATATTACACTATTTACCGAGCCCCACGCGCTCGACCAGATCAACGAGTCGCGAGTCCTCGCGGAGATGATCGAACATCGGCTCGACATGCAGAAAGGCCATAAAGCCTGAGCGCTCCTCGAAGGCGCGCTCAAGCCAACGGAACATTTCGTCCTGCACATCCAGGCCCAGATAGATGATCGCAAAGTAGTAGGCCGGAACATATTTCTTGCGCGCCACTTTTTTCAACCACTTGATTACCTGCTCTGCGTCCGACAGGCGTCCGGCCATCGCATAAGCATATCCGAGATGGGATTTGTAGGTCGGATCATTGCCCGAGAGTTCTAACGCCTGTGAGAGCGCACCGATGGCCTCTTCGATCTCGCCGCGCTGGATAAAGGAGAGCCCGATGTTCCTGTAGGCGAAGGCAAACTGCGGATCCATCTCAAGGGCTTTGCGTCCCTGCTCTATGGCCTTGGTGTAGCGGTGCGCGAAGTAATAGGCCCAGCCCAGACTGACGTGCGCGAAGAGCGAGAGCGGATCGAGTTTTTGCACCTGCTTGCACGCGCGTATAGCCTCGTCGTGGCGGCCCGCCGCTTTCAGATAAAAACCGTAGCCGTCATGGGCCGAGGCATAACCGGGATTGAGTTTGATCGCGCGCTTGAATGCCTGCCTCGCTCCGGCGAAATCCCAATCGTAAAGCAGACGTGAGAACCCGAGCGAAGTATGAGCTTCACAGAGAGCCTTATCAATCTCCAGAGCCTTCAACGCGGCGGCCTTGGCCTTCGGGAAAGTCTCTTTGGGCGGCAGTCCCCCCGTGGACGATCCGAGCAGGGCATTGGCGTCGGCCAGACCCGCATAGGCGAGCGCATAGTTTGGGTCAAGCTTGATCGCCTTCTGAAAATAGTCTATGCCCTTCTTGAGCCATTCGCCCGTGCGGCGGTTCACGTAGTAGCGCCCCTTAAGATAGAGATGATAAGCCTCCGTATTCTCCGTATAGCGTTTGACCAGCCGCTTCTTCTCAGCGCGGTTGAGTTTGACGCTGAGCTTTTCGGAAATCTCTTTGGCAATCTCTTCCTGAACGGCGAAGATGTCCGAGCGCTGTCGATTGTAGCTCTCGCCCCAGAGCTGCGAATGGTTCGCGACATCGATTAGCTCCATCGCGAAGATCAATCGATCTTCAACCTGACGAAGCGGCCCGTGAGTACGGCACGCACGCCTAAGAGTTGGCCCACCTCCTGCGGATCGATGTTCGAGCCCTTGTAGCGAAAAACTGTGCTGCGCGGCACGACCCTTAGCTTGGGCAGTTGGGCCAGAGCGTTGATGATGTTTTCCGTGACCCCGTCGCTGAAGTATTCCATGTCCACGTCGGCGCTGTCGTTGACGAGCGGTAAGACGGCCAGAGAGTCTATCGCCCTGCGCGTGGGCCTGCGCGGGGGAAGCGGCAAGGTTCGAGATGACGGCGCGAGCAGGCCAAGACTAGAGCCGTATGCGGCTGCTGCGGATTGAGCGCCAAAAACCCTCGTCGGCAGAGAGCCCGTGTCGCGTACCATGCCGGAGCTTCCAGCCCTCTGCGGTGAATCGTATTGAGGAGATTGTTCCCACACCAGCGACGTGCCGTCTTCACGACAGAAGTTGAGGGCATCATCCAAGTATGTGCGCTGGCATTGGGGACAGCGTTTCATAGAAACCTTCGAGACCTGACAGTTAAGAATTGGCTTGGATCACGCCTGGATTGAAAGGCAGACGAAAGCTTTGAAAAGTTTCTCCGTACAGCAGGGCCTGGCGCGCCCGTGCGACTTCCCTCTTGCATAAATCTTCAAACGGCTGACGACCCTTATGTCTTCGGACGAAAACGGTCTGTCGCATCAATGAGCGCGTCCGTAATGCCCGGCTCCATCACGGAATGCCCGGCATCCGGGATGACGTGGAACTCCGCTTCGGGCCAAGCGCGATGCAGTTCCCAGGCGCTCATCATCGGACACACGACATCATAGCGACCCTGCACGATCACTGTCGGAATGTGCCTGATCTTTCCGACCTGCTCGATCAGGTAATTGTCCGTATCGAAGAAAGCATTATGCATAAAATAGTGGCACTCTATACGCGCGAAGGCGAGCGCAAATTCGTCCTCGCCGAAATGATCTATCATCTTCGGATCGGGGTAGAGCTTAGAGGTGCTTCCCTCCCAGATGCTCCACGCGCGCGCCGCTTCCAGACGCACGGCAGCGTCCTCGCTCGTCAAACGACGATGATATGCGCCGAGCATATCGGCTCGCTCCGATTCCGGGATCACCTTCAGGTACTCTTCCCACACGTCCGGATAGATGGCGCTCGCGCCTTCCTGGTAAAACCAGCTGATCTCCTTCGGACGGCACAGGAAGATGCCGCGCAGGAAAAGAGCGCGCGTCCTATCCGCGTGAGTCTGAGCATAGCTGAGAGCGAGCGTGCTGCCCCATGAGCCGCCGAACACCATCCAGCCTTCGATCCCCAGATGCTCGCGTATCTTCTCCATATCGGAGACCAGATGCCACGTCGTATTCTCTTCAATGCTCGCGTGCGGAGTACTACGGCCAGAGCCTCTCTGATCAAAGAGCACGATACGATAGGCCGCCGGATCAAAGAAGCGGCGATATTCGGGAACCAATCCCCCGCCCGGCCCGCCATGCAGAAAGACAATGGGCTGGCCCTCAGGGTTTCCGCACTGCTCGTAGTAAATGGTGTGGACGCTTGAGACAGCAAGCATGCCTTGATCGTAAGGCTCGATGGGAGGGTACAAAGTTTTCATAAAGATATAATACAGAGGTTAGAGGTCAGAGGCTAGAGGCCAGTAAAAAGTTGTTTCACTTTGCGGACCTCTAACCTCCGGCCTCTGACCTCTGCTCTTAAGGTCGTGCCAGTGTGAGGACGAAGACTGAGCGTGCGCCCGCCGCTTTGAGCGCAGCCGCGCAGGCAGAGACGGTCGCGCCCGTCGTCAACACATCATCTATAAGCAGTATACTTTCATTCTCGATCAGGCGCGGGCGAGCGACCTCAAAGGCTTTCGCTACGCTTTCACGTCGAGCCTGAGCGTCCATCCCTGCGCGATGGCGCTCTGTGTGACGTGTGCGCACCAGACTCCATTCATCGAGCGGAAGGCCCGTCAGGTTGGAGAGAGCGCCTCCTAAGATAGTCGCCTGATTAAAGCCGCGCTCAACGTAGCGCTCAGGATGAAGCGGCACAGGGATGATAAGCGTCGCAGTGCTCAAGGGCGCGCGCTGCTCTGTTTCGTAGAGAAGATGAGCAACGCGAGTTGCGACGTGCGGCTCTCGCTTGAGAGCCAGGATGGAGGCGCGCAGAGCCCCTTGATATACGCCGCACGCACGCGCGCCGTCGTATGCATCCCCGTCGCAGCGACGACAACGCACGTCCATGCGCTTTTCAACGGAGATCGTGGCATTACTGGGCGCGCCGCATTTCCAGCAGAGCGTGTCGTCTTCGGAGAAGATACGCGTCTCGCGCCAGCAAGCCGCACAAACCAGTCCATCTGCGCGCGCCTCGACGCTTGCGCCGCACACATCGCAAGCCTGCGGATAGAGCAGCGCCAGCGTTGCATCGTAGAGCGAATCGATAAAATGTGACGCGGGCTTCATTCGTCGCGCGCCCTTTTGAGCGATCATGTTTTCACCCTTGCTCTTTGCGGCCCTTGACATACAAACGGCCTCCCGATTTGAATTGTTTCAACCGGGAGGCCGTTCTTTAATCTGTGGCGCGCGCTCTGCGTCGTCTAGTCTTCTTCTTGATTCAACAGGCCGCGCTCCTGCAAGTCCTGGCAGCGCAGGCAATGGCGCGCCCAGGGCACGGCTTCGAGCCGGCGCTCCTGGACTAGCTCGCCGCAATGCACGCACTGGCCGTACTCGCCCGCTTCGATGCGCACCAGCGCTTCGTCAATCAGATCGAGCAGCCGCCTGTCGTTGGCCGACATGGAGAATAATAGCTCTTTGGTATAGGCGTTAGCAGCCATATCCGCAGGGTCCTGTGTCGCCTCGGAGTCACGCTCGCGGCTGTAGAGCTCGGCCTCCTGCACCTGCCCGACAAGTCCCTCTCGGCGGCCCAGAAGACGATCTCTGTAGGTTTTAACTTTTCTTTTGTCCATCTTTACTTTGTCCTTTACTCCTCTGTTCTCACTGCCACTTCAGGATAATCAATACCTATCTTGATTCAATCAAGCGCTCGGGGCCTGTGCTTCTGCAAACTGCGCGTTCCCATTCTCTATTTCTGATACGGCAACCCCTGTATGATCGTGTGAGCCCTGTAAAGCTGTTCCAGAAGGACGACACGTGCCATCTCGTGCGTCAGGGTCAGGCGCGACAGAGACCAACGAATCTGCGCGCGCTTTGCCACCTCAGCGGAAGTACCGTACGGCCCTCCGGTAATAAAGGCGACCTCCTTCGTACCCTGTGTCTGCCAGCGCTCGAACTCGGCAGCCAGCTCCAGAGAACTCCACTGTTTGCCCTCCACGTCGAGCAGCACGGCGAGAGCGTCGGATCGGAGCGCGCTTATGATGCGCCGTCCCTCATCTGCGATGCCTTCGCGCTCGTCACTTGCCCCGCTCTCGCGCAGTTCCGTAATCTCGACGCGAGTAAACCGCCCCAGCCTCTTCAAATACTCATCACTGAGCGCACGCAGATGCGCATCCCTGGTCTTCCCGACCCAGATCAGCCGAACGCGCATGGCTACAGGGATGAGGGATGAGGGATGAGGGATGAATAAGAGCCTTCAGCCCGCGTTCTCTTTTCTTCTTTTATCTTCATCCCTCTGCCCTCATCCCTCATCCCTTTTGTATCGCGCCAGCTTCTCGTAAAGATTCTTGCGGCTGATGCCAAGCAAGCGCGCCGCTTCAGACTTGTTGCCACGCGTAGCAACGAGCGTCTCGTTGATGTATTCGGCTTCCAGCTCGGCCAGCGTCGGTGGCCGCTCGCTCCTTATCTTGTGCCGCGCGACCGCTGCCTGAACCGTCTCGGGTAAATCTGCCGCCTCTATGCGCTCGCCGCCGCCCACGATGACCGCACGCTCCAGGACGTTAGCAAGCTCTCGCACATTGCCCGGCCAGGAGTAAGCCTCCAACAACTGAAACGCCTCCGGCGCAATCTCCTTGGACGCGCGTCCGTGCTTCGCCGCATAGGTTTTCAATAGGAGGTGGGCCAACTCTCTTATATCCTCGCGCCGACTTTTGAGCGGCGGCAAGTGAAGGTGCACGACGTTTAAGCGATAGAACAGGTCTTCGCGAAAGCTGCGCCGCTTGACCGCCTCGTCCAGATCAACGTTGGTCAGCGCGATCAGGCGCGCATCGACCCGTACGGTTCGCCGTCCACCCAGTCGTTCAAATTCACGCCGCTCTATGACGCGAAGCAGCTTGGCCTGCGCGTCCACGGAGAGATGCGCGATCTCGTCCAAAACGAGCGTGCCCTTGTGCGCGGCTTCGAGTCGTCCGGGCTTGGCCTCTGTCGCACCCGTGAAAGCGCCGCGCTCATAACCGAACAACTCCGCTTCAAGTAACTCTGAGGGGAGCGCCGCGCAGTCTATCTTGACGAAGGCCCGCGCCTGACGCTGCGAGCGAGCGTGAATGAAGAGCGCGAGCGCATCTTTGCCCGCGCCAGATTCGCCGGTCACGAGCACGTTGGCATCCGTCACGGCGACGCGCTCTGCGAGGCGCAAGACCTCGCGCATCGCTATGGAACGCGCCACGATCTCGATCACGATTCTTTTCTCAAAGAGCCATCGCTACCGCCGGTAATGAATTCCGCTGGCAGCTCTACGCGCGCCGCCTCGCGCCACAACCTTTCGAGGTCGTAAAATCTGCGGGCCTTATCTTCAAAGACATGCACGACAAAATCGCCGTAATCGACCAGCACCCACTCCGCTGTTTTGTAGCCCTCGACGCGCGCCGCCCGCGTGCCCTCTTTTTTCAACTCCTCTACGACAGCGTCCGCAATGGCCTGCACCTGTCGAGGGTTTGTGCCGCTCGTAATCAGAAAGTAATCCGTAAAACTGGCGATGGGGCGCAAGTCCAGCACCACCAGATCGAGAGCTTTTTTATCGCTGGCCGCGCGCAGCGCCGTACAGAGCCGCTCGTCCAGCTCTTTCCCGCATTCTTCTTCAGCCGTCACAGCGGCGGCTTGTGTGGTCACGCCTGCCGCGCTCCTTTTCGTCACCTTTTCAGGATGCAGCACCTTTTCCTTGATTGAAGAGTTTTCTTTCATGCCTCTCTCTCGGTATAAAGCTCGTACTTTCTGATGAAATCCGCCACCGGCGGCGGAACCAGCTCGCGCACTTTCGCCGTGCGTCCCTCGCGCGCTGCGCTGCGAATCTCTGTCGCCGACACGTCCATCAAGACCGCGTCCGTCAAATAGATTTTCATGCCCGCGCTCTCGCTTACCGCGCTCGCTACTTTCTCCGTTGACGCGCCGCGTAGATCAATGAGCCGCTCTCTCACCTTCTTGGTCACATGCCCCGCGTCAAAGTCATAACCGGGCCGCGTGACGACGATGTGATCGCATTCCAAGAGCAAGCGTTCCCATTCACGCCACGTCGTGATGTCCGCCCAGGAATCCGCGCCCATCATAAAGAAGAGCCGCGCCCCTGGGCCATGCTGCTGTTGGAGGCGCGCGCGCGTGTCAATCGTGTATGGCCGCTCTGGCGCATCCAGCTCTATGCTTGAGATGCGCAGCCGCTCTTCGCTTTGCGTCGCCAGCGCCAGCATCGCGTAACGCATCAATCCCGGCGAGACGTTGCGCTCGCGTTTATGCGGCGCGATGTGCGCCGGAATAAAAAGAAGCTCGTCGAGCGCGAACAACCGTAAGACATTTTGTGCGACGGCGAGGTGTCCGTTGTGCACCGGATCGAACGTCCCGCCGTAAAGAGCTATTCGTTTCCGTTCGCTCATCGAAACCGTTTATCTCAAGGGAGTGAGAAGCACTCAGTAGTCAGTTATCAGTTTTCAGCAATCAGCTAAAAGCTTTTGACTGATTGCTGGTTGTTGATAAAAGGCTTTTCACTTCCACGCATGCTCGCCCCTGGAGCTTTAAGATGCTGCGCGCAGCTCATCCAACTTTTGATCGCGGCGCGCGCTCATCTCTTCGAGGGTGCGCGACACTGCGTTCGTTAGCTCGCGCACGCCCTCGCGTGTCGCCGAAGAGATCGCATAAAAAGGTCTCTCGTCCTCTGCGGCGCGCAGTTTTAATCTCTCAAGTCGTTCGGGCTCGTCGAGCGCGTCCGTCTTCGTGGCGACGACGATCTGCGGCCTCATCGCCAGATTCGCATCATACGCGGCCAGCTCTCTGTTGATCGTCACGTAATCTTCAACAGGGTCACGGCCCGTCACGGACGAGACATCGACGAGATGAAGCAGGAGCTTTGTCCTCTCTACGTGGCGCAGAAAACGGTCGCCGAGTCCAGCGCCTTTGTGCGCGCCCTCGATCAGTCCCGGAATGTCTGCGACGACGAACGTTTTATATTCGCCCATATCGACGACGCCCAGATGCGGCTCAAGCGTCGTAAAAGGATAATCGGCGATCTTGGGCTTGGCGGCGGAGATGGTCGAGATGAGCGTGGACTTTCCCGCGTTCGGAAAACCGACGAGGCCAACATCCGCCAGAAGCTTTAGCTCAAGCTGTAGCTCGCGCTCTTCGCCGGGGCTTCCTTCCTGATGATAACGGGGCGCGCGATTGGTCGAAGTCGCAAAGTGAGAGTTGCCGAAGCCACCGCGCCCGCCACGCGCAGCGAGCCAGCGCTCGCCCGTATGCGTAAAATCGTAGAGCAGATCACCCGTTACCGCGTCGAAGACCTGCGTGCCGACGGGGACGCGCACCACCAGGTCTTCACCGTCGCGGCCCGAACGATTCGAGCCCTCGCCGTGTCGTCCACGCTCAGCCTTGTGTTCCGGGTTGTAGCGCAGATGCAGCAGAGTATTAAGCGCCTCGTCGGCCTCGAGCCAGAGATCGCCGCCACGGCCACCGTCTCCACCCGAAGGCCCGCCGCGCGGCACGAACTTTTCGCGGCGAAAGGCCGTCACGCCGTTGCCGCCATGCCCTGCCTGTATGCGAATCTTGGTACGATCAATAAACATTGAAGCAATCAGTAATCAGTAATCAGTTTTCAGTTTTCAGTTTTTTGACTGAAGTGCTGATGACTGATTGCTGACTACTTAAAAATCGAAAGCGACGCCCATCGCTTCTGAGGAGTGAAAGCACTCGGCGCAGGCGTCGCAAGTGTCTGTGGGCTTTTCCGGCGTCCCTTTACCTTATGCGGCAACTGCCGGAGGCGCTTCCGTCGTCGCGGCTTCAACCATCGGGTAGACGCTGATGAATTTACCGGAACGTCCCTTGTCCTCAAACTTGACGACGCCGTCAATGAGCGCAAACAGCGTGTCGTCTTTACCGCGTCCGACGTTTTTGCCGGGCTTCCATTTCGTGCCGCGCTGGCGCGCCAGAATATTTCCGCCCAGCACGCGCTCGCCGCCAAACTTCTTCAGACCCAAACGCTGCGAATTTGAATCGCGACCGTTACGCGAAGAACCGACCCCTTTTTTGTGTGCCATATCAAAACTCCTGAAAGCAGAGGTCAGATGCCGGATGTTAGATGCTGGAGAAAAACCGACATCTAATATCTGACATCTAACATCTGTCTTAACCGATTGAATCTATCTTCAAAGTCGTATAGCCCTGGCGATGGCCCTGTTTGCGTTTGTAATGTTTACGGCGCTTCTTTTTAAAGACGATGATCTTGTCATCGCGACCGTGATCGACCACAGTGGCGGCGACCCGCGCGCCCTCGACGAGCGGTGCGCCCGTCTGCGGCTCGCCCTCGCCCCCGGCCAACATCAACACATCCAGCTCGACCGTCTCGCCAGCCTGCTTATTAATCGAAGGCACGCGCACAGATGCGCCTTCTTCAACGCGAAACTGTTTGCCGCCAGTCCTGATAATTGCGTAAGACATATATTAGTGAACCCCCTTAGAGCGAGCCTCACTCGCTATAGAAAAGTCGTTTATTATAAGGGTATAGAGGAGCGCAGTCAACGTGACGAAGGTGCTATTTTGACCTTTCCCTTAACGCCGTTATTCGACATGAAAGTCTCCATAAATTTTGTCGAGAACTGGCCCGCCTGAAAGTCCGGATCGTCCATGATCTTCAGGTGCAGAGGGATCGTCGTCTTGATGCCCTCGACGACCATCGCCCCAAGAGCGCGCCGCATACGCGCAATCGCCAGCTCGCGCGTGCGCGCGTGAACGATCACCTTGGCGATCATCGAATCATAGTAAGGCGGAACCGTATAGCCCGGATAAGCAGCCGTATCGACACGCACTCCTGGGCCGCCCGGAAGATTGAAGGCCGTAATCAGTCCGGGCGACGGCACGAACGTCTCCGGATGCTCGGCGTTGATGCGACACTCTATGGCGTGGCCGACGATGGGCACATCCGCCTGCGTGTAGCCCAACTCCTCGCCCTGTGCGATCCTGATTTGATTGCGCACGATGTCAAGCAGCGTGACCATCTCCGTGACGGGATGCTCGACCTGTATGCGCGTGTTCATCTCCATAAAGTAGAAACGATTGTCTTCGTCGAGCAGAAACTCGAACGTGCCCGCGCTCGAATAACCTATGCGCTCGCAGGCGGCGACAGCGGTTTGTCCCATACGGGCGCGCAACTCCGGAGAAAGGACGGGCGAAGGCGCTTCTTCCAGCAATTTTTGATGACGACGCTGAATAGTGCATTCGCGCTCGCCCAGGTGTATGCAGTTGCCGTGCTCGTCGGCTAAGACCTGAATCTCTATGTGGCGCGGTCGCTCGATGTAGCGCTCAATATAGACATCGCCGTTCTTAAAAGCCGCCGCCGCTTCGTTGGAAGCCGTCTCAAGGGCCGGCCCAAGCTCGTCTTCCGTACGCACGATGCGCATTCCGCGCCCGCCTCCCCCGGCAGCCGCTTTGACGATGACGGGGAGACCTATCTCGCGCGCCAGCTTAAGCGCTTCTTCCTCCGACTCAAGCGGGTCGGGACTGCCCGGCAAGATGGGCACACCCGCCTCCTGCATCGCACGGCGCGCTTCCACCTTGTCGCCCATCAGTCGTATGACGGAAGCTTTGGGCCCGATGAATTTTATATTGCAAGCCTCGCAGATTTCCGCGAAGTAGGCGGATTCGGCCAGAAAGCCGTAGCCCGGATGAATCGCATCCACGTTAGCGATCTCTGCGGCGCTGATGATGGCAGGGATATTGAGATAACTCTGAGCGGAGGGCGCTGGGCCAATGCAGTAGGATTCATCCGCGAAGCGAACGTGCAGGGAATCTCGGTCGGCGGTGCTATGAACGGCCACCGTCTTGATGCCCTTCTCCTTGCACGTCCAGATAATTCGACATGCAATCTCGCCGCGATTGGCGATCAGGATTTTGCGGAACTGGCGCGTGCTCATAAAAACAATGATGGGTGATGGGTGATGGGTGATAAGCAAGTTTTT
>Ga0190273_10000343_pt1 | contig 19143 bp, 17 predicted proteins | sample Popmic504IS_FD_134513 | JGI IMG/M metagenome (GOLD analysis project Ga0190273, IMG submission 134513) | Populus adjacent soil microbial communities from riparian zone of Shoshone River, Wyoming, USA - 504 IS | ecosystem: Environmental > Terrestrial > Soil > Riparian zone > Trees stand | place... | reverse complement strand
GTGACACGTCCGCTCAACGGCACATTGGTTACTCAGGTGCCGGAGGCCATGGAGCCGGCTCACCTGCGCGTGGTACAGGGTTCTTGACGAGGACTCCCGTCGCTTCTGTCCCGACTGGGACACCGCCGCTGACACCGCGGTCGCCATCCTGCGCACCGAAGCCGGCCGGGACCCCCATGACCCGCTCATGCACGACCTCGTCGGCGAGCTCGCTACGCGCAGTGAGGAGTTCCGGCGTCGCTGGTCCAACCACGACGTCCGCCTCCACGGTGCCGGGACCAAGACGTTCCACCACACTGCCGTCGGGGAGCTCGAGCTCGCCTACGAGAGCGTCGACATGGTCTCCGACCCTGGACTCACCCTCACGATCTACGCCGCCGAACCCGCATCACGGACCGAGCAGGCACTGGCCCTCCTGGGGTCCTTGGCCGCCTCGACGACGGTTGTGGAGTCCGAGTCCCGCAACGCCTGACCTCAGCTCGCAAGTCGACGGAGGCCAGCGCTAGGAGCCCACGTCGACGAGGAGAATGTCGATGCCCGGTGGCTCTCGCGGGAACAGCGCCCTGACTGAACAAGCCGTTCACGGAGGAGCGCAGAGGCGCGGCTCATGAGTAGCGCCTGCCCGGCTGTGGTGTGGAGACGACTCGAACTGGCAGTCGGCTGCCTCGGCTGTCCGGTTGGCCTCTGCTTCTGGGACGCCGGACGCCATTATGGGGAGACACTGAGCGCTGAGGAGCTTCGTGGCCTCTAGGCCGCATCAGCTCGGGTCATCGGCTGGGGGGCCTTCGACGGCGTGTCCAGGATCCTTCGTCTGTCTGCTCCAACGGGTCAGCGGTGTAGTGATCGGGTTGACAGCGAAGTGTAGATCGGATCGCCGGTGAGGACCGCTTGGCCTTTGCCGGCGGTCTTGGCGGCGTACATGGCGGTGTCGGCGAGCCGGAGCAGGAGGGCTGCGGTGGCTTCGCGTCGTGCTGCTGCGGTCAGGGTGGCGACGTCGTCGGCGGTGGTCGAGTAAGAACGGTTTCGGGCGCTGGGCGGTTCGTGGCTCCTGACACTGCCGGCTCGTCGAGGTGCCACGGCGGGGGCTCGTGCTGGGGCACCCTGGTGGTGGGCGACGCCGACGCTGATGGAGGTGTTGACCATCCGCCCCAGCACCTGGGTGTCTTGGCCCATGGATGCGACGATGCGATGGGCGATCGCGTCGGCGTCGGTGCAGTTCTCCAGGACGATCGCGAATTCGTCGCCCCCCAGTCGGGCGACGGTGTCGGTGTCGCGCACGCAGTCCAGCAGCCGTTCCGCGACCAGGGTCAAGAGCATGTCGCCGGCTGCGTGGCCGAGTGCGTCGTTGACCGGCTTGAAGTCGTCGAGGTCACAGAAAAGCACACTCACATCCGAGGACGGCCTCATCAGAGCATCGTCGAGCCGGTTCAAGAACAGCACCCGGTTCGGGAGACCCGTGAGCGCATCATGAGTTGCCTGATGTTCGAGCTGACCCCCCGCCTTCTCGAGCGCGGTCAACAGCCGCTGGTTGTCGATCATGGCCAGGAACTGCCGCCCCAGCACCATCGTCACCAGCGCGGAGGCGAGCAGCAGTTCGACCAACGGATCCTTCGGCGTGGCTCGGATGTCGATGAACAGGGCCACGCCAGCGGCAAGCAGAGGCAGGTAGGGCAGGGCCAGCCATCGTTGCGACGCACCACAAGCAACGGGTTGCTGATCTCGAGGTGACTCCGCCGATCCCACTGACGGTGATGACCCGGTCATCTTGGACGGCGTCCTCTCCCGCATCTGGACCGAGATGGCGGAGGCAGCCACGAACAGGAACCCGAGCACCCATCCACCGCTACTAACAAGGTCTGCAGAAGAGTAGGTTCCGTTGCTGGTCAAGTACGAGAACAGACTGTCGGCAACCGCGAAACCGCCCAGACCAAGCGCCAGAAGCATCAGCGTGATCCGGTCGCTTACCGCGCGGACCAGCGTGATGAGCACCAAAGTGGCGAGCACAACGTCTCCGGCCGGATAGGCCAAGGACAGCATCAGCGACAAGGTGGATCCACCACCGGCGTCGACGAGGGGAGCCATCACCATCACCCAGGACAGCACCAGCAGGGAGGCGGCGATGATCGCCCCGTCCATCAGGTCCCTGCCGCGGGCGGCCATATGGTGGCTGCCGTTGCCCGCCCAGATGACCAGGCCGACTCCGGCCGCTATCGGAAAGGCGAGAAAACCGGCGTCCGCCAAGGAGGGAAACGGGACCTCTCGACCGAGGACGACCTCATAGAAGGTCCACACCGCCTGGCCCGCAGCCCAACACCCAGTCCCGGCCGACAGCCACCACCACGCCAGCTGCTGGTGTCCCCCGTGGATGCGGTGAGCCGCCACTGCACACCCCACAGATGCACACAGCGCCGCTGCCAGCTGGCCACTGTTGCTGATCACCGCCACCGCTGACGCGCTCAAGTGAGGCACCTGCAGTGCGGCCGCGAACGTCACGCTCAACAGCACAGCGCTCACAGCAAGGATCCAGGCACGCATCGACTTCCCCGTCCAACGGTTCATACCACGGTGACAGGAGTGGCGCCCATCCGAGGCATATCCGGCGAACCGGCCCAACCGGTACGTTCAGGCTGTGGCGTCCTCAACCAGGTGATCAGTGCTTGTCTGCGGCCGCCGAGCGCTGCGCAAGCCGCGCCGCAACACCTCCGAGCGACGCGGCCGGATCGCAGGAAGGGTCGACATCAGTGAGCGACCGGCACAGGTCGAGACCGCCGCCGTCGCTCGACCTCCAGTCGAACCGGGGCCATCCTCGGCCAGATGTCCCACACCTGCCTGTCGCGCGCCGCCGGCCCCAAGTTTCCGGGTCGGAGTCGGCCGGTCGACGTAGGTGTGGAAGTGCGCCCCGCTGTGCAGAAGCGGCGCGCGACCTCACCCCCACCAGCCTGGGCCGCCTCCTTGGCCTTGCTTGTCGCGCCTGTCCCGGATGCCTTGGACGCCCCGGTCAACGGCGCCCGAGTCGACGCCGCCACCTGCTCCGCGACGAGCTGCTCTGCCGCGCCACAAGGCAAGGACCGCGAGAACCAGTACTGCGGTAAGGATGATCGACCAGACCATGACTTCCCCAAGGGGTTGCGTGGCATATGCGCTGTCTTGTGAGATCGTAGCTCCGGTCTTCGCCGCACTCGCTCTGCGCCTTCGGTGGCGCCTATCGTCCCAGCATGAGCTTTGCGGTTGCTGCTGAGGCATACGACGCCTTCATGGGACGTTTCTCGGTCCCGTTAGCGGTGGCCTTCGCCGATGTGATGAGGCCGCAGCCCGGTCAGCGGGTCCTTGACGTGGGCTCCGGGCCGGGTGCACTCACAGCTGAACTGCTGCGGCGTGGCGTGAGAGTGACGGCGGTGGACCCGATGGAGGGCTTCGTGGCCGCCTTGATCGCTCGTCATCCGGAGGTAGAGGCGCACGTCGCTGCGGCGGAACGACTGCCGTTCGCTGACGCGGAGTTCGACGCTGCCGGAGCCGAGCTCGTGGTGCATTTCATGGCCGATCCCGTGGCGGGGTTGACGGAGATGAGCCGTGTGACGCGACCAGGTGGCCTCGTCGCCGCATGCGTCTGGGACAACGCGGGTGAGGGGTCGCCCCTGGCACCGTTCTGGCGCGCAGTGCGCGACTGCGGTCACCGGGTCGACGACGAGTCCGGACTCGCCGGGTCCACTGACGGTGCGGTCGCCGACCTCATGAGAAGAGCCGGTATCGCCGATGTGCGCGCGGGGTCGGTGTCCACAGAGGTGACATTCGCGGCATTCGACGACTACTGGGAGCCCTTCATGCTCGGGGTAGGTCCCGCAGGGGACCACGTGGCGACCCTCGACGAAGCTGCCCGAGCAGAGCTGCGAGAACGCTGCCACGACATCCTCGGGCCCGCGCCGATCACCGTGCGGGCGGTGGCCTGGTCGGCTGTGGGTCGAGCCGACTGAAGAGCCGCGCCCAGCGCCGAACGCAGTGCGACGAGGTGCCCGCCACCGTCACCACCGGATCTCAAGCAACCGCTCATGGCGCACCTCCCGCATGACCATGGACCTGGTCGACGCACTCGAAGGGCCGGCGACTCCCTAGGCACCGTGGGTGTCGAAGATGGGGAGCCGCTCCCGTGTCGGCGGCACCGGCTCCGCCCCTACCGTCATCAGGTCAGTCCGACCGGCACCCCAGGAGTCCTCGATGACACCCTTGCTCGCCCCAGGCACGCCCCGGCACCCCGCCCGCACGACGAGCAGCTCGGTGGTGTTCCTCGGTGCGCCCCTCCTACTGTCCATAGCGCTGGCGCGACAGCCCAGGTCCCGCCGTGGCTCTGTCGGAGCTCCCGCCTCCCGCCACCTTCGTCGAGCTGTAGCTCGAGCTCAGCCGGTCCCTCGACGCCCGGGCCCGCCACCTGGCCTCGCGACCAGGTCGCTCCACGACAGGTGCGTGGGCTGGGCCTCCCGCAGGCGGGTAGCCGGGGGCACTCGGACCACGGTGCGAACCGGACCTTCCCTCGACCTTCCTCCCGCCCCGACGCAGCATCCTCCGAGGGAAGGCGCGGGGAAGGTGAGATCGCGACGCTGCAGTCATGAACCCCACACGGAGGCACGGTCCATCTCTTCGGCAACGTGGTCGTCCAGCGCGCCATGACATCAGGCTGGTGGACGCCCTAGTCGCTGACGGCGCGAGCCACGACCACCCGCGTCCGCTCGGACGAGCCGGTCACGGCCCTGGTCACCCAGGGTGACGTACCAGGTCGTCATCACAGTTCTCGACGGCTCCGCCGTCGTGGAGCGGGACCTGTATGGGCCCGCCAACGAGCAGAGCACCACCGACAAGCTGACGTCGGAACCGCCGGCGTCGCCATCAAAAGGAGCAGGCATGAGCAGCACGACTGAGAGCACCAGCACCAACGGCGTGGACACCGCAACGCTGTTCGCGACCCTCGACGCCGTCAAGGACCAGCCCGAGATCGCCAAGTTCCAGTTCCGCGCGCGGAACTCGTGGCTCGGCGGAACCCACAGCCGATCGACCTTCTCCGGGTTCCACGGCGCGATGCAGGAGATGGAGCACAAGCACGTCACCGCGGTCGACGCGGACCACCCTGTCGTCCTGGTGGGCCGGGACGAGGGGCCGACGCCGGTGGAGTACCTGCTGCACGGCATCGCGGCCTGCCTCACGGCCGGCCTCGCGAACATCGCGGCCGCTCGGGGCGTCGAGCTCACGAGGGTGAGCTCAACCGTCGAGGGCGACATCGACCTCCTTGGCATCTTCGGGATGTCCGACGGCAGCGTGCGGAACGGCTACCAGCAGATCAAGGTCACCATGCACGTCGAGGGTGACGCCGATGACGAGACCCTCCGTGCCCTCGTCGAGCAGTCTCGGAGCAGGTCGGCCGTGTACGACGTGCTGACCCAGCCCACGCCGGTCGCGATCGAGGTGGTCACCGGCTGACAGCCGGACCGCCAACGTCGGCTCGGGCCGGTCACGACCACACGTCGGGACCGGTCCGGGCCCCGAGAGGACACCCCATGACCACCCTGCACCCCATCGACACCGTCGTGATCGGAGCCGGTCACGCCGGCCTGGCGGTGAGCCGGCTGCTCACCAGAGCACACCGCGACCACGTCGTCCTGGACCGCGGGCGCGTCGGCGAGCGTTGGCGCACCGAACGCTGGGACTCGCTGCGACTGCTCACGCCCACCTGGATGAACTGTCTGCCGGGCTGGCACACCGCCGGGGACCCGGACGGCTTCCTACCCTCGCGCCAGTTCGTCCGCCAGCTCGAGAAGTATGCCGCCTCGTTCGACGCGCCCGTCGTCACAGGGACCCGGGTGGAGCGGCTCACCAGCGGGCCGTCGGGCGCCTACGACGTCCACACCGATCACACGACGTGGCGGGCGCGCTCGGTCGTCGTCGCCACCGGGGCCCACGGCTTGCCCCGCGTGCCAGCCGCCCTCGGTCGCACCGACATCGCGGTGATCACCAGCAACCGGTACCGCAGTCCCGACCGCCTGGACCGTGGTGGTGTGCTGGTGGTCGGTGCCTCGGCGTCAGGGGTGCAGATCGCCGACGAGCTGGCGCGATCAGGCCGGGACGTCATCCTGTCGGTCGGCAGGCACACGCGCGTGCCTCGCCGCTACCGCGGCATGGACATCTTCTGGTGGCTCGAGTCCACCGGTCGGCTTGCGCGCACGATCGACGACGTACCCGATTCCGCCGCGGCCCGCCGAGAGACCTCGTTCCAGCTCGTCGGCCGCACCAACGCCGACACGGCGGACAGCGATGTCGACCTCGCCGCGCTGCAGCGCCGAGGGGTCCGCCTGACGGGCCGGCTCCAGAGCCTGCAGCACAGCACGGCGGTGTTCGGCGACGGACTTGTGGACCTCACGTCGACAGCGGAGCGACGCATGCACGCCCTGCTCGACTCCATCGACCGGTACGTGATCCGTGCCGGCCTGACCCGGGAGGTGCTGGCGCCGGTTCGTCCTGCCCCCGTCCCGACACCGGCGGCGCCGACCAGGATCAACCTGGCGGCCGAGGGGATCCGGACCATCATCCTGGCGAGCGGCTACCGGCCGGACCACACCTGGGTCGACCTGCCGATCACCGGACCCGACGGCACGTTGCGCCAGACCCGCGGACTGACCGAGGCGCCGGGGGTGTACGTGATCGGTCAACGCTTCCAGCACCGTCGTGACTCCGGCCTCATCGGCGGCGCCCGTCACGACGCGTACGCCGTCGTACACCACCTCACCGGTGGAGGCGTGCCGATCGCGCCCGACCCCCACCACGCACTCACCCACGAGGAGCCCTCATGAACGACTACGACGTGATCATCGTCGGGGGCCGGGTAGCCGGCGCCTCGACCGCCCTCCTGCTGGCACGGGCCGGCCTTCGAGTCGCCGTACTCGAGCGCGCCCCGGTGGGCACGGACACGGTCTCCACCCACGCGCTGATGCGTGCGGGAGTCCTCCAGCTCTTCCGGTGGGGCGTGCTACCGGACCTGGTCTCGGCGGGGACGCCGGCCGTCCGCAGCGCCGTCTTCCACTACGGGGACGGAGGCACGACCCGGGTGTCCCTGCGGCCGACTCGGGGGGTGGATGCTCTCTACGCCCCGCGCCGCCACCTGCTCGACCGCTTGCTCGTCGAGGCGGCTGTCGCTTCGGGCGCCGACGTGTTCCACGAGACACCCGTGCTCGGCCTGCTGCGGTCGGACGACGGGCGGGTCCTCGGGGTCCGGGTGCTCGGCGGCTCCGGAGCAGTCACGCCTGTCCGGGCAGGGCTCACGGTCGGCGCGGACGGCATCGCGTCCATCGTGGCCCGCGAGGTCGGAGCGCGGTACCTGAGCCGGGGCCGGTTCTCCAGCGGCATCCTGTACCGCTACGTGGCCGACGTCCCCTCGGATGGCTACGTCTGGGGCTACGGCCGCGGAGCGGCGGCCGGCCTGATCCCGACCAACGCAGGCGAGACATGCGTCTTCGTCTCCGCCACGCCGTCACGCATGCGGGTCCTTCGGCGCCAGGGCGTCGAGGCTGCCTTCGACAGTTTGCTCGACAGTCTTCCAGCGCCTGTGGCCGACCTGGTCCGAGGCGGGGGCGAAGGCGGCCGGGTGCACGGCTGGCGAGGAGTGCCGGGTCACGTGCGCCGCTCCTACGGGCCCGGCTGGGCCCTGGTCGGCGACGCGGGGTACTTCAAGGATCCGATCACGACCCACGGCATCACCGATGCGCTCCGCGACGCGGAGCTGTTGGCCGACGCCGTGCTCGCGAGCGGTGAGGCTGCCACGCCGGAGGTCGCCCTGGCGACCTACCAGCACACGCGCGACCGACTGTCGCAGGCCCTCGTCGAGGTCACTGAGTCGGTCTGTCGGTACGACTGGGACGCGGACTCGATCCGGGCCATGCTGCGCCGGGTCAGCGCAGCGATGAGCGACGAGCTGGACTGCCTGTCCGCTCGTCCCGAACGCCGTCCGGACCTGGTGCACGTCCGGCGCGCCTGACAGAGCGTCGTCGCGTTGGTAGCCTCCGAGTCGCAGCCCGAGGAGCTTGCGGGCCAGCGGGAGGATGCCGCGATGAGCGTGCAGGTGAGGGTTCTGGGCGGCTTCGGGGTCCTGCTCGACGGCGTGCCCCTGAGCGCCGACGCCTGGGGTCGCAGGCAGGCCGCGCAGCTCGTGCAGCTCCTCGCGCTCAGCCGCGACCGACGGCTGCACCGCGAGCAGGTCATCGACGCCCTGTGGCCGGGACTGTCCTGGGAGGCCGGCGCGCCCCGCCTGCACAAGGCGGCCCACTACGCCCGACGCGCGCTCGGCGACCAGGACGCGGTCGTCCTGCGCCGCGAGCTCGTCTCCCTCTACCCCGACCGGAGCGACGTCGAGGTCGACGTCCGCGAGTTCGCCCGCGCTGCCGCGCAGGCGCTGCAGGCCCGGGACCCGGTGCTCGCGGCAGAGGCGGTGAGCTGGTACGCCGGCCCGCTGCTGCCTCACGACCTCTACGAACCGTGGACCGAGGAAGCACGACGGACGGCGCGCCAGCAGCATCTCGACCTGCTGCGGCTGCTGGGTCGGTGGGGCGACGTCCTGGCGGAGGAGCCCGCGGACGAGGACGCGCATCTGGCACTGGCACGGGCCCGCGCCGAGGCGGGCGACGTGCGCGGTGCACTAGTCCAGCTGGAGCGTCTCGAGCAAGCACTGCAGCTGGAGCTGGGGGCCTCGCCGGGCCCCGCAGCCGTGCGTCTGCGCACACGGCTGGAGCACAGCGCCGCGTCACCGGGAGATCGACCGGCCACCACGACCTCCGGCGAGCACTCCAGGTCGGTCCGGCTCATCGGCAGGCGGGACGTGGGCGACAGGATCCGCTCGGTCCTGGACGAGGTGAGCGGCGGCAGAGGTGCGACAGTCGTGGTCTCGGGCCCCGCCGGGGTCGGAAAGTCAGCCGTGCTCGACATGGCGGCTGCCCTCGCCCGGAGGCAGGGCTGGAAGGTCGCGCGGGGCGTCGCCTGGTCGGCGGAGGGGTCCTGGCCCTACGCGCCTGTCCTGGATGCGATCAACGCGTTGTGCCGGCGGCACCCGGCGCTGCTGGACGCGCTGGCCGACGACTATCGCACCGAGATCGAGCGAGCACTGTCGGGACGGAACCTCGGCTGGACCGGCGAGAACAGCCACCAGCGGCTCTTCGTCGCCGCCGCGGAGCTGATGCGCGTCGCTGCCGCAGGACCCGGGCTCCTGCTCGTCGTCGACGATGTCCACGATACCGACGAGGCGTCGCTGCGCCTCCTTCACTACCTCTCCCGGTGCGCGGTCGAGGAGCGCATGCTCCTGGTGCTGGCCCACCGGGACCCGGCTCCGTCCCTGGTCCGAGACGTCATCGCCAGCATGGTCTCGCGCGGCGGCAACCACCTCCTCAGGCTGCGACCGCTCGGCGTCGCGGCGGCGCAACGCCTGCTCATGGACAGATTCCCCGAGCTGGACCCGACGGTGGCGGACGAGATCGCCCACGCGGCAGGGGGCCTGCCCTTCGCCATGATCGAGCTGGCGCGCGCCCGGATGGACGGTTCGGGTGCGATGACGGCGGTCCTGCCACCCGCGGCGCTGCGCACCTTCCAGCGGGTCGCCCTCCTCGGGATGACGTTCAGCACCGAGGAGCTCCTCGGCGTCAGCGACCGATCCGAGGACGAGACGTACGGCCAGCTGGAGCAGGCCCTCGCGGCTCTGGTGGTGGAGCCTGCCGAGGGTGGCTTCCGGTTCCGACATCCTCTCGTCCGGGAGGGTCTCGTGGAGCAGCTGCGGGCGCACGAGCGGTCGCGCGGGCACCAACGGGTTGCCGAGGCGCTGGCGGCGCTGGACCGTCCGCCCGGGCGGGTGGCCCACCACTACCTCGCGGCCGGCCTCCCCTCGCGCGCGGTGCCCTACGTCGGGCCCGCGGTGGACATCGCCGGCGCGCTGGGGGCCTTCCGCGACGCCCTGGTCCTGGTCGACGGTGTACGCGAGCACGCCGGTCCGGAGCATCGGCCGGTGCTGCTGTCACGCCGGGCCGACCTCCTCATGGCTCTCGGCGAGCCGGGCGCCGTGGCGGCGTACGCCGAGGCCGCGCGGGCCACGAGCGGCACCCTGCACCGGTTGAACCGTGCTCGCCTGGCCCGTGCGGCCGCCATCGGGGGCGACCTGGCGACCACCCGGTCCGCCCTGGCCGGCGTGGAGCTTCAGCAGGACGAGGCCGACGCGTCACTGTTGCTCGCCCAGGGCATGCTGGCGTACTTCTCCGGTGACATGGTGACGGCGCGCAAGGTGGCCGCCGAGGCTCGCGAGCGACTGCGGGGGGTCGAGGACCCGTGGCACGTCGTCGACCTGGTGGGCCTGCACGGCTTGTTGGCCCACCACCGAGGCGAGTGGTTCACGAGCTTCCGCACCGAGCTGCGCCGTGTCCAGGGACACGAGCGCCTGGCCGGCGCCTTGTTCGATGCGCACCTGTGCGTGGCGGAGAACCTGCTCTACGGCCTCGAACCGTATCCCGAGATCATCGCCGAGGCGGAGCAGTTGCGGCTGCGTGCCAGCCAGACGGGCGCACTGCGAGGTGTCGCCTTCGCCACCGCCCTGATCGGGGAGGCGGCCCTCATGATGGGGGACCTCACTCGAGCCGAGGCCGAGCTCGAGGAGGCTGTTGAACTCCACGCCGACATCGACTCGGTCGGGGGACAGGCCCACAGCATGCAGCGGCTCGCGGAGGTCCGGCTGGCCCAGGGTCGCAGCGGGGAGGCCAAGAAGCTCCTCGATGAGGCACTGCCGCTCGCGCGGTGGTCGCCCATCGGCATGCACCTGCTGCAACGCATCTTCGGGACGCTGATCGCGTCCGCGTCCGATGCGGCGGCGGCGCGGGCCATGGTCGACCGGGCGGACAGCACCCTCGGCGAACCGGACCAGTGCTGGTTCTGCACGGTGATGCTGGCTGTTCCCGCGGCGACCGCCTGCGCACGCGTGGGCGACCTCGAGGAAGCCCACCGGTTCCTCGAGGCGGCCGAGCGGTCGGTGTCGCACTGGGGGGAGAGTTCGTGGCACGCCGCTGTCGTCGAGACGCAGGCGACGGTCGCGCTGGCGGAGGGAGACGCCGAGCGCTACCGGACCCTGAGCCGCGAGGCAGCCGACGCCTACTCGGCCCTCGGTCACGCCGCGGACGCTGCCAGGTGCCTGGCCGCTGCCTCGGCGCGCTGACGGGCTGATCGTCTCGGACCGGGGGAGGACCTGCAGTCCGTGCCGCCGGACGAGCCGTCCCCCCACCCTCCACGTGACAAGACGCTCGACATCGGGGCATCTCAGGTGTGCCGGTTGTGAGGCTCGGAATCACGTGGGGTCGACATACTCCTGCCAACGCACCACCTTGCCGGCCAGCGAAGTCCAGGACGTTGGGACCTGCGCGTCGGAGCAAGCCCCGTCGCCTTGCCGGTCGCCGTGTAGCGGCCTTCAACGAGGACGGTCCGGCCCAGTCCGACGATGCGGTGAAGGCGCCGACCGTCGGGACAAATTTCGAGACACGAAGAATCAGATGGCGGACGGGGCCTTGCACCCCCCGGAAGTCACGGCTGCCCTTCGTCCGGTAACGCGTTGCACCCCTCGACCACACTGGCTGCAAGACTCTCGTCCCAGGGCCGAGGCTGCAGCCACTCGGTCGTGACCGTCCACCGGTGAGGCTCGGCTCACTTCGCCGGCGCCTCAGTCGGCCTGGGTGAGTTCCATGAGCCACTGGTCGAAGGTTCGTTCGCCGCGCACTCCGGCGACTGGGCGGAGCGCCCCGGAGTTGTTGGCTCGCCGAGCTGCTCCGAACAGCGGTGCGGGCAGCACTCGAACCGTCGGGTCGACCAGACGGGCGTACTCGCGGACCATGTCCGGGACGTACAGCGGTTGTGGTCCGCCGAGCTCGGGGGCGTGTCCGGCCGGTCCGTGAGTCAGCACGTCGAGCAGGTGGTCGGCGACGTCGTCGAGGTGCACAGGTCGGCTGTGCAGCGGCGGGGCGACGACCAGGCGACCGAAGCGGAACCGCTGCAGGACCAACGCCGCGAAGTCGTGGAACTGGGTGACCCGGACGATGCTGTGGCCCACTCCCGTCCGGGTGGAGGCCGCTACGACGGCGGCCTCCTGGTCGAGCTTCGCGCGGTAGTACGCGGAGGGGAACCGGTCCACCCCGACGATGGACAAGGTCAGGTGGTGTGGGGTGCCTGCGCGTTGCTCGGCGGCGAAGAGGTGCTCGGTCGCCGTGGTGAAGAAGGCCTTGGCCGGCTGGTAACGAGCGGTGCTGATGTTGCTGAGGTCGACGACAGCGTCGACGCCGCCGACGGCCTCGTCGAGCCCGGCGCCGGTGGTCAGGTCGCCGTGGACCAGGCGCTGCCCGTCGGTGGTGCCTCGGCTGCTTCGGGTGAGGACCCGTGGGTGGTGACCGGCGGCCGCGGCGCGCCTTGCGAGGACGCGGCCCGATGTTCCGGTGCCGCCGGCGATGAGGAGCTGCATGACGGTTTCCTTCCAGGACTCGATGGGGCTCAGGATCGTGGCGGTCGGCGGCGCACGAGGGCGAGGTAGGTCAAGGCGGCGATCAGCCACAGTGTGCCGACAGCGAGCACCCACAGCCCTGCGGTGCCGACCAGGAGAGCAGCGTCACGCTGGGCGCTGCCTCCGGTGTCGAGGACGAACGCGACCCCGACGGCGACAGCAGCCACGATCACGGTGACGACGGGAGCGAGGATCACGCGGTTCATGACGGATATTCTCCGGCCTCGGGCTGGTGGACTCGAGGGGCGATCGGTGGGCCCGTTCCAGCTGGGCGTCGGGAGGAATCGTGCGAGGAGCGCCGAACGCTCCGATGCACGGCGTACCGGAGGAAGCAGCAACAGCGGCCGGATGTACGACGGCTGACACGCTGTTCCAGGTCACGCGATCTGCGTCTCCGTTGCCGTCGACCGAGTCGGTGTCGGTGAGAGACCGTGGGTGCACACGAAGATCCCAATGCGCGTCCTGGTCACGCGTGGATCGTTATCCTGGAACTCAGTTGCGGCCAGGCGCGAAACCTGGAGATGCACGTCGGCGGCTGTGGACGAGAGGTGGTCTCCCCCATGGCAGCCGATGTCGACAAGCGCATCCACAGCCTTGGCGCGATGGCTCGAGCGTTGGGTCGGGGTAATCCCCTGGACAGGTTGCTCGAGATCGCCGCAGAGGAGGCGCGCGAGGCGATCCATGCTGCGACGGTGTCGGTGAGCCGCTTGGAACCAGGAACAGGCAACCTGCGCACGCTCCTCAACGTGGGTGACCTGGGGCCACAGGAAGTGCGGTGGCCCGAGCAGGAGCTGTACTCCCTTCGCCCGGACTCCAACCTCGGTCTGGTGGTCGGGGAGCTGCGCACGTGGACGGCGATCGTCGATGATGCCGCCAGCGCGCCGTTCGAGCGCGAGTTGCTCCGCGCTCTCGGCAAGCAGTCATCACTGGGCGCACCGATACTCGTGGACGGACAGCTGTGGGGAGAGTTCTACGCCACCCGGCATCACCACCAGACGCCGTTCAGCGACACCGACAGCGCCTACGTGCAAGCACTCATCGCCATCCTCGCCGGGGCGGTCTCACGGTGGTTGAGGGAGGAGTCCCTGGAGCTGTTGGCCTTCCGTGACCCGCTCACCGGCCTCCTGAACCGCAGGGGGCTCGACCGGCAGGCTGGGAAGGCCTTCGATGTCCCGTCGGACAGCTTCCGCAGCATCACCGCTGTAGCGATGGACATCAACCGACTCAAACGTGTCAACGACACTCTCGGACACAGCGCTGGTGACCGGCTCATCCAGTCGGTGGCCCGATCGATGCTCAAGGCATTCAGCCCACTTCCGGGCAGTCTGGTCGCCCGAGTCGGCGGGGACGAGTTCACCGTCCTCGCCAGCGGCCATGCGCCGGCCCGGATCGTCGAAGCCGCTGACTCTCTGTGTCTCGAGCAGTACGAGTTCGGTCCCGGTGTGGGCATCTCGGCCGGAGCGGCCACTGCCGTGCTCACTTCCGAGTCGACACTGACTCCTGCAGACCTGTTTGCTGCGGCCGACCGAGCGCAGTACGACGCCAAGCGCGCCAACCTGAGTCACACAGTCCTCTCCGGGGATCTCCGGTAGCCCGCGAACTTCCTTGCACACCGCACCCTGTCATCCGACGCCGTTCGCGGATCGCGGAGCGCGTCGACGAGTGACGAGCCGCCGACAGCAGTCTCGTCCCGAACGGCACGCCGGCCGGTCAGCGTGGCTCCGTGCCTGTGACCCGGGCTCGCGCGGGGTGTGCTCGGCTAGGACGCGGCCACGGCGGCGCGAAGGGCGTCGAGCGTGCGCTCGACGTCCGCGTCGGTGGTGGACCAGTTGCTCACCGAGATGCGCAGCACGGCCCGCTGATGCCACACCGAGCCGCTGGTCCACGCGGTGCCGCCCTCCAGCATGCGACGGACGACGTCGAGGGTGCGGGCGTCGTCTCCGAAGGCCGCGCAGACCTGCGTGAAGACGACGTCGTTGAGGACCTCCGCGACCTCGATGCCGGCGATGCCGTCGGCGAATGCTCGCGCGTGGTCGGCCAGACGTTCGACGAGCTCGGCGACACCGCTGCGACCCAGCGACCGCAGCACCGCCCACACCGTGAACGCGCGAGCGCGACGAGACAGCTCGGGGACCTTCTCGAACGGGTCGCCGGCGGCGTCACGGATCAGGTAGTCACCGTGCATCGACATCGCCGCCCGCAGAGCGGTCGGGTCGCGGACGATCGCCAGTCCGCAGTCGTAGGGCACATTGAGGGTCTTGTGCGCGTCGGTCGCCCAGGAATCGGCTGCCTCGTAGCCGTTGACGAGGTAGCGGTACGCCGGAGCGGCACCGGCGAAGAGCCCGAACGCCCCATCGACATGCACCCAGGCGCCGTACTCGTGCGCCACCGCGATCGCCGCCTCGAACGGGTCGAAGGCCCCGGAGTGGATGTTGCCCGCTTGAAGGACCACCGCCGCTGGCCGGTGGTCGCCGTCCTCGAGCCTCTCGCGGAGCGCGGTCGCATCGATCCGTCCCTGCGCATCCACCGGGACGACCTCGGGCGTCCCGAGCCCGAGGTAGCGAAGCACCAGATCGACCGAGTCGTGACGTTCCTCGCCGACCAGGACCCGCATGCCCGGAGAGCCGACCAGGCCCCGCGCTCCGACATCCCACCCCGCCCGGGCGAGGACTGCGTCGCGGGCGGCGGCCAGGCAGGTGAAGTTGGCCATGGTCCCACCGGTCACGAAGCCGACCGCGCTGCCCTGCGGAAGGCCCAGGAGGTCGACCACCCAGTCCTCGGCCACGTCGTCGACCGCGGTGGCCGCCGGCGTCACCGTGCGCAGCCCCGCGTTCTGGTCCCACGCCGAGGTCAACCAGTCAGCCGCCATCCCCGCGGGGTGCGTGCCGCCGATGACGAACCCGAAGAAGCGACCCGACGGCATCGCCGTCAGCCCCGGCTCCACGGCCTCGGCCAGCAGGTCGATGACCGCGACCGGATCGGTGGGGCCCGGGGGGAGGTCGGCGCCGAGGGCCGTCACCACCTCGGCGACCGAGTGCACCGGGGGGACAGCCCGCTCGGGCAAGGTGGCCAGCCACCTCAGGGCATGCTCCTGAGCGCGAGCAAGGACCGCCGCGTCGCCAGGTGACCGGTCCAACTCGTCACGCACCTTCCCTGCTGTGTCCGACCATGACCAACGACGCGCGCCGGCGCGGAGCTCGTCGCCGCGCAGGCCCCACATCCGCGTCGCTCATGACAGGGGATCATCACACTCGAGGAGCACGAGGGCGAGTGGATTCCCACAGGAGCACCCGGTGCGCCAGGCGGGGGTCAGTCGTCCAGGTCGTCGAGTGCCAGGGGGCGGAGGCTCCCGGCGCGGGGTGCACTCGCCGAGACGGCGGCCGTCTCGACAGACCGGTGGGTAACCAGGAAGGTGAGCAGATGGCGCGTCTCCCTCCACCGTTGCTGATGGTCACTGCCGGAGTCGTGCAACGAACGCTTCCTCGTCGCGGATCGGCTCCGTTGCGCACGGTCGTCGCGGTCGGGTCGGCGGTCGCCTCGGCGACGTTGGCCGGCGCGTCCTCCCGCTCGTTCCGCCGGGAGGGCACGACCGTCCTGCCGTTCCACCCGGAGGAGACATCTTCCCTGGTGACCACTGGCGTCAACGCGGTGACCAGGAACCCGATGTACGTCGGCATGGCCGGCCTGCTACTGGCCCAAGCGGTGTACCGGGGGTCGTGGACAGCGCTCGCGCCGGTTGCCGTGTTCGTCGCAGCCATCGATGTGTACCAGGTGCGGTTCGAAGAGGCCGCGCTGCGCGAGCAGTTCGGCGACGTCTACGACGCGTACTGCCGGGCCGTTCCCAGATGGCTCGGCGGACGCTCCCTGCGCGCCGTCGGTGAGGCCGGGTCGCGGTAGTCCCGGACGAGGCCGTTGCGACCGCAGACCGTGCACTGGGGCGCTTGCAGACCTCGTCGAGAGTCAGGCGGTCCGCCTGATCAACGCGACTCCTCGGTTTCGTGTACGAGCTGGTCGAGCTGCTGGGCTGCTGCCCCGATGATCGATGCCAGCGTCTTGACTCCCCCAGCGAGGTCCGCCGCCGACGCCCCGCCGGCGCACACGATCGGGACCGGGGCCTGGCTGAGCAGTCGCTCGGCCACCGCGACCGCGGGCGGGCGGTCCTCGGGAGTGACGACGGACAAGACCGCCGCTCGCGCGTCGCGGCTGCGCACGGCCGCCTCCCAGCTGCTCACGGGCACGTTGGCGCCGAGGTAGAGGACGTCCATACCTCTTCTGCGGATCGCGGTGGCGAATGCCAGGGCACCGAGGTCGTGCTGGCTGCCCGAGGGCAGACCGACCACGACCGCCGGTCCTCGAGACCTGCTGCCGGCTGCGTCGAACGCGGCTGAGAGTCGTCGATGCACCGCGTGGCTGGCCGCGTGCTCCCCGGCGACGTCGATCTCACCGCGCGCCCAGCCCTCGCCGAGCGCCTCGAGGGCGGGAAAGAGCCACGAGTCCACCACGTGCTCGAACGAGCCCAGCGCGAAACCTCCATCGAGGCTCTCCTCGATTCCCGCTGTGTCCATCTGCGCTGCCGAGGACAGGAACCGTTGCATGGAGGTGACTGCGTTGGGTTGGTCGAGACCGTCGGAGGTCTCAGGAGCGACCGTCTCGTCCCGAACCGCGGGGACAGTCCCGCTGCGAACGGCGTCCGCGGCCTCCGCCGGCGACCAGCCGACGTCCACGAGCCGGCGCATGGTCGAGAAGGCGGCTAGCGCCTCCTCGTCGTAGACGCGGTACCCCGACTCGTTCCGATGCGGTACGACGACGCCGTAGCGCCTCTCCCAAGCACGCAGAGACGCCTCCGACACACCGGTGAGTCGGGAAGCCTGCTTGATGGTGTACATGGTCTGTCCAGACTAATGCCTGCAAAACCTTGTGCAAACCCTCGACATCAGGCAGTCTTACGTCCTAGCCCAGCGATGAGTGGGCTCAAGCCGTCAAGCGGTCACTGGAGAGGGATGGTCAGGGATGGAACTGACATCGCAGGCCCCTGGTCTGGTCGGCGCGTGCGCCCGTGTTCGCGGTCGCCGGTGGGGGTGGGGCGCCGAGGCCGAGCTGCGCCGAGTGAGGATCGCTGCGCCCGCCGAGACCGATCGCCCGCCCGCCAGCGCGGTCACCAGGCGGGAGCTCGAGACCCTGTGGAACCGCCACGGGGAGTCGGCCTATGCGGTCGCGTGCGCACTCCTCGGGAACGAGGTGGCCGCTGCCGAGGCCGTGAGGCGCGCGATGACCGATCTGGCCCGCTCGATCCGCGGCGGGTCGACCGAGGAGCCACGGCGCTGCCTGGTTCGCCACGTGTACCAGCACGCTCGGGAGCTCACCGGCGAGACGTCCGGCATGGTGATGCTGCCGCCGGTCATGGTGTGGGTGAGCCAGCTCGCCCGGCTACAGCGTGCAAGCCTTGCGTTGTGCGTGTTCGGCGGGCTCACCTACCGTGAGACGGCTGGCCTGCTCGACGTACCGCCCAGCACGGTAGCCGACCTCCTGACGGCCGGCCTGCGAGAGATGGGGCGCCTCACTTCCGGCGCGACCGCAACGTGCGGGTGACCTTCGGTTCTCTGCGCCTCCTCGCCCAGGCAGTCTCCGGCCGCCACGACGACGTGCGTCCTTGACCCGATCCCGCGCTCATCGACCGGGCTGGGTCGTTCCTGACAGCCTGACGTGCCGGAGCCGGTACTGGATCCCACCGTCGACGGGCATCTGGCTCCGGTTGATCCACACCCAGGACGGATAGGCGTGGGCCTGCGGCCACCGCACGTCCACCTCTGTCGATGGATCGTTCGCCCTGCGAATGAGGTCGTCGATCGTCAAACGGGCCCAACCGCCGGAGGCAGGCTGCCCGGCCGGATGACCGACGGCGCCCCGTCCGTACACGACGTCGCTCACCTGCCCGTCACGAACACTGATCACGAAAGGCCCGCGATCGGCGCAATAGCAGTTCAACATGAGCTCGTACGAGTAGTCGTCCTCTGGGATGCGCGGCCACGGCGGCCCGGTCGGACGGCCCGCGGACGCGAGGGGCGATGTCGACGCGGATGTCTCTGAGGGCCTCGCCTCATCAGGGGCGGTCGAACCGCATCCCACGAGTAGAGCGGGAGTGAGAGCCGCCAGAGCGGTCAGCATCAGCCGGGTCATGGTGGATGAGACGCAGCCTGAGTCCGCACGGTTCCCCTGTCGAGCGTCGCGACGAGCCGCGTGTATGCACCGGAGTGCGGCAGCCGCCACTGCACCGCGCAGGTGTCCTCGAGGCTCGATCCGTCCGACACGCCGAGAGCGTCTCGCCCACTGCCGCACACGTCTCAGCCAGTGTGGATGACCCTTCCTCCCGCGTGAGTCCTGGCCCGCACGACGCCCCGATGAGGGAAGACTCACAGTCGACAGCCCGCCTCAGGGGGGGACTGGTGCCCTTCTGCGCCTTGGCGTTACATCCGCGAAGGATTCGTCGGACACCATTGCGACATGCCTTCTCCTGTCACGCACACCCGAGAGGCCGTGGCCGCGAGACCACGGGCCTGGGCGACTCGCCCCTTCTCAGTGAGATGGTCGATGCCACC
>Ga0190273_10000342_pt1 | contig 19143 bp, 17 predicted proteins | sample Popmic504IS_FD_134513 | JGI IMG/M metagenome (GOLD analysis project Ga0190273, IMG submission 134513) | Populus adjacent soil microbial communities from riparian zone of Shoshone River, Wyoming, USA - 504 IS | ecosystem: Environmental > Terrestrial > Soil > Riparian zone > Trees stand | place... | reverse complement strand
TGGCCCAGCGACCCGCACAGGCCAGCGACAATCAATAATACGAGTAAGTCTATGAGCGTCATCTGATGAATCATCCTTTCCGTCTTAGTGGCCGCACATCTGCTCTGGTTTTCCTTCGCCCGCCATTTTATTGTCAGTGCCGCAATTCCAGCGCGCTGGCGCGCCGAAATCTGTTTTGTCCGTGTACTCGAACTCTCCCTGATTGCTGTTCGTGTCTTTCAGCTCAATCACATCTTTTCCCGCCTTGACGCGATAAATGGTCGTCTTCGCTTTGATTGCATCGCGTATTCGCCAGGTCGTGTTGTTACGCACCACGACCGGCTGTGATTTATCCAGCCCCAGCACATAGTTGGCGGAGAATTGGCCCAGGCCCGCGACCTCCAAGTGATTGCTGCGATCACCGTATTCTTGTTTGACCGCACTGCAAAGAATACGCGGGGCGATCTCTTTGGCTTTCGCTTCGGCCTCTTCTGCGGAAACGCGTTCGATGGTGCGCGCAATGATAACGCGCAGGGCTTCACGCTGCTTCTCGTTAGCACGCTCGTCGATAAACATCGTGCGCCCGTTCTTCAGATCAGCCGAACCGAAGTGCAGATCGTCCAGCGAAATGTCGCCGTAGTTACCTTTCTGAATATGATAAGCATAGAACGGGTAGCAGTAAGAATGCGGAGAGGGCTGCTCGCCGAAGTTGCAGGTACAGGGGACAGAACAAGTGCAGGTCTCAGTCAAAGCGCCGCGAATGGCCCACAGGTTAGCCGTCATCGATATTTCGCTCACAGCCGCCGCGTTGCTGCCAGCATCCAACGCGCTCGGGCGACGAAGCGTCGCGCGAAACGCCGCGAAGACGGCCACACCGACCGCGCACGCCAACAGCAGCGCCAGCCCCACGTTGACGACGCTTCGCCAGGCAACTTTACGCTCCGCCGCGCCCGGCGCGTCCGCATAAAAATCTTTCGTGCTCAAACTCTACCTCTGATATTTATAGCCGGACTCATTCTTAATTTCCGGACTTCTCGTTACGACCTTCGCTGAAGTGACGATCAACCACAGCCATGAGATTTTTTAGACTCTCTTCCGTCCGAGATTGTGCTTCGGCCAGTCTAATCTGCGAATCGACTAACTCGGCGATCTTCTCATCCACGCCCGCGAATCTTCTAGATATTCCTTCTTCGGTTCTGGATTGTGCTTCGGCCAGTCTGATCTGCGAATCAACCAGCGCAGCGACCTTTTCATCCACATCCGCAAATCTCCTGGACATTACTTCTTCCGTTCTTGATTGTGCCTCGGTGAGTCTGATCTGCGAATCAACCAATGCGGCAATTCTTTCATCTACGTCCGCGATTCTCCTGGATGTTCCTTCTTCCAGAGCCACGAACCTCTGAGCACTGGCGTTTGCAAAGAGAGTGAGCAACTCTTCCAGTTGGCCGATCTGGGCGACAGATTGCGCCTGTTGCTCGATGATGAACTCCATTCTCTTTTCCAAATCTTCGTTGGTCATTTTCACAGACCTCTTCAGTCCAATGAGCTCAGACGAAGTTTAGCGAACAACGTGTGATAATCAAAGCGCAAGGCAAGTCTAGCGACCGATCTCATTGCGTACGACCTGGTCGCCTTTCATGACGAAGCTCACGCGCTCAAGCTCCGTCACGTCGCGCAGCGGATCACCTGTGACCGCGACGATGTCCGCGAATTTTCCGGCCTCAATCGCGCCCATGTCGTCCGTTCTTTCCAGCAACTCTGCGGCGACGACGGTTGCCGATTGAATGGCCTGCATCGGCGTCATGCCGTAGCGCACCATGTAGCCGAACTCTTTGGCAGCGTTCTCCGTCCAGGCAAAGCCGCCCGCGTCCGTGCCGAAGGCTATCTTGACTCCGCGCCGCACCGCCGTGCCGAAGATTTTCGCTTCCATATCGCGCATCGTAAGCCAGATCGGCGCACCCGCGCGGGCGCGTCCCTCTGCAACATAAATGCCTACGTAGATAGTCGGACACCAGTACGTGCCCTGTTTGACCATACGGGCGATCAACTCTTCATCCAGCCCGTAGCCGTGCTCTATAGAATCGACGCCCGCACGCAGCGCGGCATCTATGCCGTCGCGACCCATCGCGTGCGCGGCAACGCGGCGGCCCAGGCGATGCGATTCCGCGACAAACTCACGCATCTCTTCGTCTGTGAAATTGACCCAGGAGCGCAGCGCGCCGTCTTTCAGATAATAACGACGGTCGGCGTAAAACTTTATCCAGTCCGCGCCGTACTTGACCTGCTCGCGCACGGCGCGTCTGATCTCGTCCGCTCCGTCTACGATCTGCACGCCTTCCGGCATACGCAATTCCCAAGAATAGCCCAGCAGCGGGTACATACCCGTCGCGGAAAAAGCTCTTGTCGAGACGAACATCCTTGGCCCAGGAATAATACCGCGTTCGATGGCGCGCTTTATGTCCACGTCCGCGTACATCGCGCCCTCCGTCTCCAGATCGCGCAGCGCCGTAAACCCGTTCATCAGAGCCGTGCGCGCGGCGACCGTGGCGCGAATCGTACGAAAGGGAATGGATTCCTTGAGCAGTTGCTCGTCGTAATCGGCAGAGGTGATGTCGCCCTGCAAGAGGACGTGCGTGTGGCAATCTGAGAAGCCCGGAAGCACCGTCGCGCGCGAAAGATCAATCTTGCGAACGTGAGTGCTCGTTCGCGAGATGTCCGCGTATGGGCCAACGGCCTTGATGCGCTCGCCCTCGATCAGTATGCCCTGATCCAAAAGAACGCGACCGGCGCGCACGTCCACCAGCCGACCGGCACGGATCAGCGTCAACGTACTCGTGCGGTCGCCCTCGCCCACCTGCGCCACCGCAGTTTGGGAGCAGAGCGAGCAGATCATCAACAGGACAAGCACAATTCTTCTCATGGCGTCTCCTTTTCCAGCCATCTTTAGGGGCGCAAATATAGTTCTTCAAAATCCTTCGGGAAGCCAGTATAATCAATTCTGTGGTCGACGGAGCTTTCTTCGGGCTACGCCGTTATAAGCCAGCGGCTCGCAAAACTTTTCCCCCGTCTCACCGAATTTGAGGCTAGACGTGGCTAAAGCTACAGGGGCATCCCGCTTCCGCACGAAGTCCCAGGCTCGCGTCGGCCCAAAGCAAAAGATTATTTTCCAGCAAGGAGTTTAAAAACAGATGCGCAAACTTTTGATCGCCGCCCTCATCATCGGTGCTACATTCAGCTTAGGGTTGGCCCAGGACGAGACCACCACAGCGCCCGACCAGCCAAAGATACCGACCGAACAGATACTCAAGATGGGCCGCGCACCGAGCGCGACAGACGGGGTTGGCCGCGCGATTGTCGTCGTCAAGGATGCAAATGGCAATCCGGTCAAGAAAGCCTATGTCCATCTATATTCGACGCGCTCCGACGGCTTCCTCTGCGAGTCTTGGGCCTGGACGAACGAAGACGGCGTGGTGATGCTTCCGCCGCTCCACATGGGCCAACTTAAAATCAAGATCAAAGCCGACGGCTTCCAGAAGAGTACGACGGAGGTCGCAGCAAACTCGCTCGGTGATCCCGTCAACATCACTCTGGTTTCAAAGAAATAGCCGGGGCTTGGCCCAGGGCCACTATCAAAATAGTAGAGCGCGTGCGGGGAACAGTCACCGGACGCGCTCTACTTATTTCTCTATCTGTCTCTTAGCCTGCGCTCCCTGCCCTGCCACTTGTCGACGCCCGGCCTCTGCTGCTCCTGCGTCCCCGTTTCCTCCACCAGCGGTATCAACTCGGAGAGGGCCTCCTTCAAACTCTTCGCCTGAGCAAGCGTCAACAGCAGAGTCGGAATCCTCTCGCCGTGCCCCTCGATGCTCAAGGCCAGCAAATTATCCGCGAACAGAGAGAGACGCACGCGCCCGTCGTCTGCACGCCGCCCCGTAGCAATCCGTACCTCATGCTCCGATACCGCCATAAACCCCCCTTAAAATAGTGACAGGTGATAAGTAATAAGTTAGAGCCGGAATTTTATCTTGTCACTCGTCACTTGTCACTCATCGCTGCTTTCTCAATCCACTCGCGCGCAACTTCCTTTCGATCACGTCTTTTTCCGTCCACCTCGTAGTTCAAACGGCGCATGTCAGCGGTCTTGATGGCATTGCTCAAACGCTTTAAGACCTCCATGAGCGCAGGCACGCGCGCCATCGTATCTCTGCGGGCGAGGATGACCGCTTCGTATGGAGGAAAGTAGCGGCGGTCGTCTTCGAGCTGGAAAAGGTCTAGCGCGGCGATCAGCCCGTCAGTAGAATTTCCGGCGATCAGATCGACCTGATTGGAGGCGAGCGCGCGATACGTAAGCGACAAATCCATCTCGCGCGGAGGCTCACGGAATCTCAAACCGTAGGCACGAGCGAAACCCGCGTAACCATCCGCGCGCGACATAAAATCCTGCCCGAAGCCGGCGCGCCAACGTGGCGCGACGCGTGCAGCATCCGAAATGGTTTTAAGATTCAATCGCCGCGCGTCATCGCCGCGCACGAGGATAGCAAAGTCGTTGCTGTAACCGAGCGGCGGGCTCGTCTCAATGTTGAACTTCGCAGCGTACTCGTGTTGCACCTCGGCATAGACCGCTCCCGGATCAGTGATGGGCTCGTGTTTAAAAATCTCCACAAAGGACGTGCCTGTGTATTCCGGATAACAATCTATCTGGCCGGAGGTGAGCGCCTGATGCGCGAGGTTTCCGCCAAGCTCGAAGCGCCGCTCTACCTCTATGCCGCGCGCTTCGAGCATCTGCGCGACGATCTCGCCCAACAGCACGGACTCTGTAAAATCTTTCGAGCCGACACGAACGCGCTCTCTTGTTTCCGACTGCGGTTCGCCGGTTGAGAATCCCGCGCCGCGCCACGCGCCATAAACGACGAGCGCGAGACCAAGAGCAAGCGGCACGGCCCAAGCCAGGCGCAGCAGCAGATGTCGCCGTCTTTTTTCGCCGGAGCGTCTACGGCGCACATCGAAACGCTTCTCAAGCAGTCCGAGCGCGAAGTCCGCGAAGAGTGCAAAGAGCGCCGAAGGCACAGCGCCCGCCAGCAACAATCTGTTATCAAACTGGCGCAGGCCGCGAAAGATATACTCGCCCAAACCGCCCGCGCCTACAGCCGCCGCGATGATCGCCACACCGATGGTAATGACCGTCGCCACACGTATGCCCGTCAAAATCACGCTCATCGCCAGCGGCAGCTCGACCTGCCTGAGAATCTGGCCGTTGGTCATGCCCATCGCCACAGCCGCTTCGCGCACGCTGCTATCGACGCCCAGAATGCCCGTCACGGTATTGCGTATCACGGGCAGCAGCGCGTAGACGACGAGCGCGATGATGGCCGTGCTGCGGCCAATGCCGCCGATAAATGGTATCGGTATCAGAAGTCCGAAGAGCGCCAGGCTCGGCACGGTCTGCATAATGTTGGCGAGCCCAAGCACAGGCCCGCGCAGACTTTTATAGCGCGTGAGAAGAACTCCGACCGGAACTCCTATCAAGACCGCAATCGTGATGGAGACGAGCACGAGCCAGAGATGCTGCTCGACGTGCACGAGTATGTCCGCCCAGTTGCTGCGAAAAAACTCCCAGGCGTCGCTCATTGGTCTCTCCATGTCAGAGGCGTGCGCTCTCTTTCTGTGACACGTAGCGTCTCAAGATAAGCCTGCGCGTACGGCTCGTCGGATTTAAGAAATCCTTCGGGCGTTTCCAGGAGAATAATTTTTCCAGCCTGCATAAGCGCGATGCGCGTGCCGAGCAGCAGGGCTTCGCGCAGGTCATGCGTGACGAAGAGGACTGTCTTTTTTAGTCGCAGGCTTAATTCCGCGAACTCTTGTTGCAGGGCGGCGCGCGTCAACGGATCGAGCGCGCCGAAGGGCTCGTCCAGTAAAAGCAGAGAGGGCTCTGCGGCCAGGGCGCGGGCGACGCCGACACGCTGGCGCTGCCCGCCGGATAGTTCGTGCGGATAACGATGAGCGAAAGTTTCAGGATTTAGGCCGACGAGCATGAGCAGCTCGCGCACACGCGCGCGCGTGCGATCTTCTTCCCATTTCTCCAGCTCCGGTACGAGCGCGACGTTGCGCTCGACCGTAAAATGTGGAAAGAGCCCGCCCTCCTGAATGACATAGCCAGTACGCCGCCGCAAACGTATCGCGTCCCAACGCGAGGTCGCACGACCTTCGACGAGGACTTCGCCGCTTGAGGGCAGCAGCAGACGGTTAACGAGCTTGAGCGTCGTAGTCTTTCCGCAACCCGATTCGCCTAGCAGCACAAGCGTCTCGCCGCGCTCGACCCTTAAGTTGAGATCGCGTATGACGGGAGCATCAGCGTGGCCCGGCACACTGTAAGTGACTCCTTGAAACGCGACGTGCGCCTTGTCCTGATCCGGCGTGTTGGACATATCTTATGAACTCTTGGGCCAACTCAGGCGATGCGCAGGTATTCGATCACGCGCTCGATAGAGCCGTGCCAGGAGCCCTGCCAGTTGCGCAGCAGAATATCCGCCGGAGAGACGGCGTCTTCAATGACGCGCTCACGCAGCACGTCCAGATAGCACGTCTCTTCCGGGGCAATACGATTGAGCCCCTCAACCGAGAGTATGATCGCTTCCCTGGCGAGCGCGTAGACGTTTATGCCCGCGTGCCGCGTGGCTAATGCGTCGCGCGCGACGCTTGCGCGCAAAGCGATAGCATCCTCTTGGCCCAGCACGGGCGCAAGACGCAACGCTTCATCCAGCGCTTTCGTGTCGTACATCAGGCCCTTCCAGAGGGCTTGCAGCGCGAGCGTGTAGGAGAGACTGCCGCAGTCTGCGCTCCTTAGCTCGATGTGTTGTTTGAGACGCGCATCCGTAAAGAGCGTCGTCAGGTGGTCGGCCCAGTCACCGAAGACAGGCTCGACCCCGTCACAGCCGTGCTCTAGAAAGTCGCCGAACTTCATCCCCGTTGGCCCATCCAGATAACGTCCGTCGCGCTGCGCGAAGATCATAGGCACTTCGAGCGCGTAAGCGACGAACGACGCAGGCGAGAAAGTGTCTGAGAGAGAGGCCGGAGAGATTCCAGTTCGATCATCGTCTGTCGCGAGCCAGGCGGCGGCGCGCGTGGACTTGTACGGGGACGGTCTTCCGTTCTCGAAAGGCGAGTTGGCGAAGATGGCCGTCACCACTGGCGCTAGACGATTGCCGAGCAGAAACTTTTTGGCGAGGTCCTCTTCCGTGCCGTAGTCCAGATTAGTCTGCACGGCGCAGGTGCGCGACATCATGTCCCAGGCACGCGCGCCACGGCCCGCCAGGTAAGGACGCATCACATCGTAACGCAGCTTGGGAAACCACTGCTGCTCTTCAAGCGTGCGAAGCGGATCAAAGCCGACGGCCAGAAAGGCAAGGCTGCCGCCCTCTGCGATCTCATGCAGTCGCGCCAGGTAGCGCTTCAACTCGCGTTCGACATCAGGGAGGCTGCGCTGCGGTGCGCCGGAGAACTCGACCTGTCCGCCCGGCTCGACCGTCAGGCGGTTCATCTGTCCCGCGTTGACCTCGATCAGCGTGCGTCCCTCGTAGACCAGATCATTCGACGAGGGCGCGAAGCCCGCGAGCACTCTTTGCACCTGAGAGGGATTGATGCGTCGGTAATCGTTTCGAGTGTCATAACCGAACAGCTCGAACTCGACGCCGCACATCCAACCGGAGACGGGCTTTGCTCCGCGCCGCAGGTTCTCTTCAAAAAACTGTGCGGAGGATTTCGAGACTCTGTCGGTAAGAAGCGGAAAGACCGCGTGCCCGGCCACTTGCTCCGGGGCGTCGCTTTCAACGCGCGTCTCTTCGGTTGGCCCAGAGCCAGCCTTTATGGCTTTAGTAGATTGATCCGCGCTCATAACTCCTCGACGGCGATAAAAAGATTGCTGCTGAAGCGCTCACCCTGATCCAGCCATGTGCGCGCGCGGCTAAAACCTGTGTCGGCGGCCAATTGGGATAGTCCTTCGAGGTCGTACTTGTAAGAGTTCTCCGTATGAACGCGCTCGCCCGCAGCGAACCAGACCTCTAGTGCGAGCTTGCCGATACGCACACTTTGTGCGCGCGTGCTTTCAAGATAAAGCTCTACGCGACCGAGCTCTTCGTTATAGAAGGCCGTGTGTTTGAAGGCGCGCAGGTCGAACGCGGCGTCCAGTTCGCGGTTGATGCGCGCCAGCAGGTTGAGATTGAAAGCGGCGGTGAGCCCTAGCGGATCATCGTAGGCCGCTTCGAGAATTACGGGTGCTTTGCATAAGTCCGCGCCGAGCAGGAGCGCATCATCGCTGCGCAGCACGCCGCGCAGGGCGCGAAGGAAACGGCGCGCCTCTTCTGCATCAAAGTTGCCGATGTTCGAGCCCAGAAAGAGCGCCAGCGTGCGCTGCTGCTCCGCGCCGCCGTCGTGCTCCTTCGCTTTAAGCGCGGCGAGACCGTCGTAGTAATCGCTCGCGTAAGCCTCTATGCGAAGACGTGAATATGATTGCAGGAGCAGTCGCGAGCTTGTCTCAAGCGCCGCCGGAGAAATATCTACGGGGATAAAGAGCAGGTCTGTCTGGCGCTTTAAAAGAGCTTCTATGATGCGGCGTGTTTTAGAGGCGCTGCCGCTGCCCATCTCCAGCAGCGTCTTTGGCCCCGCGATTGTTTCGATGATCTCGTCCGAGTAGCGCGCGAGGATTTCCTCTTCCGCACGCGTCAGGTAATACTCCGGCAGAAGACAGATCGCGTCAAAAAGCTGCGACCCCAACTCGTCGTAAAAATATTTTGGAAAGAGTCTTTTGGGTTGGGCCGTGAGCCCGTCGCGGACATCCGAAGCAAAACTGCTTTTGAGGTCTGTGCGGACGAGATTATGTATGACCAGCCTGTCGTCCGAACTGTCATCAGGAGCCCGCTCAGTCATTTATCTTCTCCTTGCCTTCCTCTTCAGGCAAGTACTTTTTGCCCGACCCCTGCTTGTCACAGACCTCTGCTATGATAACTTATTGCAGTTGATAATCAACACGGGCCGGTATATCTGTAAAAGTTAAGTGATGCGCGTGCGCGCACTCACTTTCGAGCGCGTGCATGTTCGATGAGGAGGCAAGCAGTGGCGGACGAGCGAGCCGAAGAGATCAGGGAGTTAATGGAGAAGGCGCGCGCCGATACGCTCAACCTGTTTGAGACGGCGCGCGAGAATGACTTGACGGAGAGCCCAGGCTTCGGCTTTCGACCTATCATCTGGCATCTGGCCCACATAGGCGTTTTCGAAGCCTACTGGCTGCTGCAAAAGCTGGGCGGCCAACACGCGCCCGACGAGCGTTACGAGAGCATCTTCGATCCGATACGGACTCCGCGCGAAGAATCTAAGAATCTGCCTTCGCGCAGAGAGATGGAACAATATCTCAAGCGCGTGCGCGACGCAGCCTTTCGCGTGCTTGATCGAACATCGTTCGACGAGGGGAATGAGCTTGTGCGTGACGCTTACATTTTTCACCTGGTCCTTGAGCACGAGTACCAGCATCAGGAGACGCTCGCCTACCTGCTTCACCTGCTTGATCCAGCGAAGAAGACTCGCCCCGCGAATCCGACGAATGACACACACGACTTTGACGGGGATATACAAAGCGCTACAGCGACAGAGCCCGGCATGATCGCTATTCCCGAAGGCGAGTTCGAGATGGGAGCCGTCTGGAATAGCTTCGCTTACGATAACGAATTGCCGCCGCAAACGATTCGTGTTCCGGCATTCAAGATTGACCGGCTGCTCGTGACCAACGAAGAGTATGCGCATTTCGTAGACGAGGGCGGCTACGTGCAGCGCGAGTGGTGGAGCGATGAGGGCTGGAGTGCGCGCGAGCGCGAGGGTTGGGCCATGCCGCTTTACTGGTCAAAGGCTATTGAGGGCTGGCGCGCGCGCCGTATGTTCGATGAAGGATTGCTCGACGCCGCGCATCCTGTCGCGGGCATCAGTTGGTTTGAGGCTGAGGCTTACGCGCGTTTCGCGAACAAGCGCCTGCCGACGGAGGCCGAGTGGGAAAGAGCAGCGTCAACAGCGGGAGGGGCAGAAGGGGATGGCCCGGCGCGCGAACCGAAACGCCGCTTTAGCTGGGGAGAGAGTGAGCCCACGACGGCGCTCTGCAACTTTAACAATCATTTCTGGGGAACAACGCGCGTCGGTAGTTTCCCGCAAGGCGCAAGCGCACACGGGTGCCTGGACATGACGGGCAATGTTTGGGAATGGACAGCCGATCCGTTCGGGCCGTTTCCGGGCTTCAAGCCGTTTCCTTATCCGGAATACTCCGAAGCCTGGTTCGACGGCAACCACCGCGTCCTCAAAGGCGGCTCTTGGGCCACGCGCCCGTCCGTGCTTCGCACCTCTTTTCGCAACTTCTTCCGCCGCCACTTTCGCATAGCCTTCGCTGGCCTGCGCTGCGCGGCGGATGCGTAAACAAAATCATTAGTCTGTAGTTTGGATTTCAAGACTGCCATCAGTTACACTTTTGCGTAGACTTCTTTTCACTTCAGGAAAGCAGGGCTGATGGGTGAACTCGACGAGCCACTTTGGGCCGTGATTAGCGAGCGCGGCTGCGAAGCCTTGAGCCTCAACTATGACGAGGCCAGGGAATTGCTGCGCCGTCTGGTCAGCGAAAAAGTTCACGGCACGTGCATCATCACCAGCGAAGCGGCGCGAAATCTAGCGCCCGCCAAATTAAAGCCTTATACTTCGCCGCAGCCAGCCAAAACTCACAGCAAAGCCTGACTCTTGAACGGCGCGCTCTCTCTCATACTCAAACTGTTTGTGTGTCGTCGCTGCTACTCTCCGGCAGGTGAAAGTCTGCGACGAGCGGGAGATGATCCGAGGCGACAAGCGCTGTGCGGCTTCTGTGCAGCGTAAGCCTCTTTAGCTCAAGCCCACGGTCGTAATAGACGTGATCCAGATGAAGCAGCGGCAAAGGGCCTGGATAGGTTCTGGCGCGGCGCAGGTGATGATGAATGTCCGCGCTCTCCAGATGAGACGAGAGCAGTTGCGAGGCAAGCCCATGCGTCCATTCATTAAAATCTCCGAGCACGACGCGCGCACCCTGTAGTTCCGGGTTCGACAGAATACGCTCTCCGACAAGCTCGCGCGCCTGGTGACGACGCTCGAAAAAGGCCGTGCCGAGATGCACATTGAAGATATGAAGGGGCGACGTAGAGCCCGGCAAATATGCGTCGGCGCGCAGGCATCCGCGCGGCTCGCGCCCGCGCCAGGTGATCTCGTAATTCTCCACGTTGGCGAGAGGCACGCGGCTCAAAATCACATTGCCGTAAGCTCCGCCGTCGAGGCGTCGATTCTCGCCCAGGTAGTAATGCATGCCGAGTTCTTCGCCGAAGAATCGCGCCTGATCGCTTCTGGGCTGCTCGCCCTCTACGCTTAAGACCTCCTGAAGCGCTATCAGGTCTGCCCCGGTCTCGCGCAGCACAGAGACGATACGCTCCGGGCGCACGCGACGATCAAGCCCACGACACTTGTGGACATTGTAGGTGACGATACGAAACATAAAAACAGAGGTCAGAGGTCAGAGGTCAGAGGTTAGACAAAGCTTTCAACTGACATCTAACCTCTAACCTCTGACCTCTTGTCTTTTCACTGTTGTCTTTCCAGCACCCAACCGACCCATTCGTGCATGCGCTCGAAGATCGAGCGCCGACGCCATTCTTCATAGGAGACAGCGTGGCTCGCCTCCATGTCGCGTGCGAAATCCTCTGTGAGGCGCACACTGAGAGCCTCGTCGCGACCGGCCAGATTGACTTCGTCGTTGAGGCCGAACGAACGATTGTCGAAGTTGGTCGAGCCCACGACGCACCATAGCCCGTCTATGACCATTATCTTGGCGTGAATCATCGCCGGTTCGTATTCATAAATCTGTGCGCCTGCCTTCAACAGGTCGCCGAAGAGACGGCGGCTGGAACGGCGCGTGAGAAGATGGTCACTGTGCTTACCGGGCACGATGATCTTGACCTCGACGCCGCGCTCTTCGATGGCACGAATCATCTCACGGCGGGCGCTTCGATCCGGCAAAAAGTAGGGCGTTGTAATGTGTATGCTCTTCTGAGCGGAGGCGAGCAGGGTTTGAAAAAGTATGCGCGCGCGCGTAGACATGCCCGTCGTCGGCGAGCTGTCGATGACCAGCGCAGACGTTTCACCGTCTACTTCTTCGCGCGCCGGAAAAAATTTGATGTCCGTGAGAATCTCGCCGGAGGCTTCGAGCCAGTTCTCTACGAAAGCCGCCTGAAGAGAGGAGACAGCGGGGCCTTCGACGCGGAACATGGTGTCGCGCCAGCGCGGATTTTTTTCGTCGCCTTTGAGCCAGTGATCCGCAAAGCCAGCGCCGCCCAAGAATCCAACACGTCCGTCGACGACGATGATCTCGCGGTGCGTGCGATTGTTGATGCGCGCCAGCGTGCTCCACTTAAAACCGTGATACCAGGAGACGCGCCCGCCAGCCTCGCGCAACTCTTTAAAATAGCTATCCCATGACGCGAAAGAGCCTATGGCATCCAGGGTCAGACGCACTTCGACCCCCTCGCGCGCCCTCTCTGTTAGAGCTTCGACGAACTGCCTAGTGACCTCGCCCTTCTGAAAAATGTAAGCCTCCAGATTGACGCTTGAGCGGGCAGCGCGGATCGCCTCAAGCTCCGCCTCGTAGTAAACCTCTCCGTTGGTGAGAACTTCTATGCGGTTTTGATAATTGACCTTCGCATCCGTGATCGCTTCCAGGATGCAAAGAAACTCGTCGGACTCAATCGACTCCGTGGGCTCGGCGGAGATTTTGTAATCGAGGCCGGGCTCGAACAGCGCGAGGAAGAGCATAAAGCTCAACACCGCGATGGCGATGATGGCGATGACGAGAAACGCGGTCGAATCCATATATGTAAGACAAGAAATTTCAGTTCGTCCGGCGAAGCCCTGGCTTAAAGTTGTTGCCCAAGCAACTCACCGACGTTCATCTCAAAATCGGTCAGAACATCGCTCTTAATCGGATCGCTCTCCGTAAGCTCTGTCAGTTCGTAGTGCTCATTACGCAGGATAAGCTGCGCAATCGTTCGGGCTTCCGGGTCAACGATCCAGTATTCGCGGACTCTATTTTGCTCATACAGCTTCCGCTTGGTAATCGTATCGTGCTTGATGGAGCCGGGCGAAAGAATCTCCACGGCGAACGATGGCGCACCCTTTATGTGCTTGGCTGAACGGTCGCGCTCCCAAGCCTCCGGAGTAAGGAAAAAGAGGTCAGGCTGCACGACTTCGCCCGTCGGCAGTACCACGTCGAGCGGTGAGAGAAGGACTTGCCCAAGCGCCTTGCGCCGGACGAATTCATCTACTGAACGGAGGATGTTCAGTAAGACAGTTTGGTGAGTAACTGTCGGTGTCGGAGCCATGATGATTTCTCCATTGATGTATTCCGTGGGGAGGACGGATTCAGGCAGAGCCCAGAACTCTTCTATGGAAGCCTTGCGACGCAGCGTGCGCTGCTGGCTCTCGCGCTGAATAACTTCAGTCGTCATCACGTAAACCTCCTTAACTAAAGAGCGCCTGGGTGGTGAGATCAAAAACGCTCTTTTCAGTGCCCAGTTTATCATGTCGCGGAGCGAGGCGCGTTCCCGGCTTCGCGCGTGTGCCTTGCGCGGATACGCACGCAACGCTCCAGATCGTCCACGACTTCCAGAACTTTCAGACGCAGATCGCGGTCAAGCGATTTTTCGCGTTCGAGAAAACCCTGCACGACGTTGAGTGCCCTGTCGCTGCATTGACCGCCGATGAAGGCCGAGAGCCAGCCGTTGACGAAAAATATCTTGCGCGTGCGTTTTAATTTCGGCAACTCTCTTAACGCCGGTTCGAGGAATGGAAGCGTCAACTCCGCCTGATAAATCGTATTAAAGGCGGGGATGCTAGATTCGATCCAACTCTCGGCCAACTTCGCGTCCGTCAGGTAGGCATCGAAATATCTTTTCTTCGTGGCTTCATCAGCGCGAGCCGCTCCAGCCGCGTAAGCGTAACGCCGTGCGTCGTCCGTCTGGTCTTCACGGCTCAGCTTTTCCAGCAGCGCAGGCGCAGCTGCGTCACCGCGCGCCATCAGCACCGTGACAATATCGAAGCGGTCACGCGAGCGCAGCGTCATGCCTGGGATTTGCGTCTCGCCGCTCAGGATTTTTTTAAGACGAGCGCGCGCGCCCTCCGAGGTCGCGATAGATTGAAAGGCGCGAAAGTATGTGATGCGAAGCCCGGCAGTCTCCGCATTCATCATGCGATCCATCAACTCTTGCTCAAGGCTCACACCTATCTCTCGTCGCTGCGCATCCGACAGATAATAATTAAACGCAGTACGCACGCGCCCCAGTATGCTCTGGACGGTCACTTCATCGCGTTCTTCCGCGATGCGCTTGATCGTTAGATCGATATAAGCAGCAGGCGCAAGCTCTGCCTCGCGCACGCTGTCCCACAGAGAGCCCCAAAGCAGCGCGCGCAGGAAATCATCCTTCACAGTCCCCAGATTATCCAGGACGTAGCGCATACTTTTATCGTCAAGCAGGAAAAGACCGTAACCATAATCCTCGTAATTGGCGAAGACAAACTCGGGCGCGGGCTTGCCCACAACTTCCGCAACTAAAGTTTCGCCAGCGCCTTTCATCGTCACGGTCAATATCTGCGGCGGCGCAGCCTTGTATGCCAGGAGCACACGCACGCGCATGGGCCAAGAGCCGCCCTCACCCAGCACATCTTTTTGTTCGAGCGCGAGGCTCTGTATTCGACCCCTCTGATCTTCGCTCACACGCACACGCACGCGCGGCATACCACGCCTCGTCACCCAACTGGCAGCCCAGGCATCTAGCTCCTGTTTGGAAGTGCGCTCGAAGGCGCGAACCAGATCATTCCATTCGGCATTGCCGTAGGCATGCTCCTTGAGAAACATCTGCACGGCTGACTGAAACTTGTCCGTATCTAAAAAGACCTCTGCCTGGCGAAGAATCGAGGGCGCTTTGCGATAGACGATGTTGCCGTAGGCGGATTTCGCGGCGGAGAGATTCGGTATCTCCTGAAAGATGGGCGTCGTTCCCTTAGTCGCGTCCGTCAGATAGGCCAGCGGCTTCGTGCGTTGATAAAAGAATTTCCAGGCGTTGTATTCGGGCATCACGGCCTCTATGGTCTTGTGGGCCATAAACTCCGCGAAGCCCTCTTTGAGCCACAGATCGTCGAACCAGCGCATCGTGACCAGATCGCCGAACCACTGATGCGCTGCCTCGTGGAACATCACGTCCGCGCGCGCCAGAAAATCGTTGGCCGTCGGGTCTGAAGGGAAAAGAATGCTCTCCTCGCGCAGAAAGGTCGCGCCAGCATGCTCCATGCCGCGATAAGCGAACTCAGGGATGATGACCAGATCGTATTTGGGAAAAGGGAATTTGAAATCGAAATACTTTGCAAGATAAGCAAGGCACTCGCGGTTGAGGCGAAAGACTTCATCTAGTTCTTTACGCGCACGCTCGGCCTTGGACTTACGCACGAACAGATTCATCGGTGTGGTCGTCGCTGCGCTGTCTTTGAATCTCATAAACGGCCCAGCGGCGAACGCAAAAAGATATGTGCTGATCGGCTCGGTCTCGTGAAAACTGAAATGCGATGGTTCTGCGGGCGTTCTCTCACGCTGGTCTGTGTGGTCAACGCCGGTTATCTCAAAAGTGTCAATTTGTGTGTTTGAGACTACGCTCCATTCTCCGGGCACAGTAATATCGAGTTTGAACCGCGCCTTCAAATCGGGCTGATCGAAACAGGGAAAGGCCGTGCTCGCGTCCGAGGGCACAAAGAGCGTGTAGATGTATTCGGAGTTGTCCTCGCGATCCAAGTAGCGCGTGACGGCGCTGCCCGATGTGGCAATCGGCGACTCGAAGCGAAGACTCAGAATATTTTCGCCCTTCTTCAGATAAGCGCCGGGGATAACAAGGTGATCGTTCAGTTGTCGCGCATCCGTCACCGCGCGACCGTTTGCCTGAATCTCCCAGACGCGCGCCTGCGGCTGGCCCTCTTTCGCCGCCGCCACCCGCCAGTCGAGCACAAGCTGATCCGCCTTCTCGTCGAGCGTGACGCGTACCTCCTCTCTGCCTTTGAGCATCGCCGCTCCGGGCGCAAGCTCGACGGTCAAAGCGTAGCGCACGTTGCTGTAATGGGCCGCGCGCCAGCGGGCTAACTCGCGCCCGACTCCGGGCTCCGACTCCGGCCTCTTATTGATATTTTGTGCGCCGTAGAGCATGCCCGTTACCAAAAATATCAGCGTGACGGTAAAGATTATACGCAAGGTCATTGATTGTTCCCTCAGACACTTTTCGCAACTCTCTATTTCGCCTGATCGTCGATCAAGAGGACGATCTTGCCAAAGCTCGCGTTCGATTCCATACGCTCGTGCGCGGCGCGTACCTCGTCGAGCCTGTAAATTTTATCAATCACAGGTCGCACACGCCCGCTCGCGAGCAGCGGGACGACGTGCGCGGCAAATTTTCTGGTCGCCAGAGCCTTCTCTTCCAGGGAGCGAGCGCGCAAGACCGTGCCCGTGATGCTTAAACGTTTGCCCATCACCTTCGCGAAATCAAGCGGCGCGCTCGCGCCCGCAGTCGTCCCGACCAGCATCAAACGGCCACGCAAGCAGAGCGCATCCAGATTGGCTGCGAGATACGATCCGCCGACTAAATCCAGAATGACATTGACGCCCGCGCCATTCGTCCACTCGCGCACGGCATCGCTAAAGCGCGCGGGATCATCACGCACAGCTACGCCGTCTTTAAGACCATACTCGCGTGCTCTCTCAAGTTTGTCCGGCGTTCGCGAAGTGCCGTAAGGAACAGCCCCGGCGGCGCTGGCCAGTTGAATCGCGGCTGTCCCGACGCCCGAGCCGACGGCATGAACGAGCAACGCCTCGCCCAGCTCAAGACACGCCTGCGTAAAAAGAGCGTCATGCGCCGTGATAAAAACTTCAGGCGTGGCTGCCGCCTCGGCCCAATCCAGATTAGCGGGAATCTCTGCCAGCGTGCTTTCCGGGACGACGATATATTCTGCCTGCGCGCCCGCAGCCGTAATGCCGAAGACATGTTGGCCCACACGCCATGCGCGTACCTCAGGGCCAACCTGCTCGACCTCGCCCGCGAACTCAAGGCCTGGAATATCCGCGACAGCGCCGGGCGGCGCAGGATAGTAACCCTTACGCTGGAGGATGTCGGCGCGGTTCAAGGCGGCGGCGCGCACACGTACGCGCACACGGTCGGCTGAAGGCTCTGCGGGGCGCTCGACTTGGCTGACTTCCAGGGCTTCCAAACCGCCATGAGACACGATCCTGACGGCGCGCATCGTTTCGGCCTTCATCTGTTCTCCCGTCATTTGAAGTTAATGCCTTAAGCTTATCATTAAAATGGAGCGGCGTCTTAGTGTGATAGAGTGTGATTAGCTTGATATGAATGATATAGATCAGTACCGCCTAAGGTCTCGGGCGGGTGATGCCGTCACCGAGACCTTAGGCGGTACTGACCAAGGACTCTCTCATCGCAGTGATCGCACAAAACGGCGATAGTAGATTGATGAGTTCTTCAACGCAAACGCTTGTCATTATCAACCACGCCGCCGCGCGTGCCCGTCGTACATGGCCCGTCATTAAAGAATTACTCACGCGTCATGGAATCTATTTCGAAGCGCACGAAACGACGCACGCGGGCGATGCTACTACAAGAGTGCGCGCTGCCTTGCGCGAAGGCTATCGGATCATCGCCGTGCTGGGCGGCGACGGAACTTTAAGCGAAGCAGCGGAAGGTTTCTTTACGGATCGCGCTGAAGGAAGCGAAGACGTGCAGCGCCCTCTTCCCGCGCAGATCAACAGTGAAGCAGCGCTCGCCATACTGCCCGCCGGAACGGGTGATGACTCTGCGCGAGGACTGCTCGAAGGCAAGCGCGAGTCGGCGGAGGCTTGGGCCATGCGTCTGATCGCTCATCTGCGCGGTGAGACTGCGAGCAGACGAAGGGTGGATGTGATCTACGGTCAAAGCGAAGAGGGCGCGCGCTCCTTTATCTGTCTCAACGCGGCGACCATAGGGATCGGCGCGGAGGTGGCGTCCCGCGTCGCGCGCCAGACGGGATTGACGCTTCGTCTGCCGGGCGAAGCGCGTTTCGTCCAGGCGGCGCTCGGCGCGCTCGTCAATTGGCGCGAGCGTCGCACCACTCTCTCAATCGAGGATGGCGCGGCGACACAGATCGAATGCACGTCGAATCTGATCGCTATCAGTAACGGAGCTTACGCGGGCGGCGGTATGATGTTCGCGCCCCATGCGCGCGTCGATGATGGAAAGATGGATGTGGTCATAGCCTCGGACGGCCTGACGCGAGGTGCGATCCTGCGCGAGCTGCCACGCATACGACGCGGCGCGCATCTGGCGAACCCGCGCGTTCGCGTCATGCAGGCAGAGAGCGTGCGCATTACTACGCCGGAAGAAAGTTTGCTGGTCGAGGCGGACGGCAACGTGCGCGGCCAGACGCCCGTCAGCTTCCGCATCATGCCAAGAGCGTTGAGCGTCATCCTGTAAAAAGCAGAAGGCATGAGGCTGGTGTATAAAGTTTTGTTAAGAGTTTAATGGTAGCGAGCCAGATAGTTACTCAATCATAAATACCTTAAATTCATCGCCAAACAAAGATAGCTCCATAGGAGCTTGATGTTTATAGTCAAGAGATTAAATTTTGAGCCAAGCTCCGTAGAAGCGACATGTAAAGCACACGTGACATGTCGCTCCTACGGAGCTTGATGCTTGAATGATGCGATTGACTATAAACATTTTAGCTCCGTAGGAGCTAAGATCATTTTGCGCATTCTACTTCTCGGTTAATTATATTCAGGTTACTGCTTACTGCTTGGCGTTTCTTCGGTTGACTCGCGCGCGGCTTTTTCGTCCTGGCGCGCTCTTATTGTGCGGGCGGCAGTTATGTCTTCCAACTCAAGGTGCGGCGTCTGGTCGCCGCCGCCGAGCCCTTCTATGCCGATCCCTGCGCTCAGACGAAAGCCTTCGCATTCGAGCGCCATGTCCCGCAGGTCTTCGCTGTCGCGGATCGTTTTGTCCTCCCAATCATAGAACGGCTTCCAGCGACCTTTGACGTTCATAC